>Ga0207686_10000388_pt1 | contig 30596 bp, 22 predicted proteins | sample KBSM24metaG_FD_184396 | JGI IMG/M metagenome (GOLD analysis project Ga0207686, IMG submission 184396) | Miscanthus rhizosphere microbial communities from Kellogg Biological Station, Michigan, USA - KBS M2-4 metaG (SPAdes) (version 2) | ecosystem: Host-associated > Plants > Roots > Rhizosphere >...
AAGGTACGCTATCAGGTGGCGGCGGCGGAGAACTGCGGTTTGCCGGCATCGTCGGTGAATCTCGTAACGGTGGGGGAAGCGCTCCACTGGTTCGATCTGGACCGGTTCGGACATGAGGTGGCGCGCGTACTGCAGCCGGGCGGCAAACTGGCAGTCTGGAACTATCGCAGATGCCGGATCACGCCGGCGCTCGACCGTATTGTCGATGTGTTCCATGACGAGATCCTTGCCGGCCACTGGGCCGTGGCAGCTCGAAAGGACGATGTATTTACCCACGAGCTTCCGCTGATCGACACCGCTACGCCTGCGTTCACGATCGTGGCGGAGTGGTCCCTCGACAGTTTCAAGGGATATTTAGGTAGCTGGTCCGCGTGTAATTCTTACAAGGAAAAGCATGGTCATTCCCCGCTTGACCTGATCACGTCCGATCTGGAAAAGCATTGGCCCATCTTGGGTGGCCGCATGCGTGTCAGCTGGCAGTTGAATCTCAGGGTGGGCGCGGTATCGGGCTCCTGAACCTTACACGGCGTCCAATGCCGTCAGCAGGTCTTGTTCGATGTCTTCGGCATCCTCCAAGCCGACGGAAATGCGAACCAGGCCGGAAGAGATACCGAAGCGGAACAGATCCTCGGCACCATAGCTGGCATGGGTCATGCTCGCCGGATGTTGAATCAATGTCTCGGCATCGCCCAGGCTCACGGCAATGCGCGCCAGCCGGACATGATTCATCAGGCGGTGTGCGCTGGCCGCTCCGCCTTTCAACTCCAGCGCGATCAAGCCGCCAGGCATGCGCAGGCACGACCGGGCAAGATCGAACTGCGGATGTGACTGCAGGCCTGGGTAAAACACACGTCCGACCTTTGGATGCCGCTCCAGGCGGTACGCCAATTGCAAGGCGGTGCGCGAATGGCGCTCCATGCGTAATCCAAGGGTTTTCAAGCCGCGCAGAATTAGGAATGCTGCCATCGGCGAAATGGTGGCGCCCGTGATGAAGCGTAGTCCCTTCATCCGCACATTTTTGATCATCTCCTCCGTGCCGATCACCGCACCGGCCACGACGTCACCGTGCCCGCACAGGTACTTTGTCATGCTGTGAACAACCAAGTCCGCCCCATGCGCGAGCGGCCTTTGCAGATAGGGGGTGCAAAAAGTATTGTCGACAACTGTCAGTGCGCCGGTTCGGTGCGCAATTGCACTTACTTTCGCAATGTCGATTAATTCAAGAGTAGGATTCGACGGCGTTTCGAAAAAAACCAACCGTGTGCCCGGACCGATAGCCTCGGCTGCCTGCTCCGGATCGCTCAAATCGGCAAATGTGACGTCGATGTTCCACGATGGCAGCTCATGTCGAAATAGCGTATAACTATTTCCATACATGCGGTGATGCACGACGACGCGGTCGCCGGGTTTTAGGACCGACCAGATGACGCAGCCGATCGCTGCCATGCCGGATGCCGTGGCGAGCGCCGCAGTTCCCCCTTCCAGATTAGCCAGCCTTGTCTCCAGCAGGGCTTGAGTCGGATTGTGAACCCGACCATACACATACTGCTTGCGCTCGCCCGCGAACGTGGCTGCGGCATTCTCTGCGGAGGCAAAAGTAAACGTCGAGGACATATGAATCGGCGGGGTCAACGCACCGAGCGCTTCGTCAGGCTCATAGCCCAGATGGATCGCCCGGGTGTTAAATCCATAGTTGTCCGGCATTTAATTACCCCCAGAAGAATAACTAAAGAAGCAACAAACAGAAAGACCGTTGAAGAATAGCATGAGTCCGAAGAACAAGAGCCAACGACATGCGCCGAGTATCGCATCTATCAGATGAGTTGCGACTAAAAGCCGAAGTCTACAAGAGCTCTGCAGTTTTTCGATTTGCCGATCTATTGCCTTGCGGGCCCGTGCGTTACACAGTAGTTGTTCCTGGCACAAGGAAATTGCCGGATCGGGGCGCCGTCGGCCAGTCGCCTGTCGATGTCGCGGCGGATGTTACTGGCAACCATGTTGTACACATGTGGGCGTATGTATCTGCCTTCTGGGATCAGGGCAGCAATTTCTCGCATCGTGTACCAGAGAACATTCCAGACCTGTGGCAGCGATACCCGCTCGAGGCAATACCGGATCTGCTGCCACGCATTTTCGGCGTTTGTCAACGTAGTTGTCGCGTCACCTCAAGCAGCCTGCTTTAATGCTTCTGGCCGAATCCGTTCCGGATTCAACCAGACTTGATCGTCAAGTTTCCAGTTCCGGATGTCCCGTGACCAGCGCTGCGGGTTGCGGCTTCTGGCCTCGCGATACACCTGCTCACGGCGCTTCAGAATCGCCGCGTCCTGCCCGCGGTGGCGCTGCGCCGGGGTCACGAACTTCAGGCCGCTGTGCTTGTGATCCTGGTTATACCAGCGCACGAATTTCTGCGTCCATGCCTGCGCCTCTTCCAGGCTCCCAAACGGTTTGCCCGGGTAGTCCGGACGGTATTTGCAGGTCCTGAACAGCGACTCCGCATAAGCATTGTCGTTGCTCACGCGTGGCCGGCTGAACGACGGTGCCACGCCCAACTGCTCCAGCGTGGCCAGCATGGTGGCACCCTTCATGGCACTGCCGTTGTCCGAATGGAGCACCAGCGGACGACCAGCCAGTCCCTCGGCCAGGCTGGTCCTGCGCATCAGCCGTGAAGCCAGCTCCGCCGATTCCGCCACATGTACCTCATGGCCGACGATCTTGCGGCTGAAAATGTCGAGCACCATGTACCAGTAATAGTACCGGCCCTTGATCGCGGCCGGCATCCACGTTATGTCCCAACTCCACACCTGGTTCGGACCAGAAGCGCAATGGCTCGTGACCACGCGCTCGCAAGGTTTCTTCGCCCTGCCGCGGTGATGCTGCTGCGATGCCGCCTTCAGGACGCGGTAGAAGCTCGATTCCGACGCCACATACACACCCCGATCGGCCAGCGCCGGTACGATCTGGCTTGGCGGCAGGCTGGCGAATTCCTCGCTGTTGGCAACGGCCAGAATCTTGGCGCGCTCACCCTCGCTCAGCTTATTGGCGGGCTCGGGCCGCACGGCGCTTGAGCGGCTATCGGCCACCACGGCAGCATCGCCGTCGCGCACCCAGCGCTGGAAGGTCCGCAGGGTAATGCCCAGCTCGTTGCACGCTGGCGCAAGCCGGCAACCGGCCCCCTGCGCTTCACGGATCAACTCTACACATAACAGGCGATCTGGGGTGCTGATCAGTCTTCCTCTTTGTCCCCCCAGATCGCCTGGACTTTTTTCCGCAGAACCAGCAACGCTGCCGTCTCGGCCAACGCCTTCTCCTTGCGCTGCAACTCCTTCTCCAGCTGCCGGATGCGCTTCTTGTCCTCCTTCGACTGTGCCTGCTGGGTCTTCGTCTGCTGGGCCGCGCTCGCATTGGCCGACATGCAGGCGGCGCGCCACGCGGCGATTTGCTCCGGGAACAAGCCCTTGCGACGGCAATATTCCGCCAGTTCGCTTGCGTTCAACGCCGCCGTTTCCAGGACCACGGCAAACTTGTCCTCTGACGACCATTCCTCAGCATTTTTTCCACTACCTGGCACCGCCATTCCTTGGTTACGAAGTTGACGGCGCCAAGTATAAAGGGTCTGTTCCGTGATCCCGCTCTCGCGCGCCAACTCCGACACCGGCCTGTTCTGCGGCGGCATCATCTGCCGCAGGAGCGCTTCTTTCCGTTCCGCTGAATACTGCTTCACTCCATCTCTCTTGCCCGTCCCCGATACTGTTTTACTTCATCAGGTGACGCGACAACTATTCTGACACCGGGGGTTACCCAAACGCTCGCGATATGGATTTGGTTCACAGTGCTATCCCAAATTGGTTTGGGCCGCCAAGTAGCTAGGCCTGAGAAACACTGTGGCCGGGTACCGGATACAGACGACGGGTCGATGGCAAAAATGGGGGCAAAGCTCGCAAGTATGGTTATGTAGCTACCGAGCTATTCTGCCGTCTTAAAGTGCTTGAAACTTGCGATAAGTTTTGCGCCGCAACTGACGCTGTCGCCTTCGAAGGCCATCCTCTTGCCGTTGATGACATGGTGCGGCGACCCGGTCGTAATCGTACAGTTCGTATGACCGGCGATGGGGCAACTACAGGCGTCGCCTACGCAGGCCACCGGCACGCCATGAACTTTGAAGTGGGTGGCACTGCTGCTGACGACCTTGCCTCCGTGTGAAGTGACGTCGCCCAACCGGATAACGTTTCGCATAGGTCTGCTCCTCTGCCAGTTGTATCGATTACGGTCTTGCAGCGGTCGCGTTGACAGCCTCGTCTTTACCGAGGACTGCGCCCACCGTCGGTGGCTTGTAGTTGTCCGGGTCGATAGCAGGCTTGACCTGATGCTTGAAGACGTCCCATCCTGCCTGCGCCTTCCGCCGCTCCTCGCTCGGCGGGCTGATGAAGACGATGCTGGCCCCGGCCGGGTCGCGTAGGTTGATAGCAGCTGACGGTCCACCGTCGATGTAGCTGCCCATGACACCCAACGCCATCTGGACAAAGAAGGTGGACGCGCCGGTGTTGCCAAGGCGCCGGTCCGTGTTGATGAACTGCGCCGTCTTTCCGCTGTCGATTTCGGGTCCGCCCTGCGCCGCGTACTGGTGGAGCATGCCTTCCATCGCAACCAGATGGTCGACGTTGTTGTCGAAGGCCGCGACAATCCGGGCAGGACCTTTCGTGCGTTCGGCGTCCGGCAGGGTTTGCAGCGCCTGCTGCCAGCCCGCTTCCAGTACCCTCTGACGCGCGTCGCGCCGCGTGACCCGCTGGCCGTGCTCGTCCTCGAATTTGACGAAGACCGGGCGATGGATGAAGCCCAGCGACGGCAGGTTGTCGAAGGTCTTCATTTGCTCGCGGTTCCAAGGGACCGGGAACCACGGGGTCGGCTTCCAGTCCTTGGGAGGATGGTTGGCCCAGCGCTTGAATGCGTCGGCCAGCGTGCCGTCTTTCTTGTCGAAGACCGGGTGCTTCGCGAAGGTGGCGGCGGCCTGTAGCCATTCCGCGACCGATGGCTGCCGACCACCGTTGAACTTTTCGGGATGAGCGAGCTTTTCGGGATTGGGCACGTCCCTCCTCAGCTTGAAGTACATCCTCCGCAGGTTCTCCTGCAGATAGTCGTTGTCCGGGTCGTCCCATACGTAGGGCCGGAGCGGCTCGACCCGCTCGCGCCGGGCCAGCACGAACACGGCAGTTGCATCTGGCCGCTCGGGAATGTAGTAGCCGTCGTTCACAATCGAAGGCACACCAGGGAGGCTCGTGCTTTCCCGTGTCGCCATGTCGTCGTTCGATAGCAGCACGAGGTAGGGCAAATCGGGGTATTTGTCGAAGAGCGCGAAAGCCTGTTCCAGGAGCTGGTCGGGGTGCTCGCTGAGCTGCCAGGGACCGGTCACGAACAGGTGCCAGGCCATGCCGGTGCTGTCCGCGCCGGCAGCCAGTCCCGCTATCGGCTGGATGGCGCTGGGCTGATAGGCGGGATTTTCGATTGGGGCGCCGGCGTATATGGTCGGCACGCCCCAGAACATCGGAGACGGCTCGGCGCCGTTTTCTAGCGCGTCCAATGCGCGGCTGCCTGAATTGCCGTACTTGTCAGTGCCTGCCCACTCATATTTCTTCGGGTCTCGCTCGCGGATGCTAGTGTGCGGATTCCCTCGTTGTAGCGCATCCCATAGCCTGCCTTGCCGGTACTTCTCGTAGGTGACGCCTAGGCCCAGCACTTCAAGCACGTATTCGCGGCGCGCCTTCTCTGTACGCGCGGCTGCTTCCTGGTTCTTGAGCTGCTGCGTCTTTTGCTGCCACTCCTGCTCACGTGTATTCGCGGCGAATGAGTCCTTAATCCATTTTCCGCCGAACAGGACTACGACCGCCAGCAGCGGCACGCCGAACCAACGTACTCTATCCATCGTCGTCGTCTCCACGTTAACATTTGCAAGTCCAGGATGCAGCACCCGGAAATCGAATACAAGCCACAGCAAGAATAGGAACGGAAACAGGAGCACTGCTCCCAGGACGTACTTCCACGCCCTGGGACGCTTGATGTCCACTGTCGCGGCGACGGCCTGGCTGCTCATGATTGCCCCTTTGGCGCGGCGGGTTGATTCACTCGCCTGCCCGTTGTCGTTTCGGAGATGACGATGTTCCACAGCTCGCCGGCCAATACCGGCAAGCCGGGTGGCAGCTCGCCGTAGCTGTAGTAGTCGACGTTGCCTTCGATGAGCTGCTTGCGCCAGTCGGGCTCACACTCGTAATAGACGCCGTGAAGCTTCACGAACTTGTCCCAGGTGAGCATTTCTTTGCGGCCGGGGTCCCTTGGCGTCGCCTTCTTGAGCCGCCAGTCCGCCACCGCGCACAGGTAGGCATAGAACAGTCGATGGCTGGACGCCTGGCCACAGCCGATTGCCACGTCGTAGGCGGTGACGCGGCGGTGATTCTCGCGGCTGTCGAATATCGCGCTGTGGAACGACTTCTCGCCCAGCTCCTGCTGCCAGCGCTTGCGCGCGTCGTTGGGGCTTTCCTGCACCACGGCCATCACCTTGCCATCCGGCTGTCGGATGGCACGCATGACCGTGAATTTGTCCGCCGGGTCGTCCTGTTTGCGGCCCTGGGCCTTGTTGTAGGCGGCCTCCACCTGAGCGCGTTCGTGCGCCAGCAGGTCCTGCGGCGTGCCCGGATAGCGAGCATGACCGGCCGGGTCGGGCACCTCCACGGACTTGGCGAGCAACGGGCTCGCCGTCACCGCAATCGCGGCGGTGATTGGGTCCACTTCCTCGCATGGTCCTCGGTCCTGCGGCGCCACTTTGCCCAGGCGCGAGCTGGCCGGAATCTTGTTGGCATCCACCTGGGTGCCACGCAGGTCCCCCTCGCATGGCGGGTGTAGCGGTTCGCCGTTGATTGCGCGGATGCCCTGCCGCTGCATCTCGGGCTTATCCATTGGGTCGATGGGCCATGTCGCGACCGGAAGCGAGTCACGCAGGCTGCGCACCGTTGCTGCGACGTGCGCATGGTCATCTTCACCCTTGACCCTTAACGCAAAGTCGTGCGGCGGCTGGCCGACAAGGACAGGAAGCACTTTCCCGGTTCGTGGGTCCAGCCGGCGTTTAGCAGTGAATACGCGCTGAAAGAAGCCTGCCCCGAGTTCGGCCACGGGCTTGCGGATTACTGTGCTGGGGCTCCACCGTTGAGGACGCGCATGGGACACGTAGCCAAGGTCGCCTATTTCGTGCTCGGCCACATATTTGAATTGCTTTCCTCGGGCGTAGTCTGGCACGCCCTGCCAACCGATACCGCGCATGTTATCCAAGGCGACCGTCATGTCCTCCGGGCAGAAGTAGAGGTAGACCTTGCCCCGGTTGTCGCGGTCGCCTTCGGGCTTCCAGCAGCCCGCGACCATCCCGCCGCAGTCGTACTCGCTAATCTTCGCAAAGGCCGGCTCGGTCGCCTTCGACTTCACAACGCCGGACACGATGTTCACCAGCGTCTGCAGCCTGGCATGCAGGCTCTGGCGGCCATCAAGCAGGTCATATTGCGACTTGCTCATCGCCGCATCCGAACCACCCTGGAAAAAGGTCAGGCCTTTCATCTCAATGCCCATTTCCTCGTCCAGGCTATACGGCGGATGAGTCAGGATTAAAGTGTCAGCGGTCCTCTCGCCTTTTTCAAGCAGGAACGCCTGCGCCAGAAGACTCAACAGGCATCCCTGGCTGTGCGCGACGATACTGACCGTATCCTTCGGCTCGAACTTGCGAATCATCGCGATGAGGGCAGCCAGGCGCAGCGCGGCCAATACCATGTACATGCGGCCCGGCCCTGTCTTGATAGGCCTGAGCGGGTCGCCTACTGGGTCGAGGGGAGCGTAGACGCCACGGTTCCACATATCCGGCAGGCTGCTGGTCGCATTGCCAAACGGGCCACCGCCCTTTGAGAGGTCCTTGTCGAGACGTGTGCCGTAACGGTCGGTTTTCTGGCCATGCACGGTCTTGGTCTCGCTCTGCACTTCCCGGTAACCCCAGTAAAACGGGATGACAGGGCTGTCGGTATCTGGTTTGACTTGCCGCTTGAAGTACACCGCATCCGGGTCATCGTCCACCTTGTCCTTGTCCGTCTCGCTTGGCATCTTGTATTCGACTGGCTTGAAATACCGTAGCAGGCGCTCCTGCAGGCCCGCACAAAGGCCGTCCTCCACCGCGTTAAACGAGGTCCCAACATCGTTTACGCCGTGGACCAGGATGATGTTGCCGGGCGCGTCGCGCGGCACCTCGATGACTTTGTCTCGGAGACGATTGCACTGAAGTACAGTGCTCTCGCGTTTGACGACATACTCAATCTTCGGATAAGGCTTTTCGGCCATGTCTCCTCCCTGAAGGCTACTTATCTCCACCGCCACGTAGCAAATCGATGTCGGCCATGTGCATCGCGTCCCGCGCGAGCAGTTCGGACTTGCCGTCAGCGCCGCTCCGGGTCTTCGTGCCGGTACCATCGCTCAGCGCTATGTTCACGCCCGCATCCTTGACGATGCCGCCCTGGACCAGTTTCTCGTCGACCGTGGCGGTACGCGGGTAGCGCAGCTCGGCCCTCTGGTCCGCTCCGCCGCTACCGAATGTCGGACGTAGTGGCGTCATGGTTTCTGGGGCGTCGTACAGGTAATCGGGCGCATGGTATTGGATGGGGTGTTTGCTGCCGATGACGAATTCTCCGTTGCCCATCCTGACGAATGAGCCGTCTTCCACGACAAGGTGCAGCGCCTTCGCGGAGATAGTTACCACGCCATCGCAGGCGGTCAGCTGCATGTTCCTAGCCGAATCGATGGCGGTGTCGTCGTGCTGGCTCTGGAGAACGAGCTTGCCGAAATGAGCGATTGCGTTGAACCCGCCGTGATGCGCAAAAAGTGAGAGCCCCTTGCCGGCGTTGACGGTAAAGCGCTGGCCGGCCGCGAGCTGCAGATGCTGCTGCGCGACCGTGTCGATATTCTTGGCCGAGTAACTGACGATGGCCTTGGAGCAGGCAAAGCCAATCCCTGCTGGCGAAGTCACGCCGATGACGGGCTCGCGTGGTTCGGCAGCTTCGGGCGCGGTGTTGCTGCCGTCCTCCCATTGTTTGAAGCGGGTCAGCAGTTCGTCCTGGTCCTTGGCTTCGACCGGCAGTCCGTTGTGCTCGGCCGCATAGTTCCCGAGTGAGGAGAACAGTTCGCCGCACTCTCGCAGGAGGCCGACGAAGTCATCGCGGGCGAGCTGCCTGCCTTTGGTGCCTGACCCACCGAACAGCTTCCAGGCGCTCAGGAAGATGCCTCGCGCGGCGTGCAGCGCGATTGCCTCGTCCGTCCGCAGCTCCGCGCCTTCGCCTCGCGGTGCCGCCTGACCGTCCTGCCGCAATTCGGTCAGATAGCCCAGATTCAGCTCGGTCGTGGCATGGTCGCTCGCCAGTTGTGCGCTAATCTGTCCTTCTGTGTCGTCGAAACGGAGCTGATTGCCGCGCTGGCCATGCACTTCGCGGCTGCGTAAGCCTGACTGATACCGAGTAGCTGGCAGCGCGTCTTCATGCCGGAATGCCGGGGGAAGTGCGTCGGCGTTGTAGAGCTGGCCAACAATGATGGGCTTGTCCGGGTCGCCGCCGGCGAATTCGATGAGTACCTCCGTTCCAACCGGGGGCAACAAACGCGCGCCGCATTGAGCGCTGCTACCGGGACCGTTTCCCGCCCAGTTCGAGGCCACTCGGACCCAGGCCGAAACACCATCCAGATTGGAAGCATCTCCGCCGCTCGCATGCGCGTTGGGCTGCGGCCTGACGGCCGGAAAACGTACCTTGACCCGCCCCAGTTTGTCGCACCACACCTGCTCGCCGGGTGGGCCAACGACAATCGCAGTCTGAACCTGCGGGCGCCGCAGGACTCGTCGTGGCGGGACAATGCGCACCCCTCGCCGCACGCAGGAAAATCGCGTCTTGTAGCGGGTCTGCTCTCCGTTGTCGGCCATGAGGACGACGTCATCCTCGTGCGTCCAGCCGTTCCGATTGAACAGCCGCTCGACCCGCGTGCTGATGTCGACGGGGAGGTTGTTCTGGGCGACTACGCGCTGCTCGGTGATGACGAATTGCCGCTCTTCCTCCGCATGCGTGTCAATCTCTGGATGCCCCACAAGACTGAACCACTCGCCCGCAGCCAGGTCACGAACGCCGCCTTCGCCGTGAAAGGATTTGGACGCGTATTCGAAACGCGCCATCTGCGTGTCACCCAGCGCGGCCAAATCAAGTATCGTGTCGCCCAGGTGCGGTGCCGCGACGTAGTAGTCCTCGAGGTTCGCGGCAAGCTTGTTTCCACGTACCCCCTGGTTCATCTGGGATGTGGACTGGACCGTCGTGAACGGCGCCGCATTAGGGTTCTTGTAATCGGGGCTGTACAGGGCGACCCTGCCGGGCTGTAAGCTGCGCTCCGCGCTCCAATACGTAATCGCGTCACGCTCTTCGGTCGCCGCGTCCCGATGAAAGCGGACTGCACCTGCGGAGTTCTGGCGAAGGCAATACGGGTCCTTGAAGAGGACGAGCGTGTGACCGATGACGCGGTCCGCCTGGTTGCCTGGGGCTCTCGACCAATTGGGTAGCCCCGGACGAAAGAACCACGCGATGCCGAGCCGCTGCATCAGGCGACGAATGAATGCAGCGTCCGATTCGTTGTGCTGCATGGTGAATTCGCGCCGCGGAGGCCTTGCGTTCATCAGTCCTGCATCGATGTCGAGGTCGAAGGTGGCCGCCAGGAGGGGATTACTTGCCCGCCACTCCCTGATGAGCGTCTCAATGATGTCCAGCTCGCTCATGTCCCGGAAGATGCGCGTGTTGACGCGGTTCTCCAGCACGGACAACGCGTCACGCATGACCAGCTGATACGTCGCCAGTCCGCCGTCGCTCTGGCCAGACAAGGCTCCGGTAACGATGCCGCAAAGACGACGTATCTCGCCCCGGTCGGTGACGACTTGCAGTTCCGCGGGTAGACCAATGAAGTCCTTGAGTGCGAGGCTGGCGCTCTCCGCGACGCAGAGGATTCGATGCTCGAAGCCGCCGCATATTGCTTCGTGCCCGGTCACTTTCTGTACAAGAAGCTGCTCGTCCACGGTCGCACCTGCGTAATCGAGTACGAGCCGAAGCGCCCTGTTTCGCGTCGAGATGAAGTACTGCGCCAGGTCAGCGTTTGGCACGTTGTCAAATTCCGCCATCTGTCGTCCCCCGTTTGAAACTGGATGATGCTTATTCGTTTCCTAAGAAAAACTACCGGCTTCACTCTACGGTTTGAGCTCAAGAAGGAAGGATTATTGAAGCGCCAACCGCACCGCATGCTGTGGCGCCGCAAATTGCGGACTCGACATGTTCCCGGGAGACGGAAAGCATTGGCATGAAGCGACTGAACATCCAGTAGCGGTCTGTATAGCAGAAGTATCTGTCCATAAATTTCTTACGCATTGCTCGGACGCAGCCAAGACTGAGCGCCATGGAAAAATATTGCGTAAGAACAACGATGGGTGGAAGGCACGGAGGAACAGTTCTGCGTACGAGTAGAGACACGACCAACGTGAGCAATACCGGTCGTGGTATCAAGAAGTATCAGAGAATTTGAAACTTCTCAGAATCGGTGATACTTCTTGACACCACGCTGACAGACTTCGACCGTAGCTGTAACCGGCGATACCAATCACTGCTGCGCCATGCGAAAAGCAGACTGCGTTTGCTGCCGAACTTGTCGTAGTCGAGGGGGGGAGTGCGCGCGCTGTTGCTGGACCACAAGCAGTGGGGCACTAGCCATAGCGATGTGCGAAATGAAACATCACCACTCAAAGTGGTATCGACTTCGGGATGATGCTGGCCGGCCTGCGGCGAATACTTGCAATTGCAACGGTATAATGACGCACAATAAATAACGAGGAGATTCCGGCTTGCATAGCATACCGTTCGAAATTCCACCGCCAAAAAATGAGGCGGACTTCGAACGCATGTGCGCGCAGGTGTATGGCGTGGTCTTCGACGACCGGATGCCGAAGATGAACGGCCGCAGTGGCCAAGTTCAGGGCGGTGTGGATGTCTTCGTAAAAGAGCCTGGCGTCGGGCGTGTGGGCATCCAGTGCAAGAAGTACACGTTAAAACCAGTCAAATGGGAAGACGTCGAGGACGAGGTTAACAAGGCCGACAAGCACAAAACGCCCATCAAGAAGCTTATCCTTGCTACGACCGCACCAAACGATGCAACGCTGTTGAAAAAAGTCCAAGAACTCTCGGACGAGCGCGAGGCTAAAGGACTGTTTCCCGTTGAGATTGAGTTCTGGGGTGACATCTGCAGCCACATCGACCGTTACCCGGTTCTTCAGGACCACTACGCACCACACACGCCTGGCGCAGCCTATCATCGGCAAGAGGCATCGCTTAGTGCGCTTGGCGACATCGTGCTGGAAACAAAGGCGATGGTGCAAAGCATTGCCGGTCTACCACCAGCGCGGCCAGACTCCGTAGACCGACTCATTTCGGACCAGCTTGACCGCACTAACGAACTGCTGAAAGTGGGTCGGTACCGTGATGCGCTTGACCATCTGGCGGTCGTTGGCAAAGACCTGGAACCCTTCGATGCGCACCAAAAGGCTCGCTGGTATCTCCAGAAAGGATTCAGCCTCTGGTTCATGCGCGTGGACGACCAGGAGGCCGCCGGCCTGTTTCTTAAGGCATTCGAGACCTATCCGGACGACGAGCGCATGGCGGCTGCCCAAGTTCGGGGCCTCATGCTTCAGAAGAAGCTTGATGAGGCACGCGTAGCCGGGGAATCGGCCCTCGAGCGATTCCCGGATTCTCAGCAGGTCTGGTTCGCGCTGGCTAATGCTCGTCTCCTGCAAGGCGTGCCGGTTCAGATGAAGGATGTGCCCGAAGCGCTAAAGCAAGAGCCCGACATCCTTCAGTTCGTTGCACAGGCAGAACTCAAGAGGGGGAACCTCGACGAGGCCATCAGGCTTAGCGAAGAGGCCGCGAACCACCCGTTGGCCGGATTTTTCATTCGAGCAAACGCCATTTGGGTTGCCGCCGAGTGCGGGTCCCGGTTTCCCGTCGGAGCGCTTGCAGGTGCGCTTCCGATGCGCGAAACAAATGCACTCGAATTCGCCATCGGCTTATTCAATCCATGGCACGAACGCCTCTGGAATGTGCAGTCCGATTCTGTGGGCGAGACAGCTGCGCACCTAGGTTACGCCCTTCTGATGCTGCATCGGTTTACCGAAGCTCTCGCTCTTGCGCGGGACGCAGAGACCCACGGCTACCGCTCGTCTGAACTTCTTCGCATCCAGGCGACTGCATTGTTCGAACTGGACCGGGAAGAGGAGCTCCTGCGTCTCGCTACGGAAAGGCGGACCGAGATGAATCCGGCCAGCCTTATCATCGTAGGCCAAGTCGCTGCTAAGGACGCCAACGTTGCACTGCTCGAGCTGATTTTAAAAACGGCAGTTGCCTTTGACCCCACCGACGAAGAGACGACTGAGCTGCTCAGCGCCCTTCGCTGGGAAGCATTGATGCGGGCGGACCGGCAGGAAACTGCTGTCAATGAGGTGCTTGCCGCAAAGGTCGAGGTCGCCGGGGGACTGGTTTCGGCCTGTGTAGCGGCGCGGGTCCTAAACCGAGCTGGACGAACCCTCGAAGCCGATGCAGTAGTACAACGGGCAAAGGCCATAGTGACGCCCGAGAGCGCTGACGCCCAGCAGTTTATGCTCGCAGAACTGCTGTTCAGTGTCAGACAGTTTGCTGAGGCAGGCGCGCTGTACGAGCGATGGATTACTCCAGGTAACCTCTCTGACCTGCACAACAGATTGCTTGCATGCTATGTACGGTCTAATAATCGACGCAAGGCGAAGGAGTTGATTGCCAAGCTGCCTGCCGATTGGATTGAGAACGACGACACCCGTAGCCTTGCCATCGAACTCGGCCAACAAGCTGCGGACTGGGCCTTCCTTCGTCCGCTGGTGGATGCGCAGCTGAAAAGGTATCCAGACGCTGCTGGAAGCTGGCTATTCAAGCTGAGCGTGAGTTTGCGCTCGTCGACGCCGGCCGAGTTCCAAAACGACCTTCGCATCGTTCCAGAGCAGCTAAAGGGGCCGATACGGGCAACGACCCAGTTGGCCGGCCTGGAGCTTCGATACGGCGAGGCTGAGAGAGGGATGCGTCGGTTGTACCGAATGCTCCGTAACAACTTGGATGAGCCGGAAGCGCTGTCGGCATATTTTATTTCTATCATCGGAACACCTGGCGAGCTCCCTTTGATGGAGACGCAGCTGCCGGCAGTCGCGTCGGGCAGCTGCGTCGCTCTGGTCGATGAGTTCGGCCAGTCCACACAGTTGGTCATCGACCCGGCCAATGTTGGAGAGCTTCCAAAGCGTGAGGGGTACTCGGATGCGGCAGCGCCTCAGGCGGCGGCGTTGCTTGGGGCCATTGTAGGGCAGCAGGTAGAGCTTCCGTTACTTGCCTTTGGCGATATGAAGCGATATACGGTCACTGCGATTCAATCAGCCTACCGGTACATGCTACAGGTCGTGCATGAGGGTGCCAACGCGCTGTGCGGGCTGCCTCATATGAAGATAGTGCATTTCGGTACGACTGCCGATGGCGAACTCGATTTGGCCCACATGAAGGCTGAGGTCATGCGGTCCTCCGCCATCTCGCGGCAACTATTCGATACCTATGCCGCAGGGCATATGACGCTGTCGGGGTTTGCCAAGTGTCAGGGTCGAACCATAGTCGAAATTGTTGTGGGTTGGCCGGCTGATGGACCACCGCTCTTCGTTGGAAGGGGAACCGACACCGAACGCATTGCGGCGCTTGAACTCTTGGCCCGTCCAGATGCGGTCTATGTCATTGACGCACTGACTTTAGCTGAGCTCGTCAACCTCGAAGTTCAGGAGGTGTTGGGCCATCTCCCAAAAGTACTCGTGTCAACAAAGACGAAGGTGATGTTGGAGGACGTTCTTCGTGAAGCGGAGGAGGACAGAAGCGTTGCGACAAGCACCGAAGTGAACGGCGAGCTTGCCATTATCGAGTACGACGCTCGTTACCACACACGACGAATCGAGTTCTGCAAAGCAGTCCTTGCCGCGGTCGAAATGTACTGTGAGGTACAGCCTGCGTACGGTGAGCTGGAAAACGAAGGTGAGATGCCGCAGCTGGTCGACCTACTCCAGGACGAGGAAATGGAAGTGCTGCTGCTCGCCAAGGCAACTAAAGCAACCGTCTTGACACTAGACGGTCGATTCCGCTTCGTCTTGGAAACTGTCGCAAAGGTAACCGGGGTCTGGCCACAAGCCCTGCTGATACACTGCGCGAACAATAACCTCGTCGACCTTATGAAGCTTGCTTCTGCCACGATTCGGCAATTCCTCTTGAATCGAAGCTTCGTAGCACTACGCTCTGGGGACCTTACCTGGATGGCCCTCCAGGGGGGCGTATATCTCCAACAGGGCATGCGGCGGTTTAAGGACTATCTGTCGTCGGACGGTACTAATTTCGATTCCGTGGTTCGTGTGGCGTTCGAGTTCTTGGCACAAATCGCATCGCTTCATATCCATTTGGGAGCGTTCGCGGAATTATTCGAGCACGTGGTTGAGGCTGCGATGCGGCACAAGCAATGTCTGCCTGGTTTTGACACTCAAGTCGCCAAATTTATTGTTGATTTGACTAGCTCTTTAAACAATAGCGCATACCTTTATGGTCCTGCTAACGTCCATTCGACTGAACGGATGCTGCTTCAACGACGGTACTTGGCGGAACGGTTCCTGCACGCACGGGACCGTCTCCAAGCGCCGGCGGACAATCGACCTGTCGCAGTACGCGCACTCTTCTGTAGCGGTATCCCTTGGCTGGTGGAAGACAAGTCGAGTCTAGCTGCCGAGTCGGCAACGGAAGTGCGTTTGCAAGCGAAAACTACTGAACTAGCTCAGGCCGACTCTGCGGCATCAAACGTGGTGTTGGAAAAGAACGGGCAAGTTGAGGGCCCGTTTTTGGTTGTAGAGCCAAACATTTGAAAATATTGGCGAGCGAAACCGCAGGGGAAACTCCACTTGTCGGAATTCCATCGTTACTCGTGACCGGAGTTAGCTGGAGATACAGATATACGTCTGAATAATCACGCAGAAGTACAGCCTTATGTGCTAAATTCTGGTTTTTCTTTTTATGTTCTGAGGATAATAGATGCCTACTTATGCTGAATTAAAAGCGCAAATCCAAGAGTTGGAAAAGCAAGCTGAAGCCGTTCGGCAGCGCGAACTCGCTGAGGCCAGAAGCAAAATTCAGGAACTGATGCAAGCGCACGGCATTACCGCCGCTGACCTGGGACGAATCAAAGGCGAGTCAAAACCGCGCGGCGTGGTTCCCGCCAAATACAAGGACCCGGTCTCTGGCAAGACTTGGACTGGTCGAGGCCGGGCGCCCAGCTGGCTTGAAGGTCGCAATAAGGCTGATTTCCTTATTAACTGAGGCGCAAGGGGAATAGCTGCTAGGATGTACGCGGCGTCATGTCAGTCGTTCGGAACTATACTTCTGCCCGACATTGACACAATCAGTACGATGCCAGACCTTACGCAAGACCACATGTCCGCCAACGCCCTTCGAAAACCGGCACACCATGAAGCCGCTCATAAGAAGAATGGTGCAGTCGAGCCGTAGGTGTCCGGACACGCTACAGCCGCATGTCTGAGAGTACCATCCGTGCCGGCACCCAACGCGCAATGCTCGATATCGGTCGCCCAGCCTCCCAACGGCAAGAAGCTTGGCGACTTCTGAAATTCAAGCCGAGTTGTCGATTGACCATAGCTTTCAGTGCAATGACATGCACGCATTGCTCGGCGCTTGATGCCGCCATAGCAGAGCGGCCGGACATTGCCACCATGTCCAGTAGAACTACTGCACTTTGCGCAGTGGACCGGTATCATAAAGCATCAACGCTCTTGCCTGAGTGGCATCGACCTGAAGCTCTCCTCGGCATGTCACCTGCTAGCCACGCCGCGCCTCTTGCTCCTGACTCGAGCGGCGCTACGATAAGCCCCCATTTTTGCCGCTTATGCGCGATTTTCGTGCTTAGGAGGCAAATTTCTGCCTCTTATTGCAAACAAGATTTTGTGGGACTACGCCTAATCGACTTACTCGACCGCACAGTCCGAGCAGTATCCAAATCGACAATATTCGTGACAGTAAAGTTTTATTTTTACAATGTTATCCCGAATTATCCCACGCCAGGATAATTATCTCGGCGCGGGATAACGCCACATTAGCTGGTCAATTTTTCTGGAATAGGCCAATTTATGTGGCAGGAAAATAGCGCGTTTGGCAAAACATCAACGCAAGATGAAGCTTAGTTCATTTCGAGATTTGTCCAAAAAATGAAAGGAAATGCCGTCCGAGCAAGGGTCGCTGAATTGATGAGGATAGGCTTCCCCGATAATCTTTTCAAAAGTGTCGATGTGTTTGTTAATGTCGGGATAGTCCACTAACATTGCCGGGACTGTAAATGTCCGACATCATAATTAACACTCAGGGGTTCTTAAGCGCTGTTGTCGTCTTCAGCCACAATTTTTCAAAGTTACTTTCCGCGTCTGACGGCTTGGTTTCTGTCCACGAGACCGTCCAGTTCAATGCTTTCAAATTCTTAACGAGGCTGGCAATCGTTCTGGGCTCCGCATTTAGAGTGTACAGCTTGCGTAATGTTTCCTCCCTCGGCTTCTTGGGAAGTTTTAGTTTTAGCGGGCCTAGAAGATGTATCTTCAGCGAATTGTCTACAAATTTGCCACAGTGAACCTTCACTAAATCCACTTCAGACTGAATAGCCTGAATCTTATTCTCGAGTGACAGACTCAATGGAATTGCAGCGTTCAGGTCCGCTAGAAAATTCTCCAATTCGAACGCTGGGCCCTCGCAAGGTTCACCAGTCAAATCAAGCTCTGTGCGGATAGCCGTGATATCGGGCGGAGTAAGCTTAATTTTAAAGTCGCCTTGATGATAATGCTGCCCCATCAAGTCGAACCGCAAAATTGCTTGAGTGCGCGAGAGGATAATGAACAGTTCGAGGGCGCTCCATTTAATTTTCCCCTCGGCATCTGTGGGAATAAAAATAAGAAAGAGAAAACGTCCACGTCCGTTTGCCAATGGGAATGCTACTGTGGGCTCATGGCGCCTAATCGCCTCACAGAATATCGAGTGTAAACCCTTAAAGTTGAAATTCATAAATTCTCGTGAGGGCGGGCGTTGGTATAACTAAAGTCAGGGGCGTTGATGACGCTTGCCAGGGTGCCGACAACGCTAATTCGGCCATGCATACTTGGCCAAATTGGTACATCGCCAGTAGTTATAGCCATAAGAATAGAATTGTAAATGCTTATCTTTTGAATGACCACTTCGTCGTCAATTTTCGTTAAACCAAGAACTAGGGATGAGGGCTTCACCCTGAGAGAAATCCGGAAGTAGGTGTACGAATTCCAGGTTTTCAAGGTCTTCCCGGGGAACGTGTTCAAAGACAATCATTTGAAATTGCGCTTGATAATCTTTGTTCGCACGCCGCACAAAGCTATTGAGTAAGCTGAATGCAATACGCACTTTCTCGCTGTCGCTATTTGAAATCTCCTTCCTTGCAGCTTTTTTATCGGAGTAATACGGGCGGCTTGGCTGGTCGATGACCAAGAAGCTCGGAATGAAAACCGATTTCTGAGCAAGAGCAACCTCATGCAAAGCTAAGAAGTGCAGCAGATGCAGGAACATATGATTCGAGCTGCTACCGATGTTTTCCACGACCGTGGACTTAGGGCGTCGTAGGCGCAGCCTCTTCTCGGTATAGTTGAAGTCGGCCTGGTAGTTTGCATAGTTTTGCAGAGCCTGGCCTGTCTCGGCCAATAGCTCGCGTGCGGTTTCATTAATTAATGAAACAACAGTATCGCGTACCTCACTGACATCACGTACGTTGAGCTCGTCTAAAGCGTCTTTCAGCGATTCTGCGCTTTCCCCTGGAACGACCATCGTGCTCGGAGTCTTGCTGTAGACTTCAAGCTTACCTATCGTCTTCCCAATGAAGAGCAATTTGTCACGCTCAGCCAATGGTGGATTCTGCTCGACAGCAATCTTTGCCAAACGCTCATTGATGATATTGCGGCGCTTTTTTAGAGGAGCGAGTTGGTCTGCTAATTGGCTTTCGACCGGATGTTTTTCCGTAATAGCCTGTTTAACAGCCTGCAAATCCTGCTGCAGGTTGACGATGAGTTGCTCGAAGATAGACGACTTCAGCAGTTCTGGGGATTGTCGTAGCAACTCATCAAACGGCCGTAAGCTGTCGGCCGACGCTTTTAAATTTTCTTTATAGTCGCGAAATTCGGATGTAAATTGGGAAATATTTCGAATTTGGCGGTTGAGGTCGAACAGTTCTGATTTCAAGGCCTCTCGCTCCGCGCTCTCCTCAAAATAATCGTTGTCCCTGAACTTCTCAAGTATTCCGTTTGTTGATGTAAGCGTGGCATCGTCAGGAATGTCAATGGTTAAACCGTAACTAGCGGCCTCCCGGGTCACGTCAGCCAATTCTTGTTTGAACAGGACGCTCCCTGTGTCAAGATGATTTTTCTTGTTTTGAAGCCTGTCGATTTTGGCTTGCAACCGTTCGGCCTTTTCGCGTGCATCTATATTGGCAATATCATCGATACCTAACGCAATATCGAAGATTCGAGGCAGCGCCTCGCGATATCGGTTCTCCGACTGTTTATCGAAAAATACGCGACTATTGGTGATGATGTCTTCCGATATTGTATTGAAAAGAAAGAAGTACCTAAATGAAAATTTGGAACCTGCCTTGATGGTCTTTCCACCAAATGGCATCACCGTCTTCTCACTAATGCTGAATTCAGCCTCTAAGATGGACTTCAAATCACCTTCAGCGATGTTGGCCGAAGGAACATCCGGAATTACTCCTGTGCTAGAGAAATAGTAGTCTTTGGAAACGTCATTGTTCAATGGGCTTTTTCGGGCAAGACTGTAGGTCTTGTCGTTAATGAAAAACTTAAGGCCATACCAAGCGACGTTGTCGTTGATAATGCTGTGCGGGATGTTATGCTTACTGGCCAGTAAACAATAGTCGATAATGGACAGCAGAGCACTTTTGCCCGTGTTGCTTTCGCCGGTAAGGATGTTCACGCGGTTACGTGCAAACGTCAAGCTACGGCTGACGCCACTATTGGACCATACCGTGATGGAGTCAATTCCGAAGTTCAAAGCCACACCCTCATGTTTAGATACAGTTCTTCTTCCGAGCTTTCCAATAAGGCGGCAAGGTTTGCCGATGCTTTCTCAATTTTGAGCGCTCGAGAGCCAAAATTCTTATTGAGCTCCAATGAGCGATTCACACGTATGGCATTATCGAAGTGAATGTGCTCGGATGCTACTAACATCTGGATAGCGTTTATTGTTACCACAAGACTGCTTTCGTATCGCTGTCGGAAATTTGCAAAGAGGTCCGCACGAGCAGCAACAAGTGCAGCGATTTGGCGATGCCGGACGAGGCTGTTGCCCATGAATTTCACGGTGCCGTCATGCATGACGAGAGGCATCACAAGAAGTGCTTTAGGCAGCGATAACTGCTTGATATGAGCGAGAACTGCCATTAAAGCTACTGCGCAAATGCCAACATTATTGTAACCGTTCCATTCGCTCGAAGTCGCACTAGACACGTCAGTTGATATTTCAGGTGTCATTTCTGCCTCCAGTCTTTGTGCCAGCCAATCCGAACAAGGTCGGAAAGATGGTATAGCTCACCGTTGCTCAGTTCGATGGGTAATTGAGTTCCGTCGAGGAGGAAATTTGCACGGCGTAGTTCGCGCAGCATTTCGAGCGCAGCGGTGATGATTTCTTGTTCCGTCCCGCATCCAGAAAACGCTAGGTCAAATTCATTTTCCCAACGCGTTATCACCTCGTCGTGCAGGGCTTCTATATCATCAGAAACTATCCTTCCTTGTTGTCGCCAACGTTCCAAATTGGTGACCAGCCGTAATTTCGCGAGGGTATAAGAAGTAACTTTATCGATGTCGGTTTGTGTAATTGCGCCAATTTCTAAGAGGCGTTTGACGAACGTCTGAGCGAATAAGTTAGCCGGCAGCGGATGCTGGTACTTCGTATATTGCAGCTTTTTGGAGCGTCCATCGCTGAAGTATTTTTTATAGTTTGTCCAGAATTCTTCAAAAGTCAGTTGCAGCTTTGCGCCAGCTTTGACATTTTTAAAATTTTCTGAGCGAATGTTAGAGTCTAGGCGCTCGAACACGCTATCGACCATTTCATCGTCAATGAACTTTTCACGGATTGATTTTTTTACTCGTGCAATGATATCGTCGAGTTCCAGCTCAAATCGGATATTCTTAAAGAACGCGGCAAGGACATCGTCGTCTAGGTCTAAAACTGTCTGTATATAGGACTGAAGAGTGGCGTTCGTGGTGCTTAATTTCTCAATCGCGTCGCGGAGTTCAGTGAACGTTTTTTTTGAGTCCTGGAACTCGATAACAGTTTCCAGAAACTTATTCGTTTTTGATTGTGACTTGTTCGTCACAAGGTGGAATTCAGTATTGCCGATGAATTTCAGTTGTTCGGGTACTGTGTCCCGTTGTTGCGTATCATCGGTAATGATTCGCGCCCAGTTATACAGTGTCTTCCATAGGTCTAAGCTGAGCTCTGCCAATGCGATTGGCGAGCCGGCGGCGTTGGTTTTAACAGTGTGCTTGAGCTGGACAAGAATGCAGAAACCGTCCGCTAGGTCAGTGTGCACGTCATCTTTTACCTCTAGACCAGCGGATTCTCCAGTCCGCAGATTTATCAAGCGGTCTAGGTAATAATAGTACTGATATTCAAAGCCGATGCTCGTGTCTGCGGCGCTAACGCTTTCAGTAAAACTGGTTGTGCCTGGTGTTGTCTGACTATTTGCCGCGCCAGTGGAAGTTGTCATTATTTATACATAGTTGTTTATTTCGCCGCTCTTCGACAATCGACACGTCCGAGCCATTTCTTTTGAATAATATCTCAAAAGTAACAAATGTTGCACCTGTTCATGATGTTAGGGGCATGCACCTGGCACTCTGTAGTGCTTCGTGAACACATACTATATATGCGCGCACTAAATGTTCTGGGCCTTGAAGCTAGCATGGCTTCGCGGCGTTCATCGACATGCATTGACGGGCGTGCTCGAGACGATGAACTGGCCGCAGTTTGCAGGACATCATGCTACCGAAGCGCGGTGTAGAGCGGAGCGGCAAATCCCATGTACATTCGGCCGAAGCCTGTGTCTTGATTGGGGGAGCTGGGCACTTATCGAGTCAATTGCGCCGCAGGCGCTGGAGCTCTACATGTATGGCTGGATAGTTGTCGTAGTGCTGCCGACGGGAAACTTTCGTCGAAGTTTTAGCGAAATTTCACTGGTTTTTTAGCCTAACTTCCGCGATGGGCAACCGCTCTGACAGACTTCGACCGCAGCCATAGAGACGAGCCGAAAAGCCGCATATCAGCTATTTCGACTTTATCCGCTATTCAGCTAAAATCAAATTATCTGCATAACGGATACTTTGATGTCTTCTACTCCGCCATCGCTTGCGGTTCTCACCGCAGCCCATTTGGGGCAGTTGCTGGTCTCAGCGCGCAAGCGTAGCAAGCTCACGCAAGCCCAAGTCGGGTCCCGGCTCGGCCTAAGTCAAAACCGCGTCTCTTACCTGGAAAGGCATGCTGACGAACTGAGCTTCAAACAGTTGCTCAGTTACTGCGCAGTCGTCGGACTTCAGGTCCGACTTGGAGAGCGAGCCACCGTAGATGATTCGGAAAGCACCGCGGAGTGGTGAACGCCCGAGAAGACTCGATATCAATCTCTGCCGCGGCGAAGCAATCTCATGGATTATCTAGCCGATACTGCCGCAAGGCCCGCCCGGGGGGAGCGGGACATCGCGATGCAAGCCGTCTTGCCTGAGCGAAAGCAGTCGGGGGTAATGCGCTGGGACGAAGTCTGGCGCATGTCCTAATGTCGCCGTAAATAAAAGCGTTTCCGACCAAGCGTGGCGCGGGTTCCGGGGGAGTTTAGCCCCCCGAAACGCAAGCTTTTATGCAGCACGAAACGCACGCTTCTATTTCCCGCCTACAATCAATTGACGGACCCAAAAGTCATTACTCAACCGTCACCGACTTCGCCAGATTCCTCGGCTTATCCACATCCGTCCCACGGGCCAGCGCCGTGTGATAAGCCAGCAGCTGCAACGCCGCCACGTGCAGAATCGGCGACAGCAGCCCATAGTGCTCCGGCAAACGAATCACATGCAGCCCTTCGCTCGACGTGATCTGCGTATCGACGTCGGCAAACACATACAGCTGGCCGCCACGCGCGCGCACTTCCTGCATGTTCGACTTCAGCTTTTCCAGCAGGGCGTCGTTCGGGGCGATCGTGACCACCGGCATCTCTTCCGTCACCAGCGCCAGCGGGCCGTGTTTCAGCTCGCCGGCCGGGTAGGCTTCGGCGTGGATGTACGAGATTTCCTTGAGTTTCAAGGCGCCTTCCAGCGCGATCGGGTAGTGGATGCCGCGGCCCAGGAACAGGGCGTTTTCCTTGCGTGCGAATTCTTCGGCCCAGGCGATCACCTGCGGCTCCAGCGCCAGCACCGACGACAGCGCGACCGGCAGGTGGCGCATCTGCTTCAGGTAGTTCGCTTCCTGTTCGTCGCTCAGGCGGCCGTTGACTTGCGCCAGGGTCAGCGTGAGCAGGAACAGGGCGGCCAGCTGCGTCGTGAAGGCCTTGGTCGACGCGACGCCCACTTCGACGCCGGCGCGGGTGATGTAGGCCAGCTTGCACTCGCGCACCATGGCGCTCGTGGAGACGTTGCAGATCGTCAGCGTATTCGTCATGCCCAGGCTGCGTGCGTGCTTCAGCGCGGCCAGCGTGTCGGCCGTCTCGCCCGATTGGGAGATCGTCACGACGAGGGTGCTCGGGTGCGGGACGCTGTCGCGGTAGCGGTATTCGCTGGCGATCTCGACGTTCACCGGCAGCTTGGCGACGGATTCGATCCAGTACTTGGCCGTCAGGCCCGCGTAATAGCTGGTGCCGCAGGCCAGAATCAGCACGCGGTCGATTTCCTTGAACACGCGGAACGCCTGGTCGCCGAACAGTTCCGGCATGATGCCCGTCACGCCTTCCAGCGTGTCGCCAACGACGCGCGGCTGTTCGAAGATTTCTTTCTGCATGTAGTGGCGGTACGGACCCAGCTCGGCGGCGCCCGTGTGGGCGTGCACGGTTTTCACTTCGCGCTCGGCCGGACGGCCTTCTGCGTCGACGATCCAGTAGCGGGCCAGTTGCAGGTCGACGACGTCGCCTTCTTCCAGGTAGATGATCTGGTCGGTGGTGCCGGCCAGCGCCATCGCGTCCGAGGCGACGAAGTTTTCGCCTTTGCCCAGGCCGACGATCAGCGGCGAGCCCTGGCGCGCGGCCACCACGCGGTGCGGTTCTTCGCGGCAGAACACGGCGATCGCGTACGCGCCATGCAGGCGCTTGACAGCCTGCTGCACGGTGTCGAACAGGTCGCCGTTGTACATGCGGTCGACCAGGTGGGCGATGACCTCGGTGTCGGTCTGGCTCTGGAACACATAGCCCAGCGCGGTCAGTTCGGCGCGCAGTTCGTCGTGGTTTTCGATGATGCCGTTGTGGACGAGGGCGATGCGCGCATCGTCGCTGCTCGGCGAGAAATGGGGGTGGGCGTTCCTGGTGGCAGGGGCGCCGTGCGTGGCCCAGCGGGTGTGCGCGATGCCGGTAAAACCTTGCAGGTGGGTTTCCTGGATCTGGGCTTCCAGGTCGGCCACGCGCGAGGTGCTGCGCGAACGGGTCAGGTGGCCGTCCACGTGCAGGGCCACGCCGCAGGAATCATAGCCGCGGTATTCGAGGCGCTTCAGGCCTTCGATGAGAACTGGGGTGATGTTGCGCTGGGCGACCGCTCCGACAATGCCACACATAGAAAGAACCTCCAAAATCGATTGATGCGCCACTCTAGAGCAGAGCTCATGAAATAAGCTTTCTAAGTGCAGCGTATTTTGATAGATTATTTCACGATACCTTTAGCATGAAATATTCTTTCAATTCACCAGGAAAATTTTAGTTATATGTCGCCAGAGACTCCGATGCTTGACGATCTGGATCGTCGCATCCTGAATATCCTGCAGGTTGACGCAGCGCACACAAATGCGGAATTGGCGGAATTGGTACATATCTCTCCGCCGACTTGCCTGCGTCGTGTCAAACAGCTCAGGGAAAATGGTGTTATTGAGCGGCAAGTTGCCATCGTCGCACCCGACAAGGTCGGCTCGCGCCTGTCCGCCATCGTCGAGATCACGCTCGACGTGCAGGCGGCCGACCGCATGGCGGAATTCGAAAGCGTCGTCGCGGACGAGGCGGCGGTGCTGCAGTGCTATCGCGTGTCGCCCGGGCCGGATTTCGTGCTCGTCGTGCAGGTGGCCGACATGCCCGCCTACCACGCGCTGGCGCACCGCCTGTTCACCACACACAGCAATGTGCGCAACGTGAAAGCGTATTTTTCTACGTTCCGCAGCAAGTTCGAGACGAGAATCGAACTCTGATCCAGTGCACATCGGCACCACGAAATCTGTGGATAACTTTGTGCGCATATGCCGGTGACGTTGGCGCATCCATGTCTGCATCTCCTGCGGAATGCGCATTTCAGCGGGTTTCTGAAACGATCAGGCCCACCTGGACAACGCGGCGAGCCTGTGGATGACTCTGTGGACATCCCTGTGCACAGGCAGTGGATCAGGCTGTGAATTCGCCGTGGACTGCCTGTGCGTAGCCGGTGGACAGCTTACGGTCACGTCGAAAAACCTGCTGCGCGTTGCAGATTGACGGGGGCGCCTAGCCTTGCGATGCTCCGCGGCGGCGGACCGGCTGTACTCTCGTACAGCTGCGCTTCTCGGACTCGGCGTCTGCCGTCAAATCTGCTGCCGCTCGCGACGGTTTTTCGAGGTGCCCTTACTTCTTGACCTTGACTGGACGCTTCCAGTTCTCGATCGTCATCTGCTTCGGACGGGAAATCGTCAGCTTGCCGGCCGGTGCATCCTTGGTCAGCGTCGTGCCGGCGCCGAGCGTCGCGCCCTTGCCGACCGTGACCGGGGCCACCAGCTGGCTGTCGCTGCCGATGAAGACATCGTCTTCGATGGTGGTGCGGAATTTATTGGCGCCATCGTAGTTGCAGGTGATCGTGCCGGCGCCGATGTTGACGCGCGAGCCGACGTCGGCATCGCCCACATAGGCCAGGTGGTTGGCCTTGCTGTGCGCGGCGACCTTGCTGTTCTTGATCTCGACGAAGTTGCCGACGTGGACGTCCTCGCCAAGTTCCGTCCCCGGGCGCAGGCGCGCGTACGGGCCGATGACCGATTTCGCGCCCACGACGGCATCTTCCAGGTGGCAGAACGGCTTGATCTGCGCGCCCGCCGCGACGGTCGTATCCACGAGCACGCTGTTGGCGCCGATGGTCACGCCGTCGCCAAGTTCCACGCGGCCTTCGAACACGCAGCCGACGTCGATGATGACGTCACGCCCGCAGACGAGTTCCCCGCGCACGTCGATGCGGGCCGGATCCAGCAGGGTCACACCCTTCTCGAGCAGGGCGGTGGCGATGTTCAGCTGGTGGCGGCGCTCGAGTTCGGCCAGTTGCACCTTGCTGTTCACGCCGGCGACTTCCCATTCAGCCGACGGCTGCGCGGACACGACCGGCACCCCGGCCGCCACGGCCTGCGCGACGATGTCGGTCAGGTAATACTCGCCCTGCGCGTTATTGTTCTTCAGTGCGCCGAGCCAGCCGGTCAGGAAACGGGTCGGGATCACCATGATGCCGCTGTTGATTTCCTTGATGGCACGCTCGGCCTCGTTCGCATCCTTTTCTTCGACGATGCGCACGATGCTGCCGTTCTCGCGCACGATGCGGCCCAGGCCGAACGGGTTCGCCTGCTCGACGGTGAGGATCGCCAGCTTGTCGTTACCCGCGGCCTCGACCAGGCGGCGCAGCGAGGCGCTCGTCGTCAATGGCACGTCGCCGTACAATACGAGGGTCGGCGCATCCTCGTCGATCTGCGGCAGTGCCTGCATCACGGCATGACCCGTGCCCAGCTGCGGTTCCTGCAGCGCGGTGTCGATCGCCACGCCACCCTCGGCCGACCACGCCTGCACCGCACCCGGCACCACTGCGCCGCCGTGCCCATAAATCACGCATAATTTGTTCGGGTTCAGGCTACGTGCCGTATTGATAACATGTTGCAACAGCGGCTTGCCAGCCAATGGATGCAGGACTTTCGGCAGGGCGGATTGCATGCGCTTTCCCATGCCGGCGGCGAGGATGACTACGTTCATAAGCCGTTCTCAAATCAGTTAAAAAAGATGAAAAAGTTTAACACGCCCCCCACCGTGCTCCAGCAGGCGCGCCTGCTGATTTTGATCGCTTGCCTGGCGCTGCTGAGCGCCTGCAGCACGATCCGCTTCACCTACAACCACGGCGACACCCTGCTGTACTGGTGGTTGAATGCTTACCTCGATCTCGACAGCGACCAATCCGACTGGGTCAAGAAAGACATCGACGAGCTGTTCCAGTGGCACCGCACGACGCAGTTGCGCGACTACGCCGGCCTCCTGTCCAAGATGCAGCGCCAGCTCGGCGACGGCAGCGTCACCCAGGACGAGCTGCTGTCCGACTACCGCGACATCAAGACGCGCACGGAATTGCTGGCCTTTAAGGCGTTGCCGGAACTGGCCGACCTGGCGATGTCGATCAAGCCGGACCAGATCGCGCAAATGGAAAAGAAATTCACGAAGAACAATGAAGACTTCCGCAAGAAATTCATGAGCGGCAGTGTCGAAGACCAGCACAAGGCCCGGTTCAAGAAGGCGATGGATCAGCTGGAGCTGTGGTTCGGCAGTTTCAGCCGCGACCAGGAAGCGGCACTCCGTAAAGCATCCGATTCGCGTCCGCTCGACAACGAGATCTGGCTGCAGGAACGCACGTTGCGCCAGAAGAAAATCGTCGCGCTGCTGCAGCGGATCCATCGGGACAAGCTGAACAAGGAACAGACGATGTCGGCGATCCACGACCTGCTGCGCGATTTCTTCGACCGCATGGAGGCGCCGGACCGCAAGGGCTTCTTCGACGCGTATGTGGACAACACGACGAAATTCATCCTGACAGCGATCCGCCTCACGACGCCGGACCAGAAAGCCCATGCGCAGAAACGCATGCAGGGATGGATCAACGATTTCAATGCCCTCGCATCGGGAAAATAACATGATGTGATTGCGTAGGGTGGGCACCCCGTGCCCACGCGAACGTTCACGGTACGTAGGCGTTACGCGTGGGCACAGGGGTGCCCACCCTACGATGAAGCTCTGATTTCGCGCATGTTATAGTCCGCCCATGCAAAAAAAGAAGTCCGCCCCCACCTACGCCCGCCGTCCCGGCCCGCCCCAACAGGTCCGCATCATCGGCGGCACCTGGAAACGCACCCCGCTCCCCGTCCTCGACGCCCTCGGCCTGCGCCCGACGCCCGACCGCGTCCGTGAAACCGTCTTCAACTGGATCAACCATCAGATGACCGGCGACTGGCAGCGCGCCGACTGCCTCGACCTGTTCGCCGGCAGCGGCGCCCTCGGCTTCGAGGCCGCCAGCCGCGGCGCGCGCTCCGTCACGATGGTCGACACCGTCGGCCCCGTCGTGCGCCAGCTCGAACTGATCAAGGACAAACTGAAAGCGGACAACGTGCGCGTGCTGCGCGCCGATGCCCTCGCCATGGCGCGCGACTGCATCCAGCGCGGCCAGCGCTTCGATGTCATCTTCCTCGATCCGCCTTACCAGCAGGATTTCCTCGTCCAGGCCCTGCCGCTGTGCGCGCAGCTGCTGAACGAAGGCGGCCTCGTGTACGCCGAATCCGGCGAACGCCTGCCGTTCGCGGAAGGCGACACGCCAGCCGACGACGTCCCCGACTGGCTGCAACCCTGGCAGCTCGTGCGTGCCGACAAGGCCGGCATGGTGCATTACCACCTGCTAAAGTTGCATTAATACACCGCTTTTTGGGACAAAAGTGCTTAAATAATAAGCAAACGAGGGCCCGACCCGGGGCGGCTGCCGAAATTTCAGGCATAATGCGCGTCTATTCAGGTGCATTCTCCAGGGAGCCGCAATGGTTGTAGCCGTTTATCCAGGAACGTTTGATCCGCTCACCCGCGGCCACGAGGATTTGGTGCGCCGCGCATCGGGTCTGTTCGATACCCTGGTGGTCGGGGTCGCCGACAGCAAGAACAAGCGACCGTTCTTCTCGCTCGCCGAGCGCCTGGAAATCGCCAATGAAGTGCTGGGCCATTATCCGAACGTGAAGGTCGAAAGCTTTTCCGGCCTGCTCAAGGATTTTGTGCGCGAGCACGACGCACGCGTGATCGTGCGCGGCCTGCGTGCCGTGTCCGATTTCGAATACGAGTTCCAGATGGCGGGCATGAACCGCTATCTGCTGCCCGACGTCGAAACCCTGTTCCTGACCCCGTCCGACCAGTACCAGTTCATCTCCGGCACCATCGTGCGCGAGATCGCGATGCTGGGCGGCGACGTGTCCAAATTCGTGTTCCCCTCGGTCGACCGCTGGCTGCAAAAGAAAATCGCTTCGCTGGCGGCCGCGCCGAAAGCGTAAGGTTGGGTTGTCATGGCATTGCTGATTACCGACGACTGCATCAATTGCGACGTGTGCGAGCCCGAGTGCCCGAACGACGCGATCTCGATGGGCGAAGAGTTCTACCAGATCGATCCGCACAAGTGCACGGAATGCGTCGGCCACTTCGACGAACCGCAGTGCCAGCAGGTCTGCCCCGTCGCCTGCATTCCGTTCAATCCTGAATGGCGCGAAACGCGCGAACAGCTTCAGGCGAAATACGAACGCCTGACTGCCGAGAAGGCCAAAGCGGCCTGATCTTGCAAGCCGGCCCCTGCGCCGGCTTTTCTTTTGGCGGTGTCCGCCGCACTCCCCATCAATGATTTCATTCATTGGGCATACAGCCCATTGAGAGTGTCCGAATAGTTCCAAAACACAACACATTCGGACGCCCCGCTTTGGTGCACAGGGAAGTCGCGTCTTCACTCACAGGACATGAGAATCGGGCCCCCATTTGTGCTCTTGCAGCATTGAAATAGTTTTAAGTCTCTAATTTTGCCAAATTGATCGGTGCTATATTTATCTTTCAAAATTAGCACGCCCATTCTTTTTTGGACGGAGAGACTCGACATATGCAAACAACCAGCCCGGATGCGCAGGCGCAGACGCCACGCGGTCCATAGCTGGCACGATCGAACCAGACACTGGCTGCGGCCTGAACCGTGGCCAGCGATTTTCACAACAACGACCATCCCGCAAAGGAGACTACGATGCTCAACAATCAATTCGCCCTGAAAGGCCTGCTCGCGGGCGCCATCCTGGCCGTGGCCGCCAGCCTGCCGGCCGCCGCCGCAGTCGACGTCAGCGGCTACAAGTTCGAGGACACGACCAAGGTCGCCGGCAAGGACC
>Ga0207686_10000392_pt1 | contig 30379 bp, 26 predicted proteins | sample KBSM24metaG_FD_184396 | JGI IMG/M metagenome (GOLD analysis project Ga0207686, IMG submission 184396) | Miscanthus rhizosphere microbial communities from Kellogg Biological Station, Michigan, USA - KBS M2-4 metaG (SPAdes) (version 2) | ecosystem: Host-associated > Plants > Roots > Rhizosphere >...
TGAAGAGGCCAAACGTCAGGCCGAGTCTTTGATCGAAAAAGGTAAAGAGTTTTACCGCAACGATCAGGACGAGCAAGCGGTCGAAACCTTCAAACAAGCCATCCAGAGCGATCCCGACAATGCCGAGGGTCACTTGCGTCTGGGAATGAGTTACGCCGCTCTCGACCAGAAAGATGAAGCCGAGGCCGAATATAAAAAGTCGATTGAGCTATTCAAAAAGAAAAACTCGGGCGAGTCTAAAGACGCCAGTTCATACTTTTATTTAGGTGAAGCGCACAGCTTTCTGCACCAGGACGATAGTGCCGTAAGTGCTTATCGGCAGGCGACTAAGCTGAATTCTGAGGATGAAGAGGCCTGGTATCGACTGGGGATGGCGCTGACGCGGCTCGCGCAATATCCCGAGGCGAGTTCGGCGTTTCAGAAAGCCTTGGACCTCGATCCGAATGACTCCCGGGCCAGCGACGGGTTGGATAATGCAAAGGAAGGGTCTCAGCGGATCAAGGAAGGCAAAAAGCACGCTGAGGACATGCTGAAGAAGCAACAGGAAAATTCGAATGCCAACGGCAATCTGAATCTGAACTCGAATTCGAGCGCCAGGCCTTCACCCAGGCGCACTCCGCGCAAACCCGTGGTAAGCTAAACCCAGAGTTTCCATCATGGCCACGTACACACCACCGCCGTACTTTCCGCAGAGTTCGCTTTCGCCCCCGGACGACAAACGGTATCGAAGATTCAAGCTAATCGTCGCGGGAGTGATCGTCTCAGTGCTCCTGGTTCTTGGTGGCGTCATTACCGGGGTTGTTTATTTAATCAAGTGGCTCGCGCATTGAGCGTCTGGGAAACAGCCTTCCGCGCTTGACATCGTTCGACCCCGTCCGTATAGTTTCCCGTTTCGGACTACGGTCTGGAGACCTCCAAGTGCAACGCTATAACTGGTTCTGTCGGTGCGGAGGCGTTGCCCGGTCGATGTGAAGACATCAACCGTAATAACTATTGTGGCGTAAGCACTCGCGTGATTGCGCAAGTCGCTCGGATGAACCACTCAGCCGGCGACGCCACAGAAAAGCTTCGGCTGAATTTCGGGCTAATTGGGAAGCCAAATCCGCGCCCGCCTGAGAGCGAAATCAGAACGTCCCTGTAAACGAATTAATAGCAGGCCAGTTTGTCTGCGCTGACTGCCGGACTCGTTCCGGAAAGAGGCAGGCCACGGCCCTTTTTGCCTTTAAGCAACAGAGTTAGTACCGGAGCGGAAGCGACCGGGTTATCGAAGAGAGCACGATGCCGACGATTAATCAATTAGTTCGCAAAGGCCGTCAGCAGGTCAAATACAAGACCGCGAGTCCCGCTTTGCAGAGTTCGCCGCAAAAGCGCGGAGTTTGCACCCGCGTCTATACCCAGACGCCCAAGAAGCCGAACTCGGCGCTGCGCAAGGTCGCGCGTGTTCGCCTGACCAACGGCATCGAGGTCACCACCTATATCCCGGGTGTTGGCCACAATTTGCAGGAACACTCAATTGTTTTGATTCGTGGCGGCCGCGTTAAGGATTTGCCGGGAGTTCGCTATCACGTGATTCGCGGCACGCTGGACTCAGTCGGAGTCGGCGATCGCAAAAAGAGCCGCTCGAAATACGGCGCCAAGCGACCGAAGGGAGGCGCGAAGTAGTTTATGCCAAGACGCAGAGTTGCCGAGCGAAGAGCAGTTCTTCCCGATCCCGTCTACAACAGCCCTCTGGTGACCAAGTTCATCAACGGCATCATGTGGGGCGGCAAGCGCTCGATCGCGGAAAAGACTTTTTATAACGCCCTGAAACAAGTGGGCGACAAGGCGAACGAAGAACCTTTGAAGGTTTTCAAGCGCGCGATCGAAAACGTGCGCCCGACCGTCGAGGTGAAATCGCGTCGCGTGGGCGGGTCGACCTACCAGGTGCCCATCGAAGTTCACCAGGAACGCCGCGGCGCCCTGGCCATTCGCTGGATTGTCCTCTATGCACGAGGCCGCGGCGAAAAGACGATGACTGATCGGTTGGCCGCTGAATTACTGGACGCGGCGAACAATCGCGGCAACGCCGTTAAGAAGAAGGACGATGTGCATCGCATGGCAGATGCGAACAAGGCATTCGCGCATTACAAGTGGTAAGGACGAGTGAATCGTAAATCGTGAATAGTAAATAGAAAGAGCTATTCACGATTTACGATTCACGATTCACGAGATGGCTAAGCACGACCTCAGCAAATTCCGGAATATCGGCATCATGGCGCACATCGATGCCGGTAAGACCACCACCACCGAACGTGTCCTTTATTACACGGGTGTCTCGCACAAAATCGGCGAGGTGCACGAGGGCACGGCGACGATGGACTGGATGGAACAGGAGCAGGAGCGCGGCATTACGATTACGTCCGCCGCCACGACCTGTTTCTGGGAGCGGAATGGCGAAGATCATCGCATCAATATTATCGATACGCCGGGTCACGTCGACTTCACCATGGAAGTCGAACGCAGCTTGCGTGTACTCGACGGCGCGGTCGCTGTGTTCGACGGCGTTGCGGGTGTTGAGCCACAGTCCGAAACTGTCTGGCGTCAAGCCGACAAGTACGGCGTTCCGCGCATTTGCTTTATCAACAAGCTCGATCGCGCCGGCGCTTCATTCCAGCGCTCCTTTGATTCGATAATTTCTCGGCTGGGCGCAAATCCTGTCGCCTTGCAAATTCCCATCGGCGAAGAAGATCAACTCAAAGGCGTCGTCGATTTGATCGCGATGAAGGGTTTGATCTGGAAAGACGAGACCAAGGGCGCCGAGTACGAAACCGTCGAAATACCGGCAGAGTTGAAAGACGAAGCCGTGGCCGCGCGCGAGAAGTTGATCGAAGCCGTGGCGACTGTGGACGATGACTTGATGCACAAGTACATCGAAGCGCAACCGATTACCGAAGACGAAATTCGCAAAGCGCTGCGTAAAGGCACGCTGCAATTGCGTCTGGTGCCGGTAGTGACCGGATCCGCCTTCAAAAATAAAGGCGTGCAGACGCTGCTCGATGCGGTTGTTGATTATCTGCCGTCGCCGCTGGATATCCCGCCGGTTGAAGGCATCAATCCCAGGAACGGAAGCAAAGAAACGCGTGCTGCCGATGCGAGCGAGCCGTTCAGCGGTCTCGTCTTCAAGATTATGGCGGACAAGCATCTCGGTCAGTTGTCTTTTGTCCGGATTTACAGCGGCACGATCAAGTCGGGTTCATACGCTTATAACACGGCGAAGGACAACAAAGAGCGGGTTGGTCGCCTGATGCGCATGCATGCTAACAAGCGCGAAGATATCGAATCGGCCAGCGCCGGCGAGATCATCGCGATCGGCGGTATGAAGCAAGTCACCACCGGCGATACGGTTTGTGACGAGAACAAGCCGATCATTCTTGAGGCGATTGAGTTTCCGGCGCCCGTTATTCGCGTTGCCGTCGAACCCAAGACCCGCGCCGATCAGGACAAGCTGGGCGTGGCCCTGGGGCGTCTGGCTCAGGAAGACCCTTCGTTCAACGTTTCTACCGATCATGAAACCGGCCAGACGATTATTGCCGGCATGGGCGAGCTGCATCTGGAAATTATCGTCGATCGCATGAAGCGCGAGTTTGGCGTCGAAGCCAACGTAGGCAAGCCGCAGGTGGCCTATCGCGAAACCATTACGCAGCCCGCTTCCGGAAAAGAAATCTTCAAGAAGCAGACCGGTGGTCGCGGACAGTACGCACATGTCGAGCTCGAGATTGAACCGGCGCCCGGCGAAGGCTTTGTTTTCGAGAGTGAGATTAAGGGCGGCGCGATTCCCCGCGAGTTTATCAAGCCGACAGAGCAGGGCGTTCACGACGCCATGGAGCGCGGCTTTCTCGCCGGCTATGACCTGGTCGATATCAAAGTGCGTCTGGTTGACGGCGGTTTTCACGAGGTTGACTCGGACGAGCGCGCCTTCATTATTGCCGGCTCGTTGGCTTTTCAGGACGCAGTCAGGAAGGCCAAGCCGGTTTTGCTGGAACCGATCATGCGGATCGAAGTAGTAACGCCCGACGATTACGTGGGCGCGGTTAACGGCGATCTGATGAAGCGCCGGGGCCAGTTCTCCGGAACCGAGATGAGACCGGGCGGGGCGCAGGTGATCACGGCGTTCGTGCCGCTCTCTGAGATGTTTGGCTACACGACCGATCTTCGCTCGGCGACGCAGGGACGTGCGACTTCGACCATGCATTTTGAGCGCTATGATCAGGCGCCCAAGAATGTCGCTGAGGAAGTAATCGCGAAAGTTCAGGGCGTGGCAAGTAAATAACCGGCACAGACTTTAGTCTGTGCTGTTTTTGTTTGGAAGACTTTTCTTTGAGGCCAACACAGACTGAAGTCTGCCCTACGAGGAACAGATGAGCAAAGAGAAATTTGATCGCAGTAAGCCGCACGTGAACATCGGGACGATTGGACACGTGGACCACGGGAAGACGACTTTGACGGCGGCCATCACGAAGGTTCTGGCGAAGAACAATCCGAAAGTGCAGTTCGTGGCTTTCGATCAGATTGACAAGGCGCCGGAAGAAAAAGCACGAGGCATCACGATCGCCACGGCCCACGTGGAGTACGAGACGGCCAACCGTCACTACGCGCACGTGGACTGTCCGGGACACGCCGATTATGTGAAGAACATGATCACCGGCGCGGCGCAGATGGACGGCGCGATTCTGGTGGTGGCCGCGACCGATGGTCCGATGCCGCAGACCCGCGAGCACATCCTGCTTGCTCGTCAGGTAGGCGTGCCGGCGATGGTGGTGGCTTTGAATAAAGTCGATATGGTTGACGATCCGGAATTGCTCGAGCTGGTGGAATTGGAAGTGCGCGAGCTGCTCAGTGCTTATGAATTTCCGGGCGACGACATTCCGGTGGTGAAAGTCTCAGCGTTGAAAGCCCTGGAAGGGGATGAGAACTGGGAGAAGTCGATTATCGAGCTGATGGATGCGGTTGATGCTTACATCCCGACACCGACTCGCGATATCGACAAGCCGTTTTTGATGCCGGTGGAAGACATCTTCACCATCCAGGGCCGCGGCACAGTGGCTACGGGCCGGGTGGAGCGCGGCAAGGTGAAAGTGAACGAAGCAGTAGAAGTAGTGGGCATCCGACCGACGTTGAAGACGGTGGTAACGGGCGTGGAGATGTTCAAGAAGCTGCTCGATGAAGGTATGGCCGGCGACAACGTGGGCCTGCTGCTGAGAGGTGTGGAGCGCAAAGACATCGAGCGGGGACAGGTAATATCCAAGCCGGGCTCAATCACGCCGCACACGAAATTCAAGGCAGAAGCTTACGTTTTGACGAAAGAAGAAGGCGGAAGACACACGCCGTTTTTCACCGGCTATCGCCCGCAGTTTTACTTCCGGACCACGGACGTGACGGGAGTGGCGCATCTGCCGCAGGGCGTAGAGATGGTGATGCCCGGCGACAACGTGCAGATGGAGATCGAATTGATCGCGCCGATCGCGATGGAGAAAGGTCTGCGCTTCGCGATTCGTGAAGGTGGACGTACGGTGGGCGCGGGAACTGTGTCGGAAGTTGTGGAGTAGTCGGGTACGCACGCCTCCGGCGTGCCTTCTGAAATTAGCGCGCGAAACGCGCGCGTACCCAGGGAAGGATTTATGCCACGCGATAACATTGTATTGCAGTGCGGTGATTGCAAGAGCCGCAATTACGTGACGACGAAGAACAAGAAGACAACTCCGGATCGTCTGGAGTTCAAGAAGTTCTGCCGACGCTGCCGTAAACACACGGACCATAAAGAGACCAAGTAGGAACGATGAAGGATGAAGGATGAAGCCTGGTTGTAATTCATCCCCCCTCCTTCAGAATTCATCCTTTGATTCAGGGGTATAGTGTCAACGGTTAGCACGTCGGTCTCCAAAACCGAAAGTCCGGGTTCGAATCCTGGTACCCCTGCCAGTTAAGAGTGAAGTAGTGGCCGAGAAGTTAGACGACATTACCGTGAGCGAAGAAGAACGCGAATTCGAAGCTGAAACGCCCAGCGTCGACGTGCCGGAAGTTACTGGCGGCGAGCCGCTTAAAGCGAAACGGAGTGCGACGCCCTCGACGGCGCGCGCCAAACAGCGGGCCGCCGCGCCGGGGTTCTTCGCGCGAACCGGGCAGTTTATTCGGGACACGCGCGCCGAGATGCGCCGCGTGTCGTGGCCGACGGCCAACGAAGTTAAGAACACAACGATCATCACTTTGATCGCGGTAATTTTCTTCGCGCTGTACTTGTTCGGCGTCGACCGGGTTTGGGCATACTTGATTGATCATCTGCGCGGTTGGCTCGGAGGCTGATAAGAGATTCCATGAATCAGTGGTTCATACTTCATACCTATTCCGGACACGAGAAGAAGGTTTGCGAAAGCCTCAAAGCTCGCGTGGCGGGCACTGATCTGGAACCGGCGATAGTGCAGGTGCTGGTGCCGACCGAAACCGTAGTCGAGATGCGCGGCAATAAGCGCGTTGAATCGGCGCGCATGTTCTATCCGGGTTACGTGCTGATTCAAATCGATTGTGACGAGCGCGGTCATATTCCGGATGACGTCTTTCATGCGATTCGCTCGACCCCGAAGGTGACGGGATTCGTTGGCGGGCAGACGCCGACGCCGTTGACCCAGGACGAGGTCGATCAGATTCTGAATCAGCAGGCCGCGGCTGAAGAGAAGCCGAAACCAAAGTTTTCTTATGCGGCCGGCGAAACGGTCCGCATCAAATCCGGGCCGTTCCAGAGTTTTACCGGCAAGGTTGAAGAAGTTAACGAAGATAAGTCCACGCTGAAAGTTACGGTGACGATCTTCGGGCGCTCGACTCCGGTTGAGTTGAATTTCCTGGACGTCGAGAAGGTCACCTTCACCGAAGAGGAATGACGGCGAAGTTCGAGTATTCGGTCGGCGAGATGGTGCGCATCAAAACGGGCGCCTTCCAGAATTTCACTGCGAGAATCGAGGCAGTCGATCAAGAGAAGGCGATGCTGAAGGTCATGGTTAAGATTTTCGGCCGCACTCAGCCGATTGAGCTGACATTTCTCGACGTTGAGAAGATAGCGTTTAGGGAAGAAGAATAATGGCAAAGAAGATTTCAGGTTATATCAAGTTGCAGGTGCCTGCGGGCAAGGCTAACCCTGCGCCGCCGATTGGGCCGGCGCTGGGCCAGCACGGCGTGAACATCATGGAGTTCTGCAAGGCGTTCAATGCCAAGACCGCGCAGATGGATCCGGACATGAAAATTCCGGTCGTGATCACGGTCTACGCGGATCGCTCGTTCACGTTCGAAACCAAAACGCCGCCGGCAGCTGATCTGTTGAAGAAGGCTGCGGGAATCTCAGCCGGTTCGGGTAAGCCGAACAAGGAAAAGGTCGGCAAGATTTCCAAAGCGAAGATTGAAGAGATCGCCAAGACGAAGATGCCCGATCTGAACACGACGAGCCTTGAGAGCGCGATGCGCACGATCGAAGGAACGGCCCGGCAGATGGGGTTGACGGTTGAGTAATTGCGGAATGCGGATTTCAGATTGCGGATTGGCTGCAAGCGAAGGCGTTCCCACTTGAGAGGGAGAGATTCGGAATTTCAAATCTCAAATTTGAGATTCGAGAATCTCGTTCGCACCTCGGAGCTAATAAATGAAGAAGCACGGAAAGAAGTATCGCGCGGCGGCCGAGAAGATTGACCTGGCGCGCAAGTACGGTCTTGATGAAGCCGTCAAGACTCTCCAAGAGATTTCCTTCGCAAAGTTCGACGAGACAGTTGAATTGACGATCTGGCTGGGTGTCGATCCGCGCAAAGCGGACCAGCTCGTGCGCGGGACGATCGTCTTGCCGCACGGTTTGGGCAAGACCAAAACGATCGTCGTGATCGCGCAGGGTGACAAGCTCAGAGAGGCCGAAGAAGCCGGCGCAGACTTTGTCGGCGGCGAGGACCTGGTCAACAAGATCAAAGGTGGCTGGCTGGATTTCGACGCCGTCATCGCGACGCCTGACATGATGCGGTTTGTCGGCGGCCTGGGTAAGGTGCTCGGCCCGCGCGGCCTGATGCCGAATCCGAAGACCGGCACGGTGACCCCGGACGTCAAAACCGCGGTCAGAGAAACAAAGGCCGGCAAGGTTGAGTATCGCGTCGATAAGACCGGCGTGATTCACACCGGCGTCGGCAAGGTTTCGTTTGACGAAAATAAGATCGTCGAAAACACCCGGGCGTTGATTGATGCAGTGGCGAAAGCCAAGCCTTCAACCGCCAAGGGCAAGTACATGAAGAAGATCAACCTGGCGTCAACCATGAGCCCCGGCATCCTTTTGGATGAAGCCGTGTTTGCGAGATAAGTGAGGAGCGAAAATGAAGAGTAAGGCGCAGAAACAGAAAGACCTCGACGCCCTCGCGGAGCAATTCAAGCAAGCGAACGCGGCGATGCTGGTCAGTTTTAAGAACATGACCGTGGCGAAGGATCAAGAGCTGCGGCGACAGCTTCGCGAAGCCGGCGTAAGTTACGAAGTTGTGAAGAACACCCTGGCCCGGAAGGCCGCGGCCGGCACCGCGCTCGAGCCCGTCGTCGATCAGTTCAAAGGTGTGACCGCGGTGGCCTTAAGCACCACCGATCCGGTGGCGTTGTCCAAGGCGATTTCAAAATTCGCCAAAGCGAACGCCGAGATCTTCACCTTCAAGGCCGGTTTGGTCGAAGGCAAGGTTGTCGAGCTGAAAGAAGTTGAGTCAATCGCGAGCCTGCCTTCACGCGAAGAGTTGATCTCGAAGGTTCTCTTCCTGATCAATGCGCAGGCCCAGCGGTTGGTGACAGTGATTCAGGCGGTGCCGCGCAATCTGGCGGTCGTGATGGATCAAGTGCGCGCGCAGAAGGAAGCGCAAGGCGCGTAGAGAGATTGAGGATGGCGGATCTCGGATGGCAGATTGAAATTCCGCAATCCGAAATGATTTTGGTGATCGTCGCTTTCGTCAGTGGACGATCAGGTCGGGCAAAAGTTGCGGCGATGCAGCTGCGGCGGCTGCCGATGGAAACTGCAAACGTTTTCAATTTGAGATTTCAAATCTGAAACTGGTTTGCGCACAAGTGATACAGGAGAGTTAATAAAGTCATGGCTGATATTCAGGGTATTGTCGATCAAATTAAAGAGATGACGCTGCTCGAAGCTTCGCAGCTCGTCAAGCTGATGGAAGAAACCTTCGGCGTGTCGGCGGCAGCGGCAGTTGCTGCGGCTCCGGCGGCAGGCGCAGCAGGGGGCGGTGAGGCTGCAGCTCCGGCGGAAGAGCAGACTGAATTCGATGTCATTCTTCAGGCGGCCGGCGGTAACAAGATCAACGTCATCAAGGTCGTTCGCGAAGTGACCGCCCTCGGTCTCAAAGAGGCGAAGGATCTGGTCGAAGCTGCTCCGAAGGCCGTCAAAGAAGGCGTGTCAAAGGAAGAGGCGGAGACCGTCAAACAGAAACTGACGGACGCAGGCGCGACTGTCGAAGTTAAGTAGTTGGATCGGATTGATGACGGCGAGTGACGAGTCCTGGGGCTCGTCACTCGTAATCGTCGTTGGCAAGGTCTGGTTCATTTGATTTTTGGCTGTTTGGCGTTTACATTAGGGGAGTATTGAAGGCTGGCGTTACTCCCGGAAAAACTCGAAGAATGCAATCGCTTTCTACTTACTAAGCGGTCAGGGACGTTCTGTGCCCTGACCGCATAAGTGTCTGTGGCGGCCGGCTTTTCATGGTGTAGTTGTCGAAGAAGATAAGGAAGATTTCATGTCAGCAAATTTACTGGATACGACGAGCACGGGATTGGGTCGACGAACAAGTCAGGCGCCGGTGCGCGAAGACTTTTCAAAAATCAAAACAGCGGTGCCGATTCCGAACCTGATCGAGATTCAGCGCGAATCATACAACCGTTTCCTGCAGATGGACCTGCTGCCCGAAGAGCGCGAGAACACCGGCTTGCAGTCGGTCTTCAGATCAGTGTTTCCCATTTCTGATTTTCGCGAGACGGCGACGCTGGATTTCGTCGAATATCAAATCGGCAACTGGCAGTGCAAGTGCGGCAACCTCGAAGGTCTTCGTTTTCTGCGCACGGCTTGTAAGAGCTGCGGCGCGAACATCAAAGTCGATCCGCTGCGCCCGGGTGAAACTCTCTGCCACGTGTGTGGCACCTTCAATTCGGTGCGTCCCGAGCTGTGTCCGAACTGCGGCGAGCCCGTGGGTCTGAAGCACAAGCACGATCAGCAGGAGTGTCAGGAGCGCGGCATGAGTTACAGCGTGCCGCTGAAGGTGAAAATCCGGCTGACGGTTTTCGATAAAGATCCCGACACCAACGTTAAGTCGATCCGCGATATCAAAGAAGAGGAAGTGTTCTTCGGTGAGATTCCGTTGATGACCGACAACGGCACGTTCATCATCAATGGAACTGAGCGGGTGATTGTTTCCCAGCTGCACCGCAGCCCCGGTGTCTTTTTCAAGCGCGGACAATTGTTCGTCGCGAAGATTATTCCTTATCGCGGTTCGTGGGTTGAATTCGAGTACGACCAGAAGAACCTGCTCTACGTCCGCGTCGGCAAACGCAAGTTCCTGGCGACCATCTTTCTGCGGGCGCTGGGCGCCTGGTTGCGGTCGCCTTTCCACAGCAAGTCTTTCGGCAGCGACAGCCTTTTGGAAGACGCGGTCAAGAACGCTTCGTTCACCGACGAAGATCTCATCCGCAAGTTTTACGTCGTCGACGAAGTGCGCGTTGAAAAGGGCAGCCTGATGGTGCAGGTGCCTGAGGCCGGCAAGACAAACCTGGTGGGCATGAAGGTCGACTTCGAAATCAAAGGCCGCGGTCCCGATCCGATTGTCCGCAAAGGAAAAGAGATCACGCGCACCTCGCTCGAAGGTTTGCGGAAAGCGAACATCGGCGAAGTCGAGATGGACACGGCCCAGTTCGAAGGAGCTTTCGCCGCGACCGACATCGTCAACACCGAAACGGGCGAAGTCGTAGTCGAGGCCAACAACGAAATCAGTCCGGCGAAACTGATGGAGATTGTCCAGACAGGCGTCAAGGAATTCTCGGTCTTCTTTCCGGAAGGCGACGATGTCGGCACCGTCATCTCGCAGACGTTGAAGAAGGACACGGTCACCAAGCCCGTCGATGCGTTGCTCGAGATTTATCGCAAAATGCGTCCCGGCGATCCGCCGACCGTGCAGACCGCTTATCGTTTGCTCGAAGGCATGTTCTTCGATCCGCGCAAGTTCGACTTCTCGCGTGTCGGCCGCTTGAAATTCAACATCAAGATGGGCAAGACCGAGATGGAGCGCATCGACGATCCTCTGCTGCAGGCCAGCGACTTTTTCGAGGTCGTCAGCTACGTGCTGAAGATGCGTCGCAACCCGGTTGACGACGAGAAGCGGCCCATTTACCAGGCTGACGATATCGATCACCTCGGTAATCGTCGCGTCCGCGCGGTGGGCGAGTTGCTGGAAAATCAATTCCGCATCGGCCTGGAACGCATGGAGCGCGCGATTAAAGAGAAGATGTCGATCCACCAGGAAATGCAGACGACGATGCCGCGCGATCTCATTAACGCGAAGCCGGTGACGGCGGCGGTGCGCGAGTTCTTCGGCTCGTCACAGTTGTCACAGTTCATGGATCAGACCAATCCGCTTTCGGAAATTACGCACAAGCGCCGCTTGTCTGCCCTGGGACCGGGCGGATTGAGCCGCGAGCGCGCAGGTTTCGAAGTGCGCGACGTGCATCCGACGCACTACGGACGCATTTGCCCGATTGAGACGCCTGAAGGTCCGAACATCGGATTGATTTCGTCGCTGTCGTGCTACGCGCGCATCAACCAGTTCGGATTCATCGAATCGCCGTATCGCAAGGTAGTTGACGGTCAGGTGGTCGAATTCGTGCGCGTCGTCAATGGCGGCGACACGAAATTCAAACCCGGCGATCACGTGCCGCAGGAAGACGTCGACAAAGCCAACAAGAAGGTTGGCGCCGACGGCGAGAAGGCGAGTTACGAGCCGTTTCCGTTCTATCTGACGGCGTGGGTCGAAGACAAACACGTCGTCGGCCAGGCGAACATCGAACTCGATGAGAACGATCGCATCGTAAATGAACGCAACGCCGCGCGAAAAGCCGGCGAGTTCATTCTCGCGCACCGCGATGAAATCGAGTACGTGGACGTTTCGCCGAAGCAGTTGGTGTCGGTGGCGGCCTCGCTGATTCCGTTCCTCGAGAATGACGACGCGAACCGCGCGCTGATGGGTTCAAACATGCAGCGCCAATCGGTGCCTTTGCTGCGCGCGGAAGCGCCGTACATCGGCACGGGTATGGAAGACGTGACGGCGCGTGACTCAGGCGCGGTGGTTATCGCTCGCCGCGACGGCGTCGTTGATTACACCGATTCCGAGCGCATCATCGTCAAAGCCGATCACAACGTCGATGGCACCATCTCTCGCGAAGTGACGGCGGACATCTACACGCTGATCAAATTCAAGCGTTCCAACCAGAACACTTGCATCAATCAACGGCCGATCGTTCACGTGGGCGAGCGAGTCGCCAAGGGCCAGGTCATCGCCGATGGCCCCTGCACGGATCGCGGTGAGTTGGCGCTGGGCCGCAACGTGCTCGTGGCCTTCATGCCTTGGCGCGGTTACAACTTTGAAGACGCGATTCTGGTTTCTGAGCGGCTGGTGAAAGAGGACTACTACACCTCGATCCACATCGAAGAGCTGGAAATCGAAGCTCGCGACACCAAACTGGGACCTGAGGAAATCACTCGTGACATTCCGAACGTCGGCGAGAACATGCTCCGCGACCTCGATGAAAGCGGCATTATCCGTATCGGCGCCCAGGTCAAGCCGGGCTCGATTCTGGTCGGCAAAGTGACGCCGAAGGGCGAGACTCAGCTGACCGCGGAAGAAAAACTTTTGCGCGCGATCTTTGGTGAGAAGGCCGCCGACGTGAAAGACGCTTCGCTTGTGTGTCCCCCGGGCATTGATGGCACAGTCGTCGATGTTCAGGTGTTCACGCGCAAGGGCCAGGAGAAGGATCAACGATCGCTCTCAATCGAACAGGACGAAGAAGAGCGTCTGCGTCGCGACCTTGAGGACGAAATTCGTATTCTGCAGGAGCAGCGCAACGAACGTATCTACGAACTGTTCGAAGGCCGGAAGCTCTCAGCCGATCTGACCGTGAATCGTGAAGTGGTCATGGCCAAGGGCGTGCCGATTACCCGCGAGATGCTGGAAGCAGTCGAGCCGAAGGCTTTGCGCAAAGCCGAGGTTGCCGGTTCCCGCGTCGATGCCGCAACTGACGTTAAGGCTTACGAGGATCGCACCGAGCGGCAAATCAAAATTCTCTCGGACATTTACGAAGAGAAGATTGCGAAGCTGCGGCAGGGCGACGAGCTTTCACCCGGCGTTATCAAGATGGTCAAGGTCTTCATCGCCATGAAGCGCAAGCTTTCGGTCGGTGACAAGATGGCCGGCCGCCATGGTAACAAGGGCGTGATCGCGCGCATCCTGCCGGAAGAGGACATGCCTTACCTGCCGGATGGAACGCCGGTCGAGATTGTTTTGAATCCGCTGGGCGTGCCTTCACGCATGAACGTCGGTCAGATTCTCGAGACGCACCTGGGCTGGGCCGCCCGCGTGCTCGGCTTGTATTACGCGACGCCGGTGTTCGACGGCGCTACCGAAAAAGAAATCAAGGTGCGCCTGGAGCAAGCAGGTGCGCGGGCGCGTGAGCTTGGCTTACCGGAAATTGTTAACTCTTCTGGCAAGGCCATCCTGTACGACGGGTTGAGCGGCGACGCTTTCGAACAGAAGGTGACCGTCGGCTACATCTACATGCTCAAGCTTTCGCATCTGGTCGACGACAAGATTCACGCGCGTTCGATTGGGCCGTATTCGCTGATTACGCAACAACCGCTGGGCGGTAAGGCGCAGTTCGGCGGACAGCGATTCGGAGAGATGGAGGTCTGGGCGCTCGAAGCTTACGGCGCGGCGCACATCCTGCAGGAGTTGCTGACCGCGAAGTCGGACGACGTCGCCGGTCGCTCAAAGATTTACGAAGCCATCGTCAAGGGCGAAGCGGATTTCGATCCGGGTTTGCCCGAATCATTCAACGTGCTGGTGCGCGAACTACAGTCGCTGTGCCTTGACGTTGAGCTGGTGCAGAAAGACGGCGCGCCGGAAGAGACGATTGCTGAGCCGTTGATTACGAGCGGGATTTAAGTGAGCAGTGCGCGGGGAGCAGTGAGCAGTTGCTTGCCGCCGCTGATATTTTGCTCGCGAACAATGGTGGTGACTGCTTACTGCTCACAGCTCACTGCCAACTGGAGAAAAGATGTTTCGATTCCATCAAGAGAAAACGCAATTGGCGCCTGATTTCGAGGCGATTCGCATTTCGCTGGCTTCACCGGAAAAGATCCGTCAGTGGTCGCACGGTGAAGTGACCAAGCCGGAAACGATCAACTACCGCACCTTCAAACCCGAGCGCGATGGTTTGTTCTGTGCGCGCATTTTCGGTCCGGTGGCGGACTGGGAGTGTCTGTGCGGCAAGTACAAGCGCATGAAGCACCGCGGCGTCATCTGCGATAAGTGCGGCGTTGAAGTTACCCAGGCCAAGGTCCGTCGCGAACGGCTGGGCCACATCGATCTGGCCAGTCCCTGCTCGCACGTGTGGTTCTTCAAAGGACTGCCGTCGCGCATCGGTCACTTGCTCGATATCCCTCTGCGCGAACTGGAGAAGGTCCTCTATTTCGAATCCTATATCGTCATCGATCCGGGGGACATCAAGGATCTGAAAGAGCGCGAGCTGTTGACCGACGAGCGGTATCGCGAGTTGATGCGCGAATATCCCGGCCAGTTCGTCGCCAAGATGGGCGCCGAAGCCATTAAAGAATTGCTGACGATGGTCAAGATCGAGGAACTCTCGATTGAGTTGCGCCGCCGGATGCGCGAAGAGACTTCGCAGCAGAAGAAGCTGAAGTTTTCCAAGCGACTGAAAGTGACGACTTCATTCCTGAAGTCCGGCAATCATCCCGAGTGGATGATCCTCGATGTGATTCCGGTCATTCCGCCGGAGCTGCGTCCGTTGGTGCCGCTCGACGGTGGACGGTTTGCGACCTCAGATCTCAACGACCTGTATCGACGGGTGATCAATCGCAACAACCGTCTGAAGAAGTTGATGGAATTGCGCGCGCCGGAAGTGATCGTGCGCAACGAGAAGCGCATGCTGCAGGAAGCCGTCGATGCTTTATTCGATAACGGCCGCCGCGGCCGCGTGCTGCGCGGCGTGAACAATCGGCCGCTGAAATCTCTTTCGGGAACACTCAAAGGAAAGCAGGGACGCTTCCGTCAGAATCTGCTGGGCAAACGCGTCGACTATTCCGGCCGTTCGGTCATCGTGGTGGGGCCCGAATTGAAACTGCACCAGTGTGGTTTGCCGAAGAAGATGGCGCTCGAGTTGTTCAAGCCCTTCATCTACAACCAACTCGAGAAGCAGGGGCACGCCGCGACTATCAAACAAGCGCGCGAGATGGTCGAGCGTCAGGAGCCGGTCGTGTGGGACATTCTCGAAGAAGTCATTCGCGAGCATCCGGTGTTGCTCAACCGCGCCCCGACGCTGCACCGGCTGGGCATCCAGGCGTTTGAACCGGTGCTGGTCGAGGGCAAGGCCATCAAGATTCACCCGCTCGTTTGTACGGCATTCAATGCCGACTTTGACGGTGACCAGATGGCTGTGCACATTCCGCTTTCACCGGAAGCCCAGATCGAAGCAGCCGTGTTGATGCTCTCGTCGAATAACATTCTCAGTCCGGCGAGCGGTCAGCCCATCGCGGTGCCGTCACAGGACATCGTGCTGGGCATTTACTACCTGACGCGCGATCGCGAAGGCGCCAAGGGCGAAGGCCGCGTGTTCGCTTCGAAGGAAGAAGTTTTCCTCGCGCTCGATTCCAAGGATGTGACGACCCAGACGCCAATCAAGCTGCGCATCACCGGCGACTTGATCGATCTGACGCAGGAACACGACACCCAGGACATTCTCCGGGCCACGGTGCAGGAAGACGTACGTCGCGTCATCAACACAACCGTCGGTCGCGTAATTTTCAACGACGCGATTCCTTCGGGATTGCCGTATATCAACGGCACGCTGCGCAAGAAAGGCCTGCAATCGCTGGTCAACTATTCACACATTCGTCTCGGCCACGAGATGACTGTGAAGATGCTCGACGATCTTAAGAACCTTGGTTTTCTGTACGCCACCAAGGCCGGCGTTTCGATCGGCATCGACGATCTGGTAACGCCGCCGTCCAAGAAGGAAATCGTCGCCAAAGCCGAAAGGGACGTGATTACCGTCGAGCAGCAATACCGCGACGGCGTGATCACCAACGGCGAGCGCTATAACAAGGTAATCGCCATTTGGTCAGAGGCGACTGACAAGGTCGCGAAGGAAATGTTCAAGGCGATGGACGATCTCGAAAAATCGTCGAAGGAAATGAATCCGATCTTGATCATGTCCGATTCGGGCGCTCGCGGCTCGGCGCAACAGATTCGCCAGCTGGCGGGCATGCGCGGACTGATGGCGCGGCCCTCGGGCGAAATCATCGAGACGCCGATTCAGTCGAACTTCCGCGAAGGCCTGAACGTGTTGCAGTACTTCATCTCGACGCACGGCGCGCGTAAAGGTTTGGCCGATACCGCTTTGAAGACGGCGGACTCGGGTTATTTGACGCGCCGCCTCGTAGACGTGGCCCAGGACGTCATCATCAGCGAACCGGACTGCGGCACGCTGAAAGGCATCTCGGCCAGCGCGATTGTAGAAGGCGGTGAAGAGATCGAGAGCCTGCGCGATCGCATCGTCGGCCGTACGGCTCTGGAAGATGTGATCGATCCGGTGGAAGGCACGGTCATCGTCGAAAGCAATCAGGAGATTGACGAAGATCTCGCCGCCGAAATTCAGCGTTCCGGCGTGCAGCGCGTTCGTATCCGCTCGGTTTTGACGTGCGAGTCGCGACGCGGCTGTTGCATCAAGTGCTATGGCCGCAACCTGGCGACTGGCCGGGCGGTCGATATTGGCGAAGCCGTCGGCGTGATCGCTGCGCAATCAATCGGTGAACCCGGCACGCAGCTCACGATGCGTACTTTCCACATCGGCGGCACGGCGCGTTTGGAAGAGTCTTCCAAGCACGAGGCTCGCGTCGAAGGAAAGATCAAATACGTTGAGATGCAAACCGTCAAGACCCGCAAGGGCGAGCGCGTGGCGATGAATCGCAACGGCGCGTTGACGATTATCGACGAACGCGGCCGCGAAGTGGCGCGTTACCAGATTGTCTATGGCGCGCACATCCTGGTCGAGGACGGCGATTTCGTCGCCGAAGATCAACTGTTGGCGACCTGGGACCCGTTCACCTTCGCGATCCTGACCGAAGTTGCCGGTCACGTAAAATTCCAGGACTTGAAGGAAGGCGTGACCTTCGAAGAAGAGACCGACCAGGTCACCGGTTTGTCTCACATGGTGGTCAAGGATTCGCCTGACGAAAAGAAACAGCCGCGGCTGGAAATTCGCAACGCCAGCAACAAGGTCTTGAAGACCTATCAGATGCCGGTGCGCGCGAACCTGATGGTGAATGACGCCGAAGATGTCGAGCCGGGTGACGTCATTGCCAAGATCCCGCGCGAAACGACCAAGACCAAAGACATCACCGGCGGTCTGCCGCGCGTGGTTGAGTTGTTCGAAGCCAGGCGACCGGGCGAAGCTGCGGTCATGTCTGAAATCGACGGCACGGTCAAGCTGGGTCCCATCTCGAAGGGCAAACGCAAACTGATTATCACCGGCGATGACGGTGAAGAGCGCGAGTACGATATCCCGCGCGGTACGCACATCAACGTGCAGGAAGGTGACCGCGTCCGTGCCGGCGAAGCGCTCCAGGATGGACCATTGAACCCGCACGACATTCTCCGCGTGCTGGGTATGAATCGTTTGCAGGAATACCTGGTGAACGAAATTCAGGAGGTCTACCGTCTGCAGGGCGTGAACATCAACGACAAGCACATCGAAGTCATCGTGCGTCAGATGTTGCGCTGGGTGAAGATCAAGGAAGTCGGCGACACCGAGTTCCTGCTCGAAGAGCAGGTCGATCGCTTCCGCTTCCAGGATGAGAACGAACGCGTCCGCGGTGACAAGGGTGAAGTCGCTCAGGCTGAACCTTTGTTGCTCGGAATCACGAAAGCCTCGCTCTCGACCGACTCTTTCATCTCGGCGGCGTCGTTCCAGGAGACGACGCGCGTGCTCACCGAAGCGGCGATTTCAGGTCGTGTCGATTACCTGCGCGGCTTGAAAGAAAACGTCATCATGGGCCGTCTCATCCCGGCCGGCACCGGCATGGAGTATTACCGCAATGTCGAGATCGAGCGTGATGAAACCATCGGCGAATCTGAACGCGAAGAGGAAGAATTGACTGAGATTCTCGGCGGCGTCGATATTCCGCAACCGGTGGCCCATACCGTCATCGCCAGCGTCAGCGAAGCGGACGCCGAGGCGGAGGCTGAATCCGAAACGGAGACCGAAGAGGAGAGCGCCGATATGGTCGGTGACCTCGAGTAACTCCATTTTTTCACAGCAAAAACGCGATCGGCGAGGTGTCTAGCCTCGCCGATTTTTTTGCCGCGCGCCCCGAATAATCTCGCCCCGAATAATTTTGACACCAAAAAAGCAACTTCCGGCAAGATTTTGCTTTCCAAGTGCCGAGCCCTACGTTACTATGCTCGCGCGAGGTAAGTCCCTTGCCTCGTCCCGACACTCCCTCCCGGCGAGTCGCTCGCCGCAACTTAGTTTCCCGGCAATTGATTCGTGTGTAGTATTCAGCACCGCGCGCTGACGGTCATTGGTCTCTTGGTTTTTTGCAGTAGGAGGTCTAGCCTTGAAAAGAAGTATCCCCCGTGCCCTTGTCCTTTTGTCACTCTGTTTCTTCGCTCGCCTCGTAAGCGCCCAGGAAACATCCATAATCGATGCGAAAGAGAAGCCGGGCAGTGTCGCGTCAGAGGCGAAGCTTCCCGAACTCGTGCGTCGCGTCAAGCCATCGGTGGTGTCCGTTCTGACTTACGATTTGAAGGGCGAACCACTGATTAGCGGCAGCGGCTTCTTTGTTCGTCCCGGCGAAGTCGTTACCAACATGCATGTGATCAAAGGCGCGCATCGGGTTGAGATTCACACTCTCGAAGGAAAGGGCCGGACTTATCCCGTGGCGGGCGCTCTGGCGATCGATGACGAAGCTGATTTGGCGCTTTTGAAAGTCGACCTGCCGGCGGAGCGTTCTCACCCGTTGCCTACGACCTCGACGCTGCCTGATGAAGGCGAACAGATTTTCGTGATCGGAAATCCCTTGAGGCTCGAAGGTTCAGTCTCCGATGGCATCGTCTCGGCCATCCGTGAAGTTCCCGACCTCGGTCGCATTATTCAGGTGACGGCGCCCGTCTCGCATGGCAATAGCGGCAGTCCGCTTTTCAACATGCGCGGCGAAGTCGTTGGGATTGTGACTGTGAAGGTCACCAACGGCCAGAACATAAATCTCGCGCTGGGGGTGTCGCGGATAATAGCGCTGCACGGCAGCGAATTGATTTCCTTCGATCAAGTGAGTGCCAAAGGAAAACCAGGGACTCAGCCCGAAGCGCTGGCCGAGGTCTGGTATCGCGGCGGTATCGATTCGTTGTGGCTGGGCAACTATGACAACGCGCTCAACTATTTTGAGACTGCGGCCAACCGAAATCCGCGGCGGCCCGAGACGTGGATCCAAATCGGCTACTGCAAGGTGAAGCAAGGTCGCAATGAAGAAGCGATTCGCGCTTACAAGCGCGCGCTGCAACTGCGGCCGAACTCGTCCGAAGCTTATAACAAATTGGGTGACGCTTACTTTTTCGGCGGGCGATTTACCGACGCCATTACGGCCTATCAGGAGGCCGCGCGCATCCGCCCGAACGACGGAGAGGCTTATTACAATCTGGCGCTCGCATACCTCGAAACCGGCGATCGCGACGCTGCCTTTGCCCAGTCACGACGGCTGGAATCGATCGACGCTGATTTGAATCGAAAGCTGCTCGCCGAACTTCAGAAATAACCTCCCCCGAGCCCGACAAGTCGGGAAGGTCGCCTGCTGAGCTTGCTCGCGGCGTCCTTCCTGGCTGAGTCTTTCCCAAACCTTCAGCTCCGGCCCAAAAGAAAAGTCTGGTGCTCAACCGCCGCGGTTCGGTACAATCGGTTAGTGGCAGGCTTGCTTGCCCTCCTCGTAACGTTCCTGGGTTTCCCGAAATCTGAAGCCTTCAGCTTAACTGCCGCGCCCCTGACTTCATTCGATTCACTTTTTCACTCACGTTGATGCGTTATCACGAAACGGTCACATTGGTTGTTGTGACGACTCAACTCGAAAGTTAGAATAAATTTTGCCCGCCTCACTGCTGGATTAGTAAGACAAAACTGAATAGGAGACAACGTCCCCCGTGCGGATTCATATACTGTTCCCCCGCCTGCTCGTCGTTGCAGCCGGTTTATTTTTTACCGCTAACGTCATCGCCCAAAGCAGTGAAGCCGACCCGCGTCCGAGAACATCCACGATCTATTCAACTTCCGGATCGAAATTGCAGACTGAAGCTTCGGCTCCGCCGCTCATCGAAGAGCGACGACCGCGCACGGTCGGATTGACGACGACACCCGTGACTCGATCAGCGCCCGTGGCGCCGGTGATCAGCGTCGGCAATGCTTTCGATAAGTCTCTGCTGACGGCGATTCAATCGCATCTCGGGGCTGACTATCACTTCAATCGCACCGGCCCGGAAGAGTTTGATTGTTCAGGTTTGGTTTGGCGCGCATACCAGGATGTAGGCGTGGATTTCCAAAGGGCTCCTGCTCGTTCGTACTGGGCGACGATGCCCGCGCCGGCTGAAGGGCAGCAATTCAAATTCGGCACGCTGGTGTTCTTCAGCAACCTCAGCCACGTCGGCATCGTCGTCGACGATAAAGGTTTCTATCATTCGGCGCGTCACGGCGGCGTGATGTATTCGCCGTTCAATGATTACTGGCTGTCACGCATCGATGGTTTCCGCCGGGTGCCGGTTGAATCGTTGCCGTCGCCCACCGCGAAAGCGAAGCCCGTGCCCGCGAAACCGGTTACGGCGCTGACCCTCGAACAGAACAACGAGCCGTAAGAGCCGGACGCCAAAGACAATAAGGCCGCAACGGTTATCCGCTGCGGCCTTTTTCTGTTTAATTGGTCGAGATTAAGAAGTAAACCGTTGAAATGAGGAATGCCCAACCCAAACAGTTTAGCTCTTCGAGACAAATCCGGGATGACGAATCGTGTCGCGCTTTTCCCAGACAGCGGTGATCTTGTCGATGGCGACGTAGCAGATGTTGTCTTCGTCGTCTTTCAGATGCAGCACGTCTTCGTCGATCTTGATGATGGTCCCGCGCAGGCTTGAGGTGCCGGTGCAGAGCACGTCAACTTCTTTACCGATCAGTTTGGAAAGTAAATCTCTCATGTTCAGTAGTCCTGCCGGGCCGCTCGCTATTGCTCGCGGTCCTGAATTATTTTTTGCCGTTGCGAAACGTGATCTGCACCAGCGGTAACACCGTTTCGTCGCCCTGCTGCGAACGTTCGAACGTCAGTAAGTCATAATACGCGCAACGGGTGCGGGCAGGGAACTCGCGACACACCGACGGGCGGCCCTCGTAGATGGTGCAGCGACGCGCGACTGGATCGAGAAACTTGCAGGCTTTACCGAAGATGGGATCGGCTTTCCGCCGCAGTATCTGCTCGCCTTGCCACGTCGTGGTGAAGCGCTTCTGCGCCGTTTCGTAACCGACGCCGAAATATTTTGCGAGCCGCGCGATGTCTCGCTTGGTTACCTGCACGCGCTCATAAATCGAGCAGCAGTACGCCGGACACTTGGAACAGTTGTAATAGCTCACGGTTGATTTTGGTTTCGCTGACATCCCTGGCACGTTCTTCATCGGCTGAGCGAGATTGGCCCACCTTAGCGTGGTGGCGCTGACGAATCTTACCTCCTGGTCGATTTTTTATATTCAGTCAAAAGCAACTGCATGAATTCCTCGCGGCGATCGTAAAGCCGGCGCGGTTGACGCGGCGGGTGCCTGGCCAACGCGTAAGCAGTGATGATCGGCAACGCCACGGTTGAATCGAGGTAACAGACCACGGCGTCGGGCAATTGATCCGGATCGATCTTGCCCCACGACACGGCTTCGGCCGGCGTTGCTCCCGATAAGCCACCGGTGTCGGGCCGCGCGTCGGTGACTTGCAGGAAGTAGTCATGCCCCCGTTCGTCGATGCCGAGCACTTCCTGAATCTGGGGCTCGGTCTGCAAAGCAAAATTCTTGGGCGAGCCGCCGCCGAGAATGAAAATCGCTGAGCGGCCGCCCTTCTTTGATTTGCCGCTTTTCTTTGCGCGATCGCCTTTGATTCGCGCGCCGCGACCACTCGCGATGACCAGATGCGCTTCATTCTGATCAGTTCCTTGATCGTCGCGAATCAATCCGCGCTTGGCCGCCAGTACAATCGCCGCCGTTTCATTCACGTCGAGCGAAGGATCGAAGGCCAGCTTGTTTCCCTGCAAAGCCTTCGCGGCGACGTTCATGCCGATCGACGAATCGCCGGGAGAGGAAGTATAGAGCGGCACCGAATATTCGTGGGCCGCAGCCAGCAGCGATTTATTCTTTAAGCCGAGTTTGCGCTCGCGCTCGAGCACATAACGGCCGACGCGGTAATGAAATTCGGCCGTGGACATCGGCTTTTGAAACTCGGGCGCTTCAATCACGCGACGAAAGAAATCATCCGTGTTCAGCAGCACCGAATAATCGAAAAAGATATCGTAGATGCGCACGACCTCTTCCGCGCGCAACACAATGTCCGAAGTTTGGGCGTTCCCCTCGTGCATCGCCAGGCCAATACCGAAGTGTGTGTCGTGATAAAAATTCGCGCCCGTCGAAATGATCCAATCGATAAAGCCGGCCCGGATCAAAGGAATCAGCGCCGACATGCCCAGACCCGCCGGGGTCATCGCGCCGGTTATAGTGACGCCGACGGTGACATCGGGCTCCAACATTTTTTGATTGAAGAGCCAGCACGCTTCACGCAAACGCCCGGCGTTGTAGGCGACAAACGCGTTGTCGACCAGATCGACCAGCTTCGTTTCAGAAGTGATCGGCGCCGGATCGATCCGCCTGCCGCCGAGAAATTTACTCTGTTTCTTTGCCATTATGACTGGAGAGTTTTATAGGTAGGGTGACCGCACCTTCTGATATCTTGCGATGAGTTGTTCTAACAGGATTCGCATGTCTTCCGACTCTGCCCTCGAATAATAGCGCAGCGATCACAATCTGTCGCTGTACCGAACTGCACCTGAGAAATCATTCTGTGCCGGTGCTTTCTTTGGCCGACAAATTCTCCAGACAATCGCGACAAAGGCAATCTTTATAAAGACCGCGCAGTTCGGCGCGGGTGATGTCGCTTAAGTTAACCTCTGAACACCAGCAACCACGCAAACTCGCGCCGCATGAAAATTCCTTTCCGCACGACTCGCATACGCGTTCGCGACTAAGCGTGTCCGAAAGGGCCTTTCCAATTTTGGTGAGCGTCGAATTCATCGATTGGCCGATTCGTCCTCCGTCTGCGGCTGCTCAGACTTCTTGATCTGCAAGCGCGAGATTCTTTTTCCGTCGGCTTCCAATACGTCAACCTCGAGGCCGCGCAGATGCAAATGTTCACCGGCCAGCGGCACGCTTCCTTTTTCAGCGATGACGAAACCGGCGACGGTGGTAAAGTCATCGTCGGCAATCTCCATCGCGAACAAACGTTCAATCTTTCCGATTTCCACGCCTCCCAAGACTTCGTAGGCCCCGTTATCGAGCGATCGAATCTCCTGGGCCTCTTCGCCGGTGATGTCTTCGTCTTCGATTTCACCGACGATCTCTTCCAGGATGTCTTCCACCGTGACCAGGCCGGCGACGCCCCCATACTCGTCGATCACAATGGCCATGTAGACGTGCGCTTTCTGCATCTCGCGCAGCAACTCATCGACCGGTTTGGTTTCCGGCACCGCATAATACGGCCGCATGAACTCGACAATCGAGCCGTCTGCTTTGCCCATCGACAGCGAGGGCAGCAAATCACGTAAATAGATTATTCCTTCGACGTTGTCGATTTGGTCGCGATACACCGGCAGGCGCGAGTGTCGCGACTCAATGATCAAAGTGCGCGCGTCGCGCACGGTTGCTGATTTGGGCAAGGCCGCAATCTCAGTCCGCGGGGTCATGATCTCGCCGACGGTCGTGTCGCCGAATTCGATCGCCGATTGAATCAGCTCTCGCTCTTCCTCTTCGATAATTCCTTCCGCTTCGCCGACGTCGATCAGTGCTTCGATGTCATCAGTGTCATCTTCTTCGTCTTGCTTATGCTCCTCTTCAGTCTCTTCCTGCCTGCGCATCCGGTCAAACGAACGGTGCCAGGGTTCGGCCAGGTACATCAACAGGCGGTAAAACGGCCGCAGCACCGGCAAGAGTTTCAGAAGTTTGTCTTCGGCATTGCGCAGCGAGAAAAGGCGCGGCAGGAATTGACGAAAGATGCCGCCGAGCAAAAGCCCGGCTACGAGTGCAGCCAGGAGAGCGACCGCGCTCACGCCCAGGAGTCGCAGCGAGATGTAGGCGACCAGAACTGAAAAGATAACCAGAAGAATCTGAATCGCCGCCGACAGTGTCATCGTAAAGCGCGCGCGATTTTCCAGAATCTGATTCAGAAAGGGGGCGTACCGGGCGTTCGGATGTTCTTCGGCTTCGGCAGCCAGACGCCTGAGGCCCACATCGCTCAGTTGGCCGAAAGCCATGTCAACACTGGCAAGAAAAGTGAGCGCCAAAAGCAGCAGAGTGCTGACGGCTATAGCGATCTCCATACGGTGGATTGAATGGTAAATGGTAAATCGGAAATAAACAAAGCCGGTGTAGGAGCGCACGCATTCTTGCATGCGGTTCGCGGGCATCTTGCCCGCACAGCAAGAGCCAAACTAAATCTTTAGTTTCTTTCGTAGTTTCAATTCCAGGCGATTCATTTCGCCATCGTCCGTTTCGTGATCATAGCCGTGAAGATGCAAGAGGCCGTGGAGAATCAACTGCTGCACTTCATTCTTGAAGGTTAATCCATGCTGCCGGGCTTGGGCGGCCGCGCGTTCGGCTGAGATTACGATCTCGCCGAGATGCGAACGGTTGGGCGTCTCGAACTCTTCAGCTTCGGTCGGAAACGAAAGCACATCCGTTGAATGGCTCTGGCCGCGGAACTGGCGATTGAGTTTCTTGATGAAGGCGTCGCTGACAAAAACCACGACTGCGGTTTTGGACGAAAGATCGATGATTTCGAGGGCGCGTTGCGCAAAGTCCGACCACGACTGTTTGTCGATCTTCCGGCTCCGCTGGCGATTCAGGATTTCGATCATCAGTTTTTGGAGTGCGGCGGCTCGACGCCGCTTTCACCGGGGTAATCAAAAACGCAGTCAAGCCAGCGCACGCGAAATTAGATTTCGCTCTTCTTCGTATGCGATTCGTAGGCTTTGATGATCATCTGGACAAGTTTGTGACGAACGACGTCTTTCTCAGTGAAGTAGACGAATTCGATTCCCTCAACGCCCGCAAGCACGCGCTCGGCTTCGACCAGGCCGCTGCGCTTGCCGGTCGGCAGATCGATTTGAGTGACGTCGCCGGTGATGACGGCTTTCGATCCGAAACCGATGCGCGTGAGAAACATCTTCATCTGTTCGCTGGTGGTGTTCTGAGCTTCGTCGAGAATCACGAAGGCGTCCGACAGCGTACGGCCGCGCATAAAAGCCAGCGGCGCGATTTCGATTACGCGTTTCTCCAGCAGCCGCTCAACGCGTTCATAGTCCACCAAATCGAACAGCGCGTCGTACAGCGGCCGCAGATAAGGATCAACTTTTTCCTGCAAGTCACCCGGAAGAAAGCCGAGCTTCTCGCCTGCCTCGACTGCCGGACGCGCCAGCACGATGCGGTTGACTTGCTTCTGCATCAAGGCCTGCACGGCCATCGCGACGCCCAGATAAGTCTTGCCGGTTCCCGCCGGGCCAATGCCGAAGACGATATCTTTCTGCTGAATCGCTTCGACGTAGCGACGTTGCATCGCGGACTTGGGCGCCACTTGTTTCTTGCCGGCCGGGCTGAAACGCGAACGCGTGAAATAATCTTTCAAGCTGTAGGCGCGATCCTCAGCGATCTGGGCAAACGCTTCGCGCAATTCCTTGTCATTGAACTGCCGGCCTTCGGCAAACAGTTCGGAAAAATCTTCGAGAATGTGCTGGACAGTTTCGACGTCTTTCGGATCGCCGTCGACACTCAGATTGTGACCGCGCCCGTTGATTTGAACGTCGAGCAAAGACTCGAGGTATTTGATGTTCTGGTCGTGAACGCCGAAGAGCGTCTCCAGGCCCCTTGGTGGAAGCTCGATCTCTTTCAACTTATCGTTACTTCTCCTGGCTGGAGGGCTCGTGGATTTGAGGGTGTGAGCTGTTGATTGCTCGTGTGCATATCTGTAGCTGCGACGCTACTACACGGCGCGGAGTGATGTCAATCAATCTCCTGGCAAGGTAATGGTACGTTTTGCCGGGAACGCGGACGTCCTCGTCCGCAGTCAACGTAATCACATAGTTATGCGGACGAGGACGTCCGCGTTCCCAGCATTAGCTCCGTTGGTCTCAAAAACTTATCACCACCCTTGGCAAGATGTCTCAGTTCGGCCGTGCGGTGGGTTCCACGCCCTGCGTGAGACTCAAAACATATTTTTCCCAACGTCCCTTAAATGCGTTCATGTCGCGCACTCGCAGAATGCGTTGCAGAGTTTTATAGCCCGTAGGATCGTCTTTTTGATGCGCGTGGAATTCGCGATAAAACTTTACCAGCAGACCTCTCTGTTGCAGGTAGTAGCAGAGGTAACGGGCCTGGCCGTAATGCGTGCCGCGATCGTCATCGTAAAAGTCGCCGGCGCCCATCGACATCAGCTTCTTAAACGCCGGCACGGTTCCGGCTTTGATCGAGTTTTGTAATCCGGGCAGACGCCAATTCGTGTAGCCGTGAATGTGGCCCTCAACTTCGCCGCACTGCTCATACAATGAGCCGAGACCCTCATTTAGCCACGCTGGACAGGCCGGAAAGTTCGCTTCCATGAATGGGTGGACAATCTCATGCACCAGGGTCCCGCCGCCGGTCGAGATGTTCATCACCAGTGCTTTATGGGTGCTGGAGAAATAGCCGTAGGGCGTCGTCGGCTTTGAGCCGAATAAGGTGACTGCGTTGCGTTCGTACGACGCCGCGTCTTTGAACAGCCAGATGTCGAGAATCTCGTTCGGGTCTTTGCTGAAGTAGTCTTGCTTCAGTTTATCGACCGCCCATTTAACCGTTCGTTGCGAGTGTTCCTGGACGGCGGCTTCCGACTCGTCGCCGACGACGACGAACGGAGGTTGAACTATGATTGAGAAATCATCCGACGGTAGTTTCTTTTTCAGGGCTGCAACATGAGCAGCAAAATCGTTCTCCGGGCTAACGTTTGCGCACGTTTCGCCCGGGATGCTCGATCGCTCAGCTTCGCCTGAGCCTGGGTACGAGAGTATGACCAGCGCACATGCGCCGAGTGCCGACAGCAAGATTGCAAATTTGGTTGGCATCACTCGTCCCGCTGGTTCGTTTAGATGCGTCGCATCGATCGCCGGTTCCCGGAAAAGGGAAAGGGGATAGGGGATAGGGTGTAGGGTGTAGGGTGTAGGGTGTAGAAAGGCGACGACGGTCGTCTCGGAATAAACCCAACGTTGAGAGTAGGAACGACGTGCACGACGTTGTTTTGACTACACCCTATCCCCTACACCCTACCCCCTAATTTCATGCGGGGACAGGGGTGTAGGGTGTAGAAGCGACGACGGTCGTCTCGGAATAAACCCAACGTTGAAAGTAGGAACGACGTGCGCGATGTTGTTTTGACTACACCCTATCCCCTACACCCTACCCCCTAATTTCATGCGGGGGGTAGGGTGTAGAAAGCGACGACGGTCGTCTCGGAATAAACCCAACGTTGAGAGTAGGAACGACGTGCGCGATGTTGTTTTGACTACACCCTATCCCCTACACCCTATCCCCTACACCCTACCCCCTAATTTCATGCGGGGACAGGGGTGTACGGTGTAGGAAGCGACGACGGTCGTCTCGGAATAAACCCAACGTTGAGAGGAGGAACGACGTGCGCGATGTTGTTTTGACTACACCCTATCCCCTACACCCTCCCCCCTAATTCATCCGTTCCATCTTATAAACCATCTGGCGCGCTGGTTTAGTCTCGTTGGCGGGCAGCATAATCGTAGCTTTCCAAACATCCTTCGACTCGCGTTCCCAGCGGAACGAGTTCTTCACCTTCACGGCCGGACCAAACTCGATGCTGTGATCGTCAATCGAGCGCGCGACCCAGCGGCTGCCTTCGTTGCCGCCACCAAATTCGCCATCCTTCAATTCAAAGCGGGTGGTGTCGGTGACCTTCTTCAATGTTTCGTCTTCAAAGCCATCAACTGCCAAAATCGAATTGCCTTCAAACCTGTAACGTTCGAAGAAAGGCTTGCCGACATCGCCGGTGCCCCGCCACGTGCCTTCGATCCAACGGAGCTTTTGGATATCGGCCGAGGTGAATTTCCGGGTCTGTGCCGGATCAATGCATGTCGCTGCGGTGAAGAGAGCAAAGGCGAAGAGAATCTGCAAGACTTTGATTTTCATGGCTGCCATTATATTGCCAAGTTCGGACCCGACCCAAAATTGGACTGGACGGTCGGCAGCGTGTCAGAATCCCGATGAATCGGGATAGCTACCGGATCATTTGCTTCCAATCCCTGGGACTTGATCCGGTCGCTACCGCTCGCGGTTCCGACACTGATAGAATGTCGCCAAAATGCCAGGGAGGATCGCACTCATGTCGCCCCTTGAGTCCGTAACAATCAAAAAGTTAATTGCCGCGTCATTGTTGATGTTGGTCGTCGCGGCGTCCTGGGTCGCTTGGCCCGCCCACGCTCAGGAAGACGATGCGCAAGCAGAACTAACCAAAGGGTCTGAATTGATGCGCCGCCGCCGTTACGAGGACGCGCTGAAGAGCTTCAAACACGCCAACGAGTTGCGCAAAGGCAATTGCGCCCAGTGCCTCCTGGACATTGCCGAGGCTTATCACGGTCTGTCGGCCTACAAGAACGTGGTCGATAGTTGTGATAAAGCCATCGATCTCGCGGCGGGCGACAAAGAGCTGAGTATCAGCATTTACAACTTGAAGGGGATGACCCTGATTGAATCGGCCGAGCGGAAGGACCAGAAGAAACTTCAGGACGCCGAAGCTGCGCTGCGAAAGGGAATCGCCATCGATTCAGAAGTTTCGATTCTTCATTACAACCTCGGCATTGCGCTGATGCAAATGAATCGTGATGTTGACGGGGTCGCGGAACTCAAGAAGTACCTCGAGCTGAAACCGAACTCGCCCAACGTCGAAGAAGCGCGCAAGATGATCGAGAACCCGCGCCGTTCGCGCGAGGCCTACGCGCCGGATTTTTCGTTCACCAGCGCCGAGGGTGAATACATTTCGACGGATGACCTGCGCGGTAAGGTCGTCTTGCTTGATTTCTGGGGCACCTGGTGTCCGCCGTGCCGCGAATCGCTGCCATCACTTCGTGATCTATACAAGCGCTACTCGAAAGAAAAAGCCTTCATGCTGATCTCGGTGAGCGTGCGCGACGAAGAGGCGACCTGGCGCGAGTTTACGACGAAGAACCAAATGGTCTGGCCACAAGCCTTCGACGGCGACAGCAAAATCCAACGCGCCTTCCAGGTGAGGGCCTTCCCCACTTACATCCTGATCGATCACGAAGGCATCATTCGCTATCGCGCCCAGGGTTACAACTTCGACCGTGAAGCCAACTTAAGCGACGCCATCCACAAAGCCATCAAAGTCGTCGCGAAGAGCGCCCCTGGAGAGTGATCTTTATCTTGATCGCGGATCAGCCTTGACCACCAGCGGCGCAGTCTGGCTCTTACCGTTGACCGTCAGTCGCACGGTGTAGTTTCCCGGCAGCGCAGATTGTGCTCCGCGGCCGAAGAAGCCGCCTCCGCCCGGTCCACCGGCCCCTCGTGGTGGCGGGGTCGGACGATAATCCCAAATCCATCGATGCATGCCGGCGGTGGCCGGTAATGGTTCCTGCGTGCGGGCCCAGAACGGCGGGTAGTTCAGCTTATCAGGATCGACCGGCGGGAACTTATCTTCACTCGAATCCTTGCGCATCAC
>Ga0207686_10000393_pt1 | contig 30369 bp, 3 predicted proteins | sample KBSM24metaG_FD_184396 | JGI IMG/M metagenome (GOLD analysis project Ga0207686, IMG submission 184396) | Miscanthus rhizosphere microbial communities from Kellogg Biological Station, Michigan, USA - KBS M2-4 metaG (SPAdes) (version 2) | ecosystem: Host-associated > Plants > Roots > Rhizosphere >...
CAGAACCGGCGGCAGCGGCCGGCTGCGGAGCCGGAGGCCCATGCGAAGCGCCGGTTGCCGGTACGCCGCACCGCGCGCTGTCCATCGCCGGTCCCGGCAAGCCCTTCATCGGCCTCGCTCCGATCGATGCCGCCGCTCGTCGGCAGCTGGTCGCCAAGGGGGCGACGACGCTGCTGCTGGAAGTCCCGGCGCCGGGACGGCTGACGGCGCGGGGGTCGGCGCGGGTCGGCGCCCACAGCAAGACGGTCGCCACCGGGGCCGCCGTCGCCAAGGCGGCCGGGCCGGTGCGGATGCGGTTGCGGCTGACGAAGGTCGCGCAGCGCAGCCTGGCCCAGGGGCATGACCTGCGGGTCCGGCTGACGGTGCGTATGCCGGCTCAGAAAGTGACCGGCAAAGACAGTTTCGCTTTGAGGGGCGAAAGATGAAGAGCGGCGGGAAGGTCGTCTGGTCCAGTTGCGGCGCTGTTCCGTGTTTGACCGGTGTCGTTAGTTACAGCTTTGTAGCTAATCGTTGAACGGCCCGGCGGCCCTTCGTACATTGCCCGGGCTCGTCGCAGGGGCGAGTGCGTTTCTTTCGATGTACGAGGAGAAAAGGTGAATCCGGTTTGGGCCAGGAGACCGAGGATGCGGGCAGGCGATGCCCGGAGTGGGGCGCGCGGGTGCCGCTTGGCGACCGCTGCCTCGGCGCTTCTCACCGGCGCTCTGCTAGCCCTCCCCGCGTTGGCGGCCGCGGCTCCGGTCCCCGGCACCCCGGACCCGGTGGCGGCAGGCGTCCCCGGCTACGGTCGCGCCTGGGAGCTGGTGACGCCGCCCGACGTCACCCCCGAGCGGCTCTTTGCGGGCATCGGCAGGAGCCCGTTCGTCGCGGTCTCGACCTCGGGGGACCGGGTGGCTTACGAAACCGACAACGCCTCGCCGGAAGCCGTCTTCGGTGGGATCTTCGAAGCCGCCCTGGCCGTGCGCGGTACGGACGGCTGGGTCAACAAGCCGCTCGACCTGCCCTACCCGGAACTTTCCTCGCTCCTCCGCCTGCTCTTCTGGGAAGAAGGCCTGCGCGCCTTCGACCCGGAACTGAAGACCTCGATCTGGGGTAACAGCCTGCCCGCCCCGGAATCCGGCCTGGGGCTGTTCACCCGCGCGGACGATGGCACCTACTCGCCGCTGGTGCGGATGGGCGAAGCGAAAGATGCCGAATTCGTCGCCGCCTCCGAAGACCTTCAGCGGGTCTTCTTCTCCTCCGCCGACCACCTGCTCCCTGCCGACGCGAGTCGCACCGCAGGGAGGTCGGTCTATGAATTCTCCAACTCCGAACTGCACCTGGTCGACGTCGAAGACGGGGGCTCCCTCATCTCGCCCTGCGGCTCGCAGTGGCTCGACAGCTCGACCGACGGGCTGAGGGCCTTCTTCAGCAGCAAACCCGCCTGTGGAGCGCACGAACGCATCTACCTGCGGGCCGGAGGGCACACGACCGAGATCTCCGCTTCCCGCTGCACCCTCTCCGCTCCGGAATGCGGGCCGGAAGCGGACGTCGCATTCGCCGGCGCCACCCCCAGCGGCTCCGTTGCCTACATCTCCACTGCCCAGCGGCTGACCAACGACGACACGAACGAATACCGGGACCTCTATCGCTACGACGTCGCCAGCGGCAACCTCACGCTGTTGACGCCACGAACCGCAGGGTCCACGGGCACCATCGCCGACATCTACTTCGGCGTGTCCAGTTCCAATGACGGGTCGCGAACTTACTTTCCCGTCACGGGCCAGTTGATTCCGGGCCAGGGCGCGACGGCGGCACCGAACCTCTACCTCGCCGACAGTCAGGGCCTGCACTTCATCGGACAGCTCTCGGGATCGCAGCGGTTCCAGGCATCCGCGGACGGTCGCTACGTCTTCTTCACGTCGTCCGCTCAGCTCGCTCCCGGCGACAGCGACGAAAGCTCCGACATCTACCGCTACGACCTGACCACTGGTCACTACCTGCTGATCTCGGCCGGGGTGGACGGAAGCGGGAACGGCCCCTTATTAGCCGAACTCGCCGAAAACACCGATGTCAGCCAGCGGGTCTTCCTGACTACGCGAGAGCCGCTGCTCCCGCAGGACCACAACGAACTGGAAGACGTCTACGAGTGGACGGAAGCCGGCGGGCTCGGCCTGGTCAGCGCCGGTACGCCGGGCTACGAAGGCGAATACATGGGCGCCACCACCGACGGCCGCACGGTGCTGTTCAGGACCGGTGCGACTCTCGTCCCCCGCGATCGCGACGGCGGCGAACTCGACATCTACGCCGCCCGCGTCGGCGGCGGCTTCCCAGAACCGGCGGCAGCGGCCGGCTGCGGAGCCGGAGGCCCATGCGAAGCGCCGGTTGCCGGTACGCCGCACCGCGCGCTGTCCATCGCCGGTCCCGGCAAGCCCCTCATCGGCCTCGCCCCGATCGACGTCGCCGCTCGGCGGCAGCTGGTCGCCAAGGGCACGACGACGCTGCTGCTGGAAGTCCCGGCGCCGGGACGGGTGACGGCGCGGGGGTCGGCGCGGGTCGGCGCCCACAGCAAGACGGTCGCCACCGGCGCCGCCGTCGCCAAGGCGGCCGGGCCGGTGCGGATGCGGCTGCGGCTGACGAAGGTCGCGCAGCGCAGCCTGGCCCAGGGGCATGACCTGCGGGTCCGGCTGACGTTGAGCCTGCCCACTCAGAAAGCGACGAAGAAGGAAGGCTTGATGCTGAGGAGCGCCCGATGACGAGGATCGCCGTGCGTTGCATCGGGATCGGACTGGCGGCGCTGCTCGCCCTCTGCGCGGCCGCCCCCGTCGCCCTCGCGGCGCCCCTGGAAATCCTCGACAGTGCCGGCAATCCCGACGTCCAGGCCGGTTCCCACCCAGACCGGATGATCAGCAGACTCGTCGTCCCGGAAACGGACGGCGTGAAAGAAAACACCAGGGATCAGATCATCGAATTCCCGCCGGGGATGGGCGGGGATCCGCACAGCGTCCCGCTCTGCTCCCGGAAGGTCTTCGACGATCCCAACGGGGGCTTCGAAGAACTGCCCTGCCCGGCCGAATCGCAGGTGGGCGCGATGGTCATCGTCCACGAAAAATCGACGGAAAGCCTTCCCGTATACGCGCTCCAGCCGGCGCCGGGAGAGATCGCCGCCTTCGGGATCGGCCTCGCGGGGCTGCGGCTGAAGTTCTCCGGGCACCTGCGAGCCGCGGACCTCGGCCTCTCGATGAAGCTCGAAGGGCTGCCGCAGGTGCAGCCCGAAGAACAGGGGCCGACGCTCGACGCCTACTTCGAATTCTGGGGAGTCCCCGCCGACCACCAGACCGGAACCACGATCCCGAGGAAGCCCTTCCTCACCCTCCCGACCACGTGCGGGGCGCCGCTGGAAGTCAGCGTCCAGGAACGCACCTGGCAACGCTCCGGGGAGTGGCGCCGAAGCACCTCCTCCACCGGTCTCCCCCTGACCGGCTGCGAGGAACTTCCGTTCGCGCCGAAGGTCGGGCTGTCGCTGGAAAACCCGATCACCGACACGCCGACCGGCCTCAATCTCGACCTCACCTTCCCCCAGGATCCGGATCCGCTCGCCCGGGCCGGGGCTCAGCCCAAGAACATCAGGATGGAACTGCCGGCGGGGGTGGGCATCTCCCTCGGCGCCGCCAGCCGGATCGCGGCCTGCACCGACGCCCAGTTCCACCTCGGCAGCGAAGTCCCGGCCGTCTGCCCGGCCTCCTCCAAAGTGGGGACGACCGAATTCGAAGTGCCGCAGCTGGACGAACCGCTGGTCGGCAACGTCTACCTCGGCGAGGAACACCCCGGTGACCGCTTCCGCGTCTTCGTCGTGATCCAGAGTGGCGAAGTCGAAGGCAAGTTCGTCGGCACGATGAGCCCCAACCCGGCCACCGGCCGCTTGACGACGACGATCAGCGACATGCCCCCGATCACGCTGAGCCGCCTGCGGATGCACTTCGACGGCGGGTCCCGGGCGCTGCTGGTGACGCCGTCGAGCTGCGGGCCGGCGACCGCGACCGCGACCGTCACCCCCAACAGCGGCACCCCGCCGGTGACCTCCTCCGACAGCGCCATCGTCGGCGCCCGCCCCGGCCGCACCTGCGGCACCCCCGCCCCGTTCGAACCCTCGCTGGCGGTGGCGACCTCGAGCCCGTTCGGGGGCCACGCGACCTCCTTCTCCGCGGTGATCGATCGCCGTGACGGCGAACAGTCGGCCCAGCGCTTCAGCTTCCAGTTGCCGCCCGGGATGAGCGCCCACCTGGGTTCGGTCAAACCCTGCTCGGAGGCCGACATCGGGGCCGCATCCTGCCCGCCCGCGAGCAAGATCGGGGGCGCCTTCATCGATCTCGGCACCGGCCCCGAAACCGCCGAGCTCGCCGGCGACGCCTACCTCACCGGCCCCTACAAAAAAGGCCCGTTCGGCTTCGTCCTCATCTTCCACCTCAACGTCGGCCCCTTCCACCTGGGCACGCTGGCCGTGCGGGCGGCGATGGAACTGGACTCGCTGACGGGTCAGGTCACGACCCAGAGCGACATCCTGCCGCAGACCTTCGAAGGGATCCCGATCTCCTTCCAGCGACTCGGCCTCGAAATCGACCGCCCGGGCTTCCTCTCCAACCCCACCTCCTGCACGCCGAAGCGGGTCGGTGCCACGATCGAGTCGACCGAAGGCGCGATCGCCCGTCCGAGCGCCCAGTTCTCCCTGCGCAACTGCGTCGCGCTGCCGTTCCGCCCCTCCTTCGCGGTGGCGCTGACCGGCGCCAGCGAGCTGGGGCGCGGCGGCCACCCCGGCCTGCGGGTCTCGATGCGCTCGCACAAAGGGGAGGCCAGCATCCGCTCGACCGCGTTGACGCTGCCGCCGGGATTCAGGTTCTCCTCGGAAAACCTGCGGGAAATCTGCCCCCGTGCGCTGGCCCTCAAGGGGGCCTGCCCGAAGCGCTCCCAGGTCGGCGTCGGCTCCGGGCGCACGCCGCTGCTGAACGAACCGCTGAAGGGCGCGGTCTACGTGGTCCAGCCAAAGGGGGACGGCGAACCGGACCTCTGGACCCACCTCGAAGGGCAGGGCGTCGAGTTCACCATCCGCAGCCAGTCCGAGACCAAGAAGGGACAGGTCCAGACCCGCTACAAGGAACTCCCGGACATGCCGCTCTCGCTCTTCACGGTGCGGTTCTCCGGCGGCAAGCGCGGCTTCCTCACCCTCAACCGTGATTTCTGCGTCAAGGGCAAGCCGCGGTCGCTGAGCGCGCAGGCGAGCTTCAATGCCCAGAACGGCGCCACTCGCCGGACGCGGCTCGCGGTCGGCACCCCGAAGTCCTGCAAAACCGGTTGACGGTGGGGAGGTCGGCCCCTCCCCCGGGGCGTCGCCGGACGCCGCTCGAACTGGCCGCCGGACTGGTGGCCCGCCGTCCGCGCCTGGTCATCGTCGTCTGGTTCGTGCTGCTCGGAATCCTGGCGGGACGGGGCAGCGGGCTGGAGCAGAAGATCTCGATCTCGCCGATCTTCGTCGAGGGGTCCGAAGCCGAGCGGGCGCACACGATCTCCCTGCGCGAGTTCGGCAGCGACTCAACCCTGATCGTGATGCTGCGCGGCCCGCAGGGCGCGGTCAACCGCCAGGGCAAGACGCTGGCCGAAGACCTCGAAGCGATGCCGAACACGCTGGTCAACTCGCCCTGGGGCTCCGGGCAGACGATCGGCGGCCTGCGGCCAGAGCCCGGAGTGGCGGCGCTCGTGGTCAGCGTCGGCGAGTCGACCGGCTCGGCCTCCGACACCCCGGTGCGGCAGGTCGAACGGGAGATCCAGGGCACCGTCGCCCGGCCGGTCCACAGCAGCATCGCCGGCGGCCTGGTCCTCAGCGACGCCCTCAGCAGCGCCGCCTCGAAGGCGTCGACCACCGCCGAGCGGCTGGCGATCCCGGTGCTGCTGATCGTGCTGCTGCTCGTCTGCCGCTCGTTCCTCGCGGCGCTGATGCCGCTGCTGGTCGGGGCGATGGTCGTCGGCGCCACCAAGGGGGTTCTCGAGCTCTGCGCCGGACTGGTGCGGATGGACTCGTTCGCCCTTGGCGCGGCGGGAATGTTCGGCCTCGCCCTCGGCGTCGACTACTCGCTGCTGGTCGTCTCCAGATTTCGCGAAGAACACGAGCGCGGGGGCGAGCTCGGCGCCGTCGTCGAACGGACCGTGCTCGCCTCCGGACGCTCGATCATCCCGGCCGGTTGTGGCCTGGTCCTGGCGATGCTGGTCGCGACGCTGGTGCTGCCCAGCGCGGTGATCTCCTCGGTCGCGCTCTCGGTGATCGTGGCCTCGGTGCTGAGCGTGCTCTCGGCGATCTTCACGACGCCCTCGATCCTGATGGTGCTGGGCAGGCACCTCGACCGCTGGTCGCTGCCGCGGCGCCCGCAGCAGAGCGGCCGGGCGCCGCGCTGGACCCAGCGCCTCTCGCGACGCCCGGCGCTGGTGCTCGGCGTCGTCTTCGCGCTCTTTCTCAGCGGGGTCTGGGCGCTGACCCTGCAGACCCGGATCGGCACCGTTGTGGAGCTGCCGCCGGACAACTCGAGCCGGCTCCAGCAGGAAGACATCCAGCACACCCTCGGCGAAGGTTGGGTGGCCCCGCTGGAAGTCGTGATGAACGCCGACAACAACGGTCCGGTGACGACGCCGAAACGGCTCGCGGCCTTGACCACCTTCCAGCGCCGGGTCGAAGCGGACCCCGGGGTCGCGACGATGGCCGGGTTCTCTCCGGTCCACCGCGCCACCGCGCAGTTCGCCAGGCTCGGCCCGGGCCTGCACGCCCAGCAGCGGGGGCTGGTCCGGCTCGGCAAAGGCGTCTCCGCGGTCAAGTCCGGCGCGGTTGCCACCACCAACGGCTTCTTCAGCGCTCAGGAAGGCGCCCAGCAGATCGACTCCGCCATCGGCGCGACCCGCACCGGCTCCGGCCGCCTCGCCGCCGGCCTGAAATCCACCGCGAAGGGCTCGGAAAAGCTGAACGGGGGGCTGACCCGCGTCGGCGACGGCAGCGGCAAGCTGACCGATGGGGCGACCCGGTCGAGCGACGGCGCCAGCAGGCTCGCCAAGGCGCTGGGCAAGGCGGCCGAACAGGCGGGCGAAGCGTCGGGGAGCTCGCGGGTGCTGAAGAACGCGCTCACCACCGGCGAAGAGTCGCTCACCGGGCTGCCCGAAGCGGTGCAGAGCAGCGAGGAACGCCTGATCGCGGCGCAGCAGGCGCTGCAGCGGATGACCACCGGCCGCGGCGACCCCCAGTACGCGGTCGCGGTCGCGGCGGTCGAAGAAGCGAGCCGGGGTCTGGGCGGGGGCGAAGGGTCGGAAGGCAGCGGCGTCAAGGGCGGCATCGAACACGCCCAGGGCCAGTTCAGCCTCGGTCTCTACCTGGCCGCGCGCGAGGCCAAGAACGGGCGCAAGAGCGAAAAGGGGATCGCCAAGCTGGCGAAGTCCGCGGACCGGCTCGACCACGGCCTGCACCGGCTGGCGGCCAGCAGCCAGGACGTCTCCGACGGGATCGCCGAACTCTCCAAGGGCGGCGAAGGGCTCTCGCCCGGCCTGCGCAAGTTGACGAGCAGCGCCGAGCGGCTGGCCGGCGGCCTGGGCGAAATCGGCGCCGGCGCCGAGGAACTGGTCGGCGGCATCGGCCAGGGCGCGCAGAAGTCGACCAGGCTCTCGAGTGCCCTGCGCCAGATCGGGTTCGGAGTCAAGCGGTTGCAGGGGCCGGGCGGCGAAGGCCAGTTCCACCAGCTCGACGTGCAGTCCCCCGGCCTGTTCAAGTCCGGCTACTTCTACCTCGCCGGTCTGGTCGGCAGCAAGGACAAGCGGCGCCAGCAGATCGGCTACCTGATGAACCTCGGCGACGGCGCCTCGACCGCGCGGATGCTGGTCGTGCCCCGCGACGGCCTCGACACCTCCGGCTCCGAAGAGACCGAGGAGCGGCTGCACGAGCAGGCCGCCCGGCTCGAAAAGGAAGCCGGCGCCGAAGTCCTGATCGGCGGCGTCTCGCCGGCCGTGACCGACCTCAACACCGAGCTGCGCGACGAGGCTCTGCTGGCGCGTCTGGCGCTCTCGCTGGTGACCATCGTGGTCCTCCTCTTCGTCACCCGGTCCCTGGTGCTGCCGCTGATCGCGGCGGCGCTCAACCTGCTCACCGTCAGCGCCACCTTCGGGCTGCTGGCCCTGTTCTTCAACGGCTCGCTGTTGGGCGGTCCGGGCTATGTGGACACGGTGATCGTCCCCGCCTCGATCATCCTCATCTTCGGGCTGGCGATCGACTACGAGGTCTTCATCTTCGCCCGCATACGCGAGGAGTACCTGCGCACCGGCTCCACCTCCGAGGCGATCTCCAGGGGCGTGGGCCAGAGCGCCAAGGTGGTCACCGGGGCGGCCCTGATCATGATCTCGGTCTTCCTCGCCTTCGCGGTCTCGCCGCTGGCGACCCTGCGCGTCTCCGGCGTATCGCTGGCGATCGCGGTCTTCATCGACGCCTTCCTGGTCCGGTTCGTGATCCTGCCGGCGACGATGCGGGCCCTGGGCGACCGCAGCTGGTGGATGCCCCGCTGGCTGGATCGGGTGCTGCCGGGAGCCAGGCCGGTCGCGGTGGCTGTGGAGGAGCGATAGGTGGAGCCCGGCGGCCACAGCACGCTCTCGGTGCTGGCGGCCGCGGTCGCCGAGGTGGCGCGCCGCGATCCGGACCGGGTCGCCGTCGGCGACGGCGCCGCGACCCGGACCTACGGTGAGCTGGCGGCGCTGTTCGGGGGTGCCCCGGGCGCGTGCGCCGGCGAGCGCGGGGTGCACGTGGTCGGCGATCCCATCGCCGACGTCGAGGGCATCCTCGCGGCGGGCTGGAGCGGGCGCAGCCTGCTGCTGGCGGACGAGCACGCCACCGCCACCGAGGTCGCCCGGGTCGAGGAGATCTTCGTCGGCGCCGGGGCGGGGGCGGGCGGCGAGGACCCGGTCGCGATCGGGCTCTGCACCTCGGGCAGCAGCGGCCTGCCGAAGGTGGTCGAGCTGGACTGGGAGGGGCTGCTGCTCAACGCCCGCTCCTTCGCCGGCGCGGCCGGCTACGGCGCGGGCGACGTCGTCTGGTGCACGACCCCGCTCGCCCACCTCTACTGCTTCGGGGCGGCCGTGCTCGGCGGCCTGCTCAGCGGCGCCACCGTGCTGCTCACCGGCTCGGCCCTGGGGCCGGGGGAGTTCGGCCGGCTGGCGGCGGCGCACCGGCCCGACTTCCTGCTCTCCGTCCCCTTCCTCTTCCGCCGGTACCTGGAGGCGCTGCGGGAGGACGCGGAGCTGGCGGCGGCCTGGAGCGCGCCCAGCTGCATCGCGGCGGGGGAGCCGGTGGCGGCCGAGCTGGTCGAGAGCTGGCGCCAGGTCTCCGGCAGCGGGCTGCGGGCGCACTTCGGCCTCACCGAGGGCGGGCAGATCACGCTCGCCACCGGCGCCGCCGGCGAGGGCGTGGGCAGGCCGCTGACGGGGGTCGAGGTCGAGGTCGGCGCCGGCGGCGAGATCAGGGTGCGGCGGCAGCGGCCCGGGCGCGCCTACCGGATCCTCGGCCAGGAGCTCGACCCCGACGGCTGGTGCGAGACCGGCGACCTCGGCCACCTCGACGAGAGCGGCAACCTGCACGTGACCGGGCGCGGCGACCGCCGCCTCAACGTCGCCGGCAAGAAGGTCGACCCGGTCGAGATCGAGGAGCTGCTGCGCGCCTGCGAGGGCGTCGAGGACTGCGCCGTCGCCGGCGTCGAGGGCGCGGACGGGGTGCGGGTGACCGCGTTCCTCCAGATCGCCGACGGGGCCGAGCTCGCCGACGGGGCGATCCGCGAGCGGCTCGCGGCCGAGCTCTCCCCGCACAAGCTGCCGCGCAGCTTCGTCCGGGTCGAGGCGATCCCGCGGACCCTGACCGGCAAGGTCCGGGTCGGGGCGCTGATCGCGGCGCTGCCGGCGGAGGCCGTGTCGACGCCCGCCTCGATGCTGGAGCTGGTCCGGGCCGAGGCGGCGGCGACCGTGCTCGGCCACTCCTCCGCCGCGGCGATCGACCCGGGGGTCGCCTTCAGGGACCTCGGCTTCGACTCGCTGGCCGCGGTCGAGCTGCGCAACCGGCTCGGTCGCGAGACCGGGCTGGAGCTGCCGGCGACGCTGATCTTCGACTACCCCACCCCGACCGCACTGGCCTCCTTCCTGCACGATCGCGCCGCGGGAATCGAGCGCCGGAGCGCCGCGCCGCTGGCCTCCGCCCGCAGCGAGGACCCGATCGCGATCGTCGGCATCAGCTGCCGCTATCCGGGCGGGGTCGCCTCGGCCGAGGACCTCTGGGAGCTGGTTGCCGCCGGGGGCAACCCGATCGCGCCCTTCCCCGACGATCGCGGTTGGGACCTCGAGCGGATCTACGACCCCGACCCCGACCACAGCGGCACCAGCTACGGGCGCGAGGGCGGCTTCCTGGCGGACGCCGCCGAGTTCGACGCCGGCTTCTTCGGGATCGGCCCGCGCGAGGCGTTGGCGATGGACCCGCAGCAGCGGCTGCTGCTGGAAGCCGCCTGGGAGGTGCTGGAGGACGCCGGGATCGACCCCGGCTCGGTGGCGGGCAGCGCCACCGGCGTCTTCACCGGGGTGATGCGCCAGGACTACTGGCAGGGCGGCAGCGGTCCGGCCGAGCTGGAGGCGTTCCAGGGCGTCGGCTCGGCCGGCAGCGTCGTCTCCGGGCGCATCGCCTACGCGCTCGACCTCGAGGGGCCGGCGATGACCGTCGACACCGCCTGCTCCTCCTCGCTGGTGGCGATGCATCTGGCCGCGCAGGCGCTGCGCGGCGGCGAGTGCGACCTGGCGCTGGCAGGCGGGGTGACGGTGATGGCGACGCCGTGGCCGTTCATCGAGTTCAGCCGCCAGCGCGGGCTCGCTCCCGACGGGCGCTGTAAGCCGTTCGCCAGGACGGCCGACGGGACCGGCTTCTCCGAGGGGGTCGGCCTGGTGCTGTTGGAGCGACTCTCCGACGCCCGCCGCAACGGGCACGAGGTGCTGGCGCTGATCCGCGGCTCGGCGACGAACCAGGATGGGGCTTCGAACGGGATCACCGCGCCGAACGGGCCCTCGCAGGAGAAGGTGATCCGCCAGGCGCTCGCCAACGCGGGCCTCGGACCTGCCGAGGTCGACGCGGTCGAGGCGCACGGGACCGGGACCACGCTGGGCGACCCGATCGAGGCGCAGGCGCTGCTGGCCACCTACGGCCAGGACCGGGGAGGGGCCGAGCCGCTGAAGCTGGGCGCGATCAAGTCGAACTTGGGCCATACCCAGGCGGCGGCCGGAGTCGCGGGTGTGATCAAGATGACGATGGCGATGCGCCACGGGGTGCTGCCGAAGACGCTGCACCTCGACGAGCCCTCCGAGCACGTCGACTGGAGCTCGGGCGCGGTCGAGCTCTTGGGAGAGGCGCAGCCGTGGGAGGCGGGGGGGCGCCCGCGCCGGGCCGGGGTCTCGTCCTTCGGGATCTCCGGCAGCAATGCCCACGTGATCCTCGAGGAGCCGCCCCCGGTCGAACCGGGGGAGAGCGACCGCCCCGACGTCCCGGCCCTGCCGGCGATCCCGCTGCCGCTCTCGGCCAAAGGTGTCGACGCGCTGCGCGATCAGGCCGGGCGGCTCGCCGAGCACCTGCGGGCCAACCCCGAGCTCGACCCCGCCGACGTCGCCTTCTCGCTCACCACCACCCGCGCCAAGCTCGAGCACCGCGCCACCGCGATCGGCGCCGATCGGGACGAGCTGTTGGAGGTCCTCGGAGCCCTGGCAGCCGGCAAGCCCCACCCGAACCTGACCCAGGGACGCGCGACCAGCGGCAAGCTCGCCTTCCTCTTCTCCGGCCAGGGCGCCCAGCGCCCGGGCATGGGACGCGAGCTCTACGAGTCCTTCCCCGTCTTCGCTGAAGCCCTGGACGAGATCTGCGCCGAGCTCGATCCGTTGCTCGACCGCTCGCTGAAGGAGCTGCTCTTCGCCGAGGAGGGAAGCGACGAGGCTTCACTGCTCGACGCCACCCAGTTCACCCAACCCGCTCTCTTCGCGCTGGAGGTGGCGCTCTTCCGCCAGCTCCAAGCCTGGGACCTCGCCCCCGACTATCTCCTGGGCCACTCGATCGGCGAGCTTGCTGCGGCGCACGTCGCCGGCGTCTTCTCCCTCCCCGACGCCTGCAAGCTGATCGCCGCCCGCGGCGCCCTGATGGGCGCTCTACCCGAGGGCGGGGCGATGGTGGCGATCGAGGCGAGCGAGGGGGAGATCGCAGGCGATCTCCCCGAAGGACTCTCGATCGCCGGGATCAACGCTCCGGACTCCGTAGTTGTCTCCGGCGCCGAAGGCGCCGCCCTGGAACTCGCCGAGTTCTGGAAGGAGAAGGGCCGCAAGACCACCCGCCTGCGGGTGAGTCACGCCTTCCACTCCGAGCTGATGGAGCCGATGCTCGACGAGTTCGCAGAGGTCGCTCAATCGATCTCCTTCAACCCGCCCCAGATCCCGGTCCTCTCCAACCTCTCGGGCGAGCCGCTCACCCCAGAGCAGGCAACCGACCCCACCTACTGGGTCGCCCAGGTCAGAGAACCGGTCCGCTTCGCCGACGGCGCTTCCCACCTCGCGACCCAAGGCGTCTCCACCTGCCTGGAGCTCGGACCCGACGGCGTCCTCTGCGCGATGGCCCAGGGCTCCTTCGCCGCCGCCGAGAAGGAGGCGGTGGCGGTGCCGCTGCTGCGCAAGGACCGGGCCGAAGCCACCGCGCTGCTCGGCGCTCTCTCCAGCGCCCAGGCCAACGGTGCGCCTTTGGACTGGTCCCGGCTCCTCCCCGGTGCCTCCCGCGTCCCGCTCCCCACCTACGCCTTCCAGCGCAAGCGCTACTGGCTGGAGCCCGCCGCCGCCAGCGGTGACGCGAGCGCGATCGGCCAGGGCGCCTCCGACCACCCGCTGCTCGGCGCCGCCACCTCGCTGCCCGGAGCCGATGGCGCCGACGGCGGCTGGCTCCTCACCGGCCGCCTCTCGCTGAAGACCCACCCCTGGCTGGCCGACCACGCCATTCACGGCAACGCGATCCTGCCCGGCACCGCCTTCGTCGAGATGGCGCTGAAGGCGGCCGAGCAGTGCGGGGCGGAGGCGCTCGAGGAGCTGACCCTGCAGGCCTCGCTGGTACTGCCCGAGCGGGGCGCGGTCCAGGTCCAGGTCGCCGTGGGCGCCGCCGATGCCCGGGGCAGCCGCACGATCGCGATCCACTCCCGTCCCGAGGACAGCGACGATCCCGATCGCGAGTGGACGACGAACGCCACCGGCAGCGTGGGCAGGGACGTCGGCGAGCAGCCCGAGGGCCTCACCGAGTGGCCGCCCGCCGATGCCGTGGCGCTGGGGCTCGGCTCCTTCCACGAGCGCATCGGCGAGCTCGGCCTCGACCACGATCCCGCGGCGCGGGGCTCGAAGGAGAAGGCGATCGGGACCCTCTACGAGCTGAGTGCGGACTTCGGGATGATCTACGGCCCCGCCTTCCAGGGCGTCAGGGAAGTCTGGGTGAAGGAGGGGGAGCTCTTCGCCGAGGTCGAGCTGGGCGAGGCCCAGGCCGGGGAGGCGGGTCGGTTCCTGCTGCACCCGGCGCTGCTCGACGCCGCTCTGCACCCGGCGCTGATGGTTGCCTCGGCGCAGGAGCAGGGACAGGGATTCAGCGTCCCCCTCGACTGGCGGGGGATGCGGCTGCCGCGGATGGGGGTCAGCAGGCTGCGGGTGGCGATCGCCCACTCGGGGACGAACACCCTCAGCCTGAGGATCGCCGACTCCAGCGGAGAGCCGCTGACGAGCGCGGTCTCGGTCGACTCGCGCGCGGTGCCCCCCGACTTCTATGCCGACTCGGCGCTCGATCGGCATCGCGACTCCCTCTTCGTCGTCGAGTGGGTGGAGCGGACGCCGCCCCGCGGCGGGATCGAGGGCACCACGGTGGTCGAGCTGGCGCCGGACCCCGAGCTCGACCCCGCCGCCGCCGCGGATGCTCTCTGCGCGGAGGCGCTGGCGCACCTGCGGCAGGCGATCGCCACGGTCGGAGAGCCCCGACTTGCCTTCCTCACCCGCGGCGCCGTCGCCACCACGGCGGCAGAGTCTCCCGACCCGGCCGCCGCCGCGGTCTGGGGTCTGGTCCGCTCCGCCCAGGCCGAGCACCCGGACCGCTTCCTGCTGATCGACAGCGACGGCAGTGAGGCCTCCCGAGCGGCCCTTGCCGCCCTCCCCACCACCGAGGCCGAGCCGCAGCTCGCCCTGCGCGAGGGCACCGTCCTCGCCGCCCGCCTGACTCGCAGCGACCCCGAGCGGGTCGAGCCGCAGCCGCTCGATTCCGAGCGCACCGTCCTCCTCACCGGCGGCACCGGTGCCCTCGGCGCCCTCTTCGCCCGTCACCTGGTCACCGAGCACGGCATCCGTCACCTGCTGCTGACCAGTCGCCGCGGGCCCGAGGCGCCGGGGGCGGCGGAGCTGGTGGAGGCGCTGACCGGACTCGGGGCCGAGGTGCGGATCGCCGCCTGCGACGTCGCCGACCGCGGGCAGCTGCGGGAGCTGCTCGACTCGATCCCCGCCGACCGCCCGCTGGGGGCGGTGCTGCACGCGGCCGCCGTCTTCGACAACTCCCTGGTCGAGGCGATGAGCCAGGAGCAGCTCGAGCGGGTCCTCGCGGCCAAGGCCGGGGCGGCCTGGAACCTGCACCAGCTGACCCGGGAGACGGAGCTCTCCGGGTTCGTCCTCTTCTCCTCGATCGCCGGCACCTTCAACAACCCCGGCCAGGGCAACTACGCCGCCGCCAACGCCTTCCTCGACGCGCTCGCCCAGCGCCGCCGGGCCGAGGGGCTGCCGGCCAGCTCGATCGCCTGGGGCCCCTGGGAGCCGGAGACCGGCGGGCCCGGGCAGTCGCTGCGCGAAGCCGACCTGGCGCGCCTCGCCCGCGCCGGCTTCCTGCCGATCGCGCCCGACCAGGGGCTGGAGCTGTTCGAGCGCGTGCGCGCGCTCGACGGGCCCGGCGCCGTCGCCGCGCCGCTCGACCTGGCGGCGCTGCGGGCCCTGGCGCGCGCGGGCGAGCTCTCGCCGCTGCACAGCGGCATCATCCGCCGGTTGCCGGACGGGGAGGCGCAGGTCGGCGGCACGCTCGCCGAGCGTCTCGGCGCCGCTCCCGAGGCCGAGCGCGAGGGGATCGCGATGGCGCTGGTGGCCGAGCAGGCCGCCGCCGTCCTCGGCCATGCCTCGGCCGCGGCGATCGATCCCAGGGCGCCCTTCAAGGACCTCGGCTTCGACTCGTTGGGGGCGATCGAACTGCGGAACCGCCTCGCCGAGGCGAGCGGGCTGAAGCTGACCTCGACCATCCTCTTCGACCACCCCACGCCGGCGGCCGTGGCGGCGTTCTTGCGCCGGTCGGCGGAAGGGGCGGGGGGCGCCGGTGAAGTAGCGGTCGGGGTCACGGTCGCCGGCACCGAGCCGGTCGCGATCGTCGGCATGAGCTGCCACTACCCGGGCGGGGTGCACTCGGCCGACGACCTCTGGCGGGTGGTCGCCGCCGGCGTCGACGCCGTCTCCGACTTTCCCGAGAACCGCAACTGGGACCTCGACGGCCTCTACGACCCCGACCCCGCCAGCCGCGGCACCAGCTATGTGCGCCGGGCCAGCTTCCTCGAGGACGTGGCCGGCTTCGACGCCGAGTTCTTCGGGATCGGCCCGCGCGAGGCGGTGGCGATGGACCCGCAGCAGCGGCTGCTGCTGGAAGCCGCGTGGGAGGCGCTGGAGGAGGGGGGCATCGACCCGGAGTCGCTGCGCGGCAGCGCGACCGGGGTCTTCGCCGGCGCCGGCCTGGCCGGGTACAACCGGAGCGCCACCCACTCCGAGGAGCTGGACGGCCACTACATGACCGGTGACGCCCCCAGCGTGCTCTCCGGCCGCATCGCCTACTCGCTCGGCCTCGAGGGTCCGGCGGTCACCGTCGACACCGCCTGCTCCTCCTCGCTGGTGGCGATGCACCTGGCGGCGGCGGCGGTGCGGACGGGGGAATGCGACCTCGCCCTCGCCGGGGGGGTGACGATCCTCTCCGACCCGGCTCTGTTCGTCGAGCTCAGCCGCCAGCGCGTTCTCTCTCCCGACGGGCGCTGCAAGGCCTTCTCGGCGGCGGCGGACGGGGCCGGCTGGGCCGAGGGCGTCGGCTTGGTCGTGCTCGAGCGCCTCTCCGACGCCGAACGCAACGGGCACGAGGTGCTGGCGCTCGTGCGGGGCTCGGCGACCAACCAGGACGGCGCCTCCAACGGGCTGACGGCGCCCAACGGTCCCTCGCAGGAGCGGGTGATCCGCCAGGCGCTGGCCAACGCCGGGCTCAGTCCCGCCGAGGTCGACGCGGTCGAGGCCCACGGGACCGGGACGACGCTGGGAGACCCGATCGAGGCGCAGGCGCTGCTGGCGACTTATGGCCAGGACCGGGGCGAGGCCGAGCCGCTGAAGCTGGGCGCGATCAAGTCGAACTTGGGCCACACCCAGGCCGCGGCGGGCGTGGCGGGCGTGATCAAGATGACGATGGCGATGCGCGAAGGGGTGTTGCCGAAGACGCTCCACCTCGATGAGCCCTCTCCGCACGTGGACTGGGAGGCGGGCGCGGTCGAGCTGTTGGGAGAGGCCCAGCCCTGGGAGCCCAACGGCCATCCGCGTCGCGCCGGTGTCTCTTCCTTCGGGATCTCCGGCACCAACGCGCACCTGATCTTGGAGGAGCCGCCGAAGCTGGAGACGTCGACCGACGCGACGGAGACGAACGTCGAGCCGACCGCTGGTGGACCGACCGCGGACCAGCGACCCGGGGGAGAGGCTCCTGAGCTTCCGGCGATCCCCCTGCCGCTCTCGGCCAAAGGCGAGGAGGCGCTGCGCGATCAGGCCGCGCGCCTGGTCAGTCACCTGCGCGAGCACCCCGACCTCGACCTCGCCGACGTCGCCTTCTCACTCGCGACCACCCGCGCCAAGCTCGAGCACCGCGCCACCGCGATCGGCGCCGATCGCGACGAGTTGCTGGGGGCCCTCGGCGCCCTGGCAGTCGGCAAGCCCCACCCAGGCCTGACCCAGGGCCGCGCCACCAGCGGCAAGCTCGCCTTCCTCTTCTCCGGCCAGGGTGCCCAACGCCCTGGCATGGGCAGGGAGCTCTACGAGTCATTCCCCGTCTTCGCGGAAGCCCTGGATCAGATCTGCGCCGAGCTCGACCCGCTGCTGGACCGCTCGCTGAAGGAGCTGCTCTTCGCCGAGGATGGCTCCGACGAGGCCTCACTGCTCGACGCCACCCAGTTCACCCAGCCCGCCCTCTTCGCTCTGGAGGTAGCGCTCTTCCGCCAACTCCAAGCCTGGGATCTCGCTCCCGACTACCTGCTCGGCCACTCGATCGGCGAGCTCAGCGCCGCCCATGTCGCCGGCGTCTTTTCTCTTCCCGACGCCTGCAAGCTGATCGCCGCAAGGGGTGCCCTGATGGGCGCCCTGCCCGAGGGCGGGGCGATGGTGGCGATCGAGGCCAGCGAGGAGGAGATCGCGAAAGAGCTCCCCGCCGGCCTCTCGATCGCTGGCATCAACGCCCCCGACTCCGTCGTCGTCTCCGGCGAGGAAGCAGCGGCACTGGAGCTCGCCGAGGCCTGGAAGGAGAAGGGCCGTAAGACCACCCGCCTGCGGGTCTCCCACGCCTTCCACTCCGAGCTGATGGAGCCGATGCTCGAGGAGTTCGCCGCGGTCGCCCAGACGATCTCCTTCAACCCGCCCCAGATCCCGGTCCTCTCCAACCTCTCGGGCGAGCCCCTCACCCCCGAGCAGGCCACCGACCCCGCCTACTGGGTCGCCCAGGTGCGCCAGCCGGTGCGCTTCGCCGACGGCGCCGCCCATCTCGCCGCCCAGGGAGTGAGCACCGCGATCGAGCTCGGACCCGACGGCGTCCTCTGCGCGATGGCCCAGGGCTCCTTCGCCCCAGCCGAGAAGGAGGCGGTGGCGGTGCCGCTGCTGCGCAAGGATCGGGCCGAGGGCATCGCTCTGCTTGGCGCGCTCGCCGCCGCCCAGGCCAACGGCGCGCCCTTGGACTGGTCCCGCTTCCTCCCCGGCGCCAAGCGCGTCCCGCTTCCCACCTACGCCTTCCAGCGCAAGCGCTACTGGAACGAGCCTGCGGTGGCGGCCGGCGATCCGAAGGCCCACGGCCAGAGCGGATCCGACCACCCCCTGCTGGGGGCGGCGATCTCCTTGCCGTCCCAGGACGGGGGGGAGCAGGGTTGGCTCCTCACCGGCCGCCTCTCGCTGCAGACCCACCCCTGGCTCGCCGACCACGCCGTCCACGGGACCGCGATCCTCCCCGGCACCGCCTTCGTCGAGATGGCGCTGAAGGCCGGCGAGCGGGCGGGCGCCCCCCAGGTCGAGGAGCTGGCGATCGAGGTGCCCCTGGTCCTGCCCGAGCGGGGCGCGGTTCAGGTCCGGGTCAGCGTCGGCGCGCCCGACGTCGCCGGCCGGCGGGCGCTGACGATCCACTCCCGACCGGAGGAGCAGGACGACCCCGAGCGCGAGTGGGTCGTCAACGCCGAGGGGATCGTCGGCCCCGCCTCGACCGAGCCGGTCGAAGGCCTCGGCGAGTGGCCGCCCGCGGGGGCCGAGCCACTGGACGGCGACGATCTGTACGAGCGGACGGCCGAGCGGGGCATCGATTACGGCGTCGCCTTCCAGGGAGTCAGGGCGGCCTGGAGGCGCGACGGGGAGACCTTCGTCGAGGTCGAGCTGGACGAAGGCCAGGCTGAGCGGGCAGGGCGCTTCCGGCTCCACCCGGCACTGCTGGCCGCCGCTCTTCAGGTGGGCGTGCTCGACGAGGGGGCCGGGGACGAGGTGCGGACGCCCGTCTCCTGGAGCGGCGTGAGCTTGCGCCGGGCCGGAGCCTCGAGCCTGCGGATCGCGCTGGCGCCCCGCGGCGCGGACACGTTCGCCGTGACCGTCGCCGACGCCGCCGGCGAGCCGCTCGCCGCCGTGCGCTCGCTCGCCGTCCGCGCGCTCCCGGTGGCCGAGATGGCACCGGGGCAGGATGGAGGCGACCCCCTGTTCGCGATCGAGTGGGCCGAGCAGGAGCTGCCGGCGCCCCAGGACCGGGAGACCCGGGTGGTGGAGTGCGTGCCCCGCGCGGCCCTCGACCCCGCCGCCGCCGCGAAGGCGCTCTGCGAAGAGGTCCTGGGGACTCTGCGCGCCGCGATCGCCGAACCGGAGGAGACCCGCCTCGCCCTCCTCACCCGCGGTGCCGTCGCCGCCGGCGAGGCCGAGTCCCCCGACCCCGCCGCCGCCGCGGCCTGGGGCCTGGTCCGCTCCGCCCAGGCCGAGCACCCGGGCCGCTTCCTGCTGATCGACAGCGACGGCAGCGCCGCCTCGGCGGCCGCGCTCCCCGCCGCGCTCGCGATCGAGGGGGAGCCGCAGCTCGCCCTGTGTGAGGGAGTGGCGCTGGCGCCGCGCCTGGCCCGGGTCGAGGGCGCGACCGAGCCGCGGCCGCTCGATCCCGAGCGCACCGTCCTCGTCACCGGCGCCACCGGCGCCCTCGGCTCGCTCTTCGCCCGCCACCTGATCGTCGAGCACGGCGCCCGCCACCTGCTCCTGGCCAGCCGCCGCGGGCCCGAGGCGCCGGGAGCGACGGAGCTGGTGGAGGAGCTGGAGGGGTTGGGGGCGGTGGTGCGGCTGGTCGCCTGCGACGTCGGCGAGCGCGCCGAGCTCGAGGCGCTGCTGGGCTCGATCCCGGCCGAGCACCCGTTGGGCGCCGTCTTCCACGCCGCGACCGCCTTCGCCAACGACCTGATCGCCTCGCTCGATCCCGCCCCGCTCGGCCGGGTGCTCGACGCCAAGGCCAAGGCCGCCTGGGATCTGCACGACCTGACCCGCGAGATCGAGCTCTCCGAGTTCGTCCTCTTCTCCTCGATCGCCGGCACCTTCGACAGTCCCGGCCAGGGCAGCTACGCCGCCGCCAACGCCTTCCTCGACGCGCTCGCCCAGCGGCGCCGCGGCGAAGGGCTCGTGGCCACCTCGATCGCCTGGGGACCTTGGGACCGCAAGAGCAGCGGCCCCGGCGATGCCCTGGGCGCGGCCGACATGGCCCGCCTCGAGCGGGCCGGCTTCGTCTCGTTTCCGGCCGAGCGGGGCCTGGAGCTCTTCGAGGCCTGCCGGGGCCTCGCCGCCCCCTTCGTCCTTGCCGTGCCGATGGACTTCGCCCTGCTGCGGGCGCGGGCGCGCCGCGGCGACCTGCCGTCCCTCTACGCGGGGCTCGTCCGCATCCCGACCCGCCGCGCTTCCGGCAGCGCCGGCTCTCTCGCCCGCGCTCTCGCCGAGGCTCCGGAGGCGGAGCGCGAGGGCATCGCCGTCGCCTTCGTGGCCACCCATGCCGCCGCGATCCTCGGCCACGCCTCGATGGCGGCGATCGACCCCGACGTCGCCTTCAAGGACCTCGGCTTCGACTCGCTGAGCGCGGTCGAGCTGCGCAACCGCCTGATCGAGGCGACCGGGCTGGCGCTGCCCTCGACGCTGATCTTCGACTACCCGACGACCGCGGCGGCGGCCTCGCTGCTGCGGGGGCTGGCGGAAGGTCAGAGCAGCGCTCCCGCCGCTGCTCGTGCCGGAACCCGCAGCGAGGAGCCGCTGGCGATCGTCGGCATGAGCTGCCGCTACCCCGGCGGGGTCGAGTCCGCGCAGGGGCTCTGGCGGCTGCTCGCCGCCGGGGCGGATGCGATCTCGCCCTTCCCCGGCGATCGCGGCTGGGATCTCGAGCGGATCTACGACCCCGATCCCGGCCACGTCGGCACCAGCTGCGCCAACGAAGGCGGCTTCCTCCACGACGCCGGCGAGTTCGACGCCGGCTTCTTCGGGATCAGCCCGCGCGAGGCGCTGGCGATGGACCCGCAGCAGCGGCTGCTGCTGGAAGCGGCCTGGGAGGCGCTGGAGGAAGCGGGGATGGACCCGAGCTCGGTTCGCGGCACCGACGTCGGGGTCTTCGCCGGCTTCGTCCCCTCCGAGTACAACCGTGGTGGGGCCTTCGCGGCCGAAGCGGACGGCTACTACATGACCGGCACCGCCCCGAGCGTCCTCTCCGGCCGCGTCGCCTACGCCTTCGGCCTCGAGGGCCCGGCGATGACCGTCGACACCGCCTGCTCCTCCTCGCTGGTGGCGATGCACCTGGCCGGCCAGTCCCTGCGCGGCGGCGAGTGCGATCTCGCCCTGGCCGGCGGGGTGTCGGTGATGCCGGAGCCGGTCCAGTTCCTCGAATTCACCCGCCAGGGCGGGCAGGCGGCGGACGGTCGCTGCAAGCCGTTCGCCAGCGCGGCCGACGGCACCGGCTGGTCGGAGGGCGTCGGCCTGGTCCTGCTCGAGCGCCTCTCCGACGCCGAACGCAACGGGCACGAGGTGCTGGCGCTCGTGCGCGGCTCGGCGACGAACCAGGACGGCGCCTCCAACGGGCTGACCGCGCCCAACGGTCCCTCGCAGGAGCGGGTGATCCGCCAGGCGCTGGCCAATGCGGGCCTGCGGCCGGAGGAGGTTGACGCGGTCGAGGCGCACGGGACCGGGACGACCCTGGGAGACCCGATCGAGGCCCAGGCCCTGCTCGCCACCTACGGCCAGAACCGGGGCGAGGCCGAGCCGCTGAAGCTGGGCGCGATCAAGTCGAACTTGGGTCACACCCAGGCGGCGGCGGGAGTCGCGGGCGTGATCAAGATGGCGATGGCGATGCGCGAAGGCGTGTTGCCGAAGACGCTGCACCTCGACGAGCCGAGCCCGCACGTGGACTGGGCCTCCGGTGACCTCGAGCTGCTGACCGAGGCGCAGCCCTGGGGGCCCAACGGGCACCCCCGCCGGGCGGCCATCTCCGCCTTCGGCGTCTCCGGCACCAACGCGCACCTGATCTTGGAGGAAGCGCCGGTAGTGGAGGCCGCGACCGGGTCGACGGAGCCAACCCCGGGCGAACAGCCCGGGGGAGAGGTCGTCGTTCTCCCCGCGATCCCGCTGCCGCTCTCGGCCAAGGGCGAGGAGGCACTGCGTGATCAGGCGAGGCGCCTCGCCGAGCACCTGCGCGAGCACCCCGACCTCGACCTCGCCGACGTCGCCTTCTCGCTTGCGACCACGCGGGCGACGCTGGAGCACCGCGCCACCGCGATCGGCACCGATCGCGAGGAGCTGCTGGAGGCCCTCGGTGCCCTGGCAGTCGGCAAGCCCCACCCAGGCCTGACCCAGGGCCGTGCCACCAGCGGCAAGCTCGCCTTCCTCTTCTCCGGCCAGGGTGCCCAACGCCCTGGCATGGGCAGGGAGCTCTATGAGTCCTTCCCCGTCTTCGCCAAGGCCCTGGATGAGATCTGCGCCGAGCTCGACCCGCTGCTGGACCGCTCCCTGAAGGAGCTGCTCTTCGCCGAGGATGGCTCCGACGAGGCCTCCCTGCTCGACGCCACCCAGTTCACCCAGCCCGCCCTCTTCGCTCTGGAGGTTTCCCTCTTCCGCCAGCTCCAGGTTTGGGGCCTCGCTCCCGACTACCTGCTCGGCCACTCGATCGGCGAGCTCAGCGCCGCCCATGTCGCCGGCGTCTTCTCCCTCCCCGACGCCTGCAAGCTGATCGCCGCAAGAGGAGCCCTGATGGGCGCCCTGCCCGAGGGCGGGGCGATGGTGGCGATCGAGGCCAGCGAGGAGGAGATCACGAAAGAGCTCCCCGCCGGCCTCTCGATCGCTGGCATCAACGCCCCTGACTCCGTCGTCGTCTCCGGCCCCGAGTCTCCGGCGCTGAAGCTCGCCGAGACCTGGAAGGAGAAGGGTCGCAAGACCACCCGCCTGCGGGTCTCCCACGCCTTCCACTCCGAGCTGATGGAGCCGATGCTCGACGAGTTCGCCGGAGTCGCCCAGACGATCTCCTTCAACCCACCGCAGATTCCGGTCCTCTCCAACCTCAGCGGAGAGCCCCTGACCCCCGAGCAGGCCACCGACCCCACCTACTGGGTCGCCCAGGTCAGGGAACCGGTCCGCTTCGCCGACGGCGCCTCACATCTCGCGACCCAAGGCGTCTCCACCTGCCTGGAGCTCGGACCCGACGGAGTCCTCTGCGCGATGGCCCAGGGCTCCTTCGCCACCGCCGACAAGGAGGCGGTGGCGGTGCCGCTGCTGCGCCGGGATCGGCCGGAGGGCAGCGCACTGCTCGGCGCTCTCTCCAGCGCCCAGTCCAACGGCGCGCCCCTGGACTGGTCCCGGCTCCTACCCGGCGCAAAGCGCGTCCCACTCCCCACCTACGCCTTCCAGCGCAAGCGCTACTGGCTGGAGCCGCGCGCCGGGGAGGCCGATGTCGCCGGAGCCGGCCTCGGCGCCGCCGATCACCCGCTGCTCGGTGCCGCGACCTCGCTCCCGGGCATCGGCGAGGAGGACGGCGGCTGGCTGCTCAGCGGACGCCTCTCGCTGAAGACCCACCCCTGGCTCGCCGACCACGCAGTCCACGGGACCCCGATCCTGCCCGGCACCGCCTTCGTCGAGATGGCGCTGAAGGCGGCCGAGCAGGTCGGCGCCACCGAGGTCGAGGAGCTGACCCTGGAGGCTCCGCTGGTCCTACCTGAGCAGGGCGCGGTGCAGATCCAGGTCAGCGTCGGCCCCGCCGACGAGCAGGGCTCGCGCACGATCGCGATCCACTCGCGACCGGAGGACAGCGACGACCCCGACCGGGGATGGACGACCAACGCCGCGGGCAGCATCGGCGCGGGCGCAGGCGAGCAGGCCGAAGGCCTGACCGAGTGGCCGCCCGCCGGGGCCGAGCCGCTCGGGGTCGACTCCTTCTACGAGCGCACCGCCGCGATCGGCCTCGAGTATGGCCCCGCCTTCCAGGGCGTCAGGGCCGCCTGGCGCCGCGGCGAGGACCTCTTTGCCGAGGTCGCGCTGGGCGAGGACCAGGCGGCGCAGGCTGAGCGCTTCGCGATCCACCCGGCGCTGCTCGACGCGGCGTTGCATGCCGGGATGCTCACCGAGAATCCGGAGAGCGGAGCGCTGGTGCCCTTTGCCTGGAGCGGCGTTCGCCTGGACGGGGTCGGGGCCGCGAAGCTGCGGGTGCACCAGGCGCCGGCGGGACCCGGGGCGATCTCGCTGCGAATCGCCGACGCCGGCGGTGCCGCGGTCGCCGCCGTGGAGTCGCTTGTCTCCCGTCCGCTCTCTTCTGAGCGGCTCGATGCCGCCCAGAACGCCCGGCGCGATTCGCTCTTCACCGTCGACTGGGCCGAGCAGTCCCTGCCTGGGACGGGCACAGGGGAAGCCGAGCCGGCCGAGCTGATCGAGCTCACCCCCGATTCGGGACTCGACCCCGACGCCGCCGCCCAGGCCCTCTGCGCCGAGGTCCTGGCGAGGCTGCAGGAGGCGATCGCCGCCGAGGGGGAGACCCGCCTCGCCTTCCTCACCCGCGGCGCCGTCGCCGCCGGCGAAGGCGAGTCCCCCGATCCCGCTGCCGCCGCGGCCTGGGGTTTGATCCGCTCCGCCCAGGCCGAGCACCCGGGCCGCTTCCTGCTGATCGACAGCGACGGCAGCGCCGCCTCGGCGGCCGCGCTCCTCTCCGCCCTCGCCGGCGAGTCCGAGCCGCAGCTGGCCCTGCGCGAGGGCACCGCTCTCGCCCCGCGCCTGGCTCGGGCCGATGGCGAGCCGACCGAGCCGGCTCCACTCGACCCTGAGCGCACCGTCCTCGTCACCGGCGCCACCGGCGCCCTCGGCGCGCTCTTCGCCCGCCACCTGGTCGAGCGGGGCGCCCGTCATCTGCTGCTGACCAGCCGCCGCGGAGCGGACGCCCCCGGCGCTCTGGAGCTGGCGGCGGAGCTGAGCGAGCTCGGTGCCGAGGTCCGGATCGCCGCCTGCGACGCCGCCGATCGCTCCCAGCTCCAAGCGCTGCTCGCCTCGATCCCCACCGAGCACCCCCTCGGCGCCGTCTTCCACGCCGCCGGAGTGCTCGACGACGGCGTCGTCGAGTCCCTCACCCCCGAGCGCCTGGAGACCGTGATGGCGCCCAAGGCCCGGGCCGCCTGGAACCTGCACGAGCTGACCAGGGAGACCGAGCTCTCCGAGCTGGTCCTCTTCTCCTCGATCGCCGCCACCCTCGGCAGCCCCGGCCAGGGCAACTACGCCGCCGCCAACGCCTTCCTCGACGCGCTCGCCCAGCGCCGCCGCGGCGAAGGGCTTCCGGCCACCTCGATCGCCTGGGGACCGTGGGCGGCGGAGAGGGGGATGACCGGCGATCTCAGCGAGGCCGACCACACCCGCTTTGCCCGCAGTGGCGTCCAGACGCTCGCCGCCGCGGATGGCCTGGAGCTGTTCGAGCGCGGTCGCGCGATTCCCGCCCCCTTCTTCCTCGCCGCCACCCTCGATCCCGGGACCCTGCGCGGTCTCGCCCGCGCGGAAGCGCTGGCGCCGATCTTCTCCGGACTGGTCCGTCTCCCCGCTCGCCGCGCCGCCGGCGAGTCCGCCTCGCTGGCCCGCCGCCTGGCCGAGACGCCGATGGCGGAGCGCAGTGGCCTGGTGGTGGAGCTGGTCCGCACCCACGTCGCCGCCGTCCTCGGCCACGACTCGGCCGCGACGATCGACCCCACCGCGGCCTTCAAGGACCTGGGCTTCGACTCCCTGGCCGCGGTCGAGCTGCGCAACCGCCTCGGCGCCGCCACCGGCCTGCGCCTGCCCTCGACCCTGGTCTTCGACCACCCGACCGCGAACGCGGTGGGGGAGTTCCTGCGCGAGCTGGCCGAGGGCGCGCCGCGCGCGGCTGTCGCCCCCGCGCGGGCGACGCTCCGCAGCGAGGAGCCGATCGCGATCGTCGGCATGAGCTGCCGCTACCCGGGCGGGGTGCGGTCCCCCGAGCAGCTCTGGCAGCTGATCGCCGCCGGCGGCGACGGGATCTCGCCCTTCCCCGAGGATCGCGGTTGGGACCTCGAGCACCTCTTCGACCCCGATCCCTCCCACCGCGGCACCAGCTACGTCAGCGAGTCCGGCTTCCTCCACGACGCCGGCGAGTTCGACGCCGGCTTCTTCGGGATCAGCCCGCGCGAGGCGCTGGCGATGGACCCGCAGCAGCGGCTGCTGCTGGAAGCCGCCTGGGAGGCGCTGGAGGGGGCGGGAATCGACCCGGAGGCCCTGCGCGGCACCGCGGCCGGGGTCTTCGCCGGGGTCATGTACCACGACTACGGGCGGGGAGCCTCCGAGTCGATCGAGCTGGAAGCCAGTCAGAGCATGGGCTCGGCCGGCAGCATCGTCTCCGGCCGCATCGCCTACTCGCTCGGCCTCGAGGGCCCGGCGGTCACCGTCGACACCGCCTGCTCCTCCTCGCTGGTGGCGATGCACCTGGCGGCCCAGGCCTTGCGCAGCGGCGAGTGCTCGCTGGCTCTGGCCGGCGGGGTGACGGTGATGGCCGCCGCCGCCCCCTTCGTCGAGTTCAGCCGTCAGCGCGGGCTCGCTCCCGACGGGCGTTGCAAGCCTTTCGCCGCCGCCGCCGATGGCACCACCTGGTCGGAGGGCGTCGGCCTGCTGGTGCTCGAGCGCCTCTCGGAGGCGGAACGCAACGGCCACGAGGTGCTGGCGATCGTCCGCGGCTCCGCCACCAACCAGGACGGCGCCTCGAACGGGCTGACCGCGCCCAACGGTCCCTCGCAGGAGCGGGTGATCCGCCAGGCGCTGGCCAATGCGGGCCTGCGGCCGGAGGAGGTCGACGCGGTCGAGGCCCACGGGACCGGCACCACGCTGGGAGACCCGATCGAGGCGCAGGCCCTGCTCGCCACCTACGGCCAGAACCGGGGCGAGGCCGAGCCGCTGAAGCTGGGCGCGATCAAGTCGAACTTGGGTCACACCCAGGCGGCGGCGGGAGTCGCCGGCGTGATCAAGATGGCGATGGCGATGCGCGAAGGCGTGCTGCCGAAGACGCTGCACCTCGACGAGCCGAGCCCGCACGTGGACTGGGAGGCGGGGGCGGTCGAGCTGTTGGGAGAGGCGCAGCCCTGGGAGCCCAACGGGCACCCCCGCCGCGCCGGGGTGTCGTCGTTCGGCATCTCCGGGACCAACGCCCACCTGATCTTGGAGGAGGCGCCGTCGATGGAGCCGGCGGCCGAGTCGCCGGAGACGAAGATCGGCCCGGGCGCCGACGGGTCGAACCCGGCCGAACAGCTCGCGGTCCCGCCCCCGCCCGCGATCCCGCTGGCGCTCTCGGCCAAGGGCACCGAGGCTCTGCGCGAGCAGGCGAGGCGCCTCGCCGAGCACCTGCGCGAGCACCCCGACCTCGCCCTCAGCGACGTCGCCTTCTCGCTCGCCACCACCCGCGCCAAGCTCGAGCACCGCGCCACCGCGATCGGCTCCGATCGCGAAGAGCTGCTGGAAGCCCTGGGCGCTCTGGCAGTCGGCAAGCCCCACCCGGGCCTGACCCAGGGCCGCGCGACCAGCGGCAAGCTCGCCTTCCTCTTCAGCGGCCAGGGCGCCCAGCGCCCGGGCATGGGCAGGGAGCTCTATGAGTCCTTCCCGACCTTCGCCAAGGCCCTGGATCAGATCTGCGCCGAGCTCGACCCGCTGCTGGACCGCTCCCTGAAGGAGCTGCTCTTCGCCGAGGAGGGAAGCGAGGGGGCATCGATCCTGGACGCAACCCAGATCACCCAGCCCGCCCTCTTCGCTCTGGAGGCCTCCCTCTTCCGTCAGCTCCAAGCCTGGGACCTCACCCCCGACTATCTCCTCGGCCACTCGATCGGCGAGCTCAGCGCCGCCCATGTCGCCGGTGTCTTCGATCTCCCCGACGCCTGCAAGCTGATCGCCGCTCGCGGCGCCCTGATGGGCGCCCTCCCCGAGGGCGGGGCGATGGTGGCGATCGAGGCCAGCGAGCAAGAGATCGCAGGCGATTTCCCCGCCGGCCTCTCGATCGCCGGGATCAACGCCCCCGACTCGGTCGTCGTCTCCGGTTCCGAAGACGCAGCGCTGAAGCTCGCCGAGACCTGGAAGGAGAAAGGCCGCAAGACCACCCGCCTGCGGGTCTCCCACGCCTTCCACTCCGAGCTGATGGAGCCGATGCTCGAGGAGTTCGCCAAGGTCGCCCAGACGATCTCCTTCAACCCGCCGGCGATTCCCGTCCTCTCCAACCTCTCGGGCGAGCCCCTCACCCCAGAGCAGGCCACCGACCCCGCCTACTGGGTCGCCCAGGTGCGCCAGCCGGTCCGCTTCGCCGACGGCGCCGCCCACCTTGCCGCCCAAGGCGTCTCCACCGCGATCGAGCTCGGCCCCGACGGCGTCCTCTGCGCGATGGCCCAGGGCTCCTTCGCCGCCGCCGAGAAGGAGGCGGTGGCGGTGCCGCTGCTGCGCAAGGATCGGCCGGAGGGCAGCGCCTTGCTCGGAGCCCTCGCCGCCGCCCAGGCCAACGGGGCGCCGCTGGCCTGGTCCCGCTTCCTCCCGGGCGCCTCCCGCGTCCCGCTTCCCACCTACGCCTTCCAGCGCAAGCGTTACTGGTTGGAGCCTTCGGCCCCGGGCGGCGATGCGAGCGCGATCGGCCAGGGCGCCTCCGACCATCCCATGCTCGGCGCCGCCACCTCCCTGCCCGGAAGCGATGGCGCCGACGGCGGCTGGCTCCTCACCGGCCGCCTCTCCCTGCAGACCCACCCCTGGTTCGCCGACCACGCCGTCCACGGAACCCCGATCCTGCCCGGCACCGCCTTCGTCGAGATGGCCCTGAAGGCGGCCGAGCAGGTCGGCGCCGCCGGAGTCGAGGAGCTGACGATCGAGGCGCCGCTGGTCCTGCCCGAGCAAGGGGCGGTCCAGGTCCAGGTCAGCGTCGGCATCGCCGACGAGGACGGCAGCCGCACGATCGCGATCCACTCCCGCCCTGAGGACACGGACGAGCCCGAGCGCGAGTGGACCTCGAACGCGACCGGCGTGCTCGGCGTCGCCGCGGCCGAGGACGAGCTGCCCGAGCCGATCGGGGAGTGGCCCCCCGCCGGTGCCGAGCCGCTGGCTGTCGACTCTCTATATGAGGACGTCGCCGATCTCGGCCTCGAGTACGGGCCGGCCTTCCAGGGCGTCAAGGCCGCCTGGCGCCGCGGCGACGAGCTCTTCGCCGAGCTCGAGCTGGGCGAGGGCCAGGCATCCCAGGCCGAGCGCTTCGGAATCCACCCGGCGCTGCTCGACGCCGCCTTCCATCCCCTGACCGCGACGTCCGAAGCGGGAGGGGAGGGGCCCAAAGTTCCTTTCGCCTGGAGCGGGGTTCGGTTGCACCGACCGGGAGCCGCGAAGCTGCGGGTGGCGCTGGCGCTCTCCGCCGACGGCAGTCTCGGCCTGCGGATCGCAGACTCCGCCGGCGAGCCGCTCGCGGCAGTGGAGTCCATCGCCTCGCGCCCGCTCGCCGCCGCGGCGCTCGCCGGCGCCGGGAAGCACCGCGACTCGCTCTTCACCGTCGACTGGGCCGAGCAGTCCCTGCCCGGGACGGGCGCGGGGGAAGTTGAGCCGGCGGCGCTGGTCGAGCTCGCTCCCGACCCCGAGCTCGACCCCGACGCCGCCGCCCAGGCCCTCTGCGCCGAGGTCCTCGCGAGGCTGCAGGAGGAGATCGCCGCCGAGGAGGAGAGCCGCATCGCCTTCCTCACCCGCGGTGCGGTGGCCACCGCCGAAGGCGAGTCCCCCGATCCGGCCGCGGCCGCCGTCTGGGGCCTGGTCCGCTCCGCCCAGGCCGAGCACCCGGGCCGCTTCCTGCTGATCGACACGGACGGCAGCGAGGCCTCCACCGCCGCGCTCGGCGCCGCCCTGGCGAGCGAGTCCGAGCCCCAGCTGGCCCTGCGCGATGGCATCGCTCTCGCACCGCGCCTGGTCCGTGCCGAGGCCGGCGACCCCGAGCCGGCTCCCCTCGACCCCGAGCGCACCGTCCTCGTCACCGGCGCCACCGGTGCTCTCGGCGCCCTCTTCGCCCGTCACCTGGTCGAGCGCGGCGCCCGCCACCTGCTGCTGACCAGCCGCCGCGGAGCCGATGCCCCCGGCGCCCTGGAGCTGGCGGCGGAGCTGAGCGAGCTCGGCGCCGAGGTCCGGATCGCCGCCTGCGACGCCTCCGAGCGCTCCGCCCTCTCCGACCTGCTCGCCTCGATCCCCGCCGAGCACCAGCTCGGCGCCGTCTTCCACGCCGCCGGCGTGCTCGACGACGGCGTCGTGGAGTCGCTCACTCGCGAGCGCCTGGAGACCGTGATGGCCCCGAAGGCACGGGCCGCCTGGAACCTGCACGAGCTGACCAGGGAGTCCGATCTCTCCGAGCTCGTCCTCTTCTCCTCGATCGCCGCCACCCTCGGCAGCCCCGGCCAGGGCAACTACGCCGCCGCCAACGCCTTCCTCGACGCGCTCGCCCAGCGCCGCCGCGGCGCAGGGCTTCCGGCCACC
>Ga0207686_10000395_pt1 | contig 30349 bp, 30 predicted proteins | sample KBSM24metaG_FD_184396 | JGI IMG/M metagenome (GOLD analysis project Ga0207686, IMG submission 184396) | Miscanthus rhizosphere microbial communities from Kellogg Biological Station, Michigan, USA - KBS M2-4 metaG (SPAdes) (version 2) | ecosystem: Host-associated > Plants > Roots > Rhizosphere >...
TGGATCGCCACTTTGTGGTTGGCGGTCAGCTGCAGCGAGTCGATCACCCGTAGCACCTCGTCGAAGTTGCGCCCAGTCGTCATCGGGTAGACGAGGATGAGTTTGATTTTCTTGTCGGGGCCGATCACAAAGACGTTGCGGACAGTCTGGTTGTCGGCCGGGGTCCGGTCGCCGGGGTCGCCGGAGACGTCGGCCGCCAGCATCCCGTAGGCCTTCGCGACCTCAAAGTCGGCGTCGCTGATGATCGGGTAGTTCGGCCGCGCACCCTGGGTCGCCTCGATGTCGTCCACCCACTGCTCGTGTTTGTCGAGGGGGTCGACCGAGAGGCCGATGATTTTGACGCCGCGCTTGGCGAACTCGGGCTCGATGCTGGCCATGTAGCCGAGCTCGGTCGTGCAGACCGGGGTGAAGTCTTTGGGGTGGGAGAAGAGGACCGCCCACGAGTCGCCGATCCAGTCGTGGAACTTGATCGGGCCCTCGGTGGTCTGGGCCTCGAAGTCCGGTGCTACGTCACCGAGTGACAACGCCATCGCAGGCTCCTTTCGGAAGCATCTTTCTCATTTACCTAAATCCTTATCCGAGTTTAGACATTTCAGGGACTCGGCTTGGAAAGCAGCCCTACCCCCGTCGCCGCCAGCTGTCCGGCCCACTCGCCGAAGTCGTTCTGCCCGTCCCTGGAGATCGCAAACGGGATCCGCCAGGTACGACCGGCAGTCGCGACGATCTCGACGCCGGCGGCGAGCAGATCCGGGTCGACACTGCCCACCGCCTCGTAGACGACCCCCCGCACCGGCGTGTCGACCAGCTTCTCCATCAGCCGCTCCAGGCGCGGCCCGTGCAGGTCGGCGACCGCCTGCGGGTCGCCCACGATCGAGCCCAGCAGCAGGTAGACGACGGCGACGTCGGCAACCAGCTCGAGCACGGTGCCGACCCGGTCGAGGTCGGCCCGCGCCGGCTCGATCCCGGCCGCCTCGATCGGCGCCAGGCCCTCCTCGCGGCGCGTCGTCCCCCGCACCGCCCAGCCGTCCTCCAGAAGCGCCCGCCCCAGCTCGCGTCCGCGGCAGCCGCAGCCGACGATCAGCGCCCGCGCCATTCAGGCTGCGTAGCGGGCGGCCCGCCGCTCCGCCTCGCGCCGCTGCTCCTCGGTCGCCCCCGGGCCCGGCCGCGGCCGCACGTTGCGGGTGTCGACGGCGCCGCCGCAGTGTGAGCAGGTCGGCACCGCGTGGAAGGCGTGGTCGCACTCGGTATGGACCTGCTCCAGCGGCGGGCCGGCATCACCGGCGGTGTAGCGATCGCCCCAGGCAAGCAGCGCCAGCAGGACTGGCTGCAGGTCGCGCCCTTTCTCGGTCAGCCGATATTCGAAGCGCTCGGGGTGGTCGCTGTAGCGGTGGCGCTCGACGATCCCCTCCTCGGTCAACGTCGCCAGTCGCTGGCTGAGCACATTGCTGGCAACGCCCAGCGAGGTCTGGATCTCGTCAAAGCGCCGCCGGCCCAGGAAGAGGTCGCGCAGCACCAGCAGCGACCAGCGCTCGCTGAGAAAGGCGAGCGGCCGGGCGATCGAGCAGTTGAGGTCGGCGAAAGCTTGGATCGGCATGACACAAGTCTAGCCAGTAGCTTTTCTTTTGCAAGCTAGTTCTGCTAGGGTCGCTTGCGAATTGCAAGCGAGTAGGAACGGAGCGGGTATGGAGCAGCGCTGGAAGGTCCTCACGATCACCTCGGTCGGCCTCTTCATGGCCAGTCTCGATCTCTTCATCGTCAACATCGCCTTCCCCGACCTGGCCCGGGACTTCGGCGGCGCCTCGCTCTCCAACCTCTCCTGGGTGCTGAACGCCTACGCGATCGTCTTCGCGGCCCTGCTCGTCCCCGCCGGGCGAATCGCCGACCGGGTTGGCCGCAAGCGCGTCTTCGTCGCCGGCCTGCTGCTCTTCGCGCTCGCCTCTGCCCTCTGCGCTGCTGCCCCCTCGATCCCCTTCCTGGTCGCCGCCCGCATTCTCCAGGCGGCCGGCGGGGCGATGATGCTGCCGACCACGCTGGGCCTGATCCTCCCCGCCTTCCCGGTCGAGCAGCGCGCCGTCGCGATCGGGATCTGGTCGGCGGTCGGCGGCGTCGCCGCCGCCCTCGGCCCGCCGCTCGGCGGCATCCTCGTGCAGCTGGACTGGCGCTGGATCTTCCTCGTCAACGTCCCGATCGGCCTCGTCACCGCCGTCGTTGCGATCCGCTCCCTGGACGAGGTCCGCGAGCCCGAGGACGGCCGACCCGACCTGCTCGGCGCCGCCGAGCTGGCGCTCGGAATCGCCCTGCTCACCCTCGGCATCGTCAAGGGCGCCGACTGGGGCTGGGCCGATGGCCGCACCCTCGCCTCCTTCCTCGCCGCCGCCGGCTTGGTCGTCGCCTTCCTGCGCCGCTCGGCGCGCCACCACGCACCGGTGATCGAGCTGCCGCTGCTGCGGGTCCGCTCCTTCGCCGTCGCCAACCTCGCCGCCGCCGTCTTCTTCGCCGGCTTCGGGGCGATGCTGCTCTCCGGCGTCCTCCTGCTCACCGAACTGTGGGGCTACTCGGCGCTGAAAGCCGGCTTCGCCCTCTCCCCCGGGCCGCTGATGGCCGCCGCCTTCGCGATCCCCTCAGGCCGGCTCGGCGCCCGCATCGGCCAGCGGCCGGTCGCGGCGGCCGGCGGTCTCGCCTTCGCCGCCAGCTTCGCCTGGATCCTCGCCACCGTCGGTGCCACCCCCGAATACGCGACCACCTTCCTACCCGGATTCATGCTCGGCGGCGCCGGCGTCGGCATGACCCTCGGCACCCTCCCCGCCGCCGCCACCTCGGCGCTGCCGCCAAGCCGCTTCGCGACCGGCACCGCAGTCTTCGGGATGGCCCGCCAGCTCGGCTCGGCGATCGGCGTCGCCGTCCTCGTCGCCCTGCTCGATGGCGCCGCGCCGGACCTACTCACCGGCCTCCGCCACGGTTGGGCCTTCGCCCTCGGCACCGGCCTCGGCGCCGCCGGCCTGGCCCTGGCGCTCGGCCGAGTCGGCGCTCCCGCCCGGGCAGCCGAGCCGGCGAAAACCACGCCCGAGCCCCGGCCGGAGCGCGCCCCCGCCTGACCTCAGCGGCGGAGACCGATGTTTCCAGGCCTGGGCACAAACTTCAGGTGGATTCGAAAGGACCGCGACCGCGCAGCCGCATCCGCTCGTCTTCGGCGACCTTCGCCTGCAGGTCAGCTTCGGTTATCTCCGGGACACCGCGGCGACGGCGCATCTCGTTCTGCGCCTCCAGCATCTGGCGGATGTCGTCGATCTCGTTCTGGGCCTCAACCTCGGGCGAGCGGGTCGGCTTCCAATCGATCAGATCAGCAGACGTGCCCGGATAGAAATGCCCGACCACGAGCAGTACGCCGACCATGAAGGCGACTATCCCCAGGGTCCCCAAGATGAACCACACGCGACAAGGATACGGTTCACGCCCATGCCTGACGCATACATAGTCGAAGCGGTCCGCACTCCGATGGGTGCCTACCGCGGTGCCCTCTCGGGTGCCCGCCCCGACGACCTCGCCGCCCACACGATCGCCGCCGCGGTCGAGCGCAGCGGCGTCGACCCGGAGCGGATCGCCGACGTCTACTACGGCGCCGCCAACCAGTCCGGCGAGGACAATCGCGACGTCGCCCGGATGGCGGCGCTGCTGGCCGGCCTCCCCGAGAGCGTCCCCGGCGCCACCGTCAACCGCCTTTGCGCCTCCGGTCTGGAGGCAGTCAACGGCGCCGCCCGCGCCGTCAAAGCGGGCGAGGGCGACTTCTACCTGGCCGGCGGCGTCGAGTCGATGAGCCGGGCACCGTGGGTGGTCGAGAAGCCCGAGCGCGGCCTGCCGCGCGGGCCGCAGACAATGCACGACACCACGCTCGGCTGGCGGATGATCAACCCGCGGATGGCCGGGCTCGGCGTCTCCACCGAGTCGATGGGCGAGACCGGCGAGAACGTCGCCGAACGCTTCGCGATCAGCCGCGAGGACCAGGACGCCTTCGCCCTGCGCAGCCACCAGCGCGCCGTCGCCGCCGCCGAGGCCGGCAAGCTGGCCGAGGAGATCGTCCCGGTCGAGGCGCCGAAGGGCCGCGAGACGGTGCTTGTCGAGGCCGACGAGGGACCTCGCCCCGACACCTCGCTGGAGAAGCTGGCGGCCCTGCGGCCGGCCTTCCGCGAGGGCGGCACCGTCACTGCCGGCAACGCCTCGACCCTCAACGACGGCGCCGCCTGCCTGCTGATCGCCTCCGAGCGCGGCGTCGGGGAGCTCGGCGTCGAGCCACTCGCCCGCTTCGTCGCCAGCGCCGCCGCCGGCGTCGACCCCGCCTACATGGGGATTGGCCCGGTCAAGGCGGTCCCCCGCGCCCTTGCCACCGCCGGCCTGACGATCGACCAGATCGACCTGGTCGAGATCAACGAGGCCTTCGCCTCGCAGGTCCTCGCCAGCGCCCGCGAGCTCGGCATCGACGAGGAGATCCTCAACGTCAACGGCGGCGCGATCGCCCTCGGCCACCCGCTCGGCTGCTCCGGCGCCCGCCTCACCGGCACCCTGGTCCGGGAGCTGCAGCGGCGCGGCGGCCGTTACGGAGTCGTCACCCTCTGCGTCGGTGTCGGCCAGGGCCTGGCCACGGTCTTTGAAGCCGTTTGAGCAAGACCGCGACGGGCGCTGAGTAATCTCATCCCATGAGGAGAACGGGGAAAGCGGCCCGGCTGGCCGCGCTGACGACGGCGTTGCTCTGCCTGGCGCTGGCGCCGGCGGCAAGCGCCAAGCCCGACCATACGGGGGCGCCGAGCGCCCAAGCCTCGATCGTCGGCGGCGCCCCGGCGACGATCGCCGACTTCCCCTCGCTCGCCTATATCCAGGCCGAGGAAGGTCCGCACGACGGCTTCGCCTGCACCGGCACCGTGATCTCACCGCGCGTGGTCCTCACCGCCGGCCATTGCGTCGAGGACATCGAAACCGGACGCCTCACCCCGGCCCGCGACTACAAGGTGGCAACCGGCGTCGCCAACCTGCACGACGTCACCCCGGGCAACATTTTCAAGGTGACCCGGGCGCTCACCTTCCCTGGCTTCGACCCCGGCGCGACCCGCGGCGACGCCGGCATCCTCATCCTCTCGCGGCCGACGACGGCGCCGCCGCTGGCCCTGGCGACCGCCGCCGACAGCGCCACGATGGCGGCTGGCACGCCGGTCCAGATCGCCGGCTGGGGCCTTGAGCATGCGGGTGACTCATCCGCTCCGGCGACCCTGCAGACCACCTCAACCACGGTGCAGGAAAACGACTACTGCCGCCGCGCGGCAAGCCGTTACTACCCCTTCTACTCGGCCGCCTTGCAGCTCTGCACCACCGACACCCCCGGCCTCGACTCGGGCGGCTGCTTCGGCGACAGCGGCGGCCCGGCGATCGCCCATCGGGCCGACGGCAGCGCCGTCGAGATCGGCGTGATCAGCACCGGCGCCCCCGGCTGTCGGCCGACCCTGCCGAACCTCTACACCCGCGCCGACCTGGTCGCCAGCTGGGCCGCCGAATGGGTGGCGGCGGTCGAAGCGGGCGCCCCCGAACCGCCTGTGAAGGTGCCAGCCGCGAGGCTGCCGACGCTGACGATCCCGAAGGCGAAGACGCTGGTCGGGCAGACGCTCGCGAACGCCTTCAACAACCGTTTCACTCACAGCTTCGGGACCCGGGTCGGTTGCGAACGCGCCAGCGCCACGCGGGTCCGCTGTGGCCTCTCCTGGTTCTGGGGGCCCAACGACTACTACGGGACCGTCAGCGTCAACTACGCCTTCCTGCGCAGCTCGGTGATCTGGAAAGGCGACTACGCGATCCATTGGGTCAACGACCACTGTTGGTTTGAGAGCGGCCACCGGCAGACCTGCGCCCTCCACACCCGCCGCGGCTGAGGTAGCCTCGCGGCGGCAATGAGCGTGTTTGAAGAGCTGGCCAGCGTCGACGGTACGATCACTCCGACCGCGGCGGCGACGGTGCCGCTCAAGGACGACGGCCTCTACCGCGGCGACGGTGCCTTCGAGGTGATCCGCCTCTACGAGGGCAAGCCCTTCGCCCTCACCGACCATGTCGACCGGCTCGCTCGCTCCGCCACCGCGATCGAGCTCGAGTTCGACCGTGCGGCACTGGAACTGGAGATCGACGCCCTGCTCGCCGCCGCCGGCCCGGTTGACGGCCAGCTGCGCCTGATCGTCACCCGCGGCAGCCGTCGCATCGCCGCCACTGAGCCGATCCCCGACCACGCCGAGACGCTGACGCTCGCCACCGTCACCTATCAGCCGAGCGTGATCCTCAACGGTGTCAAGTCGCTCTCTTACGCGGCCAACATGGAGGCGAGCCGGCTCGCAAAAGCCCGGGGCGCCGATGAGGCAGTGCTGGTGCAGCCCGACGGCACCGTCCTGGAGCCGCCCACCTCGGCGGTCTTCTGGGTCTCCGCCGACGGCTCGCTGCGGACCCCGGCGCTGACCGACGGGGTGCTCGAGTCGATCACGCGCGACCGGCTGATCAAGGCGCTTGACGTCGAGGAGGGGAGCTGGAACGTCGATGGCCTGCACGGGGCACGGGAGGCCTTCCTTGCCTCAACCACCCGCGAGGTACAAGCGGTCTCGGCGGTCGACGGCCGGGCACTTCCAGACGCACCCGGGCCGCGCACGCAAGAGGCACAGCAGGCCTTCGCCGAGACGCTCGGCCGAGAACTTCGAAACGCCTAGACGAGGGGAGCAAGATGGACTTCCAGCTCAGCGACGAGCAGAAGCTGATCCAGGAAACGGCGCGCGAGTTCGCCGACAAGGAGATCCTGCCGCGGGTCCGCGAGAACGACCGGGCCGGTCGCTTCGACCGCGAGCTGGCCCGCAAGCTCGGCGAGGTCGGCTACCTCGGCGCCCCGGTCGCCGAAGAGTACGGCGGCCGCGGCCTCGACTACATCGGCTACGGACTGATCGTCGAGCAGATCGGCCGCGCCGACTCCTCGGCCCGCACCGTCGTCTCTGTGGTCACCTCGCTGGTCGGCGGCTCGATCGAGCGCTGGGGCAGTGAGGAGCAGAAGCGCGAGTGGCTGCCGCGGCTCTGCTCGGGCGAGTCGCTCGGCTGCTTCGGTCTGACCGAGCCCGACACCGGGTCCGACGCCGCCAACCTCCGCACCCGCGCCACCAAGACCGACTCGGGCTGGTCGATCAGCGGCCAGAAGATGTGGATCTCGCTCGCCAACTTTTCCGACTTCGCGCTGATCTTTGCCCAGACCGACCCCGAGAAGAAGCACCGCGGCCTCGCCTGCTTCATCGTCCCCACCGACAGCGAGGGCTTCACGACCCAGGAGATCCACGGCAAGCTCGGCCTGCGCTCCTCTGACACGGCGGAGATCTCACTCGACGAGGTTGAGGTCCCCGATAGCGCCATGCTCGGCGAGATCGGCGACGGCTTCAAGGTGGCAATGAGCGCCCTCGACAACGGCCGCTACAGCGTCGCCGCCGGCTGTGTCGGCATCTGCGAAGGCTGCGTCGAGGCCTCGGTTGAGTACGCCACCGAGCGCAAGCAGTTCGGCGTCCCCCTGGCCCGCTTCCAGCTGGTCCAGGAGATGATCTCGGAAATGATCCTCAAGCGGGACGCCAGCCGGATGCTGGTCTTCCGCGCCGGCGTCCTCAAGGACGAAAAGAAACCGAACACGATGGAGACCTCGGTCGCCAAGCTCTACGCCACCGAGGCCGCGGTCGAATCCGCCAACCTGGCGATCCAGGTCCACGGCGGCTCCGGCTACGTCGATGACTACCCGGTCGAGCGCTACCTGCGCGACGCCCGCGTCACCACCCTCTACGAGGGCACCTCGCAGATCCAGAAGCTGATCATCGGTCGCCTCGCGACGGGCGTCAACGCGATGCTCCCCTTCGAGGAGAGCTGAGTTTGCCCGAGCTGGTCGAAACCGAGGTCGACGAGCACGGCGTCGGCCTGCTGCGGCTGAATCGGCCGGAGGCGCGCAACGCCCTCTCGCTGGAGATGCGCGAGCAGATCGCCGCCGCGCTGGCCAGCTTCGACGCCGACCCGGCAGTGCACTGCGCGGTCGTCGCCGGTTCCGAGAAGGTCTTCGCCGCCGGCGCCGACATCCGCGCCATGGCCGAGCGCCCGCTCGACGCCCAGCCGGACCCAGCCGGGCCCGAGTTCTGGCGCCAGGTGGCGGCGACCGAAACGCCGCTGATCGCCGCGGTCGCCGGCTTCGCGCTCGGCGGCGGCTGCGAGCTGGCGATGGCCTGCGACCTGATCGTCGCCGACGAGAAGGCCCGCTTCGGCCAGCCCGAGATCACCCTCGGGATCATCCCCGGCGGCGGCGGCACCCAGCGCCTGACCCGCGCGATCGGCAAGCAGCGCGCGATGGAGTACGTGCTGACTGGCCGCCTCTTCGACGCCAGGACGGCGGCGGAATGGGGCCTCGTCAACCTGGTCGCCGAGGAGGGCCGCTGGCTGACCGAGGCGATCGAGCTGGCCCGCACGATCGCCGCCCGGGCACCGCTCGCCGTGCGGCTCGGCAAACAAGCGGTGCTGCTGGCCGAGCAGACCGCCCTCGCCGACGGTCTCGCCCGCGAGCGCGAGCTGTTCGAGCGGACGATGAGGACCGAGGACCGAGTCGAGGGAATGAACGCCTTCCTCGAGAAGCGCCAGCCCGAGTTCCGCGGCCGCTGATGGAGGCGACGAGCGCTCCCCGAGTGGGTGTCCTCGGCGCCGGCACGATGGGCGCCGGGATCGCCCAGATCGCGGCCCTGGGTGGCCGCGAGACGTTGCTCTACGACGCCTTCGAGGGCGCTGCCGAGCGGGGCGCTGCCCGCCTCGCCGAGGCACTCGCGAAGGGCGCCGCCCGTGGCCGCTGGAGCGAGGCTGACGCCGAGGCGGCGCGGGACCGCGTCCGCCCCGTCGGCGCGATCGAGGAGCTGGCCGGCTGCGCGATCCTGATCGAGGCCGCCCCCGAGGAGCTGGAGCTGAAGCGGAAACTGTTCGGCGAGGTCGCCGCGATCTGCGGCGCGGAAACGGTGCTCGCCTCCAACACCTCCTCGCTGCGGGTCGCCGACATCGCCGCCGGCGTCCCCCACCCCGAGCGCGTCGTTGGCATGCACTTCTTCAACCCGCCGGCGCTGATGAAGCTGGTCGAGGTGGTCGCCACCCCGGAGTCGGCCGAGGCCGCCCTGGTGACGACTACCGAGCTGGCCGAAGCGATGGGACGGACGCCGATCCGCGCCAAGGACAGCCCCGGCTTCGTCGCCAACCGCCTCGCCCGCCCCTTCACCCTGGAGTCGCTACGGATCGCCGGCGACGGTGTCGCCGCGCCGGCCCGTGTCGACGAGATCGTCCGCGCCGCTGGCTTCCGGATGGGCCCCTTCGAACTGCTCGACCTGATCGGGATCGACGTCAACCTGACGATCGCCCGTTCCTTCTTCGCCCAGGGCGGCGAGCCCGAGCGCTGGCGCCCAACCCCGATCCAGGAGGCGATGGTCGCCGCCGGCCGCCTCGGCCGCAAGAGCGGCCATGGTTTCTACGACTACGACGGCAGCGACCCCGAGCCCGCCGACCTCAGCGCCATCGTCCCCGCTCTCGGGGAGCACAGCAACGGAGACGAGGCCGAAGTGCTCGACCGTCTCTTCGCCCAGATCGCCAACGAGGCCGCCTTCGCGCTCGCCGAGGAGGTCGCCTCAGCTGCGGACATGAACACGGCCATGCGGCTCGGCTTCAACTGGCCGCGCGGGCCGCTGGAGATCGCCGCTGAGATCGGGCCGCGGGCGCTGGAGGTGCTGAGCGCGCTGGAGCGCGAGAAGGGCCCGGCCTACGCGCCGGGACCAGAGCTGAGCCGCATCATCAGCTCATCCGGGTAGCACCAGCTCCAGTCCTCACCGGGCTCCGCAGAGCGGATGATCGGATGATCGGTGGCGTGGAAGTGCGCGGTGGCATGTTTGCCCTCGGAGTTGTCGCAGCAGCCGATGTGACCGCAGGTCTGGCACATCCGTAGGTGCACCCAGCTCATCCCCAGCCGCAGGCACTCCTCGCAGCCATCTACCTCCTCGGGAAGGTCGAGAACCCGGACCGCGTCGAGGTGGCTGCATCCCGCCATACCTAACGACGATACATGCATAGGATGTCCGCCCATTCAGGAAAGGTATGAGTGCTGGGGAGCGAGTCAGCAGGGGAGGCGGAAGCTCGTGGACTACGACCTGACCAAGCTGGACCATAGAAAGTTCGAGCACCTGGTTCAGGCGACTGCCATCAAAGTGGTTGCCGCGGGCGTGAGCGCCTTCGGAGACGGGCCCGACAACGGGCGGGAGGCAACCTTCGAAGGCAAGATGGACTATCCGAGCGAGGCCGATCCGTGGTCGGGCCTCCTGGTGATGCAGGCAAAGTTCCGCCAGGTCCCGCAGAGCAACGCGACCGACTCGAAGTGGGCGCTCGACGAACTCCGCAAGGAGCTGAAGGGGATCTTCGATCCCGGATCGAAGCGGACCGAACCCGACTACTACATCTTCGCCACCAACGTGACCCTTTCCTCGGCGGCAGGAGGCGGCAAGGACAGAGCTCACGAAATCGCCGCCGAGTACCCGCTGGAAGAGTTCCACCTCTGGGACGGCGACCAGATCCGGGCTTACCTCGACACTCTGGATACGGTCCGCGATTCGTTCGATGCCCTCACCACCCCGAGCGACGTCCTCGCCGAGCTGAAGCGGACGCTGCGCGGTGCCACGCCAGACTTCGACCGCGTGATCGCGCGCTTCCTCGAGCGCGAACTGCTGGCCGATCAGTACGCGAACCTCGAGCAGGCCGGCAAGGTGGTCGAGGAGCAGGTTCCGATCAGCCGCGTATTCGTCGACCTGCCACTTCAAGACGAGGACCTCTCGGGACACAACAACTTCATCGCCTCGACGCTCGAGGTGGCCGCCGAGCGGCTCAGCCCCGAAGCCGGCCCCCGCCCACAGCCCGCCGAGCACGTCGGCCCGCTCCCGCAGCGAGGACGGATCGTTCTGATCGGCGGCCCGGGCCAGGGGAAGACGACGCTGGGACAGGTGCTCTGTCAGCTGTTCCGCACCAGCCTGCTGGGATCCCGGCCGCCCGGTTCGCTCACCCCGGAGGCCGGAACGGCGCTGGAGCTGATGCGGTCCCAGTGCGAGCAGGAGCGAATCCCGATCCCCACGGTTCCCCGCTTCCCGGTCCGCATCGCCCTCACCGATCTCTCCGACCGGCTCGCCGATCCGAGCGGACCGGACTCCCTGCTCGAGGCGGTTGCCGCGATCGTTGCCGGGAGGGGAGAGGAGCGGCTGCCCACGCAGCTGTTCCGGGAATGGCTCGGCTCCCATCCCTGGCTGCTGGTGCTCGACGGCCTCGACGAGGTTCCCGCCTCGGGCAACCGCGCCGCGGTACTCGAGGCGATCCGCGACTTCTGGGTCGACGCGACCGAGGCCAAGGCCGACCTGTTGGTCCTCGCGACCACTCGACCCCAGGGGTACAACGACGACTTCTCCCCGAACACCTACCGGCACCTGACGCTCGCCAACCTGGGCAGCAACGAAGCCCTCCACTACGGCCGGCGGCTCGCCCTCGCTCGCCACCCCACCAACGACGAGAAGCGCGAGCACATCGCCACCGAGCTCGAGCAATCGACGTCGAGGGCCCCGACGCGGAACCTGATGACGACCCCGCTGCAGGTGACCATCATGGCGACGCTTGCCGACCAGGGCGGCAAACTGCCAAAGCAGAAATGGAAGCTCTTCTCGGAGTACTACCGGGTCATCTGTCTGCGTGAGCTGCAAAGGGGCATCGCCGCCAGCGAGGTGCTGAGCGAGCACCAGGTCGACATCGACAAGATCCACCGCCGCGTCGGGCTGATCCTCCAAGCTGAGGGAGAGCAGACCTCGCGTGCGAAATCACGGATGTTGAAGGCGCGGTTCGGCCGGATCGCCGTCGCGCAGCTGCAAACGGAGGGGCAGAAGGAACCGCGACTGAACGAGATCGCGACCGAGATCGTCACCGCCGCGACCGACCGTCTCGTCTTCCTCGTCGGCCTCGAGGCGGACTGGATCGGCTTCGAGATCCGCTCGCTCCAAGAGTTCATGGCCGCGGAAGCGCTGCTGGACGGCAGCGAGGCCAACGTCACCGCCAGGCTAGAGGCGATCGCCGGCATCACCAGTTGGCGCAACGTCTTCCTCTTCGCGGCCGGCCACTGCTTTGCCGAGCGCCGCCATCTGCGAGCCACCTTCAGCACCCTCTGCGCCCATCTGAACGACCCCGCCGACGACCTCCTGGCCCCGATCCTCCGCCCTGGCTCGGAACTCGCAGTCGAGCTCCTTGATGATGATGTCGCCCGCAATCAGCCTGAATACCTGCGGCAGCTGGTTCGGGAGGCGATGGGCCTGGTCGAGTGCCACGTCGATTTCTGGCAACTGCTGAGCGTCGTCGATGAATCGACCGAGGACGTCTGCGCCGAGGAGCTCCGCAAAGGGCTCGCGGAACCGGGCGCAACGCGCGCAAGCTGCATCCTGCTGCTGCGCGAGCTGGCATTTGCGGGCAGCAAGTGGGCCGACCGCCTGCTCGAGGAGCGCCTGCCCACCTCATTGGAGTCGGCGCAGGAGACGCTGGCCTGGGAAGAGGAATCGCTCGACTCCGAGGAGGAGCGACGGATCCAGGATCCCTGGCTCACCCGGCGCCTGGACGAGCACGCCGCCGAGCTGTCGCTGGTCGAGATCGACGCCAGTCGAGACGTCCTCTACGACGTCTGGGACAACAGCGCCATCGACGCGCTGATCATGGAGCTCGACGCCTTTTCCGTCCACCGACATGGGCAGCGAATCCGCATCCCGGATCTCGACCCAGCCCGATTTTCGCTCAGCATGCGGTGGCTGGAAGGAGGGAAGCGGCAAGACCTCCGGGAGCTACTTTGGGAAATTGACACGACGACCCTCGGTGCCGACGTCCTCTCCGCGGCCCTTGCCGCGAACGCGTTCAAGCTCGAGCCGACCGCGGCGGAACTGGCGTCCCGACTGCGCGAGATCGCCGACCGGGTCGACCCCAAGGAGTGGCGGACCCTGGCGAAGCTAAGCACCTGGCCGATGTCGAGCAGCCTTCTCCACGCTGATGGAGATCTGGCCGCGCTCAGGCAGATCGCCGATCTCGCCGAGTCGGGCAGCCTCGGCGACAGGGCCGAGTGGGAAGCAGCCGAGCGGCGCTGGCAAGAAGACGGTCTCGCCCATGAGGATCTCGGCTACGCGCCGGCCGTCGATGCCCCCTTCGACAAGCGGATCGCGACACACGGCCTCCCCCTCGACGAATCGGCCGACTTCGCCGCGGCCTACGGCGGTCAACCCGAGATCGCCAAGGCGATCGTCGATCTGCTCGAAGCCTGCGAGCGCGCGCCGGCGCGAAGGGTGTTGACGAAATGGCTACTGATGGTCCTGCAGCGACAGGCGACGGTCAGCGGTGAGCCCGCACCGGCCGGGCCGCTCTGTGTCCACCTCAGCGACGATTCCCTCGACACGCTCGAACAGGTCGACTACGCACTCGTGATCGGCATCGAATGGAGCGCCGAGCTGTCGCCGCAGGAAGCAGAAGCGCTGGACCGGATTGGCCGTCGCTTGCGGGGCCCAAGGCAGGGACGCGCCTATGACGAAATCCGCTTCGAAGACGCCTCTGTGCCGCGAGCGCCGGTCGCGCCTGCGCTGATTGTGAATTGGGAGGCGGGGAGGCGCTCCGACGGCCTGCTCCGCATCCTCGCGATCGGGCTCGACCGCCTGACTGACATCAGGATCACGGAAGCGCCTGAGATATTCGCCCGCAACCCCGGGGCCGCCGGACTCCTGGGACTGAAGCAGGCGAAAAGCGCCGAGGAGATGGTGGCGGCGGCGGTGAAGATCGCAAGCGTCGGCAAGACCGAGCCGATCTGGCTCTGGGAGGCCACCCGAACGCTCGATGAATACATACACGAGGGGCGGCTCGACAGGCCCGCGACCGAACGAGTGACGGCGCTGCTCTGGGAGGCGGCCGTGCCGCACGCCCCCGGCGAAGAGATGCTCGCCCTACGCAGGCGGCTGGGCACGCGAGCCTCGCAGCTGTTCGACATGCGCTCCAGCGACCTCAACGACGAGGCGACCTGGAAGGAGCTCGGCTTCGGCGACCTCCCGCGCGCCGACGAGCCCGACGCCGCGGACTAGCTGCCTTACGCGCTAGGAGCCGGTCGCGATCTCGGCCGGCTCGCCGCCGGGGAACCAGTGCGCCTCGACCGGCGGCGGGCTGTCGCGCAGGTAGCGCTCGGCGTCGAGCGCCCCCATGCAGCCGGTGCCGGCGGCGGTGACCGCCTGGCGGTAGGTGTGGTCGACAACGTCGCCGACAGCGAAGACGCCGGCCAGCTTGGTCCGGGTCGAGCCGGCCTCGGTGACGATGTAACCGTCCTCGTCGGTCTCGACCTGGTCCTTGACGACCTCCGAGCGGGGCACGTGGCCGATCGCGACGAAGGCGCCGGTCGCCTCGATCTCCTCCTCGGCGCCGGTCTCGGCGTTGCGGAGGCGGATCTTCTTCAGTTTTCCGTCCTCACCGGAGACGAACTCCTCGGGGATGAACGGCGTCTTCAGGGAGATGTTCTCTTTCTCCTTGGCCCGCTCGAACATGATCGGCGAGGCCCGGAACTGGTCGCGCCGGTTGACGACCGTCAGGTGGTCGGCGAACTTGGAGATGAAGATCGAGTCCTCCATCGCCGAATCACCGCCGCCGACCACGATCACCTCGTGGCCTTTGAAGAAGGCACCGTCGCAGACGCCGCAAGTGGAGACACCGCGGCCGCCCAGCTCGATCTCGCCGGGGATGCCGAGCCGTTTCGGCTCCGCCCCCATCGCCAGGATGATCGTCTTGGCGCGGTACTCCTCGTCGCCGAGGAAGACCTTCTGGATGCCGCCGTCGGAGAGCTCGACCCGGTCGACGTCGTCGGTGACGAAGCGGGTCCCGAAGCGCTCGGCCTGAGCGCGGAACTGGCCCATCATCTCCGGGCCCATGATCCCCTCCGGGTAGCCGGGGTAGTTCTCGACGTCGGTCGTGTTCTGCAGCTGACCGCCCCACTGGAAGCCCTCGAAGACGAGCGGCTCGAGGTTGGCGCGCGCGGTGTAGAGCGCCGCCGTGTAACCGGCCGGCCCACCGCCGATGATGATTACGTTCTCAACCTTCTTCGAATCAGCCATATCTCGCCGCCTGGAGTCTAATACTTTACTTTTTATAGTATCAACCGACGGCCGGCTCGAGGTCCGATTCTCCATCGCCGCCGCGATCGACTGGCAGCCCCTCCTCTTCCCAGCGATGGACCGTCTTGCGGAGCTGGAAGAAAGCGACGATCCCGGGCGGGATCGGCATCCAGAAGGCGACCAGACGGAAGACCAGAATCGCCGGGAAGACCGTCTCCTCAGGGATCCCAAAGAGGACAAACGCACCGATCATGCCGGCATCTACCGCCCCCACCCCGGCCGGGGCGAGCGGGAAGAGGTTGGCGACCATCCCCAGGAAGAAGCCCTGCACGACCACCGCCAGCGGCACATGGACGCCAAAGGCGTGGAAGGAGGCCCAGAGGACGCCGATGCTGGCTGCCCAGAAGCCGGCGGCGCCGAGCACGGCGAGGCCGCCCCGCGACGGATGCGCGAAGAGTCCGAGTGCGAAGCGGAAGCCTTCGGCCAGCGTTTCCGGCACTTTGGCAGCGCTGTGCAGGAAGGCCCGCGCCCGCTCACCGTGGGCGTACGGGGCGAGCCGCTGCTCGAGGTCACCCGGAATCAGCGCCACCAGGGTGCCGAGGATCAACAGCAGGCCGGCGACGCCCGCCGGGACGATCGTCAGCTCGACCGAGTCCTTGCCGTTCAGCACCCCGGTCCGCAGCAACACCCCGAAGAGGATTAGGGCGATCGGGTAGAAGGCGTAGTGGAGGGAGATGAAGGCGACCATGCGGCGAGCGACGTCGCGTTTCCCCAGCCCCGCCTTGCGCAGCGACCAGTAGGTGAGGGCGATGCCACCGGCGCCGCCAGCCGAGAAGAGCAGCGTCGCCGCCACCCCGGCCATGTTGATCTCGTAGGTCTCGACCCAGCGCAGCCGCAGCGCCTCGCCGCCGACCACCGCCTTGAAGAGGGCGATGTAGGTGGCGAAGGAGAGGACGCTGAAGCCAATCGCGACGCCGATCCAGACCGGGTCGGCGTCGTCAAGCTTGCTGAGCGCGTCGCTGAGCCCGACCAGCTTCGGGAAGAGGAAGTAGATGACGACTAGGAGCGCGACGACGACGACCATCGTCTGCAGCAGCCGGCGCACCGTGAAGAGCGGCATCTCACCGCTCGGGCCATCGTGTTCGAGGCGCTCGACGGTGGGTTCGTCGGCCTCTACGGCCAGCTTGCCGTTCGCCGCACCATCCTCAGACACCCCGGGGACGCTACCCGCTCGCGATCCTCTCCAAGCGCTGCAGTGCCCCGTTGACCCCCAGAACGAGGGGCTCAGCGAGCGCCTCGCCGCGCCTTACCGCGGCGACAAGGAGCGCTCCGGCCGCGAGGTCGGTGACGTAATGCTCGCCGAGATAGACAAGCGCGAAGCCAAGGGTGAGCGCGTAGCCCCAACCCAGCGCGCCCTCCTTGCGACCGGCTTCGGAAAGTGAGAGGGCCGCCTGGACCGAAGTCGCGAAGTGCAGCGAGGGCATTGCCGCCCAGGGGTTGCCGCCGAGCGCCTCGTACATCTTCGGCCAGGCCGAGCGCCAGGTCTCCTCACCAACCTCGACCATGATCCGCCGCACTGGTTCGTCGGTCACCCCTTCCTGGGAGGACCACCAGGGCGGCGCCGTCGGCACCGCGAAGTAGACGACGCAGCCAACGTCGAAGACCGCCGCCATCTGCCGCGCCGCCCGCGGGAAGCGCTCCTGGTCGCGCGCCAGGATCAGCGCCAGCGCCAGGTAGGGCTCGACGAACCAAAGCCAGTGGCTCCAGGCGAGGAAGCGGTTGATGACCCCGACCCGGGGCAAGCGGGCGAGCGCACGCTGCAGGCGCACGTTGGGCAGCTGGCCGGCGCCGAGGACGCGATCAACCTTGATCGGATAGCGAGTGCGGAGGCGGGCGCGCAGACCCTCGGGGTCGTCGTAGGGCATCTCGTGGACCATCGTGAAGGCCCACATCTGCATCGTGAAGAGGGCGACGTCGCGCTTCTTTGAGCGCGGGTAGAGGACCGCGACCGCGAGCGGGCCGGCAGCACAGGCGGCGACCGTCACCGAGGCTGGGATCCGCAGCCGCCGCCGCAGCAGCGGTACTGCCACCGCGGCGCCGACCGTAGCCACGGCGCCGGCACGTACGACCAGCCGGAGCGGGCTGGATGGCCGGGAGCGCCGCTTCATAGGGTCGGCGAGTATAGGTAGGGCGGCGGGGACTGGCACGGGGAGCGAGGCGGGCACGGGCACGCCGCCGCGCCGCCCGGCGTGGTTAGAATGGCCGCGCTTTGGCGCCCCACTCCCCTGGCACGGACCAGATCGACACTCTGCTTTGGATCGGCTTCATCGCCGCGGCGATTGTTGTGGTCGCGATCAACGTCGCCCTCTTCCGGGTCGTGCGCCAATACCGCTCCGAGCGCGGCGCCGAGCCCCGGCAGTTGACCAGCGGCCGTCGCATCCAGTTCCGGGTCGCGGGCGCCCTCACGGCCTTCGCCGCCGTCGTCTTCATCCTCGGCATCGTCTTTACCGACAAGGCGCGCGAGCAGCCCAGTACCGGCGCTGCTGGCCTCGCCGCCGCCAAGGAAGAGCCGCTGGAAATCAAGGCGACCGGCCAGCAATGGCTGTGGCGCTACGAATACCCCAATGGCGCCTTCTCCTACTACAAGCTGGTCGTCCCGGTCGACACCGCCGTCGAACTGGACTTGGTCTCCACCGACGTCGTCCATACCTGGAACGTGCCAGACCTGGCCGGCAAGCACGACGCCGTGCCCGGCAAGACCAACCACGTCGTCTTCCGCGCTGATGATGAAGGCGAATTCGACGGCGAAGCCGCCACCCTCTCGGGCCAGGCCTACGCCGCGATGCGGACCGAGGTCGACGTGGTCTCGGCGCAGGCCTACAAGGAATTCCTTGAGCAGCAGAAAGGCGACATCGAAGCGGCTCAGAAAAGGGTCGTCGGCCTGATCGAAAACGGAGAAGTCCCATGAGCGAGACCCCCCGCCCAGAGCTGGTCGTCGAGGGGTTCCCCGGCCGCCCGCGGCCGCGCTGGATCGAGCTGACCACCAGCGCCGACCACAAGGAGCTCGGCCGCATCCTCATCACCGCCGCCTTCGGCTTCCTCTTCCTCGCTGCCGTCGAGCTGTTCCTGATGCGGCTGCAGCTGGCGATCCCGGAGAACAGCTTCATGTCGCCGGTCGGCTTCAACCGGATGCTTTCCACCTACGGGGCCACCGCCGTGTTCTTCTTCGCGATTCCACTCGTATTCGGGCTTTTCTATTACGTGGCGCCGCTTCAGATCGGCGCCCGCGGGACCGCCCTCCCCCGCCTCGGCCAGCTTGGCGTCGCCCTCTTCGGTGCCGGCACCGTGCTCTTCTACTCGGGCTTCATGTTCACCCCCTCGGAGGCCGGCGTGAACCCGCTGGCGCCGCTGACCGAGCTCGCCTTCCTCTCCAACAACGGCGTCGATGCCTGGGCCGCCGCCACCGGCCTGGCGACGCTCGGTTTCGTCTTCCTCGCGATTGACCTGCTGACCACGCTGCGGCGACTACGCGCCCCGGGCATGGCCTGGCGGCGGGTGCCGATCTTCGCTTGGGCGGCCACCGTCGGCTCCTGGCTGATGCTGGTGATCGGGCCGGTTCTGCTTGCCGCCCTGACGATGCTGATGATCGACCGCAACTACGACGGCATCTTCTTCGCCGACGGCTCTGGCGGGGCGCCGCTGCTCTGGCAGCACCTCAGCTGGATCTTCTTCACCGGCGCCTACATGCTGGTGCTGATCTTCGCCCTCGGCGCAATCGCCGAAATCTTCTCCACCTTCTCCGGCAAACCGCTCTTCAACCGGCCCGCGGTGATGGTCTCGCTGGCCGCGATCGCCGTGATCGGCACCCTCGCCTGGATGCAGAACATGATGACCGCGCCGATTGGCATCGGCTGGATGTACTTCGCGATGCTGATGTCGCTGGCCCTGCTGATCCCCTTTGGTCTAATCCTCTTCAACCTGATCTCGACCCTGGCCGGCGGGGTCCTGCGGATGCGGGCGCCGCTGCTGTTCGCGATCGGCGCCGTCTCGATGATCTCGATCGGCCTCGCGGCTGAGCTCGAGCAGTCGCTGGTCGCCGCCGCCTGGCAGATCAAGAACACCACCGACGCGACGGCCGCAACCCACTTCGCCCTCGTCGGTGGCGCCGTCTTCGGCGGCTTCGCGGCCCTCTACTACTGGTTCCCGAAGATGACCGGCCGGACGATGGGCGAGTACATGGCCCGCCTCTCCTTCTGGACGATGGTGGTCGGCACCCTCGTTGCCTTCGTGCCCCTCTTCTTCGCTGGCGCCGAGCAGGGCCAGGTGATCGATGCCTACAAGTTCTTCGCCGGCAAAGGGCTCGACGCCTACAACCTGATCGCCTCGATCGGCACGCTGATCCTCTTCGTCGGGATCGTCCTCACCCTCGTCAACGCGATCCAGAGCCGCGTCAACGGCGCCGAGGCGGGTCACGACCCATGGGGAGGCGACACGCTCGAGTGGTTCACCCTCTCGCCGCCGGAGCCGCACAACTTCGACGTCCTGCCGGACGTCCGCAGCCCCCGGCCGATGCGCGACATCCGCGAGGCGATCGCCAACCGCACCGCCCGCGACGAGCAGCCGGCCCGCGAGCAGCAGCCTGTAGCCTGAGCCGCGCATGAGCGGTGCCCAGACTGCGACGATCGCGCCCGTCGAGGCGCCCTCTGTTCTGCGCGACTACCTGACGCTGACCAAGCTGAAGGTCCAGTCGCTGCTGCTGTTCACGACGGTGACGACGATGTACGTGGCCGGCGATCCTTCCCTCGGCCTGATCCTCCTCACCTGCCTGGGCGGCGCCCTTTCGGCCGGGGGCGCCGGCGCGATTAACCACGCGATCGACCGCGACATCGACCGCACGATGGCCCGCACCGCCAACCGCCCGGTCGCGGCCGGGCGCGTCTCCCCCGGCGCCGCGATCGCCTTCGGCGCCTCGCTGGAGTGCGCTTCCTTCCTGCTGCTGTCGACCACCGTCAACCCGCTGGCGGCGACCCTCTCGCTTTGGGGTTTCGTCGGCTACGTCTTCGTCTACACGCTCTGGCTGAAGCGGACGACGCCGCAGAACATCGTCATCGGCGGCGCCGCCGGGGCGATGCCGCCGTTGGTCGCCTGGGCGGCCGTTACCGGCGGCCTCGATGGCATGGCCTTCTTCCTCTTCGCGATCGTCTTCTTCTGGACCCCGCCGCACTTCTGGGCGCTCTCGCTGCTGATGAAGGACGAGTACGCCAAGGCCGGGATCCCAATGCTGCCGGTCGTCCGCGGCGAGGACGAGACGCGCCGCCAGATTCTCCTCTACACCGTGCTCCTCTACGCAGTCACGCAGCTGCCTTTCTGCGCCGGCGGCCTCGGCATCGCCTACCTGGTGCCCTCGATGCTGCTCGGCGCCGCCTTCATCTACTGCTCGGTGCGGCTGCTGCGCAGCGCCGACCGCCGCTGGGCCCTGCGCACCTACCTCTTCTCGCTCGCCTACCTCGCCCTGCTGTTCCTGGCGATGGCGATCGACGCGCAGCTGTAGCCCCGCCTGATAGAAATCCGGGCGTGGATCGCGAGACCGCTCGCAAGAACATGACCGCCGGCCTCGTCGCCGCCGGCCTCGCGACGGGCATCTTCGCCCTCACCTTCGTCGCCGCCCTCTTCTACATCGCCCAGGGCTGATGAGCGAGCACCGCCAGATCCCCGAGCCCGGCGAGTTGGTCTACACGGCAAAGTCCTCTTGGGCGCCGGGCTTCCTGGCCCTCGGCATCCTCGGCATGGTCGCCGGCATCTACGCCGCCGGCTTCATCTTCCCGCCGATCGTCTACGCCGTCGTCGGCGCCGTGATCGCGATCGGCGCCCTCCGCAGCATGATCCGCGGCGCGATCCGCAGCTACTTCTCGCTGCCCCGCAAGCAGCACATACGCGGTGCGGCGTTGCCCGTCGAGACCATCTCGGCCCCGCCGCGCTCCTAGCGCCCTCCGCTTCCACGGAGCCTCCCTGCGCGGCTCAGGCCGGCCTCAGCCCCGCAGGGCTTCCATTTCGGAAGTTGCTCCCTCTGACGTCCAGCAGCGGACGATGTCGCGCATTGAGAGGATTCCGACCGCGTCGCCAGCCTCGAAGACGACCAGGTGGCGGACGCCGCGGCGGGACATCTCGGCGGCGGCGTGCTCGAGGCTCCAGGTCGGCTCGGCGGTAATCACGCCCTCGCTCATGTGCTCGCCAACCCGCTCCTCGTCGGGGCTCTCGCCGCGGGCGACAGAGAACAACAGGTCGCGCTCGGTGACGATGCTCGGCGTCGGCAGGTCGGCGTCGACGACGAGGGCGGCGCCGGTCCCCTTCTCGACCATCATTCGTGCCGCCTCGCGCAGCGTGTGCGTGGGTCCGACGCTGACGGACACCGCGGACATCCCATCCTTGACCTGCATGCGTCCTCCTTCTCTCGCCGGCAGAGATAGTGCCGATCGCTGCAAGAGTACCCGATGATCGACGCCTGACACGACGCTTTCAAGGGGCCGCGACATATAGACTCCCGGCCGCCGTCAGCCGTATGTCGAACCGCTCGCAGACCATCCGCCCCTTGCTCGCCCTTGCCGCCCTGGCGCTTGTCGTCGTGGCCGCGAGCGGATGCGGTACCGCCACTCAGGACGCCACCCGCGGTCGCATCCTCTTCAAAGAAAAGTGCGGGGTCTGCCACACCATGGCCCAAGCCGGTACCACCGCCCAGGTCGGTCCCAACCTCGACGACGCCTTCAGCGCCGCCCGCGCCGTCGGCGAGAACAGCGACACGATTGAAGGAATTGTCAAGGCTCAAGTCGAGTTCCCGCGTCCGAGCAACGCCGACCCGGCGGTCTCGATGCCGGCCGACGTCGTCACTGGCCAAGACCTCGACGACGTCGCCGCCTATGTTGGCCAGTACGCCGGTGTGCCCGGTGCGGCGCCGCCCAAGGTGCCCGGTGGCCCCGGCGCCCAGGTCTTCGCCAACAATGGCTGCGGCACCTGTCACACGCTCGCCGCCGCCGGCTCCGGCGGCGTTACCGGTCCGGACCTCGACGAAGTCCTCCCCGGCCAGTCCGCCGCGGAAATCCACGAGGACATCGTCGACCCCAACAAAGAAATCGCCAAGGGCTACCCGGCCAACGTGATGCCCTCCAACTTCGAACAGACGATCCCGTCCAAAGAACTCGAACAGCTGGTCGAATACCTGGTCGAAAACACCTCGGGCGGCAAGGGCGGCTCGAAGTCCAAGGGCGGCTGAGCCCCGGCGGCCGCGGGGCCGCTGCCATCATCTGCTGACGATGCGGGAACGCCTCCGAGACCGCCTCGAGATCTCCCCCGAACGCTACGCGCAGGTGACCGCAGTGGCGCTCGGCGCCCTTGCCCTGATCGTGCTGACTGGTGCCGGGGTCCGCCTCACCGGCTCCGGCCTCGGCTGCCCGGACTGGCCGAAATGCTACGGCGGGGCGACGCCGCCGCTCGAATCGCACGCGGTGATCGAGTACACGAATCGGCTGCTGACCGGGTTCGTCGGCTTCGCGGTGATCGCCGCCGCCATCCTCGCCTTCTTCCGCCGTCCCTACCGCTGGCACCTCGCGATGTTCGGCGCCCTGCTGCCGCTCGGCGTGATCGGCCAGGCGATCCTCGGTGCGCTCGTCGTCAAGTACCACCTGGCGCCGGGCCTGGTGATGTCCCACTTCATCCTCTCGATGATGCTGCTCGACGCATCCTTCGCGCTCGCCTGGTGCTCACGCTACGAACCGTGGCAGCGGCGGCGCTCGCATGACCGGCTCGGGGTCTGGGCGGTGCGGGCGCTGATCCCGCTCGGACAGCTGACGATCCTCGCCGGCACGATCGCCACCGCCTCGGGCCCCCACGCCGGCGCCCACGGCACCGAGCTCGTCCACCGCTTCAGCTTCGAGGGCGTGAAAACGCTGGAATGGGTGGTCCAGCGCCACGCCGTGATCGCCACGGTCTACGGCCTGGCGGCGATCGGTGTCTGGTTCCTCCTGCGACGTCCTGGAGGCGACCGGAGAGCGCTGAGGCCCCTAACCCTGGTTTTGGGCCTGCTGGCCCTACAGGGCGTTATAGGCGGCTTCCAGTGGTACCTCGAACTTCCCGGCGAGATCGTCTGGGTCCACGTCGCCGTCGCCACCTGCAACTGGCTGGCAATGCTGTGGACCGTCGCTGCGGCCGGTCGCCTGGAGCCACGCGGTACCGCCGCCGAGGAGGCGCCGCGCGAGGACGAGCACGGCGCCCCCAGGGCCGCCGCGGGCGCGCTCTGAGGCGTGCTGCCCTTCTGGCTCTCGATCGGCGTCCTCAGCCTCGTCCAGGCGGCCCTGGTGGCAGCGCCACGGCCAGCCGACGTCCCAGCACTGACGGCGTTACGAGGCCGCTGGTGGGCGCTGCTGCCGCCGCTCTCGATCGTCGTCGTGATCTGCGCCATCGCTCTCGACTCGGCAAGTGCCCAGGTACTCACCTGGACCGCCCTGATCGGCGTGCCGCCGCTGGCGGGCCTGGCCCTGGCGACGATCGTCCGCGGGGCGCGGCCGCCGCTGGCGCTCTTGGTCCTACCGCTCTTCGCCCTCGCCTGGGCGGCACGGGGCGAGCTGGGCGGCCAGACGGCGGCGCTAGTGCTCTCGGCGCTCGCCTGCATCGCCCTCGGCTGGCTGCTCGTCGCCGTCGTCCCCGGTGGCTGGCTGAAGCTGGGCATCTACGCGATGGCGGCAATCGACACCTGGCTGGTCGCCTCCGACCTCCTGCAGGGCCCCAACGCGGTCCTCAACACTGCCTCCCCCGGCACCCTGCCCCGCCTCCAGTTCGCCCACTTCGGCTCGGCGGTGATGGGCTTCGGCGACCTCTTCGTCGCCGCCACCCTCGGCGCCCTGCTCGCCCGGGACCGTCAGCTGCAGCTGACGGCCGCCGCCCTCGCCGCCGTGCTCGGCATCGCCTTCGACTGCCTCTTCTTCGCCGTCGACGAGCTGCCGGCGACCGTGCCGATCGCGCTGACCCTGGCCGCCGTCGAGATCGCCGAGCGGCGGCGCCTCAGAGCTGCGTAGCGACCAGCGCCGCACCGGTGGTAACGAGCACCCCGATGACCCCGCCAGCGGCGCGGATCAGGAGTTTGTGCATGGCGTCGAAGCGGGCATCCACAGCATCGAACCGGGTGTTCATTTCCGCGCGCAGATCGCGAATATCGCGATCAACCCGCTCGAATCCATGGGTGACTCGGTCGTTGAGGTCATCGAGACGCTCGTCGGTCCACTTCTCTCGCACGCTCTGCATGTTGTCAGGCTAGCCGAAAGTCTGCAACCTATTGTCTGCAAAACGTAAGAAGTCTGAATCAACTTCGATTCCGCTTGCGCTCGATCCATCGGTAGGCATGGACCGCAGCCCAGCAGACGAGCACCAAACCCCAGAGGGCGCCGACGAGCGGACGAGTCAGCAACGTTAGAGCGACCACCGAGGCACCAGCCAAGGCGACGATCACCACCCAGCGAAATACCGCCTCCTCGGAAATCTTCACGCTGTCCATTCTCTCTGCTCCGTCCCCCGAACGGCCGCGAAAACCAAGCAGATCGTGGGACGCAGGGAGCGAGGTGAGGGGAGCGCACTCCCGTGCGTGACCCGATCCGAGTCGACCGAGGACCGCGAGATGCGCCGGTTTGCAGCGGCCGCGCTAAAGGATGTAAACGGTCACGAAAACGATGATCCACATGACATCGACAAAGTGCCAATAAATCCCTGGCACCTCGACGCCAAGGTGGTCCTTCTCCTCGGAGCCAAAGTGGCCGCGCCAAGCGCGGATCGAGGCGAAGGTGAGCAGCATTAGACCGACGAAGACGTGAGCACCGTGCAGGCCGGTGAGGCTGTAGAAGATCGAGCCGAAGGAGAGGTCGCGGGCGCTGAAGCCGAGGTGCACGTACTCGTTGAGCTGGATGAAGAGGAAGGTCGCGCCCAGCATCCAGGTCAGCAGCAGCCCCAATTTCAGACCGGCGCGGTTGCCGCGACGAATCGCCTCCAGCGCGTAGTGGACCGTGAAGCTCGAGGAGACCAGGATCGCCGTGTTGACGCCGGCGACGGCGACCGGCAATTCGTAGGGGTGCGGCGGCCAGGACGACGGGTTGACGACCACGCGCAGGAAGAAGTATGAGGCGAAGAAGGCCCCGAACAGCATCACCTCGGAGACGATGAAGAGGAGGATGCCGAGCGTCTGGCGGTCGATCCGTGAGCTCTGGTTGGCCTCGGGCGGGCCGTGGTGGTGCTCGTCGGCGTGGGCGTGCCCGACGGCTACCGAAGCGCTCTCCATCAGGACTCCCCTCCCTCTGCCACGGCGGCGGCGACGGCGGCGGCCGGACGGCCGACCTCGATGTGCTCAACCTGCTTCTCGGTGATCTCGCGGACGCGACCGACAAGGTCCTCCTCGAGCCAGCGCGAGCCCTCACCGGCGAAGGTTGAGATCAGCACCTCGTCGATCCGGTAGTGCTCGATCGCGTTCTTGACGGCAAGGAAGGGGTCCGGGCTCATCGGCTGGCCGGTGGCGTCGACGTCGGCCCTGTAGAGCTCGGCCAGGGTCGAGGCGAGGTCGCGGACGATCTCCGCCTCGCTGACGTCGTCGGCCCGCGGGCAGATGATCGTGTAGCGGTGGGGCCGGTCGCCGGCGCGCTCCCTGAGGCGATTGACGAGATCCGGGGCGGCGACGGTCTTGGTCGCGACGACGAGGGTGTGGATCACGTCCCAGCGGATCGCGTCGTCTTCGATCCGGACCGGGATGTGGGTCAGCTTCGCCTCCGGTTCGACGCACTCGCGCGCCCACTCGACGAGGTCTTTGCGGGTGAAGCCGAAGCGAGTGTCGTAGAGGCAGGAGAGCAGGACCTCACCGGGCTGATGAGCGCGGACGGCGTCGTCCAGCGCCAACGAAGGCTCCGGGTCCATCACCTCACCGACCGACTCGATCCCGAACTCGGCGAGGACCGACATCGTCACCTCGACTCGGGCCCGGGCGGCCTCGCGCAGCTCGCCGGCGTCGATCAGCTGGCCCACCGAGGGCTGGTTCTGCGGGGCCGCGACAACTACGCCGGAGATCGACTCCTGGCGGTCGCGAACGGCCTGCAGCAGCTTGCGACCGCCGGCGACCTCGTTGAGGAAGATCAACAGCGGCTGGCGCTCGTCGGTGCTCACGTCGTCGACCCCACCACACTCGGCTCCGCCGCGGGCACCTCGGCTCCTTCGCCGGCCATGATCGCGTGACGGGCGCCGGGGACGCCGAACTCGTAGGGACCGCCGACGACGCGCGGGATCTCGTCGAAGTTGAAGATCGGCGGCGGCGAGGAGACCTGCCACTCGATCGAGTTGGCGCGCCACGGGTTGGCCTCGGCCTTCGGCCCGAAGCGCCAGCTGACGACCATGTTGTAGAGGAAGACCAGCTGGCAGGCGCCGAGGAAGAAGGCGCAGCAGCTGATCAGCAGGTTCCAGTTACCGAACTGGGTCGCGTAGTCGGCGACGCGACGCGGCATCCCGTCCATGCCGATCCAGTGCATCGGGATGAAGGTGCCCCAGGTACCGATCAGGGTGCCCCAGAAGTGGACGCGACCGAGTTTCTCGTCGTACATCCGCCCGGTCATCTTCGGGAACCAGTGGTAGATCCCGGAGAAGATCGTGAAGACGGACCCGCCGAAGAGCACGAAGTGGATGTGGGCGACGATGAAGTAGGTGTCGGAGACGTGGATGTCGATCGGCACCATGCCGAGCATGACGCCGCTGATCCCGCCGATCGTGAAGGTGACGATGAAGGCGAGCGCAAATAACATCGCCGTCGAATAGGTGTGGATCTTTCCGAAGTAGAGCGTGCCTAACCAGGAGAAGATCTTGATCCCGGTCGGCACCGCGATCAACAGCGTGGTCAGCATCATCGGTACGCGCAACCAGGAGAACATCCCGGCGACGAACATGTGGTGCGCCCAGACCGAGTAGCTGAGGACGACGATCCCGATCAGCGCCAGCGCCATCAAGCGATAACCGAAGATCGGTTTGCGGGCGTGGGTCGAGATGACCTCGGAGATGATCCCGAAGCCGGGCAACATCATGATGTAGACGGCCGGGTGCGAATAGAACCAGAAGATGTGCTGGTAGCTGATTACGTCGCCACCGGCCGCGAACTGGAAGAAGTTGGTGTGGAGGATGCGGTCGAAGAGGACCATGAACTGAGCGCCGGCGATGAACGGGGTCGCGGCGACGACCAGCAGCGAGGTCGAAAGGTTCGCCCAGACCAGCAGCGGCATCCGCCAGAAAGTCATCCCCGGGGCGCGCATGGTGATGATGGTGACCAAGAAGTTGAGCGCGGTCGCGATCGAGGAGGCGCCGGCGAACTGGACGCCGAGGTTGAAGAACGACTGCCCGAGCGGGGCGCCGGTCGAGAGCGGCGCGTAACCGGTCCAACCGGCGTCGAAGGCGCCGCCGGGGGCGAGGAAGCTGCCGATGAAGAGCAGCCCAGCCAGCGGCAGCATCCAGAAGCTGAGCGCGTTGAGGCGCGGGAAGGCCATGTCCGGGGCGCCAATCATCAGCGGTAGGACGTAGTTGGCGATGCCGGCGAAGACCGGGATCACGAAGACGAAGATCATCAGCACCGCGTGGGTGGAGAAGAGGCTGTTGAAGGTCGCCGCGTCGACGATCTGGGTACCCGGCTGAGCCAGCTCGGCGCGAATCAGCATCGCCATCAGGCCGCCGATGAAGAAAAAGAAGAAGGTGGTGCAGATGTACTGGATGCCGATCACCTTGTGATCGGTGTTGAAGCGGAAATAGTCCTTCCAGCTCTTGGCGCCGTGCTGGGAGTGGTCCTCCGGAATCGTCGGCATGCCGACCGCCCAGCGCAGCCAGTAGTCGAAGCAGCCGAAACCGGCGAGGAAGCCAAGCGGGGCGAGGATCAGCGGCACTACCACGTGCGGGTAGCCGGTCTGTTCGGTCTGGTAGAGGGGCAGGCCGGAGATCGCCCTCAGGGCGATGACGAGGCCGAAGCCGAATGCGGCGAAGACGAGGGCGCCGAGAGCGCCACGAGTCCATCCCGGTCGCTTGATCGCAGCCACCATCAGTGCGCCTCCATTATGCCCCGCCGGCGTCCAGCGGCACCGGGTTGGTCTCCGTGTCCTGCTTGATCGAGTCCAGGAACGGTTGCGGGATCGTCTCTTTCAACCCGGTCACCCATTCGCGGAATTTCGCCGGCGACTCGACGACGACCTTGGCGCGCATCGAGGCGTGGCCGAAGCCACAGAGCTCGGTGCAGATCAGCTGGTAGGTGCCGATCTTGTCGGGCGTCACGGTCGCGGTCGTAGTGATGCCGGGAACGTTGTCTTTCTTGATCCGCCACTCAGGCACCCAGAAGGAATGGATCACGTCCTGGGCGTGCAGCTTGAACTGCACCTGGCGGTTGACGGGGACGTGAAATTCCCCCTCGACGAACTTGTTGTCTTTGCCCGGATAGCCGAAGCTCCAGGCGTATTGCTGGGAGAAGACGTCGACGGTGAGCGGGTTCTTGGCCGGCTCTTCGATGTCGTGGAGGACCTTCCAGCTATAGCCACCGCCGAAGAGGACGATGACCGTCGGGATCAGCGTCCAGGCGACCTCGAGCCGGGTGTTGCCGTGGATCGGCTCGCCGTCGGATTCATCGCCCGGCTTCGCTTTAAATTTCCAAAGCGCGTAGAAGAGCATCACGATCACTAGCGAGAAGACGAAGGACGAGATCACAATCATCACGTTGAGGAGATCGTCGATCTTCGGAGCCGCCGTCGAGGCCTCCTGGCCATCCCAGTTGATCGAGACCATCACCGCGGAGATCACGGCCGCCATCGCGACCGTGGCGGCGAGCATCTTGACTATCGGGAGGCGGCCGTACATGAGGCGGCGGGCATTCTATTGAAGCGGCGGCGGGAGGATTTCTGCCCCCAGGTGACGCTTGGCACTAGCTCATGGAAGCGGCAGTGCATCGAGCTGCCCAGCCGCCGCGGCCAGCACGCCGCCGGCCACCGCGTCCCAGCTCCAGAGCCTGCCGACCGTCTCGACCAGCGCCCCCCGCGCCCGCGCCCGCTCGTCCTCCGGCAGATCCAGCCAGCGGTTGAGGCGCTCGGCGATCGCCTCAACCGCGCCTGGCTCAACCGCGAAGGAGGTGAGTGCGGCGACCTGCGGGGGCAGCGCCTCGGAGAGCTGGCGCGAGACCTCGAGCATGCCCGAGTGCCCAGCCGAGATCGGTAGCGCCCCAGCTGCCGCGGCCTCGGCGGTGACCATCCCGAACGCCTCTGGGAAGGTGCTCGGCATCACCAGCGCCTGCGCGCGTGGGACCAGCGCTGCGACCTCGTCGTGCTCGAGCCGGCCGATGAACTCCACCGAGCCGGCGGCCGCTCTGGCGATCTCCGCGTAGCCGGAGGGCGGGTCACCGAGGAAGCGAGAGAGGATCGGCAGCGGCTTCTCCTCTCCGCCCTCCAGGGCCCAGCCCAGCCGGGCGACCTCGCGGGCGTCGTCAAGGTCGCCTCGATCGAGCGCCGCGAGCAGCCGCCGCAGCCCGTCCTCGTACTCGCCGAAGCCGGCAAGCCGCAGTCGCGCACCGGGATGCTCGGCGTGGACCAGCGGCCAGGCGGCCAGCAGCAGGTCCACGCCCTTGGAGACGATCAGCTTCCCCACGAACACAACCGACTCGCCGCGCTCGCCAGCTGGGCCGGGCCGGAACTCATCGACGTCGACGCCCGGGGGGCCCAGCCTGGTCTTCCCCTCTAGGCCCTCGACCGCCGGCAGAGCCGCCCAGAGCGACTCGGCGGTATGGCGGGAACCGACCAAGACGCCCGAAGCGGCTCGCATCCCCTCCTCGGCGTACGGGAGGAAACGCGGATGCGGTTTGACCGTGTACTCAAGCGCGGAGCCGTGGATCTTGGCCGCGAAAGGCGAGACGCCGGCGCGGGCGAGGATCGGTGGGCCCATCACCAGGTGGTTGGCGAGCGCGAGGTCGATCCCCCCCGCCGCCTCGGCGACGCTCCGGACGGCGGCGACGTTGGCGTCGATGTAGCGATCCAGCTCCGCCTCGGTCATCTCCGGGAACGCCTTGACCTCGAAGCCGGGATAGGGGTCTTTTACGTAGACGGGCAGCAGGCCGCCGA
>Ga0207686_10000396_pt1 | contig 30329 bp, 45 predicted proteins | sample KBSM24metaG_FD_184396 | JGI IMG/M metagenome (GOLD analysis project Ga0207686, IMG submission 184396) | Miscanthus rhizosphere microbial communities from Kellogg Biological Station, Michigan, USA - KBS M2-4 metaG (SPAdes) (version 2) | ecosystem: Host-associated > Plants > Roots > Rhizosphere >...
AGCGAGGCAGGGTCAAACACAGGCAGGCCATGGTCAGTCTGAGAGAGAACTTGGGGGTGCGGCGGCTCGGCTGGGGGTCGGCCCGAGAAACGCGTGGAGTCAGGCCGCGAACTTTGCCGAGCGGTGAACGTGTTCGGCTTTGGTTGACCAGCGCGGCTCTGGCGTTCATCGCGTCGCGTTGTTCACCGCGTGCCGACTTGTCACTGCACCGTCGATGTTCTGGTGCCAGGTTGGTGGGGTCGTTCATCAGGTCGGGGCGTTTCCACCTGGGCTCGAGGTGGCCCGCAACCCAGTTGTCCTCGAGGGTGACGACCTCGCCGCATCGGTGGCAGATGCCTGGCATCAGGTGCTCGGCGACGTAGGCCCGTGCCCGCTCGACGTTGCGCCCGCTCCACCCGTCGGCCTGGCTGCTCACCTAGCCCACTGTCACCACATCCCCCGCGTTGTCCACCGTTGTTGAGCGAACCAGTAACTCGAGCAGGGCGGTGACTGATGGTTGTTCTCCTGGTTGTTCTATGGATCCTCTATTAGGACCTGACTGAGGTGTCAGGTCGAACCTGACCAGCCAGTCAGGTCGAGGGTGACTGAGCTGTCAGGTCGGGGCTGGTTGGCCCCAGGGTTATCCCCAGCCTGTGGACGGATTCACCCATGCCCATCTGTGGACAGAGCAGCGATGCCAGCCAGGGTGATGCGGCGGGCCATCTGGTGCCGCCCCGTGCTGGCCACTCGGCGGTCGCCTGTGTCCTCGACCAGGCCAGCGTTGGCCAGGTCACTGCACCGCTTCCATGCGCCAGCCTCGGCGTCGTAGCCGCACACCTCGGCGGCTTCCTCGGCGGTCAGGTCGGGGTGGTCGGCGTACGCCAACAGCAGACGGCGCAGCATGGTGGTGCCGTCGAGTTGTTGAGCAGCGGCGTGGCTGGTGTCTGGGTCACCACGTCGAGCATGGGTGTGCGGGTCGAGCTGGTCAGTCATTGCCGAGCAGCCAGATGTTGAGTCGGTACATCCTCGGCCCTCGGTTGCCACCACGTCGGCCCATCGGGGCCAGCACCCCAGCGGTGACCAGCTCAGCCACTGCTCGAGCCACGGCCCGCTCGCTGGTGGTGTCGAGCTTGGGATAGCCCAGCCAGGCCTGGGCCAGGTATTCCCAGCCGCCGAAGTAGCACGCCTCTGGCACGTCGGGCGGCCTGCCTCTGTCATGGGCCACGGTGGCCATGCCGAGCAGCACCAGCCTGGCGTTGGGGCTCAGCCCTGGCAGCGAGCCCGCCATGGTCAGGGTGGTGGCGCGGTGCGCCAGTTGGTAGCCCACCGCGGTGTCATGTCTGGCGGCGGTAGTGCGTGGCCCGCTCGACCTCGAGGGCGCGCACCAGGGCGCACCGTGAACAGAGCACGTCGCCCAGGTCCTGGTCGGCGGGCAGGATGACCTGGCAGTGCCTGCACCGTCGGCGTTCCTGGCCACGTGCGGCGTGCGGTGTGGCGGTCTGGCCGCCTGCCTTGGTGCGGCAACGCTGGCCTGCCTTGGCACCGCAGCGCGGGCACGGGTAGCTCAGGATGGATATCAGCCACCACGGGTCTGGGTCGGCCATGGGGCCACCGCCTAGTAGTCGATGAGGTGGCGCACGTCGGCGATGGTGCGGGCGTGTATGCCCATCAGGCGTCGCGGCCTGGTGCGCCAATCGTGGTCACGTAGCTGCTCGCTGTGATGCCAGAGCACCAGCCGCACCTGGTCGCGCAGCTCATCGAGTTGCACCTGCACCATGGCGGCACCGTCGGCGTAGCCATCGTCATAGCCCTGGCTGTAGCCCTCGAGGTTGGCCTGGTCGGCGGTGCTCATGGCGAGGCACCGTCATCCTCGAACATGACCAGCTCGAGCAGGTGGCGGCCCCAGTCGACGGGCATGGGCACCACCTCGCCGCAAGCGCAGCGGTAGCCGCCCGCCCAGTGATGCGCGGCCAGTAGGCCCTCGATCTGGGTGGCGACCTCGGCACGGTGCCGTAGGGCGTAGTCGGCGTCAGCCTTGGCCCAGGCGGCGGCGTAATCGTCGGGCGTCATGGGGTGTTCCTTCCACATTGCGGGCAGGTGTGGCCCTGGGGCGGGTCGTCGTGGCAGTGCCAACAGACATGGCCCCACTGTTGGCCGCATGACAGGCACTCGTGCACGTAGGGCGCGAGGCCAGGGCCCAGCAGGCCTGTGTTGGTGGTGATGACCCGCTTGGCCTCGAGGCAGCGCGGGCAGGCCTCGCGCATCACTGGCCCTCGAGGTCATCGAGCTTGGCCAGCTCGGCGGCATCCCAGAGCCACTGGGCCAACAGGTCGGCCTCGCGCGTGGTCAGCAGCACCCGCATACCCTCGAGGGTCAGCCGAACGCGCGGCCCCAGGGCGGTGCCGATGGCGTCGACCTCGAGGGTGGCCAGCGAGCGGTGGCGGCGGTGTGGGTGCCTAGCCATCGTCGGCCACCACGGTGCGCGGTTTCCTGGGCTTGGTCGGCGGGTGCAGGGTCGCCCGGATGCGCGGCCCGTCCTCGAGGGTCACCAGCTCGATGGTGCCGCGGGCTGGGCGGCTGGCCAGCAGCGGCTCGGCGGCGGCCTGGTCGGCGACCTTGAGCAGCGCGGCGCGTTCGGCGGGCGAGGCCCGCCCGTTGGTTTTGCAGGACACCAGCAGCACATGAGCGGTGCCCATGCTGTTGCGGCGTACGGCCACCAGGTCGGCGGGCCCCAGGCTGCCCGCGCTGCGGACGACCACCCAGCCAGCACACTCGAGGGCGCTGCGGGTCTGGCGTTCGAAGTAGTCGCCACGCTTGCGGTTGGTGTTGGTCATCGGTCGCCCTCGGGCCATGGCAGCGCGGCCTGGGAACGGCCCCATACGTCGGGGCCCTCATCGGGCGAGGTCGGCGGCACCTCGGGCCAGTCGGTGACCCTCAGCCAGCCCTCGGCGTTTTCGCGCATGACGGCGTCGCCTGAGTCGACCTTGCCCAGCTCGGTGGCCAGCTTGATGCCCTCGGCGCGGGTCAGATGCTTGCTCGAGTCGACTTCACGGCCTAGGACGTGGCTGAACCACTCGAGCCGCCGCATACGGTTCAGCTCGGGGTTAGCTTCCTCGGGCGCAGCGCGTCGCCAGGCAGCGAGCAGCCCGCCGCGGATGCCATCGCCAATGGGTACGGGCCCCGCGCCCCTGGCGGGCGGTTCGGCGGCAGGCTGCTCTGGCTCGAGGTCGGGCATGGCAGGCCCGCCGCCCTGCCCATGGGGTACAGCCGACGGCGGGCCCTCAGCCAGCGCGTCGAGCGGTTCGGTGGCTGGGGGGGAGACTCCACCTTGCCGCTCTGTCACTGGCTGGTCGATGGGGTCGAGCTGTTCTGGTGTGCCGCCATCATGCGCCTGGTCGGCGGGCTCGGCGTCGGGCACCTTGCCCGCGGCTGGGTGGGCAGGGTCGACCAGCGGGGCCTCGAGCGCGGGCTGGCGTGGCGTCGTACGCCGTTGTACGGCCTCTCGCTTGGGTGTCCGCGGCTCGACCACGTCGGGCGCTGGCGAGCTGTCGGTGAACGGTGCCCAGTGCTCGAGGGCTTGGGCGTCGGTCACGTCCTCGGCGATGTAGCCCAGGCCCTTGACGACATCGGGGAACAGGATGCGGGCGAGGTCAGACGTGGCGCGGGCCAGCAGCATCGCCCTGGGGTAACGCTGCCAGACCTGCCTGCCCAGTAGGCCCGCGGCCCGCGCCATGTCCAGATTCCACTCGACCACCAGGCGCTCGCCCTCGGGGCGGTCGTGCCTGAGCCCTGACACGCGACAGCGTGTGCCGCTCATCTCATGGATGGTCAAGGTGTGGCCAGCGCGCAGGATAAGGGCCCGCATCAGCTCGGCACTAGGCGCGGGTCGGCCCTCGACCACGTGAATGCCGACCAGGGCCTGCATGGGCCCCACACCTATCTCGTCGCCGTACATGATGGCGGCGGTGACCACGTCGGGCTGGTCGCGCATGGCCTTGGGTACAAACTCGGTGTGGCTGATGACCTCGGCGAGCTGGCGCGCTGGGGCCAGCACCTCGGCCCAGCGGGCCAGGGTTGAGGGCTCGAGCTGTTGCAGGGTCATGGCACCTCGGGCTCGGGCGGCGTGCGGACGGCCTGCACGGCGGCCAGAATCATCGAGTCGTTGATGACGCCAGGGCGTGCGCCTGTGTCGGGGTTGTCGTCGGCGGTCTGGTTGGCTTTGGCGTATTGCCAGGCGTCGGCCCAGCCTGGTGATGCGGCCACGGCCCAGGCGTTCTCGGTGGCCCAGGCCCAGGCGTCGCGCTCGCCCTCGCCCGCGGCGGCGGCTGCCACGCGGTTGGTGAGGCTGACACTGTTGGTCATGTCGGCAATGTCGGCATAGCTCATCGGTGGCGCTCCTGGGTGGTGGGTTGGGCGTCCTCGAGGTTGAGGGCGTCGGCCAGGCGGTCGAGCACCGCCTGGTTGGTCTCGTGATCCCAGCCGTCGGCCTCGCGCCAGATGTGCGGCGAGTTGGCGACGATGTCGAGCACGGCGGCCACGTGGATGGCCTCGCGCTTAGTGAGCGCCAGGTTGATGGCGGCGCTCATCAGGCGACCTCGGGCACGGGCAGCGGTGCGCCCACGCTCTGGTCGCGGTCGAGCTTGGCCCAGGCCGCCACGTGCATGGCGTGCCGGAACACGTCGTAGACGGCGTCGCCGATGGCCACGGGGATGAGCTGCCAGTCGGAGGGCCTGACCCAGACCGCGGCGGCCCTGTCGATGTGCGGCATCGGCCAGTCGTCGCCGTTGCGGACAATGTGCGTGGCGTGCGCGTAGGCGGCGAGCTGTAGCGAGGTCTCGGGCCAGATGCCGCTGGCCCCTGTTTTGTAGTCGAGCAGCCAGCGCCCGCCGCTCATGTCGGCGATGAGGTCGAGGCGACCAGCCCATCGGTCGGTCTCGTGGTACACCGCGGCCTCATGGGCCACGGGGTCGACCTGCCAGGCATCCATGAAGCTGGCGAGCTGCTGGGCGCTGGCGTAGGCGTCATCAGGCCAGGGCAGGCCTGCCTCATCCTCGGCGGGCAGCGGATGCCCGTAGACCAGCGACTCGGCCAGGGTGTGCACCAGGGTGCCGTGGTCGCGGGCGGCATCCCAGGCGCGGCGGTATGACCCGCTCGCGGCCTTGCGCCACTCGGCCTCGCCGAGCTGGGGCAGCTCATCGACATGGATGGCGGCCCAGGCGGCCACCTCTTTGGCGGCACCGCCGACCAGGCCGCCCTTGTCGCCCACCTTGCCGGTCACGCTGGTGACGCTGGGCACCCAGTCGCCGTCGAGGCTGTAACGGTGGAATCGCCCGCCCGTGAACGTGACGCGACTGCTCATCTGTCGGCCCTGCCCAGCGGCGGCACGTCGATGTCCTCGAGGTCATTGGTGGTGCACGCGATGCCGAGCCGCGCGGGGCGGTCGCCCTCGGGCACGCGGTCAGGGTCATGGGTCAGCAGCTCGACAACGCGGGCGATCTGGTCGGCGCTCAGGAACGGCGAGCGCCACACCTTGATGTGTGGCCAGTCGCCGATGGTGCCCGTGGTGTGCCTCTGCACCGTCCTGGGCGTCAGCCCGCCGAGCATCCTGCCGACTTCCTCGGCGTCGTAGTAGACCAGCTCCACCAGGTCGCCGTCGGTCGTGCGTGTGGGTATGCGAATAGACAAGGTGCGGGCCTCCCAACCGCCGAGAATGGAGTGGAATGGCCAGGGTCCGGGGCCATTCCGATATCACCCACCCTGGTCCTGATGACGGCGACACGCCAGGCCCCTGGGCGCGACTTCTGGGCATCTTTCCGGCGTTTACCGACCTGGTGTTTACCTGGCAGGTGTCATTCATTACCCAGCAGGTAATCGACACGCCGAGCATTCGGTTTCCCTTCCCAGACAGTTGGGTGCCTCGGTACGGTGCTCGCGAATCGGTGCCCCAATACCCTCGGAGGTTCAAACCATGGCTGATGAGCTGGTGTCGCCTGAACGGTTCGCGGGCGGCCTCACCGACAGACAACTGCACTGCCGCGAACTGGGCCACAACTGGCGACCCATGACGGCCAGCTTCGACGCCAAGGCCCGCGTGTTCGACAGGCGGCTGCGCTGCTCGACCTGCCGCACTGAGCGCGTGCAGATGCTCAGCAACCGCGGCGAGGTTCTGGCCAACCGATACATCTATCCCAAGGGCTACCTTGCTCAGAGTTTGAGCGAGCACCCAGGCATCGGTGCGATGCGTGCCACGTTCAGACTCGAGGCGGTGCACCGCTTCCTCGACAACGTCACCCAACAGAATGGGGCAGCATGATGGCGCAACGGATTCAGACGGTGTGCGATGTGCACGCCGAACGCGGCGAGGATGTCGACGCAACTACCTGGGAAGTCTTAGCCCGCAAGGCAGGCAGCCGCGTGCAGGTGCGCGAGGTCGACCTATGTGATGAGTGCGCCCAGGTCCTCACGTCGGTGGCGGCCTTTGCTGCCGAGAACGGGCGCACGGTTCAGCAGGCGACGCCCAAGGTGCGGCCCGCGGTGCCTGCCCCCACCCGCACGGTGGCGGCCAGCACCGACACCACGGCCAAGGGCAAGGTGTCGTGCCCGCTCGATGACTGTGGCTCTGTCGTCAACAGCACCAACCTGGCCCGCCACGTCCGCAAGGTTCATGGCCTCGAGCTGGCGGATGTCGGCGGGCGTCAGGACCTGCCCGCCGAGCACCCATGCCCTGACTGTGACCGCACGTTTACCAGGGCCCAGGCCCTGGGCGCTCACCGTTACCAGGCCCATGGTTATGTCTCCCCTACTCGAGCCGACCGCGCCGAACGCGCCGAGCGCGAGGCCATCGCGTCCTGAACAACTCGAGGGCCTAACAGAATGCGCAGCCGCGTCACGGCGTCATCAGTCAGCCGGGGCGCGGCTGCTGCCTCTTTAGCGGCGAGGGCCAGGTTGGCCTTGCGCACTTCCTCGCTTAGCGCCATGCAGCGACCATGCGCGCAGCGATAGCGAGAATGCAACTAGGCCACCGCCTAAGCGACGCGCCCAATGAGGCAAGCTAATGCGCGACTAGCGACGGCGTTTCGCGGCGCTAACGCGTCGCTTGGCTGCCAGCGAATGCTGGCCAGTGCTGGCAAGGCCTGCAAGGTCGCCAGCAACTCGCCGCCAGACATGAGCACGGGCCCCAACCTGTCACCAGGTTGGGGCCCGCCTTGGGCCATGCCGTGACCCGCTCAGACTGTAACGCGCCTAACTGTGGAAGCGTCTAAACGCAACCTGCACATCACCCTCCTGGATGAAACGACGGCGACCATGCTCAGCGCCTCGCAAGCTGATGCTGGTGGTCAGGAACGCCATAACGGCTCGCTTGCGGCCCAGCGAGGCGTCGGCCCAGGCCTTGGCTGCCTCGCTGCCAGTCATGCCCTCTAGCGCCACCTCAGGCCGCCTAGCGCCCTCTCGAGCGGCGTCTAGGTCCTCGGTGACCTCGCGGATGTTCTCGGCGTAGCCCTCGAGGATGTCGGCCATGGTCTCGGCGTCGAGGCCCTTGCCGGTCAGCTCTTTGGCCTTGGCCTTGCGGTCGGCCTTTAGCACCTCGAGCCGAGCGGTCAGCGCGGCCACCAGGTCGGCGGCGGTGTTGTCGGTCAGGGCACCGCTGGCGTCGGTCTGCTCGAGCCGCGCAATGATGCGGTCCTGCACCAGGGTGTCGACATCCTCGACCGCGCGGTGCACGTGCCGACCTGTCGGGCAGGTGTAGACGCGTCGCTGGTCGGCCTTGCTGCGGGGCTTGCCCCGTAGTGGCAGCCCGCACGCCTCGCACGTGGCCAGGCCCGCCAGCAGGTAGATGCGGGCGTTGCTGGTCGAGGTGCGGCGCTCGGGGTCGCCCAGCAGATGCTTGAGGCTCTCGTGGTCGGCCTTGCTGAGGATGGCTGGCCAGGCCGCGGGCCCGATGACCTTGGGCGAGCCGTCGGCCTCTTTGCCGTGCACCCTCAGGGCAGCCAGGTGCGGCCTCAGGATGAGCGTGCGCAGGTTGGGGCCCGTCCACCTGGTCACCAGGGCGGCGTGGTCGAGGTCGCGCCTGGCGTCGACGTGGCCATAGGGCACGCCACCGCCGTTAGGCACGGGGCCCTCGAGCCGCACCACCTCGGCCTTGCAGCCCTTGACGTTGCAACGCCCGTTGTAGCTCGGTGTCGGCACGCCCATGGCGTTGAGCCGCTTGGCAACTGAGTGCAGCGATTCGCCCGCCAATAGGCGGCCCTTGATGTCTCGGACCAGCGCGGCCTCAGACTCGCGCAGCTCGCCCATGCCTGGCTCATATCCGAACCGCCGCCGCCCGCCGTGACTAACGCCCATCTTTGCCGCCGCTTCCTTAGCGCGCCTCTGGCGCACGCTCATCTTGGCCACCTCATACTCAGCCAGCAGCCCCGCCAGCTTGAGGCGGAACACGTCATCGGGGCTGTGGGGGTCGGCGATGGTTGCCAGGCCCGCGGTCTGAACAATGAGGGCCCCGCCCTGGCGGCACGCGGCCAGCAGCTCATCGGCCCCGCCCGTGGTCCTGTAGGCCCTGTCAAGCAGCCACACCAGCACGTGACTGACGCGCCCGCTGCGCACCAGGTCGAGCATGTCTAGCCACCGCTCGCGTTCCTTGGTCGCAAACTGGCTGGCGCTGCGGTCGTTGTCGGTGAAGTGCTGCGCCTCTGGGATGTCGCCCAGGCCCAGCTCGGTGGCGCACCTGTCGGCGTCGACGGCCTGGCGGTCGACGCCTCTGCTCACCTCGACCTCGACCAGGTCGCGCTGGGTCACCTTGAACTTGGAGATTCGCTCATACGAAACCACCAGGCGCTGGTCGGCCTTGGCCTTGACGGCGTGGCCCCAGTCGTCGGTGACGGTTGCGGTGCTCATCGGTCGGCCTTTCGGTACGGGTTGCGGCGGTTGCGCGGCGGGGCGTCGTCGTTGGCGTCGGCGACACCCGCGCGCCAGCCGACCTGGTGGCCAGCGGCCCAGGCCCGCTCGAGCTGGTGCCTGGTGCGCTCGAGGGCGGCGGCGTGGTCGGGCGCGGCCAGGATGCTGGCGAGCGCCTGGCGCGGGTTGGGTCGGCGGGTGTTCATCGGTTGCCCTCCCTCAGCCACTTGGGCCCGTCGGCCCACTTGGGGCGGTGCTCGAGATAGCGGGCGGTGTAGTCATCGACACACCGCGGGTAGGCGTCGCTGTAACGGTCATAGGTCGAGCAACGGAACTCGGCCAGCCGCTTGGCCTCTGCCTCTTTGGGGCTGGGGCCCTGGTGCCCGCACGCGGCGAGCACCAGGGCGACAGCGGCCAGGGCCAGGGCCCTCATCGGTCGCCCGCAAACTCGGCGCAGCGGTCGCACGTCGGCACGTCGCCCAGGATGGGGTGGTGCGTGGTGCCCGTCGCGGGTCGACCGCAGCCAGCGAACCACTGGCAGATGCCCAGGCCCTCGAGCTGGTCGGTGGTGGTGTTCGGCATGGCGGTGTTTCCTTCCTGGTGGCGGCGGGCCCTGAGGCCCGCCGCCGTTGGGTGGTTGGTGGTCAGCGGTGATCGGCCAGGTAGTGCGGCCCGCTGCACGCGGCGCAGCGAGGCTGCTCGGCCACCACCTTGCCGATGAGGTCGGCGGCGGCGGCCTTGGCCACCTCGAGGTCGGGGGCGGTGCCGTTGCCGATGGCGCGGCTGCCCTGGGTCACCAGCCAGAGCCAGCCGCCGTGAAACATCGGCGTCAGGCGGGCGGTGATGCGGTTGGCGGCGTCCTCGAGCACCAGGCCGCGGTTGTCCTCGACCCAGGCCAGGTCGACCGCGTTGGGCTTGACCTGGGTGCGGGCGGCGGCCTCGGCGTCGGTCAAGCGGCGGGCGGTGGTGACGTGGTCGGGCTTGGCCTCGAGGGCGTCGAGGGCGTCGACCACGTCGGTGCGGCCAGCGGCCACCGCGGCCTCGCGGACGGCGGCCATCGAGCGGGCCAGGTCGTTGTCGGCCTGGGCCTGGGCGGCCTCAGGGCGGCCCGTGGCGTCGGCCACCATGATGGCCCAGGCGGTGCCGTGCTCGCCGCCGCACACCTCGAGGTCGCACACCCCAGTGACGTGGCTGATGGCGGCGTCCACCGTCCACCCAGCCTCGACCAGCCAGGCGGCGGCGTCGCCGTAGATGTCGCGCACGGCCTCGAGCTGGGCGGCCCGCTCGGCGTCCTCGGCGGCGATGTCGGCGGCCTCTTGGGCCAGCAGCAGGTCGATGCACGCGGGGCACAGGTAGGCGGGCGAGCAGGGCTGGCCATCCGAGCCCTTGCCGCAGCCAGCGCCAGGCACGACCTCGGCGGGCTCGGCGTCGACCTCGGCGGCGGCCTCGGGCAGCGCCAGGCAACGCTTGCAGGTCACGGCCTCATCGGTGGCGTACAGGTAGGCGGTCTGACGGCGACCCATGCCGCAGAGCTGCACCAGGCGCTCGCCGTCGTAACCGCCCTTGACGGCGAGGTGAACGGTGCGGGTGGTGTGCGATGCGCCGTGCTGGATGGTGGTGGTGTCGGCGACCTCGGCGAGCTTGATGCCGCCGTGGCTGGCGGGGAAAACGTGCGTGCCGCCGTTGTCGAACCGCACGCCGATGCTGTCGCGCACCCAGCCCGTAACGGTGGCCTCGGTGCCAGCGTTCGCGCCTACGGTGAACACAACGCGGGTGCCCGCGGGGAACGTGTCGGGGGTGATGGTCTGGCTGGTGGTGGTGTTCGGCATGGCCTTGACTTCCTGTCCTGGCGGCCCTCCCTGGTGGCTGACCGCTCGCGGTCAGCTTAGCACACGTTCAGCCATAGGCGTTACTTGGCCTCATCCATGTAACCGCAATGTCGGAAGTTTTTACCTTGGGTCATCGGTCCTCATCGGGCGGAATGACGCGGGCATCCAAGCGCCGTGCCCGTTCGATGTCGGCGGGCAGGCCGCGTGCAATCTTGGCGATTGCCTTAGTGGTGGCGGGGTGCGCCAGCCGCCACGCCTCCTGTTCGGCAGGGTCCGGCCAGGAGTAGGGCGCGTCATTCTCGGCGGATGGTCGCTCAGTCATCGGGCACCAGGCTACCGAGCCGCATCACCATGCGCTCGACCAGCGGGTGGTCGGTGCCCAGCTCATTGGCCACCACGCCGATGAGCCGCGCGCCAGCGTCGGCGAGGCCCTGGGCGTAGCCCGCCAGGTAGGCGGTCGACCGCTCGACCTCAGCCATTGACTAGCCGCACCTCGGTGGCGCTGACGATGACCAGCCGCTGCCCTGGTCGCTTGATGGCGAGGGCGGCGGCCATCACCTGGGGGTCGACCTCGAGCTGGTGCGTGGTGACCGCGCGGGGCTGGCTGGCGGCACTAGGGCGGCGGCGGCGTTGCTTGCCGTCGACGGGCTCGCTGGGGCGCACGGTGGCGGTGTCTCGGATGGTTGGCATGGCGTTGGTCCTCTCGGTTGCGTACGGGGCCAGTAGGCGGGCGACACGGGCCACCTGGTCGTCGGTCAGCGGCGGCAGGTCGGCCACCATGTCGGCCACCTTGCGCGCCAGCTCGGCGTCATCCATCGGGCGGCCCATTCAGCCAGGGCCTGATGCCGTGGTCCTCGAGGGTGGCCAGGCACGCCACGGCGACGGTCGCCCACTCGACCCAGCGCCTGGTGGCGAACCACCAGCCCATGGCGTTGCAGGCCGCCGCCACGCCCATGATGGCCAGCGACCAGTCGCCGCGGGTGATGGCCAGGGTGGTGCTGACCACGGCGGCGAACCAGGACACCAGGACGGCCAGAGCCGCCACGCGCAGCGAGCGCGGCGTTGGCAGGTGGTCGCGGTTTAGCTCAGGCATCGGGGCCCTGGTCGCCCATGCTGATGGCGAGCTGGTAGGCCGCCACGTCGGCCCAGAGCTTGCCTGGTGACTTGCCGACCACGGCGGCGAATCGGGCGGTGATGTCGGGGCTGGGCAGGGCCCTGCCGTTGATGATCTGGCTCAGGTGTTTACGGCTGACGCCGATGCGTTCAGCCACCTGGCTCTGGGTCAGGTGCGCGTCGAAGATGAGCCGCCGCCATCGGCTGCCCGGATGTCTGGGTTCTGGCATGGCATGGCCTCGGATGATGTTTTACTGCCCCAGGGGGGCTGGCTGGCGGCCTCGGTCCTACTGGCTCGAGGTCGCCACGCGGCCCCGCCCGTACGGGGTCGCTGGCCAATCGGGGCAGGTTCGCACCGTAGCACCAGGTTGAGGTGCCCTTGAGCCGCCCTCAGAGCAGCACCACGACCAACAGCAGCCCGAGCAGCACCACGGCCAGCAGCACCAGGGCCCATGGGTCGCGGCGGCCTCTCACTCGCCCTCGCTGTCGGGGCGGCCCTCGAGGTGCGCGCCTGCCTGTAGCTGCTGCTGAGCCGCGCCAGCTCGGTAACCGAACACTGCGCCCAGGATGCCGATGATGCCGCCGCCCCAGCCGGTGAGGATCTGGGTGGCGTTCTCAGATAGCCCCGCGCTCTCGGGGTCGCGCACGGCATCCCAGAGCACCGCAATGGTGATGAGGTTTAGCGCCGTGGCCAGGCCCACCGCCAGAACCATGGCGATCAGGTCGCGGCTGATGGGTTGTAACGGACCCTCGGGCATGTCACTGATCCTCGCTCTTGGGGTGTCGGTGCATCTGCACGTCGATGCGATATTCGCGTAGCAGCACCAGCACCAGCACCGCCGCGATGGGCAGGATGCCGAGCACCACCAACGCGGCCAGGGTGACCACCTGCCCCGTGGTCACTCGTCGCCCTCATCCTTGCGGCGGCGGCTCTTGCGGGTCATGTGCAGGTCGATGCTGTAACCACGGAACAGGACGGCCAGGCAGACCACCACCAGCGGCACGCTGGCGACCAGGCCAGCGATGACCAGGCTGGTGGGGTCGACGTTCATACCAGAGCCGCCGTGGCCTCGATGAGCTGGTGGTCGGTGTAGAGCGGCACGTCGGCGTCGGTGTAGCGGCGGGCGGCGGTGAACCTGGTCGCCGAGCCGTAGCGGCTGATGACGTCGATGGTGTTGCGTGCGCCTGTCTCGATGGTGCCTGGCCACTTGCCCAGCTCATCCCAGGCGGTGACTATCTGGCTGGTGCCCCAGACGTTGCGGCTCTGGTCGCTCATGTTGGTGTCGGCGTTCAGGAATACCAGCCCGCTCTTGCCCTTGTCCTGGGCGAACTTGAGGGCGGCGGCCTGTAGCTGGCTGTTGGCGTTGGGCTCTTGCTCGGATGACTTGCTGGTCAGGAAGTGCATAGAGCCAACGCTGATGCGTGGCGTGGCGGTGTCCTTGGGTTGCAGGGTCACCCAGCAGATGCCGCGGGCGGCGTGCCCGTAGCCCGCGGGTATGACGCCGACCCAGCCGTGGTCGACGTGCGTGGCCCAGCTCTTGTCGAACGCGCACCACTCGCCCGAGCCGTGCACCCAGGACCAGAACCCCTGGGCTGATGCGGCGGCCTCGACCGCTGCCCCGTTCTGTGACTGGCCTGCCTCGGTGCCGGTGACGATGACGTTGCGGCGTTGCACCGCATGGGCAAACAGGGTGACCGCGTCGGCCTTGAACTGGGCGTGTGAGTCCTGGGCCTGCATGGAGTTGTGTTGGATGCCGAACGCTGCGCCCGTCGAGCCCGAGCCGCCGCCGCCCTCAGACTCGGACGGGTCAAAAGTAGAGCACGCACCAGTCGGCGGCCTTGACAGTTCCCCCTTCCTTGAGGTTGATCTGGGCCACCAGGCGAGTCTTGGCTGGCAGCTTCTGGGTGCGGCTGTCGACCAGGTACGTCGAGCCGCCCGTTACCTTGTGCTCGGTCGCGGGGTAGGTCTCGGTGGTCTGCCAGTCGTTGCTGCCCTTGTCTTGGCGCTCGATGAACCGCGTGCGGATGCTGTCGGCCTTGGGGTTGGTCGGCACCACGGTGGCGTTGAGCGACATCGAGAACGGCGTGGCCCCGAGCACCACATAGGCCTGGCCTGCCTTGCCCGCGTCGCCCGCGGTGATGACATCCCAGGGCAGGCTGACCCAGGTGTCGGGCTTCACGGTTAGCTCTTTGGTGAGCTGGGTGCGGCTGAACTTTGGCACGGTCTCGTCCTCTCCTGATGCACCGCCGCCGCTGCCGCCACTGGCAGCGCCGTGCGGAATGGTCACGCCGTTGACATCCCAGGCCCAGCCCGCGAACGGCAGGCCCCAGTTGCGTTCAATCCATCCGATGTCGGTGGTGCCGACGCGACCTGATGATGGGTAGTCGGAGCTGCGCACCTTGCCGCCGCCGAGCGAGGGCGTGATGTGCCCATAGCCCTGGCTGCCGCCCGTCCAGTAGACCATCGAGCCGCGCGGCGGGTTGCGGTCGCCTGGGTGCCTGTCGATGGTGTTTCGCCAGGCGGTGCTGGCATCTGGGTACACCGCGGGGATGCCCGCCATGCTGCGCGAGAACTGCAAACACATGCCGGATGCCCAGCTCGTGGTGGCCTCGGCGTTGCGGGCGGTTGTCTCGGCGTCGTAGACCATCGGGCTACTCGTCGGGCTGGGGCTCGACCTCGGGCTGCTCGGCCTGGTCGGGCTGGTCGGCCTCTGATGGCTCGGTGGCCTCAGGGTCCTGGGTGGGCTGCTCGGGCTGCTGCTCGGACATGGGCGTTGCTTCCTTCCTGTTGGGTGGAGCTAGACGGCACGGATGATGAACCAGAGCGAGCGCCACGGGTTGAGCACGTCGACAGGGCTCACCACACCGCCCGCTGAGGTCGACGCGATGGATGAGGTTTCGGTGTTCGGCAAGGTGCCGTCGCCTGTGCTGCCGCCGTGCGCGTGCCCGCCGTAATTGCTGTTGCGTGGCGCGCTGCCCGCCGCGGTGCCGCCGCTGACTGGCGCGGTGTCGGCGGCCTGGCCGGTGATGGCGTGCACGTGCGCGGCCTGTTTGTGGACGTGCGCCATGGGGTGCGCGTGCGACAGGGCTGCGGCTGCCACCGTCGAGCTGCCGCCGATGGTGCCCAGTGCCTTGGTGCCCGAGCCGATGGGGAATCGGTCGGTCATGTCGGGCAACGTGGTGCTGCCGAGCAGCGAGGCCAGAGCGGGGTAGGCGGTCAGCGAGAACGTCGAGCCGTCGAGCGGCAACCAGCCCGCGGGTATGGCGCTCTTGAGGCCCCAGAACATCGTCACCTCGCCGAGCGGGCGCAGAATCTGGTCGAGGGTGAGGCCCGCGGTGTTGCCTGGCGCTGGGGTGAACGTCGGCGAGGCCACCTGGCCATCGACTCCGAATCCCAGCGTCATCACCCAGGTGGTGGTGGTTATCCGATGCTCGATGCTCTGCACGCGTAGGTCGTCGCCCAGGTCGGCGGCCAGGTTGTTGACGGTCACCAGGGCCTCGAGGTCGAGCAGCGCCCTGTCGGTGGTGATGTGCTCGGGCTTGATGATGGGCACCGTGACGCTGTTGATGCGGCGCACGGGCGTGCCGTTGGCGTCGAGAATGGCCTGGGCGTAGTCGCCCAGGGTGGTGGCGTCCTCATGGATGCCCTGCACGCGGAAGTCAGCAGAGAACGCGCCCCACTCGGCCACGCTCTCGGCGTCGACGTACGGCCCATAGGGAATCTCGTCGGTGTCGCCCGTGGTCGCGTTGAACCGCTGGTAAGCCAGGTTCACCTCGTTGATGACGGCGGCGGTGTTGAAGCTGATGTCTATGTCGGAATAGATGTCCTCATCGACCACGGGCACCGTGATGGTGGCGGTGGCTTCCATGACGGCGGGCGCGGTGGTCGCCGCGGTGTAGTGCGCGAGGATGCGAGCCGCCGACAGCTCGCCCGAGTAGACGGCGACCTCATCGACGGTGCCCTGGTAGGTGAACGTGTTGTTTTGGTAGGTGCCGACCTCGAGCGACTGGGCGGGGTTGGTGGCCAGCGACCCTGTCAGGGCGGTGGATTGGGCCACCTGGGCACCGTTGATGTAGAGCCGCGCCTGGCCCGACACGTAGGTGGCGACCACGTGATAGGTCTGGCCAACCGTCGGCGCGGTCGCCCAGGCCAGGTCGACCGATGCCCCGCCGCTGTTGTAGAACCGCACGGCGATCTGGCCGCTTACGTTCATCCAAACCAGGAACAGATGCGGGCTGTCGTAGCGGGTGACAATGCCGCGGTTGGATTGGCCCGCGCTGGGCTTCACCAGACATTCGAGGGTGATGCCTGTCAGCGCATCCATCCATGCGGCGGCGGCGGTGAAACCTGGCTGGGTGGTGGCCCCGTCAGAGTCGCCGACCAGCAGCCCCAGCCCCGCTGTCTTAGCGGCAAAGTAGGTGCCATGGCGGGCATGGGTCGAGGTGTCGGCCATCTGGGTGCCGCTGGATTCGCCCAGTCGGTAGTAGGCCTCTGGGTTGTCGGCCAGCACGTTGTCGCGGTAGCCCGTCGGCGTCGGTGGCGGCGGTGCTGGCGCGGTGTCGTAGGCGTGCAGGGTGCCGAACCTGTCGAGCCACGCGACGCCTTGCGCCGAGTCGCGGGTGATGGCCACCTGGTCGAGCGCGCTGGTGGAGTCGTTGCGGGCCACCACGGTGGCGTTGGGCACCTGGTTGCCTGAGCCGTTCACATCCCAGGGCACACCGCAGCCCTCGAGCACATAGGGCAGCTCGGCGATGGTGCCGACGCCCTCGCCGCGGGCGATGTTGGCCAGGCGCGCCAGGGCGTCGACGGCGCTGAGCATCACCTTGGCCCGCTTGGGCGCTGGCGTCTGCGGGTCGTACGTGACCTCGGCCTGGGCTATCGCGCCCGTAAACACTGGGGTCAGCTCGGCCCCGCCGTCGGGGTAGGCCATCAAGCGACAGGCGCGGCCTGGCCTGATGAGTGTCGAGGCGGCTGGGTCCAGGTTGGCATCGAGGATGGTGGCGGTCATTGTGCCGACGTTCAGGCTTTGGCGGGCCACGGTGATGTCGTGCGTCGAGCCGATGATGTCGACCCAGGACGCGGGCGGGATGTAGGGCAGCCCGCCCGTGGTCACCTGCCCAATCTGGAAGCTCGACATCGAGGTGCCTGGCTCGACCTGAACGGCGTCGATGTAGAACGGCTGCGATGCGGGGCGCAGAAACGCGGGGTAGATGGCGACGGTGGCGAACGCTGCCGACGGCGGCGTGGTGGCGGTCGCGTGCAACCGCTGAAACGACCCACCGCCCACCACGTTGTCGGCCCTGCCCAGGTTGAGGGTGGTGGTGGCGGGGCTGAGCGCGTGGTGGTCGATGTCGTACCAGGAGAGCTGGGCATAGACATCGACGCTGTAGGTGCCAGTGCCGAGCGCGAATGCTGACGTGGTGTAGTCGCGCCCGCCGCGCACGGCGAACTCTGCCGACCTGACGCCAGGCGTGGCTGAGGTGCTGAGCTTGGTGGTCTGGGTGCTGGTGCGGGCGTTGTCGTTGGCCCCGCTGCTGGCCACCCAGTCGTAAGTCACGTCGGTGCTGTCAGCCGTGGCCCCGTCGAAGTAGGCCCCGATGATGCCGCCGCCTGGTATCTGTTTCTCGACCAGGAAGCGGTCAGCGTAGGCATCCATGCCAGCCGTGACGGTGCGGCCCGTGGTGAACCTGATACAGATGCGGACGCCAGCGGGCACGGCCCCGTGGTCGAGGGCTGGCACCGTCAGCCAGGACGCACTCACCAGGTCGAACCAGACGCCCTGGTCGGCGGCGTCGAGGGTCACACTGGCCATGGGGTAGGCCACGGTGTTGAGCGCGTTGCCCGCCGCATCGGTGAAGTAGGCCGATAGCACCACCTTGGTGCCATCGGTCCAGGTGCCACCAGGCTGCCCGAACCTGAAACGACATCGCCCCATGAGGGCGTCGCCAGGCACCACGGGGATCATGGCGTGTGCGGTGCCTCGAGCTGCGCACGCGGTCGTGGTGCCGTCGCCGTGCAGCACCAGCGCACCACCGTCCTCGGTGATGCCACCAGTAGCCCGCCCGATGGTGGTGTGCCCGTCGTAGGCCGCCCAGTCGGTCAGGTCGTTGGTGAAGTTGGGATTACGCACCCAGTTGGTGCGCACCGATGTGGCGGTGCTGCTGAGCTTGGCTGAGGCGGCCCCGTTGGCCTTGAGGCCAGTGTCACGGGCGATAGCCACGTTGGGCCCCGATGCCGCCCATGATGTGGTGATGGGCACCAGCTCGAGGCTGGGGTCTGGCACCAGGTTGACAATCATGGTGCCCAGCTCGCCCGCGGTGGCGGCGGTGGCCACCGTGACCTGGTTGAACCTCAGCGAGCACGGCTGGGCGTTGATGGCGTCGCCCGCGTTGCTGCGGGCCAGGTTGAACCGCAGCCGGAACTTGACCGCGCCCGCGGGTGCCGCGTTGGGCCCATACAGGACCACGCCCAGATCGTTGTATTGGTGCCACGGTGATGGGGTCGTGCTGCTGATGACGGCCCCGCTGGCGTTGAGCCAGGTGAACTGGTTGTTCACCCAGAGGCCCAGGGCTGGCGCTGGTGTGCCGCCGAGCAGCCGCCAGGACGCGGCGGCGTAGCGGCCAGCGGTGATGGGCATGTCCTCGGTCTGGTAACCCTGGATGCCGACCGCGCTGCTGGCGTAGGTCAGGCTGGTGCCGTCGCCGCTGATGGCGGTGTTGGCTTGGGGTGTGACCCAGCCCCAGCCGCCCAGCTCGCCGTTGGGGTTGGCCACCAGGTTGACCAGGCCCACTGGCTCATCGGCGACCTGCAACCGCAGCACGTCGGTGCTCGGAACGCGGGTCATGCCCGCCGCCTGCCGCCCGCTTGCTGGTAGGCGTCGAGGTCGAGCTGAATCTGCCGCCCGCGCTCGAGCTGTTGCACCTGCTGCGCGGTCAGCGTCACTGTCACGCTCATGTGGCTGCCCGAGCCGCTGGCGCTGGTGGTCAGGCCTGGGCTGCCGAACGCTGACACCACGTTGCTGGCCAGGCTGCGGCTGGCGGTGGTGGCGTAGGTGTCGCCGATGCCGAGCGCCAGGCCCTGGTTGACCTGGCTGCCGATGTCGCGGAACACGCTAGACGGGCTCTTGATGCCCAACGCCCGCTTGATGGCCCGCACCAGTGACCTGGCCAGCTTGGCTGATGCTCGGTCGAGGCGTTCGGCCTGAGACTCGAGCCCAGCCACCAGGCCCTGGGCGGCCTTGATGCCTGCCTGGAAGTAGTCAGTAGCCAGGGTGTCGCCCAGGTCGGTGCCCGCTGCCTTGATGGCCGCGCTGGTCTGGTTGAGCGTGGCGATGATGTCGACCTGGCCCGAGTCGATGGCGCTCTGGATGGCCTCGGCGGTGGCCAGGCCGCCCTCGACACCTGCCGCGGTTATCTGTTCGATCTGGTCGCGGCTCAGGCCCTCGCGCTGTAGCCGCTTGACCAGCACGGCGAACCGCTGGGCCTGCACCATGCGGGTTTTGAGCTGGTCGACCAGGTCGGCGATGACCACACCGCCCGAGTCCTCGCTGATGCCGAGCTGGGTGATGTCGCCGAACGCCACGAAACTGTCGCGGATGCCCGTGGCGTAGTCGCGGCTCGCCTGGGTCAGCTCGGCCAGCTTGCCCTTGGCGTTCTCGAGCTGGGCGGCCACCTTGTCCTGGGCCTTGCCCAGCCCCAGCAGCGCCTTGCGCTCATCGGCGGTGGCCTTGGTGACGGCCTTACTGTGCTGGGCCCAGGCCTTGCTGAGGGCGTGCAGTGCCTTGGTCTCGGGCTTGCCCTTGAGCCGCTTGCGGATGGCGGCCTGCCGCTGCTCGAGCTGGTGGGCCAGGGTGTGGTTGACGCGTTCAGTCAGCCGTGACAGGGCGGCGGATACGCCCGAGCTGCCGCGTTGCACGCCGAGCACCAGGCCGCGGGTCAGATCCTTGCCGAGCTGTTCGGTTTCCTTCGATGGCGACTGGGCCCGAGCCGCCGCACGGGCTGCCGCGATGCCCTGGGATACGGCGCTGCTCATGGCCGCCGACAGGCTGGTGCCCAGGCCGCCGACGCCCGCCAGGGTGCCGCTCTTGAGCGATGAGCCGACACCCAGGCCGCCTGTGTATGCGGCGCTCTTGGCACTGCTCGCGCCCGATGTCACACCAGCCTTGAACCCAGCCAGGTCGGGCTTGGCACCCTTTTTTAGGCCCTCGCGCATCGACCTGCCGACGGCCTCGGCGGCGTTGGCACCTGGCTGCCGCATCCCACCTATCTGCTCATCGAAGCTGCGGCGGAACGTCGACAGGTCGGCCTTGGTTTTGCCTGTGTCTCGGAGCTTGGCCCGTAGCGCCTCGACCTTGCGCACCGTGGTCTCGGTGCCTGTGGCGACGATCAGGGTTTTGACCTGCTTGGGCGTCAGGCGGTAGCGGCGGGCCAGCTCGGCGATGGCCTTGGTGGTGGGCAGCACGCCGTTGGCCTTGATGTCGGTGCGCGCCTGCTTGGGTATCCCCTTTAGCTTGCCGGTGAAGTCAGTAACGGCCTTGGTGCGCTGCCTGATGGTCGCGGCATCCTTGTTAGCAATGCCGATGCCAGAGCGGATGGTGTCGATGACGCCCTGGCGGGTGGCGCGGTCCTGTTGCAGCTTGGGCAACAGCTCGCCGATGGCGTCGCGTTGCTTGCCCCAGGCCTCGCGCTGCTCCTGGGTGGCGGTGGTGTCGGCGGCCAGCTTGCCGTTGAGCACGTCATAGCGACGCGCCAGGGTGTCGATGCGCGCGCCCTCTTGGTCATAGATGGCCTGTGATTCCTTGAGCACGCCGAGCACCTTGCGGCGGGCCTCGCCCTCGCCCGCCACGGCGGCCACCACGGTGCGGGCGCTGAGCCCGTAGCCCTGTAGCGACTTGATGGTGCCGTTGCGTTGCAGCTCGTCAAAGATCATGGCGCGCGAGGCGTCGGTCTGGGCCCCAGTCACCTGGTCGAGGGCGTCGCGCAACGCATCCCAGCTCGGCACGGCGACCTCGGCGGCCTTGGCCGCGCCTCTGGTGTTTTTCGCCAGGCCGAACATGAGGCCAGCCGCACCACCGATGGCCGCACCCCAGGGCCCGCCGACCGCGAACCCTGCCGCCGCACCGCCCGCGGTCGACTCGAGGGTGCTGAGGGTGTCGTTGGTCTCGGTGGCCCCAGCAGCCAGCAGCCCAACGCCCGCCAGGCCAGCAGCGCCTCGAGCCATCGCGCCCATGGCCTTGATGCCGCCCGTTGCCTTGGCCGCGTTGGTGGTGGTGCCGCCTAGGTTGGCGTTCAAGGTGGTCAGCGAGGCGGCCAGCTCGCGGTTGGCCACGGTGAGCTGGCGGGTCTGGGCTATCTGGAGGATGAGCCCAGCAACGGAATCCTTGCCCGCCACGTTGTTGAGCAACTGGGCGGCCTTGTATAGCGCGAACGCGGCGACCAGGGCGGGCAGAATCTTGGCCAGGGTTGAGGCGTGGTCGGCGGCGAACTTGAGGGCCAGCCCGAACACTGTGAACCCATCGGCCACGGTGTCGACGCTGACCTGGCCCAGCATCGGCAGTAGCTGCTTGAGCGAGTCGCCGATGTCGGCGAGCCCGTCGCCGATGTCGCCCCACTCGATGCCCTCGAGGGTGTCGCCCAGGGCGGCCATCATCTCCTGAGGGCTGCCGCTCTTGGCCCAGCCGTCGAGGGCCTTGCGCACCTCGGGCAGGTAGCGGCGTGCCAGCTTGGCCAGGGCGGGCATGAGGTCTTTGTTCATCACCTGGAACAGGTGCGTGACCACGGGCAGCAGCGCGTTGCCAATCTTGACCTTGAGGTTGTCCCACTGGGCCCCGAGCATCTGCTGTTGCTCGGCCAGGGTCTGGCTCTGTTTCCTGAACTGGCCTTGAGCGATGGTCGCCTGTTTGGTAATGAGGTTGCTGGTGGCCTGCCGCTTGGCAGCGGTCTGCACGGCGTTGCTGAGCTTGTTGAACTCTGCTGTCGACTTCACATGCGCGACGCGCAGCGCCTCGGTGTTGATGACGCTCTGTTTCAGCGTTATGCCGTAGTTCTGTAGGGGATCAAACTCACCTTTGAACGCTGAGGCGAGGGCGTCAACGGCGTCTTTGGTCTCGCCGCCGTAGGTGGCGGCCAGGTCGGCGCTGGTGGTGATGAGGTCTTTGGTCGAGCCGCGCAGCTTGTCCTGGGCCACGCCCTGGTTGCGCAACAGCGAGCCGATGATGTTGGCGCTGCTGCGGTACTCATCGGCTGACAGGCCTACGGCGAGGGCAGCGCGGTTGCTGTCTTTGATGACCTGGTCGGCGAACTTGCCGAACACTGCCTGGGTGCCGCCGAGCGACTGTTGGGCGCTTGATGCGGCCTCGATGCTGGCCTTGCCCAGGGCGGCGAGCCCGACGGCGGCGGCGGCACCAGCGGCCAGGGCTATCTTGCCGACGGCCCGCCCGAACCCTGCCAGCTTGCTCTGGCTGTCTTTGAGGTTGCTCGACAGTGAACTGTTGTCGGCGACGATGGCAACGCGCACCTCGCTGTTGCGGCCTGCCATCGGTTCACCTCCTGTCGCGTTCCTCTAGCGCCTCGATGAACGCGGCCACCTCATACGCGGTGAGGTGTTCGTATTCGCTGGGCGCGATGCCAGAGGCCAGGCAGAACTGGGCTTTACGGGTGGCCCGCTCGGCCTCGAGCTGGCCTAGACGTAGTCGCCGCTGTCTTTTGGGTCCTCGTCGTTGTCGTCCTCGTCGGCGTCGCTGTCGTCATCGACCAGGCCCAGCTCGCGGGCGATCTGGTCGACCTTGTGGCTGGTCATGTAGGCCTCATACGTCAGCCGCGTTTCGTGGCGGCGGGCGAGCACCCAGCCCAGGGCACCGATGAGGCCCACCTGGGGGTAAGCGTCGTTCCCGAGCGTGGTGATGCTCTGGCCTGCCTTGCGTTCGGCCATGGCTGACTCGGCGGCGGTCAGGCTGTTGATGCCCTGGGGCTCGGTGTCGGGCTCGCGCTCGGGCGGCTCGATGGCTGACACGGCCATGGGTGTGGTCCTTCCTGTCATGCCAGGCCCGCCTTGCGGACGTTGGCGGTTATCTCGGCGGCGATGAGGTCGGCGGCCTGGTCGCCCTTGGTGTCTGCGGCGCGGTTCAGGAAGTAGTTCCCGGTGATGTTGTGAGCTGGCCAGCCGTAGTTCTGCACGCCGCTGTAGGGCAGGGCGCTGACGATGGATGCCGACAGCGCGCGGCGCTCGAGGCGCACCGATGCGGCCAGCGCGCCCGTCCTCTTGCGGGCGTAGCCCTGGGCCTCGGCCACCACCCGCTCGCCGACAGCGCCCATGGGGTCGCTCATGTCGTGGCTGCTGGCCTCGAGCCGACCCATGGCGCGGGCCACCTCATCGTTGCCGGTGACGATGACCTGGATGCGGTCGCTCATGGCCGCACCAGCTCGGGGCGCTCGGTGCACGTCAGCCTGGTGTCGAACCACCAGGCGGTCTGGGCGTCACCACCGATGGGCGGCGACCTGTCGACGTAGACCTGGCCGGTGATGTGCGGCTGCTCGGCGCTGGGCGAGGTGTTGCCGTACGGCCTCAGGGTGTAGTCGAGCGGCGTAAAGGGCAGCGTTTCCCAGAGCATCGACCAGAACGCACCAGGTGCCATGTCGGGCAGGGCGGTGATGGCCAGAAACCAGGTCAGGTCTAGGCCCTGCTCTTTGTCGGTGAACGTGACTAGGTCGTCCTCGGTGGGCTCGGCGTCGAGCACCACCGTGCTGGCGATGCACTGCACATCGAGCCCGTCGATGGTCAGCGTCAGGTGTCGCCCGTCAACCCTCATCGAGCAGCCCCAACAGGTCGGCCTTGGTGTAGCCCTCTAGGTCGGCCTCGCTGTAGCCCAGGTCAACGGCGGCCTGCACCAGCTCGGCCTTGGTGTTGGCCATCGACATCGGCGCGGCCTCGGCGGTGCTGGTGTCAGCCGTTGCGGCTGGCGTGCGCCTCGCCCATGCCGGGTGCGGTGGCCTCAGGTTGTCAGGGCGTGGTGCCATCGGTCGGCCTGCCGATGACGGCCAGGTCACCCTCGAACGTGAACGCGGCCCCAGCGTCGCCGCCAAAAGGCACGTCCTCGGTCGGGCGACAGTTGCCCGTGCGGGTTGAGCCGCCAGCCTCGAGCACGAATGCCACCGAGTCGTCGCCGCCGTCCTGGCCTGCCAGGTAGGCGGTGTGCAACAGCTCGGTCACGGCCTCGGCCTGGCCCCAGTCTTGAAAACCAGCGATGTGCAGCGTCCACTTGCCGATGCCTGGCACGTCCTCCGAACCGCAGAACGTCGTAAGCGTTTCAGCGCCCTCGCTCGAGTCGCTGGTGATCTGGGCGGTAGTGAGCTGGCACTCAACCGCTGCGGTGTCAATCTCGAGCGTCAGTGTCTTGATGTAGTTGACGGCCATGGTGCGTTCTCCTGTCGGTTTCCCTAGGCCCTGACCAGGACCCGGAGCGTGTAGGCGGGCAGCTCTTGCCCGCTGATGAGCACCGAGCTGGGCAGGGCCACCTGCGGCTCGATGGATGCGATGCCCGCGGGCGGCTCGGCGTCCTCGAGCGCCAGGGCCACCTGGTTGACGAATGCCGACAGGTCGGCCTGGGCCTGGGTGTCCTGGTTGCGGGCGACGATGACCAGCAGCGGGTAGGTCCAGACAGAGCGGCAGAACGTGCCGCCTGTGTCGGCGTAGTCGATGGTGGGCAACTGGATGACCACGCACGGCACGCGGGCGATGTCGGCCACGTGGTCGTAGACGCGCAGCCCGTCGATGCCAGCGAGGGCGGCGGCCAGGCCCTTGCTGACATCGACGGCGGTGGCGGTGGTGACGGCCATCAGGCCACACCTATGACGGTCCAGGGTGCCTCGAGTCGAGCCACGTCGACATCGGTGGCGGGCAGCCTGGCCCCGGTGAAGTCACCAGAGCCAGAGCTGATCCCCACCACACCCTCGGGGCTGTTGCGTCGAGCGGCGAGCCGCTGGGCGCGCAGCCAGATGGCGGTGGTCAGGTCGTCGGTAAACGTCACGTCGCCGTCGGGCTCGGTGTCGTCGGCCAATGGGTAGGCCACCGTCATGGCCTGGGCAGCCAGGGCAGCCTTGAGCGAGTCAGTGAGCACGGCGTCATCGACGTTGTCGCCAGCGTCGAGGCCTAGCCATGCCTTGAACTGATCGAGGGTCGGCGTGCCCTGGGTGGCCATGGCTTACGGGCCCTCGGTGCACTGCACCAGCGCCTGGGGGCGCACAACCACTGTCTTGCTGCGGCGCTCGGCCAGCAGCGTGAACACATTGTGAATGAACGTGTCGCCGTGGCTGTCGGTGACATAGAGCGCGACCGCGCTGCGGAAAAACTGCGTGATGGCGGTGCGGAAGTCACCCACCAACGCCGTGCCCGCGGTCTGGCTCATCGACGGAATCACCGACAGGCCCCAGAACTGCTGGCGGATGACGGGCCCGTTGAGGGTGTCGCCCATCACGCCCACATCCATGGCCGCCCAGTCGGCGGGGTTGAGCAGCACCGCGCTGGGGTTGTAGCCCGCGCCCTGGATGGTGCCGATGCCGACCCGGATGGCACCCAGCAGCGAGTCGCTGGTGGCGTCGGGGATGGCGGCGGCGGCGGCGGTCACCGCGGCGGTGGCCTGGGCCTCTTCCTCGCGCACCACGTCGCGCTGTAGCTCGCCGTCGATGTAGCTGCGCACGGTGGCGTAGTCCTCAACCATCTGGCGGGTGAGCTGGGTCCAGACCGCGATCGTGTCGAGCACGGCGGGCGTAACCGTCGGGCCCCACTCGGCGCTGGGCTTGAGAGCTTCCTCGGCCACCACGGTGGCCCCGCCCGCCTTCTTTGCCCAGGCGATGAACTCGATGCTGTTGCCCGACACCTGCACGCGGTTGACGTTGTCGAGCAGCGGCGTCGGCGCGGGCGCTGGCGTGGTGTCGACCTGGGCGATGGTGCCCTTGAGGCCCGCGGCCACCAGGTCGGCAACGCTGGTCGGCAATGCGCGAGTCTCGATGCCGTCAAGGTCGAGCTCGAGGCGGCTCGAGGTGCCGCGCTGCCCGTAGCTGCGGAACTGGTCGGAATCGACAAACTGCTGGCCCCAGCTCGACCGCGTCTGTACCAGGTCGGTCTGGCGCTGTTGCTGCCTGGTGGTGGCCTTGGCCAGCTTGGCATCGAGCGCGTCGGCGCTCTGCTGCTGCTCGAGCAGCTCGGCCAGCGAGGTGATGCGCCCATCAAGGTCGGTGCCGCTCTTGCGCAGCTCGACATAGGTGGGGTCGTCGGGGTTGAACGTGTCCGACTCGGCGATGGCGACCGCTGCGGCCTGCACCTCGGAGCGTTCCTGAATCAACTTGTCTAGCACGGCGTTACCCATGGCGATGCCCTCCTGGCGTCGCTCAAACTGCGGGCGGCGTTAGGTTCTGGCGCGGCCATCGGTGTGGCGTGCGTCGACGTAGCCGACGCTCGAGCCATGCAGCGCGTTGGCTGAGCCAGGCGGTGCTGGGTGTCGTGCCGTGCAGCGGGTCGGGCGTTAGCCCTGAGCCCTTACGGCGCAGACGCTACGCCCGCGGCAGATGGTGCGTCCAGGGCGGCTCTGTCAGCCAGTAGGCCAGCTCAGCCTCGCGGCGGTTCTCGGCCTCGGCGTCGCGCACCGACAGCACGCGGGCATCGGTGCCGTAGGCCCCAGCGCCTACTGGGGAAACGCCCAACAGCACCGCCCTGTCATGGCGCACCAGGATGTTGTCACGGCGGCGGATGAACTGCGCATGTCGGCGCTGCGGCCTGAACTCCACCGACAGCTCATCAAGCACGGGGTTGGGCCCGCGGGTCAGGGCCAGGATGTCGCGGCCCGCCGCGGTCTGGGCGATGCGCAAGGTGCCGTAGATGCCATCGCCCTCATCGCGCAGCTCGACCGCGTTACCGACGACCACGCTGCGGTTGTGCTGCTGGTCGGTGACCTTGACCCGTGACGGGTTGCCGACGGCGGCGGCGAAACAGCCACGGCTGAACACTTCCCAGAGGCCCTGGCCTATCTCGGCCTCGACCTCATACGGGGCCAGCTTCACCTCGAGCAGCCCCTGGTCGGGGTCGACCTCGGCGACCTGGGCGGCCCTGGTGTGCACGGCCTCGAGGTCGTACAGGGCCTCAGTGCTGGCGGTCATGGCTCGGTCACTTCCTCGGTGGTCTCGGGCTCGGCCTTGGCCCGCTTGCTGGCCCGCTTCCTGGTGGCCTTGGGCTTGGCCTCTGGCTGCTGTTGGCGGGCCTCGCGGCGGCGTTGTTTCTTATTGGTCATCGGCGTGCCCTTCCGTTCATCGCCAGGCCTGGCTGAGGTGTAGGTGGCGCTGCTGGGGCGGTGCCAGTGCGGGCTCAGACTCAGGCACTGGCACCGCTGCGGGCACGGCGTCCGATGGCACGGGCCCCAGGCCCTCGAGCTGGCGGCATTCCTCGATGGTCAGCAGCCCCATGTCGAGCGCCAGCTTGTAGGCCGCGAACCGCTCGGATGCTGGCGGGTTGGCGAATCCGTCGAGGTTGACCTTGACGCCCGCGGTGCCAGCCAGCAGCGCGGTGAGCACGTCCTCAACCGCGGCGATCCATGCGGCGAGGCCAAAGTCTTTCAAGTCTTGGAAGTGGTCGCGCACGTTGCTGTAGGTCGCTGAGCCGCTGAGGCTGACGCCCAGGTTGTCGGGGCTCAGCGCGAACGCGTAGGCCACGTCCGCGATGCTGAGCCGCTTCACCTCGCCCAGGGCGGCGTCGACGGGCGACAGGTTCAGCGGCACGAAACTGGTGTAGGCGTTGAGCACCGCGATGCTGCGGCGGTCGCCGCCGTGGTTGGCCAGCCAGTTGGTGCGCAGCTCCTGGGCGTTCTCGGGTGTCAGCCCAGCGCCCACCGTGCCGTCGACCTTGAGATAGCCCGCGGGCACGCCACTGCGGAACGTGCCGGAGGTGTAGTCCTGCACCTGCCTGGTGATGCCGAACGCGCCAGGGCTCATCTCAAACACGCCCATGCTGTGACCCTCGGCGTCGACTGGGCTGTGCGGGTTGCGCAACGTCACCAGCCGATAGGTCACCGCGCCCAGGGTCACGTAGCCGTCGCGGTCGAACGCGACATCGTCGGTGGTCTGGTTGGTGCCCGCTGACAGCGTCCACACCAGCGTGCCGTCATCGTCGCGGACGGTCGACAGCAGGGCTGGGTCGACCAGCCGCAACGTGCCCGCCAGCGGCTGCCCGTTCATGTCGTCCTGGCAGATGAATCCCCCGACGCCCCACCAGAGCGCCGAGCGAATCCATGCGCCCCAGAACTCGGAGCGGGGCAGCTTGGCCACCGCGGGGTAGACGCTGTCAACGAATCGGGCGTCAGGCCTCAGCAGCATGGGGTCGGTCAGGAAGCGGCCCGACGGTTGCGGGCTGCCGTCGGCGAGGTCGACCTGGCGGAACGGTGCGGCGGTCAGCGGGCTGACAATGAGGCTGGTGGCTCGGGTGACGATGGGCAGGCCTGCCGCGCTCGCACCGAATCCCCAGGGCCCGTTAGGCCCGATGGGGTTGGCCAGGCCGCCGCTGTCGATGCCGAGCCACCAGACGGGCCCGTGGTTGCCGTCGCTCATCCAACCGTCGGGGCTGTTCTCGAGGATGTCGCCCGTGGCGCGGGTGTATTGGGCTCGCTGTTGCAGCCGTCGGCCCGCTTGGTTGAGCGGACGGTGGCGAGTCGGCACGTCGACCTCGAGGGTGCTCGATGGTTGCCGACTCAGGGCAGATGACCAGGTGCGCGACTCAGGCGCTGGCCAGCAGACTACGCCTGGTCACCCATCGGGCGGTATGACGCGGGTTTGGTAGCGGGCCAGCAGGTCTTTGATGTCGGTGAAGTTGACCCACTTGTTGCCGTCCGTGTGTCCGCTGCCGCCACGCCACCCGCGCATGAGGGTCTGTAGCGCGTCCACGGCACCCTCAGCCCGTAGGCGGTCCATCATGGCCCGTGCCCGTGCGTCTTTTTCGGCGGTTGGTGGCTGGCTCGGCATGGCCTCGAGGCTAGTAGACGGCGGCCACCTGGCGCGGCTGGCGGGCTCGAGCCACCGCCCACACCGCCGCCTTGACCGCATCGCCTCGATGTCGAGACACCACCCGCGGGCCCTCGGGTCCCCGCTGGGTGCGCAGCTCGGCGACCTGGTCGGCCAGCAGCGGGCCACCGTCATGGCGCAGCACGTCCTGGTCGATGAGCTGGCGCAGCTCGGTGGCGGTCTGGGTCATCCTCGAGCCGACGGCCTCGACATGCGGCTGGCCATCGAACGCGGGATCGGTGGCCAGCGTCTTACCCACCAGCACCACATCGGCCCCGACGCTCAGAGCCGATCTGGCGGCCTCGGGCACGTTCGGGTGGTCCGACACCCGCACCAGCACGCGCCAGGCGTCCAGAGGCCACGCCAGGGCCACTGACACGCCCTCCTGATACCAGGACTCAACCGCCGCAACCATCGGCGGCGTGCTCGGCGTCGCGTCCACCTCGAGGCTCGCCCACTGGGCGCTGGCCACCACCAGCGAGCCGACAGGTGCCCGCCGCTTGCCAGGGTTCGGCCAGGCGTTGCCGTACTGGCTGACGATGGCCTGGATGGGGTCGGGGTCGTCATCGGCTGGGTCGACATCACCGACCCTGGCCCGCTCGAGCTTGCGGGCGATCATCCGACGGCGCTGCTCGGACCAGTGCGGGCTCGCCGCCCGCCACACCTCGGGGTCGTCCAGGTCGGCCCCAGGCGGCATCCCCCACCAGAGCAGCAACGTGTCGGCCTCGGTCGCCGACCCATCCCCAATCTCGGTGATGGCGGTCGACATCCGACGGCGCATCAGGCTGGTGGCCCGACGGTTCGCCGTCGAGGTCATCCAAAGCTGGGGCTTGGTGCGTTCCATCAGGGCAGGCTCTAGCCCGTCATCGACGGTGCCAGGCTTCACCGCCCAGCCCTCATCGACCAGCGCCAGCCCCGCGGGGTAGCCGTACACCCCATCCTGGGAACGCACCAGCCAGCGGCTGCCATCCGGGGCGTCGATGGTCTCCTTGCCGTTGCTGCGCAACACGTGCCAGCCAGGATGGCTGTCGGCGTACGCCCAACCCTGGGCCCACACCTCGCGGCATATCTGCATGTCGCTGCCGGTGTGCATCACGGTCTGAGGCTCACCGAACCAGTCGGCGTCGGCCATCCGGTGCATCGCCACCGCGAACATGCGGCGGCTCTTCCCTGACCGCCGTGGCGTCGACTCCACCACCGTCGACCACACCAGCTCGCCGTCGGCGTCATGCTCATACTGCCGCCGCAACGCGAACCGCTGCCACCAGCGCAACGTCATCCCCAGCTCGGATTCGATCCAACGTTCGGCCACGTCGCCGTAGCTGCCGACCGCGGTGGAATGCGGCGGCGTCATCACCAGCGGCCAGGAGAACTCTGGCGGTGTTTCCATCAGATCGACCAACCACGGCACGGCCTCGAGCGAGGCAGGGTCAAACACAGGCAGGCCATGGTCAGTCTGAGAGAGAACTTGGGAGG
>Ga0207686_10000397_pt1 | contig 30302 bp, 18 predicted proteins | sample KBSM24metaG_FD_184396 | JGI IMG/M metagenome (GOLD analysis project Ga0207686, IMG submission 184396) | Miscanthus rhizosphere microbial communities from Kellogg Biological Station, Michigan, USA - KBS M2-4 metaG (SPAdes) (version 2) | ecosystem: Host-associated > Plants > Roots > Rhizosphere >...
GAGGAAGCGCCTGAATGAAAAGGTCCGGCTTCGGCCGGCCTTTTCATTTTGATTGCGAAAGAAAGGTGAGCATCGTGTGCGGCTATGCTGAACTCAGCTTGTGCTAGACTTCGGGCGCAGTGGCAAGTACGACGGTTGCTAAGAAAACTCACGGTCGTCAGCGAGTTCGCAAGATCAGAACTCGCGCCCGATACGAACAGCGCAGACTGAAACGCATCTCGCGCACTGCAACGCTCGGCGGTCTCTTTCTCTCATTTCTCAAAATCGGTCTCACGGGATTCGGCGGCGGCTTTGCCGTGCTCGCACAAATCCGCCACCTTGTCGTCCTGGAGCGTCGCTGGCTCGGTGAGCATGATTTCGTTGAAGCCCTGGCTTTAGGTCAGAGCCTGCCCGGTACCAGCGCCGGCAACGCTGTCACTTATCTCGGATTTCGTCTGCGCGGTTGGCGCGGAGCGGCCGTTTCATTGAGCGGCTTCATCCTGCCCTCGATGTTGATGATGATCGCGCTGGGCGCCATGTACGATCGCCTGCGGGCCCTGCCGAATACCGAACAACTCTTTCATGGATTTAATGCCGCGGTGGTGGCGCTGATCGCGGTCACTGCCTGGCGCATGGGCCGGCACACCTCCAGCAAAACCTGGCAGCGCATCCTGATCGTGCTTTCATTCGCCGCCGTGGTCCTGCTGCGCGCTACGGTCATCGAGGTGATTCTGGTGGCGGGATTGATCGGAATCGGAATCGAGTCGTTCGTCGAGCCACGCCTGCCACGCCTCGGACGCATCCGCGGATTCGCCGTGCGCCGGCAGCAGCGCATACGAGATCGACTGGGCCCGCGCCGGCGTCGAAAGCCGCACAGGTTTGTTGGTGGCTACCTGACCGAGGCCATGGCCGAAAAACGTTTGCGCGATATGAGTGAGCAGCTGGTCACGCAGGCACCGGAAGATGTAACGAACGAACAACCCAAAGAAACGAACCGCAGGATTACCACGTCGCGAAAGGCGTTGCTGCTGTTGCCCGCGTGGCCGATTATCGCCAAGCTCGGGCTCGCGCTTTCGGTATCGTTCATCTTCCTGCGGATCGGCGCGGTGACCTTCGGCGGCGGCTACGTGATGATTCCGGAAATTGAAAACGAAGTCGTCAACTCGCACCACTGGCTCGATCATCAACAGTTCGCCGATGCAACTGCGCTGGGCCAAATCACTCCGGGTCCGGTTTTGATCATGGCGACATTTGTGGGTTATCGCGTGGCGGGCACGCCCGGAGCTCTGCTCTCAACCTTATGCGTCTTCCTGCCGTCGTTTTTGATGACCATCGCGGCAGGTTCGTCGTTCAAACGCTTTCGGGCTAATCGGCAGGCGCAGGCATTTCTGCGCGGAGTCGCGCCGGCGGTCACAGGTCTGCTCGCCGCCGCCGCCTGGAGCGTCGCGCGCGCCGGCATTCACACATTCATCGGCGCCGCGATGTCAGTTGTGATTCTGGTGATCCTATTACGCTATCGTCCGAACGCATTTTGGGTTTTGATGGGAGCTGGAGTGTTCCGCTTTTTATTGGCGCTGGTCTTGTGGTGAGGAACGCACGCATCCTTTCGTGCGTCACCGGCGTCCTGGCCGGTCCTTTCTCTGGCATTTGCGGGCAAGATGCCCGCGACCCGCAGGCAGGGACGTTTGCGCTGCATCAATGCGCCACGTATCGACGAAACGCCGCTTCCAACTGGGGATACTTGAACTCAAATCCCATCGACATGAGCTTCTTCGGCAGAACCTTCTGACTGGCCAGCAACATCTCATCCGCCATTTCGCCGAACGCCAAACGTGCCGCGAAGGCAGGCATAGCCAAGGCAGTGGGACGATTCAGAACATGACCCAGCGTGCGCGTGAATTCTTCGTTGGTCACCGGATTTGGCGAAACGATATTCAGCGGACCGCGCATGGCCTGGTTGCTGATTGCCAGCTTGATCGCATTCACGACGTCGTCGAGCGCTACCCAGCTGATGTACTGCTTGCCCGATCCAACTTTACCGCCCATCCCCATTTTGAAGGGTGTCAGCAGCTTCGAAAGCATGCCGCCTTCACGCGCGAGAATCGGCCCTAAGCGCAAATTGACTACACGCACTGCGGCCTTGATGGCCGGCTCGCAAGCTTTCTCCCATTCGCGACACACGCCGGCCAGGAATCCGCCGCCCGATTCACTCTGCTCATCGAGCGTCTCATCGTCGCGGTCGCCATAAATGCCGGTGGCCGAAGCGCAGATGAATGCGCCTGGCTTGACGTCCATCTTCGCGATGGCTTCGCTCAAAAGATGAGTGCCTCCGACGCGGCTGTCGCGAATCTTTCGCTTCTGCTCGTCGGTCCAGCGCCCACCGGCAATATTTTCGCCGGCAAGGTTGATGATCACATCAAACCCTGCGAGCGTCTGTTCATTTAATTGATCCTGATTCGGGTGCCATTCGATTTCGCCTGACTTGGCCGCCCCTCGGACCAGGCGAGTAATGGCCGCGCCGTCGTTGGTGAGCGAGGGAATCAGAGCTGAGCCAACGAGGCCACTGGCGCCCGCGATTGCAATCTTCATCTACCGGCTTCCTTTTGCGGGGAATCAAACAACTGAAACGCTGCGAACATCGTAACCCAGTCGGCGGCCTGATGCATCTTTCGCAGCATTGTAATTGCCTCAAAACTATGTAGAATTCCCGGCTACCGCTGTCCCAGAGTCTGCTGCGTGAATCGCCAAAGACTATTCGTTCTGATTGTGCTCGCTACGCTCGTCGTGTGCCTCGTAAGAGTGCGCGACGCGCGGATGCAGTCGTCGACGCTGCGACGCATCACGAACACCAGCGAAGAAGGGATTAACCTGAATCCCTCGATCAGCGGCGACGGGCGGACTGTCGGCTTTGAATCGACCGAAGACGTTGCGGGCGCGGGCGGCGCAGATCATTTCCGCGCGATTCGCGCGAACATCACCAGCGACCCGCCGTCATTCTTTCAAATCGCCGGCTCGCGTTTCGTTGCGCCCGCGATCTCGCAAGACGGTTCACGCATTGCTTTTGCATCGCGAGACGATCTGCTGGGCACCAACAGCGACGGCAATTCAGAAATATTCCTGTTCGATGGCGCAAAACTCATTCAAGTCACCAACACTTCACCGGGAAGTCTTGCGAACAGAATCACGAACGGAAATTTCCAACCCTCGATTTCCGATGACGGCCGCTTCATTGCATTCTCTTCAAACCGCGATCTGGCCGGCCAAAACAGTGATGGCAACTTCGAGATTTTTGTCTACGACTCAACCGCAAGTTCATTTTCGCAACTGACTAGTTCATCAGGCATCGTCGGCTTTACCGACGCGAAGATCAGCGGCGACGGTTTCACCGTGGCATACATTCGCGACAACGCCGCCACCCCGGGCAGTGCACGCGATCTGCTCAAACAACCGCGCGTGGGACTGGGACCAATTACCTTAATCGGGGCAAATATCCAGTCGCTTCAGATGACCTATGGCCGCGCGCTCAGCGATGACGGTGCGCGCGTCGTCTATGCCGCAGAAACCGCGACCAACACTACGCAGGTGTTCATGTTCGATGGGCGTTCCGGAGGCACGGTTCGCCAAATCACCACGCTGGGCGCGCGGGTCACCGAAGTTCCGCTCGATCCCACAATCAGCGGCGACGGCTCACGCATCGCCTTCGCTGCGCGCCGCACAGTCAGTGGCGCCGGCAGCAATTCAGACGGCGGCGTCGAACTTTACGTCTACGATTTTCCGACCGCGACGTTTTCGAAAATCACCAATGCGCCTTCCAGCGCGACTGCGGAAGTAGTCTCGTCTTTGAGCGACGATGGCTCGATCGCCGCTTTCAATTTTCCGCGCATCTTATCCGGCGCAGTCACGAACAGCGGCACCGAAAACAATTCCGAAATCTATGCGCTGGCGCCGCCCGCGCGCCCGGCAAACGGAACGTTGACGGCGATTCTCAATGACGCATCATTTGGTCACGAGCCGTCGCCGACCAGAGCTCTCGCGCCGAACAGCATCGCCGCCGCGCAGGGCACGAATCTCGCAAACACGACCACGCAAACTCAGCGACTGGCTGACGGAACTTTTCCGACCAGCGTTGGCGGTGTGCGGGTCATGGTCAATGGGCGGGCAGCGCAAATCTTCTTCATCTCGCCGACACAGATCAATTTTCTGGTGCCGCCGCAAACCGAGATCGGCACGGCCGAAGTTATCGTTACTAATTCCGAAAACTTCCCTGCCCGCGGCACTGCTTCGATCCTGCGCGCAGCGCCGGGCATATTCACTAAAACCGGCGACGGCATCGGCGAAGGCCTGATTCTCAATGCCGACACGCTTCAGGAAGGCCCTTTTGATCCGACGGGCGGAGATCTTCGTCTGACGATTTTCGCCACAGGTGCGCGCAACGCCGCGGTCACGACCGTCTCCATCGGCGGCCGCACCGTAAATGCCGAGGCGGTAGTTTCGTCAAACACGCTGCCGGGTCTCGACGAAGTGCACGTGCGCGTTCCGGCAGACCTGCGCGGCGCGGGCACAGTCAATCTCTCGGTCACCTCAGATGGTCGCGACAGTAATCCCGTCACCATCAACTTCCTCGGCGATCCAACTCGCGCGATCTTCTTCAACGAAGTTCTTTCCGATCCGCCAAACGGAACTGCCGGCGATGCAAACAACGACGGCGTCCGCGACGGTACCGACGATGAATTTGTTGAATTCGTCAACGGCAGCGCGAGCGACACGATCGGGATGAGCGGGTGGACCGTCAAGACCCGCGCGACCGGGAGCACAACTGAGACCACGCGCTTCACATTTCCTGCGGGCACATCCCTCTCGCCCGGCACGGCGGCGGTAGTGTTCGGCGGTGGCACGTTCAATACAGCCGATCCGATCTTTGGCTGCGCCCAGGTCTTCAAAGTAAATTCGTCGGCCGGGTTATCGCTCACCAACAGCGGCCTGACCATTTTGCTGCGCGATTCGGCAGGAAATCTGATCGCGCAATTCGCCTACGGCGGATCGACCGGATTGGATGGCAACAATTCGCAATCGCTTACGCGATCACCCGACATCACCGGCGCGTTTGTCTTGCACACAACGGCGAACCCTGCGCGCCGGTTCTCGCCAGGATTAAAAGTAGACGGCACCCCGTTCGGTAACTGCGCCAGCCATCCTGCCACCGTGACCATCTCGCCCACGGCGACGACCGTGAACCAGGGACAGTCCACACAATTCACTGCGCAGGCCTTCGATCAATTCGGCGGTGCGATGACCGGCGTGCCTATCGCCTTCACTTCAGATAACACTGCGGCAGCGACGATCGATTCGACATCGACAAATCAGTCAACCGGAGTCGTCACCGCCAACGTCGGCACTCATAACCCCGGGGTGGCCCACATCACGGCGTCGGCGACCGACGGCACGACGAGCGTCAACAGTAGTCCCGCGACATTGACCGTCGCCGGGCCCGCTTTGAGCGTCAGCGATGTCAGTAAGAATGAGGGGAATGGCGGCCCAACCACGTTCACGTTCACCGTGAGCCTTTCGCTTCCCGCTCCGTCGGGCGGCGTGACGTTCGATATCGCCACGCAGGACGGCGCCGCGACCGTTGCCAACAATGACTACGTGGCGCGCGCCTTGACCAATCAAGTCATTCCCGCGGGCGCGCAATCATACTCATTTGACGTCACGGTAAACGGCGACACCGCGATTGAGCCAAATGAAAACTTCTTCGTCAGCGTCTCGAACGTCAGCGGCGCCAGCATCACCAAGGGCCAGGGCACGGGCACAATTCTTAACGATGACAGTCCCACTCTGAGCGTGAGCGACGTTTCGGCGAGTGAAGGTAACAGCGGCACAAAGACTTTCACGTTTACCGTAACGACTCCAGTCGCGGCCGGTCCCGGGCCGATCACTTTCGACATAGCGACTGCGGACGGGATCGCGACCTCCGCCAGCGGTGACTACGTCGCGCGTGCGCTGACCGGCCAAACAATTCCGGTGGGCCAATCGAGCTACAACTTCGATGTCACTGTGAACGGCGACACGCTCGCCGAATCTAACGAGACGTTCTTCGTGAACATCACGAATGTTTCAGGAGCCCAGGTTAACGACGGTCAGGGTCAAGGAACGATTCAGAACGACGACCCTGCGAGTCTTGTCATCAGTCAGGTTTATCCCGGCGGCGGTTTGACGAATGCGACCTACACGAACGACTTCATCGAACTCTACAACCGCGGAACGACGACGATTGATTTCTCAGTCACGCCATACTCGGCGCAGTTCCTCAGCACGAGCGGATCGACCTGGACCAAGACTGATTTAACTTCGGGCGTTATTGCTCCCGGGCGTTACTTTTTAATTAGAGAAGCGGGCGGCGCGACCGGAAGCTCGCTGCCTGCACCGGACGCCACCGGCACCATCAACCTGACAAGTACGACCGACGGCAAAGTCGCGCTGGTCGCCGGCGCCACGCTACTCACGGGCAGTTGTCCCGGAGACGACGGCACGCAACCCTTCAACCCAACCAACGTTGCAGATTTTGTGGGCTACGGAGGAACGGCAGCGACGGCCAACCATTGTTACGAAGGCACCGGGCCGGCCACGTTCACTCTGGGCAACAACACGATTGCCGCCTTCCGCAAAGCCGGTGGTTGCGTCGATACGAACGACAACGCGAATGATTTCTTCACTGCACAACCAAACGCGCGCAACAGCGCATCGCCCCTCGGTGATTGCAAACCGGAAATCACCATCAACGATGTGACTGTCACCGAAGGCAATTCGGGAACGGTGAACGCCAATTTCACGGTCACACTTTCAGCGGCCAGCGCACAGACCGTTAAAGTAGATTTCGCCACCGCTGATGGCACGGCGACAAGCCCTGCGGACTATCAATCGAATAACGGAACACTGACTTTCAATCCCGGCGATCTCACAAAGACGATTACGGTGCTCGTCAACGGCGACACGATGGATGAGCCGAACGAAACTTTCTTTGTGAATCTGTCGAACGCCTCGAACGCCGTGATCCTCGACAGCCAGGGCCAGGGCACGATCACCGACAACGATGCAGCGCCGTCGCTCTCGATTAACGACGTGGCGGTTAGTGAAGGCGATAGCGGCACGACGTCAGCGACATTTACGGTCTCGCTCTCGGCTGCGAGCGGATTCATGGTCACCGTCAATTACGCGACGTCCGACAACACCGCCACCGCGGGCAGCGATTATCAGGCGACAAACGGCACAGTCACGTTCAATCCGGGCGAAACGTCCAAGCCAATTAGCGTCAACGTAAATGGCGATACGGACTTCGAACAGAATGAAAGCTTCTTCGTCAATCTCAGCAGTCCGCTGAATGCGACGATCGCTGATGGCCAGGGCATCGGCGCCATCAATAACGATGATCCGTTACCGCCGACGCCGAATTTCTTTATCGACGACGTCAGCATCAGTGAAGGCGACTCGGGAACGAAGACGGCGAACTTCACGGTCACGCTGAATCCGGCAGCTGGACAGCAAACCACTGTTCAGTTCGCGACGGCGAACGGAACTGCGACGGCCGGCTCCGATTATCAATCGACGAATGGAACGCTTACCTTCGCGCCCGGCGAGACCAGCAAGCCCGTCAGCGTGACGATTAACGGAGACACGCTGGTTGAGCCCGACGAAACCTTCTTCGTCAATCTCTCAAACCCGAGCGCCGGCACAAACCTCGGTGACCCGCAAGCCATGGGCACAATTCAAAACGATGATCAGCCGAATTTGGTAATCAGCCAGCTTTATCCGGGAGGTGGCTTGACCGGAGCGACTTATGCGAATGATTTCATCGAACTCTATAATCGCGCGACGACGACAGTTGACTTCTCGGTCACGCCTTATTCGGTTCAGTTCCTGAGCACGAGCGGATCGGCCTGGTCCAAGACTGACCTGACGACGGGCACGATTGCTCCCGGTCATTACTTCTTAATTAAGGAAACCACGGGAGGCGCGTCGGGCGCCGCATTGCCGGCCGCCGACGCCAACGGAAGTATTAATCTGACGAGCACCACCGCGGGCAAAGTCGCGCTCGTAAGCAACACGACGCTGCTGACCACGAACTGTCCCGGCGACGATGGCGCCCAACCTTTCAATCCCGTTGGCGCGGGCATCGCAGACTTCGTCGGCTACCTGGGAACCGCAGCGACAGCTAATCACTGTTACGAAGGTAGCGGCCCCGCATCATTCAGCAGCGGCAGCAACACGACTGCCGACTTCCGCAAGGCCGGCGGGTGCCTCGACACGAACGACAACGCGAGCGACTTCTTCGTCGCGCAACCGAGCCCGCGCAACACTTCATCACCCGCCGGCGATTGCAAACCTGAGATCGTCATCAACGACGTGACGGTCACGGAAGGCAACAGCGGAACGATCAATGCGACGTTCACGGTGACCTTGACCGCCACCAGCGCGCAGACGGTGACAGTCGATTTCGCGACCGCGGACGGCACTGCCACGGCGCCGGCCGACTATCAATCGAATAACGGCACGCTGACATTCGCGCCAGGTGACACCACCAAGACCATCACTGTCCTCGTTAACGGAGACACGCTCGACGAAGCAAACGAAACGTTCTTCGTTAACCTGACCAATCCGGCGAATGCGTCGATCGTCGATGCACAGGGTCTCGGCACAATCACCGACAACGATCCGGCTCCCTCGATTTCCATCAACGACGTGAGCATGGCTGAAGGGGATAGCGGCACGACTGCTTTAAATTTCACGGTCAGCCTGTCTACCGCCAGTGGACAAGTCGTGACCGTGAATTACGCGACGGCGGACGACACCGCGACCGCGCCTTCCGATTATCAATCCGCCAGTGGCACCGTCACCTTCAATGCGGGAGAGACCGCAAAGCCGGTCACTGTGCTGGTTAACGGCGACACCGATTTCGAACAGAATGAAACGTTCTTCGTTAATCTCAGCGGCGCGACGAACGCGAGCATCTCCGACAATCAAGGCATCGGCACGATTGCGAACGACGATCCCGTGCCGGTTACCCCAACCTTCTTCATCAACGACGCCGCCATCAGCGAAGGCGACAGCGGCACGGTTAACCTGAATTTCACCGTGACGCTTTCGCCGGCAAGCAGCCAACAAACGACCGTCGATTTCGCCACCGCGAACGGCACCGCGAGTTCGAGTAGCGATTATCAATCGACCTCCGGCACTCTGACCTTCGGTATCGGCGAAACGACGAAGCCGGTGACCGTCGTGCTCAACGGCGACACGCTCGTCGAACCCGACGAAACGTTCTTTGTGAATCTCACGAACGCGACCAGCGGGGCCGGAATTGGCGATGCTCAGGGCATCGGGACAATCCAGAATGACGACGCGGCGAATGTCGTAATCAGTCAGGTTTACCCCGGCGGCGGTCTGACGAATGCGACTTACGCCAGCGATTTCATCGAATTATTCAATCGCGGCGCGACGACGGTTGATTTCTCAGCCACGCCGTCCTCGGTACAGTTTCTGAGCACGACGGGATCGACGTGGGCGAAGACCGATTTAACCTCAGGAACCATTCTTCCCGGCCATTACTTCCTGATTAAGGAAACTTCCGGAGGGACCGGCGCCGCTCTGCCGGCCGCTGACGCGACGGGGACGATCAATCTCACCAGCACCACCGCCGGCAAAGTCGCGCTCGTCTCGAACACGACTCTGTTAACCGGCAATTGTCCCGGCGACGACGGCACGCAACCATTCAATCCGACGAACATGATCGATTTCGTTGGCTACGGCGGGACGGCAGCGACGGCTAATCACTGTTACGAAGGAAACGGCCCGGCGCCGTTCACCCTCAGCAACAACACGATTGCTGATTATCGAAAGGCCGGCGGATGCACTGATACAAACGACAACGCTGCGGACTTCTTCACCGCCACGCCGTTCCCGCGCAATTCACTTTCGACCAACAACTGTGCCGGCGGCGCTACGCCAACTCTGGCAATCAACGACGTAACGATCACCGAGGGCAACAGCGGCACAACGACGGCGACGTTTACGGTGAGCTTGTCCGGTCCCGCCCAGGGCGCCGACGTGACCTTTGATATCGCCACCGCAAATGGAACTGCGACGACGGCCGACAATGATTACGCGGCGAAGTCTTTGACGAATCAAGTCATTCCCGCGGGACAGACGAGCTACGCCTTCACCGTCAACGTGAACGGTGACAACAACGTGGAGAGCGACGAGGCGTTCGTGGTCAACGTGACGAATGTCGTGGGGGCCGGCGTCTCAGACGGACAAGGGACGGGCACGATTCAGAATGATGACCTGCCGGCGATATCAATCAATGACGTGTCGGTGACTGAAGGCAACAGCGGCACAACGAATCTTGATTTCACGGTGAGCTTGTCGGCGCCGGCGCCCGCCACGGTGACCTTCGACATCGCCACCGCGGATGGCACGGCAATGACGTCAGACAATGATTACGTCGCGAACAGCTTGAGCGGGCAAACGATTGCTGTCGGACAGCAGACGTATCATTTCTTCGTCACCGTCAACGGCGACGGAAGCGTTGAAGCGAATGAAACGCTCTTGGTGAATCTCACAAATGTGAGCGGCGCGACAGTTGATGACAGCCAGGGCCAGGGCACGATTGTCAACGATGACACCCCAACATTCTCAATCACGCAATCAGTTGCGGTAGCCGAGGGCAACAGCGGCGCCAGCAACGCAACGTTCACCGTCACGCTCTCGCCCACGATCAATCAAACGGTGACGGTGCAATACGGGACGGCCGACGGCACAGCCAAATCGTCGAGCGATTATCAAAGCACCAGCGGAACCTTGACGTTCGATCCCGGCGACACGAGCAAGACTATCGACGTGCCGGTCAATGGTGATTTGCTGGTTGAGCCGGACGAGACTTTCACCGTCACGCTCTCAAATCAATCGCCAAATGCGGCCATCTCGCCCACTAACGGGACCGGCACTGGAACGATTCAGAACGATGATACAGCCGTGGTCGTGGTCAGCCAGGTCTATGCGGGTGGCGGCAATACCAGCGCGCCTGCGGCTGTCTATAAAAACGACTTTATTGAAGTCTTCAATCGCGGCACGACGACCGTTGATTTGGCTGGTTGGTCCGTGCAGTACAGCTCGGCCAGCGGCACCGGCAATTGGTCGGTGACGCAACTCTGCGCCACCGGTCCGTGCCTGCTATCTCCCGGTCAGTACTTCCTGGTTCAGGAAGCGCAGGGCAGCGGCGGCACGCAGAACCTGCCGACGCCTGATGCTAACGGAACTATCGCAATGGCGACGGCGAGCGGAAAGGTCGCTCTGGTTTCGAATGCAACCGCGTTGAGTGGAGCGTGCCCGTCGAACGCAAGCATTTTCGATAAAGTTGGATACGGCGGTTCAATCGCGACGACTGATTTCTGCTACGAAGGAAGTGGGCCGACGCCAGCGCCCAGCAACGTCAACGCCGCGTTTAGAAAGGCGGGCGGATGCACCGATACGAATGACAACGCCGCCGACTTCTTCACGTTTGCCGCTTCGCCGCGCAACTCGGCTTCGCCTACAAACAGTTGCTCGGGCGCAGCCACGCCAAACCTTTCCATCGACGATGTCTCGGTAACCGAGGGCAATAGCGGCACAACCACCGCGACGTTCACTGTCAGCCTGAGCGCGCCGGCGCAAGGAACTGACGTCACCTTCGACATCGCCACGCAGGACAACACGGCGACGACCGCGAACAATGATTACGTCGCGAAAAGTCTGACGAATCAGATTATTCCCGCGGGACAGTCGACCTACACTTTCAGCGTTACCGTGAACGGCGATACGAACGTCGAGCCCGATGAATCTTTCTTCGTGAATGTCACCAACGTCGCCGGCGCCAACGTGACGGACGGCCAGGGCACCGGCACGATTCAGCACGACGACTTCCCTGCCCTGTCTGTCGACGACGTCGCCGCGGCCGAAGGTGACAGCGGCACGACCACCTTTACTTTCCACGTAACGCTTTCCGATCCGGCGCCGGCAACAGTCACCTTTGACATCGCCACGGCGGACGGCACTGCACAGGATCACAATCCGGTTAGCGAAGATAACGACTATCAGGCTCGTTCGCTCACCAGCCAGACCATCGCACAGGGCGCATCGTCTTTCGATTTTGCCGTCACGGTTAACGGCGACACGACCAACGAACCCAACGAAACGTTCTTCGTGAATGTCAGCAATGTTTCCGGCGCAACCGTGGCCGACGCGCAAGGCCAGGGAACGATTCAGAACGATGATGCCCCGCCGGATCTTTCGATTACCGACGTGACTCAGGCTGAGGGCAATGCGGGAACGTCGAGCTTCAACTTCACGGTTCAATTGTCGGCGCCGGCGAAAGCAGGCGGCGTCAGCTTTACCGTTAATACCGCGGACGGCACCGCGGCGGCCGGCAGTGATTATGTGGCCATCGTCAACGGCAGTGGCAGTATCGCCGAGGGCAGTTCGTCAACCACAGTCGCGGTGACCGTGAACGGCGACACTGTCTTTGAAGGAAACGAAACTTTCTTCGTCAATCTCTCGAACGTGACCGGCGCCAATGTCACCGACAGCCAGGGCCTCGGAACGATCTCAAATGACGACAATCAGCCAAACCTGGCCATCGCCGATGCGAGCGTCATCGAAGGCAACTCCGGCACGTCTCTGATGACCTTCACCGTGACGATGACGGGCTCGTCGCAATCATCAGTGACCGTGAATTATGCGACGTCCAATTCCAGCGCCACGGTAGCCGACGCCGATTACGATGCAGCTTCCGGCATGCTGGCCTTCGCGCCGGGCGATACCACCAAGACCTTCGATGTAACGATTCATGGCGACACCAAGCCTGAAGGCGACGAGATGTTCCTCGTCGATCTGACTTCGCCGTCAGGCGCCACCATCAGCGATAGTCAGGCGTTCGGCACGATCTTCCTTGATGACGCGTTCAGTGTGGCGGCCGTCAACACGGCTTATACCGAGAACTTCGACAGCCTCGCTCAAAGCGGAAATTCAAGCACCACGCCCACCGCGTGGACTCGGGCGGAGACCTTGTCGAGTGCGAATACCGTCTACACCGCGAACAACGGCGGCAGCACAACCGGCGACACCTACAGCTACGGCACGACGAGTCAAACGGATCGGGCGCTCGGCGGTTTGCGTACCGGATCGCTGGCGCCGACCATCGGTGCGTACTTTAAGAACGACACCGGCTCAACCATCAATTCGCTGACGATTGCCTATACCGGCGAAGAGTGGCGCCTCGGTACTGCCAGCCGGACGGATCGTCTGGACTTCCAATACAGCACCAACGCGACGAGCCTGACGACCGGCACGTGGACCGACGACGATGCGCTCGACTTCACGACTCCGAACACGACGACGACGGGAGCGAAAGACGGCAACAACGCTACGAACCGCACCGCTCTCACTCACACGATCAGCGGATTGTCGATTGCCACCGGCGCGACCTTCTGGATTCGTTGGACGGATTTCGACGCCAGCGGCGCCGATGACGGACTGGCCGTTGATGATTTCAGCATCACCGCCGGGGTGAATACTCCTGCGCTAACGATCGACGATCTCAGTCAAAGCGAAGGTGACAGCGGCACAACGACATTCAACTTCAACGTCCATCTGTCGTCACCTGCGCCACCAGCAGGCGTGAGCTTCACCATCAATACGGCGGACGGCACGACAAATCCGGCGACCGCAGGCAGCGATTATGTCGCCATCGTCAACGGCATTGGCAGTATTGCGCAGAACGGCACGTCAACCACCGTGAGCGTCACGGTCAACGGCGATGTGACCGTAGAACCTAACGAAACGTTCTTCGTCAATATCAGTAACGTCACGGGCGCGACCGTCTCGGATGGTCAGGCGCTGGGCACGATCCAGAACGATGATTCGCCACCGGCAACCGCCGACTTGTCCTTGACTAATACCGTGAACGACGCGACGCCGAACATCGGTCAGAACGTAACCTTTACCATAAAGATCAGTAACGCCGGTCCCAATTCGGCGAGCAGCGTTCAAGTGACAGACGCGCTGCCTGCCGGTCTCCAATATGTTAGTTCTACGGTTAGTCAGGGTTCGTACGTGAGCGGAACGGGAATCTGGACCGTGGGTACTGTGGCCACGGGAACCGACGTGGCAACTTTGACGATTACGGCGACGGTAGTGACTACCGGCGCCAAACTAAACAAAGCGGAAGTCACCGCGGATGCGACGACCGATCCGGATTCGACTCCAAACGACGGCATCGGAGACGATTTTGCTACTGTCAACGTTACCGGTGCAGCCAATGTGGTGATTAATGAGATCGTAACTCAAGCACCGAGCAGTCCACCCGCAAACCCGAACGACTTCATCGAGCTTTTCAACAAGTCAGGCACGAAGACTGTAGACATCAGCGGCCTCGTCATCTCATATCGGACGGGCGCTTCCACCACGACTGCGACGACATACACCTTGCCGGGTGCAGTCGGCAGCGGCACAACCACGATTGGCCCGAACAGCTATCTGATCATCGTCAACGGAAGTAACGCTTATGGAGTAGCAGCGGACTTCAACAACGCCGGCAATCTGGATCTAACGGCGGCTTCTGGTGGAGTAAAGATCGAGTTGAACGGAGTGAAGATTGACGGACTGACCTACAATAACACCTCGACTGCGCCTTCCTTCTTCGCGACCTTTGGCGAAGGAGCTGCGTTTCAATCACCGACTACCAGCGGTTTGCAGGACTACATTCGCAGTCCGAACGGCACCGACAACGACACCAATTCGACGGATTTCAAACGTAACGGTACCACCGCCAGTATTACCCCTAAGGCCGCTAATCCTTAAGCTTTATGATTCCGGCTTCGGCCCTCGGGATTAAGAATTCGCGCCTCGGGACTCTGATTCCCCGCCGAGGGACTGCGGTTTCCTGCCTGGGATCCCTTTCCCCTGCCTCGGGATCGCGATTCCCCGACGCCGGATTGCGATCCCGAGCCGACGTAACGCAATCCCAAGGCGACGGATCTTGATCCGGAGCCAGCGGATCGTGATCCGAAGCCAGCGGATCGTGATCCGTAGCCGACGGATCGCAATCCGGGGCTAGCGGATCGCAATCCGGAGCTAGCGGATCGCGATCCCGAGCCAGCGGATCGCAATCCACAGAGAGCGGATCGCGATCCGCAGTCGAAGGATCGCAGTCCCGAATCGAGATTTCCGTTTATTCTTGAGGAAATTGCAGGGTTTTAGCGCACGACCCCGGCGACTGGACTCGATGCGCTCGCATAAAGCCGCTTCGACATGCGGCCTGAGATATAAGCCAAACGTCCGGCCTGAATCGCCAGCTTCATGGCCTCAGCCATCTTCGCGGAATCTGCGGCCTCGGCGATCGCCGTGTTCATCAGGACAGCATCCGCACCGAGTTCCATCGCAATCGCGGCGTCTGAAGCAGTCCCGACTCCGGCATCGACGATGATGGTCGCGTCAGGCAGTTGTTCGCGCATGATGCGCAGGTTGGTGGGGTTCTGAATTCCGAGACCGGATCCGATGGGCGCCGCCAAAGGCATCACCGCAGGACAGCCGGCGTCGAGAAGTTTTTTGGCAACGATCAAATCGTCGGTGAAGTACGGCAGCACGATGAATCCTTCTTTGGCGAGGGTGCGCGCTGCTTCGAGGGTGCCTTCGTTGTCAGGAAACAGCGTCGTCTGATCGCCGATGACTTCCAACTTGATCCATTCAGTCTCCAGCGCCTCGCGTGCGAGTCGCGCCGTGCGGACGGCTTCTTCGGCGCTGTAGCAGCCGGCAGTGTTCGGCAAAATCTGCAAAGACGGATCGAGATGATCGAGAAACGACTCGCTGCTGCGATCGAGCGGGACACGACGCACGGCGACCGTGACCATCTCAGCGCCTGAGGCGCGATGCGCGGCCTTCATCTCATCGTGCGTCCGATATTTTCCGGTGCCGATGATCAGGCGCGACGTGAATGGCTTGCCCGCTATCTTGAATTCATCTGTCAATGCGATGGCCGGTGTAGACATGAGTGCGTACTTCCCTCGTATGAATTTACGAAGACTTTACACCGATTGATTTGGGATATGAAGTGTGCGCGATCACCGTTCGCCGCCACCGACGAAGTGAACAATCTCTATACGGTCTTCGTCGTGAAGCATTGTTGTCTGCCAGTCACTTCGCCGCACGACGTTACGGTTAAGCTCGATGGCTACCCGGGCCGGTTCCAGACCAAGCGTCGATATCAGAGAGTCAATCGTTAGTCCGTCCGAAAACTCACGCAGCTCTCCATTAAGATGAATCTTCACTTTGTGAACCTGATGAAATTAACCGGCGAGCTAACTTGCCACCGGTTCAGCTAGTGGATCATTTGCCCGGCACGATAATGCGGCGCAACTCGGCGCGCGTGCCTTCATGTTCTACCTGGACCAGAACCGCGGCGCGGCCGCTACGGAATTTGGGGAACTTCAGCGCCGCCTTGGCAAAGCCGTGCTCGTCGGTGGTCACCTCGATCTTGCCGGGCGAGAACGCTGTACTCAGCGTCTTCACAATCACCTTCACGTTGGCCGCCGGCAACCGAACATCATTAGTCGCGCGCATCACCAGGATCTTGAGCTCAACACTCGCACCTCCGACGAATTCCGGTTCATCGACCAGGAAAATAGCGATCGGAGCGTCGAACGAGTACTGTCCGAGACTAATAGCTGCGGGCGCCGCTTCGAGTGGTGGCGCGGGTTCCGGTGGCGCGAGTTCCGGTGGCGCGGGTTCCGGTGGCGCGGGTTCCGGGACCGCGGGTTGCAGCGCAGCGGGTTCGGACTCGGGCTCGGGAGGTAGCGGTTCGTGATGAGTTTCGTCCGCTGCCTGAGACGCATTCGCTCCGCCTTCGCGCCCGCTCATCCGCTTCAAGTCTTCAATCCTGCCGGCATGGACGGCAGCGCAAATCAGTTTGTGTTGCCGCTCGAGACGCTGCACCAAAATCTTCTCGTCAAAGCCGCCGGCGATCAGATCGTCATACGGCGCGCGTTTGGCTGCGAGGATCTCCCCCTTCACATAAACGAGCGACAAGATCAGCGGCGTGCGCAGACCCTTATCTTCGGTCTGCACGTGGTAAACGACGCCGTCAAATTCAACGTCTGTGTTGTAGCCGGTGATCACTCTGTGTCTTGAAGCGCGCCGTCGGGTTTACAAGAAGTGCTTCATGAAGGCCAATCGAACGTTAGCACACGCATTTTTCGACGGTCAATCAATTCTTATTTTCGGCGTTCTTCGCCTTGACACCCTCGGATCGTTGGCCTACGATCCTTGCTTGTACAATCATTCTCAAGCAATGGGTTTAGCGCAAGTTGTTAGCTTGCGAATCACGGCCAAGGATCGCAAGTTAACAACCTGCGCTGCTTGCACTTTGCGAACGAGTCGATGAGCTTCAATCTGTCTGACTATCTTCCAATCGTTTTGATGTTCGTCGTGGCGGCGGGTTTTGCGGGGACGTTCATCGGGTTGTCGCAGTTTGTCGGTCAACGCAAGCGGACCCGGACCAAACTCATGCCTTATGAGTGCGGCAAAGATCCGGTCGGCTCGGCGCGCGAACGCTTCTCAGTCAAATTCTATTTGATTGCGATGATCTTCATCCTGTTCGACATTGAAGTCATCTTTCTGGTGCCGTGGGCCGTGGTGTTTCGCCGGTTGTCGTCGCCTGAGTACGGGCTCGGCAACGTCGTCTTCTTTGAAATGATTGTCTTTATAGCGCTGCTGGCCGCCGGACTTATCTATGTAATCAAGAAAGGCGCGTTTGATTGGAGCGAGACTGCGCGACGCGAAGCGGAAGCGGAAGCCAAGCTTCTGGAGGAGAAGATTTCCAATTCCAAGTTTCAGGTTTCCAGTTCATCAAAAGCGGCCTGAACCTGAAACCTGAGACTTGAAACCTGAAACTAATTTATGGGTTTAGAGAACGTCTTAGCTGACTCGCTGCCGGAAATCTTGACGACCAGTCTTGATTCGTTAATCAACTGGGCGCGCAAGTCTTCGCTTTGGCCCGCGACTTTTGGTCTGGCCTGCTGCGCGATTGAAATGATGAATGCGACCAGCGGACGCAACGACCTGGCGCGATTTGGCTCGGAAGTCTTTCGCGCTTCGCCGCGACAGGCCGACGTAATGATTGTTTCAGGCCGCGTTTCGCGCAAAATGGCCCCGGTGCTGCGGCGCATCTACGATCAAATGCCCGAACCGAAATGGGTGATTTCGATGGGCGCGTGCGCCACTTCGGGCGGAGTATTTGATAATTACGCAATCGTTCAGGGCGTTGACAAGATCGTGCCGGTTGATGTGTACGTGCCCGGCTGTCCGCCGCGTCCGGAAATGTTGATTCACGCAGTGATGATGTTGCAGGACAAGGTGATGAAGGAATCGATTCGCGAGCGGCGTGACGCGCCCGATGAAGAAGCGCGCGAGGCGATCACGCCTGGAACGTTGCCGGTCACCGACGGTTCGACGTTGCGCCAGACGGATATCGCCCAGTCAAAGCCGTACACGATTGCGTCGCGACACGAGAAGAGACGATCATTTTAGTTTTGAGCTTTCGGTTTGAGTTTGCAGCGTCAGATTTAGACTCAGGTTAGATGGAACAGCAGAACCCGCAAGCCAACGCACCGGAAACGCAAACGAATCCGGACGCAGGCACGACGCCGTCGCCAACCGCGACGGCGTTACAGCGTCAAAACGCCGCGTGGGTTGTCGAGGTGGTCCAATCTCTCGGTGAAACCACCATCATCGTGCCGCGCGAACACATCGCGACTGTCTGTGGATTTCTGAAAGCCACTCCGGGACTTGAATTCAATTTCCTCTCAGACGTCTGCGGATTTGATCGCGGACCGGAAGCAGAGCCGCGTTTCGAAGTTAACTATCATCTGTTCTCGACCACGAAGCATCACCGCGTGCGCTTGAAAGTGGTCGTCGACGAAAACGACGCGCACGTGCCCAGCGTCACCGGCGTTTGGCGCACAGCAAATTGGCACGAGCGTGAAACGTACGACTTGTTCGGAGTGATCTTTGACGATCATCCTGATTTGCGCCGCATCCTGCTGCCCGACGACTGGCAGGGCCATGCGCTGAGAAAAGATTTTCCGTTGCGAGGTTACGAACCATATTCACTGGAATAAGGTTTCAAGTTTCAAGTTTCAGGTTCCAATTTAAATTCGAGAACCTGAAACTTGAAACCTGAAACTTGAAACTAATCGTTTAATGAGCGCCGCCGTTAACATTCCACCGCAGTTCGAAATCGTCGATCAGCCGCTCGACACGCAGATGACGATCTCGATGGGTCCGCAGCACCCTTCGACGCATGGCGTGCTGCGTCTTGAGTTGGTGCTCGATGGCGAGATGGTGGTTAAGGCCACGCCGGACATCGGCTATCTCCACACCGGCATGGAGAAGCTGTTTGAGTACCGCAAGTATCAGCAGGGCATCGTCATCACCGACCGGATGGATTATCTGAATCCGCTGGGAAACAATCTCGCTTATGTGATGGCGGTTGAGAAACTGCTCCAGTTGGAAATCCCGGAGCGCGCGCAAACCATCCGCGTTTTATTCTGTGAACTTCAGCGCATCGCTTCACACCTGGTCTGGCTCGGAACGCACGCCCTCGACATCGGCGCGATGACAGTTTTCTTCTACGCGTTTCGCGAGCGCGAAAAGATTCTTAATTTAATCGAAGCCGCATCAGGCGGCCGGCTGACGCCGTCGTACTTTCGCATCGGCGGTTTGATGATGGATGTGCCGGCCGGCTTCGAACGGCGCGTGCAGCAATTTCTCAACGACTTTCCGCACGCGGTCAAAGAATTTCATACGCTGGTTACCGGCAATCGAATTTTCCAGAAACGCACGCAGGGCATCGGCTATATCTCCGCGACCGACGCAATCGACTGGGGACTCTCCGGCCCGAGCCTGCGCGGCAGCGGTATCGACGTCGATGTGCGGCGCACCAATCCATATTGCGGCTATGAGACATACGACTTCGAAGTTCCGGTCGAGCAGGATTGCGACGTCTGGGCGCGTTACATGGTGCGCATGCGCGAGATGACTGAATCACACCGGATTGTGGTGCAGGCGCTGGCGCGTCTGAAGCCGGGGCCGGTGAAAGCAGATGCCCCGAAAGTCGTGCTGCCGGATCGCGAAGCGATGAAGACGCATATGGACGCGCTGATTCATCACTTCCTGATCGTCGCCGAGGGTTTCGATGTGCCGGCCGGTGAGGTTTATCACGCGATTGAAGGTTCGAAAGGCGAACTCGGCGTCTATATCAAATCGATTGGCGGACCGAAGCCGGCGCGCGTTCACTTTCGCGGGCCCAGTTTTGTGAATCTTTCCGCGCTGCCGCACATCGCGCGCGGCGAGATGATTGCCGACGTGGTCGCTATCATTGGATCGCTCGATATCGTTTTGGGTGAGATTGATCGCTAATGAAAGAGAGCGTACGCAGAATTCCGGAACTCGGCCTGATAGCTTTGGCGCAGCTGGCGCCGGTTCCCGGTCTCAGCTTGCTGATGAACAAGCCTCTGAGACAGAAGGTTGGCCGTGCCGCTCGTCTGGCATTGCTCGGCGCCGGGATGGTCGCCACAGCTCCGTTGGCGCTGTACGTCATCTGCAAGACTTCCCCGGGGTCGAAGCAAACGAATTAATGGCCGAAGTACTTGTCAAAATTCAGCCGCCTGATCATCCGGTGCACATGCCGGCGCCGGCGACGTTTTCGGCTGAGGTTGAAGCGGAGATCGACAAGCACATCGCGAAGTACCCGGTGAAGCGTTCGGCGATTCTGCCGCTCATGTTCATCGTGCAGCGCGAACGCGGTTATCTCGACGCGCCGGGCGTGCAGTATCTGGCGAACCGTCTGGAACTGCGCGTCACAGACATCTGGGAAGTCGCGACGTTCTACTCGATGATCCAGACGAAACCGGTCGGCAAGTATCACATTCAAATCTGCAAGACGCTGTCATGCAAGATCATGGGTGAAGGAAAGATCACGGAACACGTCTGTAACAAGCTCGGCATTAAGCCCGGAGAGACTACGCCGGACGGAAAGTTCACTGTGTCGTTGGTTGAATGTCTCGGCTCATGCGGCACCGCGCCGATGTTTCAACTCAATTTTGATTATCACGAGAACCTGACACCGGCGAAAGTGGATGAAATTCTCGATTCACTGACGAACGCTTGAACCACGAGCTGAAAGAAACCTGATTAGAGATGCAAATAGCAGCCATCGGATGCGAGCCCCTGCAACTGCGCCGAGTTCATCTCGAGCGGTCGCGATCGATCGACGTCTACCGTCGTAACGGCGGCTATGAAGCGATCAAGAAAGTGCTCGATTCGATGTCGCCTGATGACGTCATCAACGAGGTGAAGAAGTCCGCGCTGCGCGGTCGTGGCGGCGCGGGCTTCCCCACCGGCATGAAGTGGAGCTTTGTGCCGAAGGATTCGCCGAAAGCGAAGTACGTCGTCTGCAATGCTGACGAATCCGAGCCGGGCACCTTCAAGGATCGCTACCTCATGGAGCGCGATCCGCACATGCTGATCGAAGGCATGCTGATCGCGGCCTACGCCCTGGGCGCGCGCCGCAATTACATCTACACGCGCGGTGAATACAAATATCTGATCGACATCATGGATGTGGCGCTGGATGAAGCGCGCGCGGCCGGACTGCTCGGCGAAAAGATTCTGGGAACGGACTTCGCTTGCGACATCTACACGCATAGCGGCGCCGGCGCGTACATCTGTGGTGAAGAGACGGCGCTGCTGAGTTCGCTCGAAGGTTTTCGCGGCCACCCGCGCATGAAGCCTCCCTTCCCTGCTATTTCAGGTTTGTATGCATCGCCGACTGTCGTCAACAACGTCGAGACGCTGACCGCCGTGCCGGACATCATCAAGATGGGCGGCGAGGCTTATCAGAAATTGGGCACCGAAAAGAGCGGCGGCACCAAGCTCTGGTCCGTCTCCGGTCACGTCAATCGTCCCGGCGTCTATGAATTGCCGATGGGCTATGACGATATGGAAAAGTTCATCATGGAAGACTGCGGCGGAATTCTGAACGGCAAGCAGATGAAAGCCGTGATTCCCGGTGGCTCGTCGGTCTACATCATGCGCGCCGATCAAATCATCGGCAAAGATGTGCGGATGGATTATGAAGGTCTCGTCGCTGCCGGTTCGATGGTTGGTTCGGGCGGTTTCATCGTGATGGATGAAACCGTGGACGTGTTCGAATCGACGAAGAACCTGACTGAGTTTTATAAGCATGAGTCGTGCGGCTGGTGCACGCCTTGCCGCGAAGGCACTGACTGGCTGGTGAAGATTTTCAAGCGCATCGATGGCGGCGGCGGCCGGCCGGAAGACGCCCGATTGCTGCTCGACCTCTGCGACAACATCGAAGGCAAATCGTTTTGTCCGCTGGGCGATGCGGCGGCGTGGCCGATTCAATCGGCGGTGAAGAGGTTTCCGGAAGACTTCGAGAAGCATTTGGGGAAGAACAATTAACCACAGAGGACACAGAGGAACTGAGATCGTTAGAGGCGGGCTACTGCCCGCCCACTTTCAGCGCAGAATGGCGGGCAGTAGCCCGCCTCTAAACAGTTTCAGGTTTTCTCTGTGTCCTCTGTGGTGAGAATTTCATGAGTACTGAACTCGTCAAAGTAACCATAAACAATCGCGACTTTCAGGTCGCGAAAGGCGCGCGTCTCATCGACGTGTGCCGCGACAACGGCTTCGCGATTCCTTCGTTCTGCTATTACGCCGACCTGGCTTTGCAGGCTTCGTGTCGCATGTGCCTGGTGCGCATCGAGAAGATGCCGAAGCTGCAAACCTCCTGCACCATCACCTGCACGGACGGCATGATCGTGACCACGCAGAGCGAAGAGATTGAGAAGGCGCAACGTTCGATGCTGGAATTTCTGCTGGCGAACCATCCGCTCGATTGCCCGGTCTGCGATCGCGGCGGCGAATGCGAGCTGCAGGAACTGACTTTTGACTGGGGCAATCTGGAAGAGCGTTTTATCGAACGGAAGAACGCCAAGCCCGAGAAGTATCTCTCGCCGATGGTCGCCAACGATCCGCAGCGTTGCATTCTCTGCAAGCGTTGCACACGCGTCTGCGACGAGTGGATGGGCGAAGAAGCGATCGAAGCGGGCAATCGGGGCGCGAACACCGTCATCGGCACCTTCGGCGGCTGGTTGAATTGTTCGCAGTGCGGCAACTGCATCGAAGTTTGTCCGACCGGCACGCTGCTCGACGGCACGTACCGCCATCAGCATCGACCCTGGGAATTGACGCAGACGGTTTCGACCTGCACCTACTGTTCGGACGGATGTCAGATGTCGCTCGGCTCGCGCGCAAACGAAGTCGTGCGCATCGTCGCGCGCGATCGCTACGTGAACGGTCACAACGGCGAATTCCTTTGCGTCAAAGGACGTTTCGGCCATCCTTTCATCAATAATGAAAAGCGCATTCGCACGCCGCTGATTCGCTACCAGAAGGGCGGCCGCCTGGTTCCGGCCACGTGGGACGAAGCGGTTCGCTTCGCGGCCGAGCGGCTCGACAAAGTCGTTTCCGAACACGGCAACAATTCGTTGGCGGTCGTCGCGAGTCCGCGATTAACGAACGAGTCGGTTTACACGCTGCGAAAATTTGCCAATGAAGTCGTCGAGACTGAGAACTTCGCCGTGGCCGACGCATTCAGCCTGGCTCCCTTCTTCGAAAATCTTGGTGGGCCCCTGGCGACGCATCGCGATATCCGGTTCGCGAAAACCATCGTGCTGATCGGCGGCGAACCCGAGGAGCTGCAACCGCTGACCGGCAAACAGATTCGCCAGGCGGTGCGCAACAGCGGCGCCAAACTGATCATCATCAACAGCCGGCCCATTCGTTTGCGCGAACAGGCTTCACAATTTATTCACATACGGCCCGGCACTGAAGACGCCGCCGTGCTGGCTCTGGGAACTGGAGACAGCGACGAACTGGCGGCGAAGAAGATGGGCATTGACGTTCAGGAAATCGCGGCAGCGCGCGACACCATCTATCAGACGCAGGGCGACCTCGTAATTATGTTTGGCGCTGAGGTAAGTCCCGCGGCGCAGATACTAATCGCTCAGGCTCCGATTGGTTTCGGTGACCATGGACCGAAGGCGCTCTTGCATCCGCTGCCGCTTTTTAATAACAGCGTGGGCGCGCACGACATGAGCTTAGACGCGAAACCAACTGCCGAAGTGATGCGACAAGCCGGAGATTCGATTCGCGCCGCCTACATTGCCGGCAGCTTATTGCCGTCGCACGCCGTTAATGAGCTCGCCAAATTGGATTTCGTGGTAGTTCAGGAATTGTTTGAGACCGAAACGACCGAGTTCGCCGACGTCGTCTTCCCTGCTGCGTCGTACGCTGAGGTCGATGGAACCTTCACGAATAATGGCGGCCTGGTCCAGCGCGTGCGCGCCTCGATCGAGCCGGTGCATCAAGCGATGCCGGATTGGATGATTACGGCGCGCCTCGCGAACGAGCTGGGAGTCGATTTCGGATTCGAGCGATCAGCCAGCGCTGTGTTTCGCGAGATTGCCGAACAAGTTCCGGCCTACGGCGGCTTGCGTTATCCGGCATTGAAAGACGAAAGCGATCCGGTGCAGGTGAAGCACGCACTCGCGCCGCAGCGTGACCTGGCGGCGGCAATTCAAACGTTACGCCAAACAGTTGATTCGTTGTCCGGCGACGGCGAGAAGCTGCAGGAGACTCCGTCCGTCGGTCATGAACTTTTCAGGCCGGGAACTTTGATCAGCAAGACGCTGCAAATCGGTCTGTTGGCGGCCGGCAATCCAACGCCGGAAACTTTCGCAATTTCGCCGCTGTATCAGATTACGGTTGACGACGGATTAAAGCGGGAAGCAGTGGCCTAGCCATTCTTCATGGAAGATCTGCGACATCTCATTCTCTTAATGATCGGCATCCTGGTGGCTTTCACGGTGGTGATGACGCTGGTCGCTTACACCGTGCTCGCCGAACGCCGGGTACTCGGATTCATTCAGGGACGCCTGGGCCCGAATCGCGTCGGACCCGGCGGCGCCCTGCAACCGCTGGCCGATCTGCTCAAGTTCATTTTCAAAGAAGACATAGTCCCTGATAAATCGACGCGCTTCGTCTACTTTCTGGCGCCGATGATCGCGACCACTGCGGCGTTGATGACGATCGTGGTCTATCCGTTTGGGCCGGACATTCATCTGCCGTTCACGCTGCCGTTTGCCAACACCAACACCATTCCGATGGTGATTGCCAAATTCGATGTGGCGCTGCTCTACGTGCTCGGCGTTACGTCAGTCGGCGTCTACGGCATCGCGCTTGCCGGCTGGTCGTCGAACAACAAATACAGCTTGATGGGCGGGCTGCGTTCAGCGGCCCAGATGATTTCTTACGAGTTGGCGCTGGGACTCGGATTGATCGGAGTGATCCTGCAATCGGGCACCTTGAATCTTCAGGGCATCGTCGAGCAACAATCAGGTCACCTGGGCATCACCGGTTGGAATATGTTCTGGGTGCAGCCGCTGGGATTCTTCGTCTATCTGACCGCCGCGATTGCGGAAACGAATCGCGTCCCGTTCGATTTGCCGGAAGCAGAAACCGAGCTGGTGGCGGGATTTCACACTGAATACAGTGCGATGAAGTTTGCGCTGTTCTTTCTTGCCGAATACGTGAACATGTTCACTGTTTCGATGCTGGCCACCACACTTTTTTTGGGCGGTTGGAACGGGCCCTTTGTGCATCAACTGCCATGGCTCGGCCCGTTTTATTTCCTCGGCAAGGTCGTGATGTTCCTGTTTTTCTACATCTGGTTGCGCGGCACTCTGCCCAGGTTCCGGTTCGATCAGTTGATGACTTTTGGCTGGCAGTTCCTGGTGCCGCTCGCGATTATCAACATCGTCGTCACCGCCACCATTCAGTGGTCGGGCCTGTTCGATTACGTCGCGAAGTTTTTGAAGACCGGCATCGGCTGGGGAGGATAGAGAGTTTCGAGTTTTCAGTTTTGAGTTTTCAGAAAGTGCGCCTGCCGCTTCTGAAAACTGATTACTGAAAAATTAGCATGCTTGGTTTGCTCTTCATTTTGTTTGCCGGAATGGCTGTGGGTTGTGCCATCTCGATGGTGGCCCAGCGCAATCCGCTGTACAGCGCCATCTCGCTGATTGGAGTGTTCATCTCGCTCGCGTGCTTGTATGTCACGCTCGCGGCGCCATTCATCGCGGCAGTGCAGGTCATAGTTTATGCGGGCGCGATCATGGTGCTCGTCGTTTTCGTGATCATGCTCCTCAATGTCGAGGAGGAGGAACGCGGGCCGATGCGCTTGCGCTCGCTGGTCCCGATCGCGGTCGGATTAGCAACGGTGCTCTTTGCTGAGACGGTGTTCATCATTCGCTTTGTGGCCACCTCGCCGGCCACGCCGGTGGCAAATATTTCCGACATCGGACAAACAGCGTCGATTGGCGCGGGCTTATTCACGACCTACCTGCTGCCGTTCGAAGTGACCTCAATTCTGCTGCTGATGGCGGTCGTCGGGGCGATTACGCTGGCGCGCCGCGGCGGTTTGATCGCGGCGAAGGTGGCGGTGGTGCCGGGACACGCAAGCTATGCGCGCGAAACTTTGAACCCGGCGGCGTATCCCGATTTGACGGAAGTTAACGCTGACAATTCGCGGGAAGCTGCGGCCCTTTTGGGCGTCGCCGACGGGACGCCTCCACGCGACCACGAATAGATGGTGCTACTGACCACTGACCACTGACCACTGACTACTGACTACTGACTACTGACTACTGTCTTTTTATGGCTCCACAGCTTTCATGGTATCTGGCGCTCTCCGCGGTGCTGTTCACGATCGGCGTCGTGGGCGTGATGATTAAGCGCAACGTGATCTCAATGTTCATGTGCATCGAGCTGATGCTCAATGCGGTGAATCTGACCTTCGTGGCGTTCTCGAGTTTCTTCCGCGACGTCACCGGCCAGCTTTTTGTTTTTATCGTGATGACCGTGGCCGCCGCCGAAGCCGCGGTGGGATTAGGGATCATCATCGCCATCTTCCGCAGCCGCGAATCGCTCGATGTCGATGATGCCAGTACGTTGAAATTGTGAGTTTTTAGTTTTGAGTTTTCAGTCTGCTTTTCTGAAAACTCAAAACCGTTAACTGAAAACCCGAAATGCTTCGTTACATCATATTTGCTCCGCTGGCCGGCGCCGCCATCAATTGGCTCATCGGTCGTCGTGTACGTAACGAACGATTCATCGGACTGGTCGCGTGTGGGTCGGTCGGCATTTCCACGGTCATCGGTTTCTATCTCGCTTTCAAATCAAACGGTGCGCTCCGTTCGACGCAGCCGGTCATGGACCATCTCTGGACGTGGATTCAGGTCGGCGACTTCCGAGCTGATTTCGGTCTGGCAATGGATCGACTCAGCGGGATTTACGTTCTCTTCATCACGTTCGTCGGCTTCCTGATTCACGTGTTCGCCACCGGCTATATGCGCGGCGACACTGGGTACTACCGGTTCTTCGCGTATCTGAACCTGTTCATGTTCGCGATGCTGACGCTTATCCTCGGCGATAACTTTCTGCTGATGTTCGTCGGTTGGGAAGGCGTCGGGCTGTGCTCGTATCTGCTGATTGGTTACTACCTGGACAAGGAAGAAGCGGCCCCCGCGGCCAAGAAAGCGTTCGTCGCCAACCGCGTGGGCGACTGGGGTTTCGTCATGGGAATCCTGCTGCTCTTCTGGATGACGAGCGGCGCGGGCGCGCCTTCAATCAGTTTCTTCGACAAGCCGGGATTGACTAGTGCGCTCGCGACCGTAGCGCACATGGCGCCCGAATCGTTCGCGCTGCATATGCTCTGGTACGGCGGCATCACTTCGATCGCGATTCTGCTCTTCATCGGCGCGACCGGCAAGAGCGCGCAGATTCCCTTGTATGTCTGGTTGCCTGACGCGATGGCAGGCCCCACACCCGTATCGGCTCTGATTCACGCGGCCACGATGGTGACCGCCGGCGTTTACATGCTGGCGCGCTGTTCAGCGATCTTCACGCGTGCGCCGATGGCGATGTTCATCGTTGCGATTATCGGCGCAGCGACCGCATTGTTTGCCGCGACGATCGGTTTGGCGCAGAACGACATTAAGAAGGTGCTCGCCTACTCAACTATTTCGCAGCTGGGTTACATGTTTCTCGCGTGCGGGGTCGGCGCCTTCACCGCGGCGATTTTTCACGTGATGACGCACGCGTTCTTCAAGGCGCAACTCTTCCTTGGCTCAGGTTCAGTCATTCACGGGATGCATCACGAGCAGGACATGCGCCGCATGGGCAACCTGCGCAAGTACATGCCGATCACCTGGCTGACGATGTGCTGCGGTTGGCTGGCGATCTGCGGTGTGCCCATCTGGGCCGGATTCTTTTCAAAGGACGAGATTCTTTGGAAGGTGTGGGTCGCCGGACCGTTCAGCATCCCCGCCGGCGCCGCCAAGGCCTTATGGTTCGTCGGGATTGTCACGGCGTTGCTGACGGCGATTTACATGACGCGTTTGATGGTCATGACCTTCTGGGGCAAAGAGAGATTCAACTCGGGCCATGACGCGCACGGCGAAAGCCACGCTGATGATCATCACACGGTCACGCCGCACGAATCGCCCTGGTCCATGACGATTCCGCTGATCGTGTTGGCAGTGCTTTCAACTGTGGGCGGACTGGTCGGCGTGCCTTACGCCATCAGCTCGCTCGCCGGCGGTCATCCGGAAAACTATTTTGAAGAGGTGTTGGCGCCGGCAATCAGCACCGTCCCGGCCACCCAAGCCGCGGCGGGCGAACCGACAAAGCTGCACTGGCAGTCGCCGCCACCTCAGGAGGTCGACGGCAAACCCGCAGTCGCGCCCGTCGGCGAAGCACCAGGTGCAGCGAACAGTCACGAGACGCCCAATCCTCAGGAATTAAACGAAGAGCGTTTGCTGGCGCTCGTGTCGGTGCTGATCGCTCTGAGCGGCATCGGCATCGGGTGGGTAATGTTTCAACGGAAGCCCTTGCGCGCGATGCCGCGGCTGCTCGAGAACAAGTATTACGTCGACGAAATCTATGACGCGACCATCATCCAGCCAATCGAGGCCGGCTCGCGTGAAGGACTGTGGAAGATTATCGACGTCGGCGCGATTGACGGAATTCTGGTTCATGGCCCGGGCGAGATCGTGAAGCGGCTGGCGCGAACGCTGCGTTACATGCAGATCGGATTCGTTCGCGGATACGCGGCGATCATCCTGGCCGGAGCGCTGATCATCATCGGGTATTTCGCATACAACGGCGCGCACGTGTTGAGATTTTTGGTGAGGTAAGTTTGCAAAGTCATCTGCTCACAATTCTGATTCTTCTGCCGGTCATCGGCGCGGCCACGGCTGTCGTCTATAGCCTGACGCCCGGCGCGAAAGAATCTCATCATCGTTGGATCGCGCTCGGGTTCACCACGGTGGCCTTCATTCTCTCTCTGCTGCTGATCAAAGGCGTGGGTGGCGACGCGGGATTTCGTTTCGAGGAAAACTATTCGTGGATTGGCGCGATCTCGGCGCGTTATCACGTCGGCGCGGATGGCATCAGTCTGTGGCTGGTGATCCTGACGACGCTGTTAGTGCCGATTTCGGTGCTCTCGAGTTGGACCGCGGTCACCAAGCGGCAGCTGACTTATTACGCGCTGCTGATGCTGCTGGAATCGGCGATGATCGGCGTGTTCGTCTCGCTTGATCTTCTGCTCTTTTACCTCTTTTTCGAGGCGTCGCTGGTGCCGATGTTCTTTCTCATCGGAGTCTGGGGCGGAGAAAGACGCATCTACGCAGCGATCAAATTCTTCATCTACACCGCGGTCGGATCGCTGCTGATGCTGGTCGGCATCATCGCCCTGTACTTCATTAATCAACGTGCAACCGGCGTCGGGACCTTTGATTACACATTACTGATGCAGACGCTCAGAACCGCGACAGCGATGTCGCCGCGCGCCGAGTTCTGGCTGTTCCTGGCGTTCGCATTCGCGTTCTGTATCAAGGTGCCGCTGTGGCCTTTGCACACGTGGTTACCCGATGCGCACACGGAAGCGCCGACGGCCGGCTCGGTGATTCTGGCCGGTGTCCTGCTGAAGATGGGCACTTACGGCTTGCTGCGTTTCAACTTTGGATTGTTCCCGAATGCATCGCGCCAGATGGCGCCGATAATGATAACGCTCGCCGTCATCGGGATCATCTATGGCGCGC
>Ga0207686_10000398_pt1 | contig 30227 bp, 24 predicted proteins | sample KBSM24metaG_FD_184396 | JGI IMG/M metagenome (GOLD analysis project Ga0207686, IMG submission 184396) | Miscanthus rhizosphere microbial communities from Kellogg Biological Station, Michigan, USA - KBS M2-4 metaG (SPAdes) (version 2) | ecosystem: Host-associated > Plants > Roots > Rhizosphere >...
GTCGATGATTCCCGGGGTCACATATTTCCCGGCGCCGTCGATCACTAACGCATCGGCCGGCGCATCGATCGATGGTCCGACCGCGACGATTTTTCCGTCACGCAGGAGCACGGACGCATTCATCATCGTGGGCCCGGCGGCGGTCATGATCGTCGCATTGCGAATCAACGTCGTCCGGCGGGCGAACGGTTTGTAAGTGCTCGGAAACGGATCGGCGTTCGGTAATGAAATGCCACCTGGACCGGGCGACGGCGCCGGAGAGGCTTGCGGCGAAGGCGAAGGCTGCTGTGTCTGAGACACCAACTGCACGGCGAGCGAAAGCAGCAGACCGCAAACAGCGGCGACCCGAACGATTGAATTCATATTCACCTCGAATGATGCCCTGACGAAATAATTTTTGATGAGAGCGGCGACATTCTCTTACAAGCGGTCGTCGGAGTCCAGAGTGCCCGAACCGGGGCGGTAGCGACTGGATTGTGTGAACCCGGATTGAGTCATTGATTGATTTGTTCATTGAATCAATGAGCCGATGGTTCAATGGATCAATTCGCGCGCAACCGATCCGGTCGCTACCGCCCCCGGCACTGACACTCCCGCGCTCCGTTTATCGCGTGATATCATCCGATCGATCGCATTCGGCGAATTCAACAATGCTTTATCTTTCGCAAGTTTTGGGTCGACCGATCCTCGACCTTGACGGTGAGCGTGTCGCTACCCTCAGGGATGTCATCGTGCGCCTCGGTGAAGAAGATCATCCGCCGGTCGCCGGCTTTGTCGCGCGTTATCGACGCCGCGATTTCTTTATGCCGCGTTGGCGTATCGCTGACTTTGGTGAGCGAGGCGTGCGTCTGAATTCAGACGTGCTCGACCTGCGGCCGTTCATGCGACGTGAGGGTGAGGTCCTGCTGGCGCGTGACGTTCTCGATAAGCAATTGATCGATGTCGATGGCAAGCGGGTGGTGCGCGTGAACGACGTGCAAATTATCGAAGCTGCGAACGATTGGCGCGTGACCGGCGCCGACGTTAGCCTGACCGGTTTGTGGCGCCGGCTCGCGCCGGCCTTCATGCGCAGCGGTAAACCCGTCGAAGTGATCGATTGGGCCGACGTAGGTTATCTGGCCACCGACGCCGCCACGGTGCAATTGAAATCGTCGCGCGGAAAACTGGCGCGTCTGCATCCGGTCGAGATTGCCCGTCTGGCTGAGGCTTTTTCTTATCAGCATGGCGTCGAAATCGTTGAATCGTTGGACGATGAGACCGCGGCCGAAACGCTCGAAGAAATGGCTGCCGCGCGGCAGGCGCAAATTCTCGGCGACATGGATGAGGAACGCGCCGCCGATATTCTCGAGCACATGTCGCCGGATGAAGCCGCGGACGTGCTCGGCGATCTGCCGGAAGACAAAGCCGAGGGGCTGCTCAATCTCATGGATGACGAAGAGCAGTCAGAAGTCGCGGAGCTTTTGCCTTACGACGACGATACGGCCGGCGGCTTGATGACGACTGAATTCGTCACCGTACCGCGCAATCTGACTGTGGGCGAAGCGCTCGCGCGACTGCGCGAGATGGCTGAAACGCCGAACATGATCTATTACTTGTACGTCGTCGAGCACGAGGATTCCTGGAAACTCACCGGCGTCATCGCGCTGCGCAATTTGATTCTCGCGGATTCTTCGATCTCGCTGGAGCAAATGATGCGTACTGAAATTCAAGTCGCACACGTTGACGACGAGGCTGAAGAGGTCGCGCATAAAATTGCCGAGTACAACCTGCTCGCCTTGCCGGTGATTGACGAAGCCGGCGACATTCTCGGCATTGTCACCGTCGATGATGCGATCGAATTATTGTTGCCCAGGGATTGGAGACAGAGACTGCCCCGATTGCTCAGCTGAGCAGTAACCAAGGAAATGTTTGAGGACCCTCCGAGTGAACGAATCGCGAACCGATGTGCGGAACGTTGGCCGTCGTATCTTACGGCGGAGCGCGCAGGGTGTGTCCACGGTTCGGCGCACAGTTGCTCGACGTCCGCGGTTCTTCACTTACCTTGCCATCATCGGACCGGGAGTCATTACCGCCGCGGCCGGAAATGATGCCGGCGGCATCGCCACCTTCGCTTCGGTCGGCGCAGATTACGGTTACCGGCTGCTCTGGATTCTGATTCCCCTGACATTCGCTCTCGGCATCGTTCAGGAAATGTGCGCCCGCATGGGGGCGATCACCGGCAAGGGTCTTTCTGACCTGATTCGTGAACGGTTCGGCGTGCGTTGGACCGCACTCGTGATGCTCGCGTTGCTAATCGCGAACGGCGGCGTCACGGTGTCGGAATTCGTCGGCATCGCGGCCGCGCTCGAGCTCCTGGGAGTTGCGCGTTACATCTCAGTTCCCATTGCTGCCGCAGCAATCTGGTGGCTGGTAGTCAAAGGAACTTATCAACGCGTCGAGCGCGTCTTCCTCGCCATGTCGCTGGTGTTTCTGGCCTACGTCGTCTCAGCCTTTCTCGCGCATCCGCCTTGGGCCACGGTCGCAGTCGAAGCGGTCCATCCGCATTTCGAATTAACCCCGGCTTTCCTTTTCACTTTTGTCGCGGTGATTGGCACGACTATCTCGCCTTACATGCAGGTCTTCATTCAATCGTCGGTGGTAGAAAAAGGTGTGCGCGTTGAGAATTACCGGTTTACCAGAATCGATGTCTGGGTCGGCACCGTGCTCGCAATTCTGATCGTGTTCTTCATCATCATCTCGACGGCAGCAACCCTGAACGGTCATGGCCAGCATGTCGACTCGGCGGCAGAGGCCGCGGCGGCGTTGCGCCCGCTGGCCGGACGCTATGCCGAGATGCTTTTCGCGATCGGATTATTCGGCGCCTCGATGCTGGCAGCCGGCGTGCTGCCGCTGGCAACCGCGTATTCAATAAGTGAAGCATTTGGATTTGAAAAGGGCGTCTCGAGCAGTTTTCGTGAAGCGCCAATCTTCATCGGCGTGTTTACCTTTCTGGTCGTACTCGGCGCCACAGTCGCAATGCTGCCGGGCCTGTCACTCATTCGCGTGCTGATTGTGACTCAGGTAATCAACGGTATCCTGCTGCCAGTCATCCTCGTGTCCGTGCTCAAACTGGTGAATAATCGCGAGCTGATGGGGGCGCACGTTAACGGGCCTGTTTACAATGTCGCGGCCTGGCTAACGACCATCGCTGTATCGGTGCTATCGCTGTTGGTCGTGATTTCAGCTTTGTTCCCAAAGGCGTTTTGACTTTGCGCGCGACCGGTAATTGTTCTCGCCAAATCCTACAGCTTGATGATAAAAGTACTCCGCTCAAGCTAACTTGCTATTGAAGTCAGACTCCGACGAATGACGGCCAGCGGCGAACGAAGCAGAATTGCCTACTATTTCAGCGCGACGGTTGTAGTCGGCCTCGTCAGCTTTATCTTCCTGAAAATCTTCAGCCACCCCGGCGGGCTTCATTACTTCGAGGGCGTCTGGCGAATCCCCTGGCTGATTCTCCTGTCGCTCTTCATCTTTTTCAGCGTTCGGGTAGTCAATGCGCTGCTGTTCGACTTTCTGTTTCGGCTGCGCCGCGGCTACGAAGCACCCACGCTGATTCGGAATATCTTTACGCTGCTCGCTTTTACGATTCTCTTCGTCCTGGTTTTCAATAGTGTCTATCAGGAAATAAACCTGGGCGGCCTCATCACCACCTCGGCGATTTTCGGCGTCATCATCGGTCTGGCGTTGCAGGACACGCTGGGAAATTTCTTCGCGGGCATTTCGTTGCATGCAGATCGTCCGTTCCAGGTAGGCGACGTGATCGTCGTTACGTCCAACAAACTCACTGGCGTGGTCGAGAGCATCACCTGGCGCGCGATCAAGATTCGCACGTTTCAAAATCACATCGTGCTGGTCAGCAACAGCCTGGCCGCCCGTGAGGCGATCGAAGTCTCACCCCGCGACAACCTGAATGCTCGGCTGGTCTTCTTCAGCACGATTTACACCGACTCACCCGCCAAGACGATCCATATCGTTCGCGAAGCAGTGCGCGACTCGGACAATGTCTCGGACAAGATCACTCCCATCGTTCGTATTCGCCAACTCGGCGACTCGTCTATCGACTGGGAAATCAAGTACTGGCTGGATGATTACGCGAGATACAACGACACTGACGCGCTGGTCCGTCAACGAGTGTGGTACGCACTACGCCGCAACGGATTAACCTTCGCCTTCCCCACGCGCACGCTCTATCTCGAGCGCGCCGTGTCTCCACGTCCGGTAACGGTCGAAGATCAAATCGCCGATCGACTGTCGGCGGTCGATATCTTCTCGCCGCTCTCGCCCGATGAATTGCGCCAACTCGCCAAGGCGACGGCCGGCCACATCTTCGCGCCCGGCGAAACCCTCATCCGCGCCGGCGATGAAGGTTCGTCGATGTTCGTCGTTCACAACGGTCGCGTCGCGGTGCAAATCTCGGATCGCGGCGGCCCCCGCACGGTCGCGGAATTGACCGAAGGAAACTTCTTCGGCGAGATGGCGCTGTTCACCGGCGAACCGCGAGCCGCAAGTGTGGTGGCGTTGGAAGAAACTGAAGTCCTCGAAATCGGCCATGCGGCGATGAAGCATATCTTCCAGACGAACCCCAGTCTGGCTGAATCGATCAGTTGGACGATCGCCGAGCGACAGGCAGCGCTTGCCAAAGACTCCGCCTCCGCTCAGCCGAGCATCCAGGAAACCGCCGGCCTCCTGTCATCAATCAAGCGCTTCTTCGGTCTCCGCTAGAACATCGACGTCGCCCCTTCTATCATCATTTCCTCAGCATTCTTGCAGTGTTGGGACTACTTGACAATGCTGGACTCAGCATTTATTATCGCAACGTGCTCAGGCGCATCAGGCCTGCACAGCTTACAAGGAATTCTGGAGGACTTGAATAATGAGTATCGTTCGTTATGACCCGTTTCGTGACTTGCGCACGCTTCAGGAAGAAGTGAATCGTCTGTTTACCGGCAGCCTGCCCCGTTCGTTCGACGAGGAAGGCATCGCGCGCGGAGCCTGGAGTCCCAGTGTCGACATCTATGAGAACAAAGACGGAATCGTCCTCGAGGCGGAACTGCCCGGGATGAAACGTGAGGATTTCGATCTCTCAGTCGAGAACAACGTCATCACGCTGCGCGGCCAGCGTCAGTTCGAGAAGAAGAACGAGTCAGACAATTATCATCGCGTCGAGAGAGCCTATGGCAGTTTCACGCGCTCGTTCACTCTGCCGAACACGGTCAGCGCTGACGCCGCGAACGCCGAGTACAAGAATGGCGTTCTCCGAGTAACGCTACCGAAGCGCGAAGAGACCAAAGCTCGCCGCATCGAAGTCAAGAGCGAAGGCGATGTGCCGAAGACGATCGAAGCGAAGACGGAAGGTTCGAAGGCTGCTTCAGCCAAAGGCTAGCTTGTCTCTCAAAACTTGGACGGGGCGACGGCAGATATTCGCCAGTCGCCCTTTTTCTTTTCGGTTTGCAGAAAAATTGACGGAGGCAGAAAATATTAGTCGCCATTCTTAGTAGTCGCCATTCTTAGAAGGACAGTTTCATTAATGGAGCCATGCGTCTAGAGAAATTCACACTCAGAGGACAGGAAGCAATTCAGGCGGGCATTGAACTCGCCGAACGCAATCAGAATCAGCAGGTTGAGCCGGAACACATTCTTTGTGCCATGCTCGATCAGCCGGAAGGAATCGTGCGACCGCTGCTCGGCAAACTGGGCGCTAACGTGACGGTGATCAAGAACGATTGCGAGGCGGCGGTCGGGCGCTTTCCGCGCGTGCAGGGTGGCCAGCAATATTTCAGTCCGCGGCTCACGCAGATATTCACGGCGGCGCAAAAACGGGCCGAGAAGATGCAGGACGAGTTCATCTCGACTGAACATCTGCTGCTGGCGATCACGGAAGAGAAAGATGGCGCTGCCGGAAAGCTTTTGCGTCAACACGGCGTGAATCCGGAAGATTTGCAGAAAGCCATCGACCAAACGCGTGGCGGCGCGCGCATCACTGATCAGAATGCAGAGGCGAATTACCAGGCGTTGTCGAAGTACGCGCGCGATCTGACTGATGCCGCGCGTCGCGGCAAACTCGATCCGGTCATTGGTCGCGATGATGAGATACGGCGCACGATTCAGGTCCTTTCGCGACGCACCAAGAACAACCCCGTGCTCATCGGCGAGCCGGGCGTTGGAAAGACAGCGATAGTCGAAGGTCTGGCGCAGCGAATTGTCTCAGGCGACGTGCCCGAGACTCTGCGCAACAAACGCCTGGTCGGTCTGGATCTCGGATCGATGTTGGCGGGCGCAAAGTATCGCGGCGAGTTTGAGGATCGCCTCAAAGCTGTCCTTAAGGAAATAGAAAACGCGCAGGGTCAAATCATTCTCTTTATCGATGAGCTGCACACGCTGGTCGGCGCCGGAGCGGCTGAAGGAGCGATCGATGCTTCGAATATGTTGAAGCCCGCGTTGGCGCGGGGTGAGCTGCGTTGCGTCGGGGCGACCACGCTGAACGAGTACAAGAAGTACATCGAAAAAGATGCCGCCCTCGAACGACGTTTTCAGCAGATCTATGTGGGCGAACCGACGGTCGAAGACACGATCGCGATTCTACGCGGGCTGAAAGAACGCTATGAAGTTCACCACGGGGTGCGCATCAAGGACTCGGCGATCGTGGCGGCGGCAACGCTGTCGAATCGTTACATCACCGATCGTTTTCTGCCGGACAAAGCCATCGACTTAATCGACGAAGCAGCTTCGCGGCTGCGGATTGAGATCGACTCGCTGCCACAGGAAATCGATGAACTCGAGCGAGAGATCATGCAGCTCGAAATTGAGCGGCAGGCTTTGCAACGCGAGGAAGATGAGCGTTCAAAAAAGCGGCTCCACGAAATTGAGCAGCGCATCGGTGACCTGAAAGAGAAATCTTCGGGGATGAAAGCGAAGTGGCAGTCCGAAAAAGAAATCATCGAGCACATTCGTAAGGCAAAGGCTGAACTTGAACAGTTGAAGGCGCAATTGGACCAGGCGCGCAACGCCGGCGATCTGGGCCGCGCCTCCGAGATTCAGTACGGCCAGATTCCGGATTTGCAGCAGCGGCTCGATGCTGAACATGGGAAATTAGAAAACATTCAGCGGGACGGCGTAACGCTGAAAGAAGAGGTCGACGAGGAAGACGTGGCGCAGGTCGTGGCCAAGTGGACCGGCGTTCCGGTGTCGAAGATGCTCGAAGGCGAGATGCAGAAGTTACTGACGATGGAAGATCGTCTACGGCAGCGCGTCATCGGACAGGACGAAGCGCTCGAAGCTGTCGCCAATGCGGTGCGGCGCGCGCGCGCCGGCTTGCAGGATCCAAACCGGCCCGTTGGTTCTTTTATCTTTCTCGGTCCAACCGGCGTGGGCAAGACTGAAACTGCTCGCGCGCTGGCCGAATTCCTGTTCGACGATGAGCGCTCAATGGTCCGACTCGACATGTCTGAGTACATGGAGAAGCACGCCGTCGCCCGCATGATCGGCGCGCCGCCGGGCTACATCGGTTACGAGGAAGGCGGTCAGTTAACCGAAGCGGTCCGCCGCCGGCCGTATGCGGTAATTCTCTTCGACGAAATCGAGAAGGCGCACCCGGACGTGTTCAATGTGCTGCTGCAAATTCTCGATGACGGACGTTTGACTGATTCAAAAGGCCGCACTGTCGACTTTAAGAACACGGTTTTGATCATGACGTCGAACCTCGGGTCGCGCGAGATCCAGGAGCTCGACGACGATGAAAAGCAGGTGCGCGAGGCGGTCACGCAAGTCTTACATGAACACTTCAAACCGGAATTTCTGAATCGCATCGACGACATCGTGGTGTTTCATCGGCTGTCCCGTGAAGAGATTGCGAAGATCATCGATGTACAGCTCGAACGCCTGCGATCGATGTTGCATGAGCGAAATATTTCGCTGGTGTTGGAGGACTCGGCCAGAGAATTGCTGGCGCGCGAAGGTTACGATCCGAATTTTGGCGCCCGGCCCTTGAAGCGGGCAATCCAGACGACGATTCAGAATCCTTTGGCAATGAAGCTTTTGAACGGCGACGTGCTGGCCGGGCAGACAGTCTTTGTCTCGGCCCGCGACGGCGAGATGCAATTCAGCACGCAGCCGCAAGCGGTGGCGGCCTAAATCGTTCAAAAGCCGGGGGCGATCTTGATGGCAAGAGAATTGCTTCAATAAGGCTCGGCAGATTCTTGTTGCACTGAAACGCAACGATGCATATGCTCTGAACATCAAATGGTTGCAACGCGTAGAGATAATCAGACCAAACGCGACGACGATTTGAGGCACTGAGAACTTACCAAAATGGCAGATTTAGAAGCTTATAAAGACAGGTTCAGCGAAAGCGGTCAGCGCGTTTTCCAGAACGCTGTAAATGAATCGCGGCGTCGCGATCAGAATTACATCTCCGTCGAACACATCATCAGCGCGCTTTCGAAAGAAGAACCGGATCTTTTCAATTCGACGATGCGCAGCCTGGCGCTGGATCCAGTGATGGTGGCGCGGGCGATCGAACGCCGCCTGGATACGGCGCGGCAGCATGTCGGAAAAGGAATTCGCATCGCTCCGGACGTGACCGATCTTTTCAAGCGCGCGACCGATCGCGCGAAGTCGCACGGGCGAAAGAACATCGAACCAACTGACATCTTCGACGCGCTGTCCAACAGCGACAGTCTGTTTGTCGAAGTGCTGCGCAGCCTGGGAGCGAACCCGGAAACCGTTGCCGAAAAGGTGCGCACGAACGTTCACGAGCGCGAACAGAAGGAAGAGCAATACCGGAAGAAATTTGAGCTGCCGCCATACCTGAAGCACTTCGGTGTGTCTTTGAATCGCCAGGCGCGGCTCGACAAAATTCAGCCAACCATCGGACGCGAGAAAGAGATCCAGCAAATCATCGAAATTCTCTGTCACCGCGAACGTGCGAATTCCCCGATGCTGGTCGGCGAACCGGGCGTGGGTAAGACAGCAGTGATCGAAGGCGTTGCGCGTTTGATTGAACTCGAGCCGGAAAAAGTTCCGGCGCGTCTGCGCAACTGTCACCTGGTCCAATTGCAGATGGGCGGCATCGTCGCCGGCACCATGTTGCGCGGCATGTTCGAAGAACGCATCAAGGGAATCATCGATGAGGTCAAGGAACGCGATAACCTGATTCTCTTCATCGATGAAGCGCACACGATTATCGGCGCCGGCGCGGCGCTGGGCACTTCGTCGGACGCCGCCAACATGTTCAAGTCGGCGCTGGCGAAAGGTGAATTGCGGATCATCGGCGCGACGACGCTCAACGAGTACAAGGAGTACATCGGTGAAGACGAAGCCCTCGCGCGTCGCTTCCGGCTGGTGAAGGTCGAAGAGCCTTCAATCGGCGAGACGAGAGAGATCCTGCTCGGCTTGCGGCCGCGCCTCGAGCGGAATTATTCGGTGCAAATCTCGGACGAAGCTATCAACACGGCGCTCGAGATGGCCCCGAAATACATTCGCAATCTGCATCTGCCGGACAAGGCGATCGGTTGGCTCGATACGGCGGCGGTGAAAGTAGAAATCAATGAACCTGCCGGAATGATCGTGAAGCCTGAGCACGTCATCGACGTCATCTCGCAGGAGTCGCGCATTCCGCGGGACATGATCTTCCGCGACACTTCAGATCGCTTCGCGCTTACCGAAGTTCAACTTTCGCAGCGCGTGATCGGCCAGAAGGAAGCGATCAAGGCAGTCGCCCAACGGCTCAGGCTCAATAAGGGCCCGCTGAAAGAGTCGCATTACAAACCTGACGGCGTGCTGCTGTTCCTGGGACCCACCGGCGTCGGCAAGACTGAGTTGGCCAAAGCAGTAGCCGAGTTCATGTTCGGCGATGAGCAGAAGATGGTGCGCATCGACATGTCGGAATACAGCGACGGCACCGTCGGTGTCGAGAAGTTGATCGGCATGCCGCGCGGTATCGTCGGATCGGAACGCGGTGGCATTCTCACCGAGCAACTGCGCGAGAACCCTTACACCGTTTTGTTGCTCGATGAAGTTGAGAAGGCGTCGCCTTACTTGATGAATCTTTTTCTCCAGGGGTTCGACGAAGGTTGGTTAACAGACGGCCGCGGCCGGCGCGTCTATTTGTCTGACGCGATTGTAATCATGACCTCGAACCTGGGCTCGGACAATTTCAAAAAGTTCGAGAAACCGCTCGGCTTCGGCACCAAGACCCCGGGCGATTTCCGAGCGATCAAGAACGAAGTATTAAAAGCGGCGGAGCAACGATTCTCGCCCGAGTTCCGGAATCGTATCGACGAGATTGTCGTCTTTTCACCTTTGACCATGGATGAGGTGAGACAGATTGCCCAACTTTATCTCGATAAAACCAACCGCCAGATGAAACGGCAAGGCAAGTCATTCGAGACCACCGAGCGCGCAATCGATCTGGTGACTGAGAAGGGCTACAGCATGCAATACGGCGCGCGCTTCCTGAAGCGTTACATCGACGAGTATGTGAAGCTGCCGATTACCACCATGTGGAAGGCCGGCTCGAAATTCAGCGTCGATGCGACGAATGGCGAAGTGGTCGCGCAGATCGTTGATGAAAATGAAGGCAGCGTCGCGAATAACTGACTCGCCGAGTCCTTTGATTCCTCGCGCGACGCTGCTATCTTAATCGCCCCTTATGAAGCCTCAATTCGTTGCGACGAGACTGTTCGTTCCGCTCGTTTTATTCCTTTCTGCGCACGTCGCTCTGTCACAATCCGACAAGCCTGTGCTTTCAGATGACGAGAAGGCCCAACAAGTCATTCAGCGCGCGCTCAAGGCCGTCGGCGGTGATCGTTATCTGCAGGTGAAGACGATGATCGGTCGCGGGCTCTTCACGGCTTACGCTGACGGGATTCCGCAGATACCGCAGAAGTTCGTCGACTATGTCGCCTATCCAGACAAGGAACGGACCGAATTCAGCGGCGGCGGCGCGCGCCTGGTGCAGACCAACTTTAAGGGCGGCGGCTGGATTTATGATGGCGCCGCGCTGACCTTGAAAGACCAAAACGCGCTGCAACTGGACGAATTCAAAATTTCAGTAAGGGTCGGTCTCGAAAACCTCCTGCGCGGCGGATGGCGCGAGCAAGGTGCAAAGTTGACCTATGCCGGCCGCCGCGAAGCTGGCATTATCGGGCGTCGCAACGAAGCGGTGCGCCTGACATTCCCCGATGACTTCTGGGTCGAATATGAGTTTTCCGCCGACGATGGCTCACCCGCGAAGGTGTTCTACGAGCGCAAGCACAAGAACCGCGACACGGAAGAGATTGAATCGCTCAATGAGGAAGACCGGCTCCACAAGATGATCACCATCGATGGCGTCACGGTTCCCTTCATCATCGATCATTACAGCAACAAGATACAGATGAGCCGCATAGCGTACGACACGATCGAATACAATAAGCCGATCGCGGATTCGCTGTTTACGAAGCCCGCCAACATTAAAGCGATTAAATAATCTTGTGATGGACCGCTAAAGGATTCGCGGCCCTACGAGCGTCTGGTCCTCTGAGGCATGACTAGGCAGGCGATGTGATTTCGCTACCTTTTGCGTCGTTCATCCAGAGCTCTCTTGATCGTCGTCGGCAATCGCTCGACGCCTTCGGGTTTGGGTAAGAAAGCATCAACGCCGGCGCGCCAGGCTTCCTTCTCGACGTCGTCGGCGGACAACATAATGATCGGCAGATGGCGGCGCTCCCGCATGCTGCGCGCGCGCAACACTAATTCAAGTCCACTGACGCCTGGCAGGTTGTTATCGACAATGAGCGCATCGTAATGAGTGTCGGACTTCAGAATTTCCCATGCGGCCGCGCCACTAACGCAAGCATCAACATAGACTCCTTCGGTGGTGAGCAAGTCTTCAACCATGCGCGCCACCGCGCGGTTGTCCTCTACGTACAGCACTGACAGTCGGCCTGAAGCGCGATCCAGGGCGCGGCCGCCCTTGGTGGCGGGCGGGTCTTTTGAGATCAGCGAGCGTCGCCGTTGTCTCCTGGTGGATCGCAGTCCCGCGAGATCCTTGTGCCGCGTCTCTAGTAACGAGATGAGACTTTGGTGGTGCTTGAACCCAAGCATCCGGCTCGCCTTACTGACCGAACCACCCGCATCGCGCAGCGCATTCTGGATTAAGCGCGCTTCGATTCGTTTCATTTCTTTCTTCAGCGAAAAGCCGGTCCATTGATCGGGCGCCGGCAGCTCACTTTCCTGATCCTCTTCCCGCAGCAGCGCATCGATGACCTTTAAACCGCTGTCACGCAGACGTCTGCCCGCCGCCACATCCTGAGACTTCTCCAGCAAAGCGGCCGCTTCATGAAAAGTTGCCGCTAACTCACGCGGCGGCGTCTGGTTGCTTAATTCCTCAATAATACTAAGACGCGCCCGGCCGGCCGCCTCGAGATCACCGCACGTCTCGGCCACCTCAACCGCCCGCCGCAGCAAGGCGCGCGCGCGCAGGAAATTTCCCATCCGCGCCGTGATCGTCCCCTGAGTCGTCAGCGCCTCAGCCAGCAGCGCCTGCTGCCCACCCCGCTCCAGAACTCTGACAGCAGCTTTAATGACTCGATCGGCCTCGCGCAGATTCCCCTCGGCCAAAATCGTTCGAGCACGCGTCTCATCGACCTGCGCGGCAGTTCCAACGTCATCTAGCTCAATGAAAAGCTTTCGCGCGTGATTGAGGTGTTTATGAGCGTCTGAGAAACGTCCGAGGTTCAACAATAGATAGCCAAGGTTATTCTCAACAGAAGCCTGATATCTTGTGTTGCCTGCGCACTCGAAATGAAAGCTAGCCGCAGCGTACTGGATCAACGCTCGATCCAAATACTCTTCGCGGTTCTCGGGTAGCGCCATCGTTTTGAGAACGAGTCCGAACTCATTATGGAAAGCTCCCTTCAACGCGTCGTCCTGACTTCGTTCTAACAAAGGTGCCGCCATTTCATATAAACGCAACGCGTCATTCAACCGCCGGGAACACATCGCAACTATCCCCGACCTAAGAAGTAGGATGGCTCTAACATCCGAATTCTCGTCGTCCAAGCTCGTCAGTGCATTCTCCAAATGAATGCGAGCTTCGTCATATGCTCCTTCCCGCCAGTAGCACAGAGCAAGATCGCTGCGCGCTTCAGCCGCTCGCGATGACATATTGAGCTTTTCGAAGATTTCGATCGCCTGCGTAATTAAGTTCTTTGCGGCTTCCTGCCCGTGAATTGCTCTTGAACTTACAAGACATTGAGCTAATGCCCCGCAACGAACGAGCACTTCGGCCTTCGTGGCTTCGTCGAGACCATTAAGCTTGGGCGTTTCATCACCATTGCGCCAAAACTCCTGCAACGCTTTGGCCGCAGCGTCATATTCGCCTGCTTTCTCAAGCTCTTTCGCTAACCTACACGCAATTCCCGCACTTTCGTTAGTGGGAAGATTGACGCTCTGCCTTCTGAGGGCTCTCAATTCAGAAGTTAATTTCATATGAGGTGGGCCTTTCTAAGACAGTGATAAAATCGTTGCGGTCAAAACGGTCGTCATCCAACCTGGATTCGGTAAAAAAACCGACTCAGCCGCGATATGACGCCGGTTATTCGATTACAGAACTCGCAGATACCTTTTCACAAGGAGAAACCCGTGACGAAAACACAAACATTCGTAGCCTCTTTGATGTTGATTCTCGTTCTATCCATGTCTGCACTCGCTAGCGACATAAGCACGCCGCCTTGCGCGCCGGGCGATATCAACACTCCGCCATGTTCCTCCGTTCAATTGGTGACGGATGAGCCAACCAATCTAGAACAGACCCCAACGTCACCTGCTGTAGAGCCGGTAGTGATCAGCATGATTGCTGAAGCTGCTGTCGCAGCAGTTCTGTCTGTCTGGTAGCGGTGACATCCGGTGACGTTTAACTGCTCGGCCAACGACGGCTCAGCGGTTCTTTGAGTTTTTCCCAACCTAGTTGCTGTTTTTTTTCGGCAACGCAGTTAGAGTGTGTCTAGCTCTCGGCCTTAATTTAAGAGTTCGCATGTCTAGCCCAAAACGATGCACCCAAGTAAGCAAGGATAATAGTCTAAGACAATTCGCGCAACTAAATTAGCAAAATAATTTTCGATTGGGCGGCAATGCTTTTGGTTGGGACGAATTGCAAGATATTACGCAGAGCACTATTTCGACACGATCAAGGCGATGAGACCTTCAGAATCCAGCTTTCGCCCCATTAAGTTTTCTTCGACCTTTGCCAGGCAGCGACTGCCGTGGCGCGGAGGCTCTACTCCCTGACTCCGCTCCAACCCAGGCAAAAAGTTGGAGCGCATTGTGAAAGACCACTACAGATCGGTATTTAAGAATTTGGTCGGTGAAGGGCGGTCGTGAGGCCGAATTAGCCTGCTCCCATCTTAAGCTGAAGTCGAGCGCCGTAACGGCACTTCGCGGGTCATTTGTGCTGGGGCGTTGGCTGGGACGCGAACCCTTTCGGGCAGCGGCAGTCCCGCCATCTTGGCAAATAATTCTTCATAGCGATCGACGACGTAGTCCCAATCGTAGAATTGTTGCACGCGGGCCTGGGCACGGTTGCGGTAGGACTGGACGAGCGACCCGTCGCGGAGAACCTTCTGGAGTTTATCGGCAAGGTCCGCCTCGTCTGCGTAAGCGATGCCAGCGTCGCCGATGGCCTCCATATTCTCAGGGGCGGCCAGGGTCAGCACGCAATTGCCGAAGCCCATCGCTTCCAGCAAAGCAGGGTGTGTGCCACCGACCTCGGTGGCATGTATGTAGCAGTAGGCGTTCTGTTGCAGGGTTCGATAATCCCGTCCGAACACAAAACCCGTAAAGACGATCCTTTTGTCCCCACGGGCGCGCTCTTTGAGGTCTTTAATGTATTCATGCGCGTAAGGCGCGTCGCCCACAATCAGAAGCTTGTGCGCCGTGCGCACCCGTTTGAATGCTTCGATCACCATGTGCGCATTGTTTTCAGGTTCGAGGCGCGACACGTAGAGCACGTAACGGTTAGGTTCGACGCGCCAACGACGAACTGATGGATCTATGCGGCGTTCCACTTCCGCGCCGTAGGCGATCATCGTGGATTCGGCGTGATGGCGGGCCAGATAATATTCCTGGATTACCCTGGCGTCGGTGACGGTTTCGGTGGGCAGAATCGTCGCCAGCCGTTCGGCGAGCAAGTAGTATTTTCGACCGATCCAATTCCATTTCTTGCGTTTGTGCTCGAGACCATCGACGTTTAAAGCGACGGGCGTCCTCGTAGCTCGCAGAATCGTAGCGAACGGAGCGTTGGCGGCGTTGCAAATTAGCGCGGCGTCGTAACGCCCAGGCGCCGCGTGCAGCGCCGACAAAAATGAATGGACTACTGTATCCAGATATTTGTGGCGGATCGTCGGCAGGACTTTCAGGCGAACGCCCTGGAACTCAATCTGACGCGGACTCACGTAATGCGCGCGACAATAAACAGTGACCTGGTGGCCACGCGCGACCAAACGTGTCGAAAGATGTTCAGCGAAGGTTTCGAAGCCGCCGTAGTTTGCGGGAATTCCCCTTGTGCCCAGAATTGCGATGCGCATTGTCTAAAAGGTGAATCAGACGAGGGGGCACTGATTCACAATTGCTGGGCGGTTGCTCTTTGATACGCGTCCAAAGTCAACCGCGCGGTTGTCTGCCAACTAAACTCGCTCGCTCTTTGCAATCCCTTCGCGCCCAAGGCCGCTCGGTATTCACTATCATTCAAGACCCGTTGGAGCGCTGCGACCAAAGAAGGCACGTCGAACGGATCGAATAAAAGAGCTGCTTCGCCCGCAACTTCGGGAATGCTGGTGCGGTTGCCTGCGATGACCGGGGTGCCGCATTTCATGGCTTCGAGGATTGGCAAGCCGAAGCCTTCGAAATACGACGGATAGACGAAACAGATGGCCCCGCTGTAGAGGGCGTTCAGCTGTTCGTCGGCGACGTATCCAGTGAAGCGAATGTGGCCGCTCGATTCATCGCGCTGAGCGGCCTGCACGGTTTCGTTTTCAAGCCAACCGCGCTTTCCGGCCAAAACAAGCGTTGGAAGCTTACCCTCTGGATGCAATCGGCGCAAGAGGGAATACGCCTCGATCAGTCGCCGCAAATTCTTTCGCGGCTGAATCGAACAGAGCGACAAAATGTAATCACCATCGATGCCGTAAGTTTCTCTGACCCTTTGCAGTTCTGTTTCATTGTTGACCCGCCGGAACATGGGCGCCGCAGCCGCCTGCGTTACCGTGATGATTCCGGGATCTATTCCGTAGGTCTGACTTATGTCCTGCCGCGAGTACTCTGACAGCGTCGTAATTTGCGCGGCGCGACGCGCAGTGTGACGCACGGTTAGCCGGAGCTGCATCCAGCTGCGCCGGTTGAAAGTTTCCGGCAGATGTTCGAAAGACAGATCGTGAATCGTGACGACGATCGGGCACGGGGCGAAAGGCGGCGCGGTGTATTGAACGTGCAGGACGTCGACGGGATGGCGACGCAGCTCGCGCGACAATGTGAGCGGAATGCGCACCAGCGGTGTGTGTGGCAGCGTCCGTTGCACCTTAAAATTTGGCCAGCGATTCGCAAACCGCTCGACCGCCGACTGTTTAGTGACGTAGAGCGTGTATTGATTGGATTGATCGATTTCGGCGAGGGCCTCGATCAGATTGACCGCGTAGGTTTCATTCCCGGCGAGCCTGGCGCCAACTGAATGAGCGTCGATGGCGATGCGCATGTCATGTAGCGCAAGCTTGCGGCTTGCGTCGAGTCGCGATACACGCAAGTTATCAACTTGCGCTACATGTTACTTCTTGCCTTTGGCGGCCTCGCCACCGCCACCCACGGCGGCGGCCCCGGCGATGTCCGCGGTCTGTCGCGTATCGCGCTCGCGAATACGGGCCGCTTTGCCACGCAGGTTGCGGAGATAATAAAGCTTCGCGCGGCGCACATGTCCCTTCTTCACGACGTCGATGTGATCGACGATCGTCGCGTGCAGCGGAAAAATTCTTTCGACGCCGACGCCGAAACTCGTTTTGCGAACGGTGATGCTCTCGCGCGCGCCGCCGTGCTTGCGGGCGATGCAGACGCCTTCAAATGCCTGCAAACGTTCCTTGGTTTCTGATTCCTTGATGCGCACGTGCACGCGCACCGTATCACCCGGTTGAAAATCAGGGATGTTACTTCTTAATTGCGTCTTCTCGACGTTGTCTAAACGATTCATGATTAACTCCAATTCGTATCAGAAGCCCGAGCGTCAGCGAGGGCACCTTCGCATCAGCCTGCGCTCACGGTCAGGCTTCTCAACACATCATTCCTTTAAAACATCATTCCTTTAAAAGATCCGGCCGGTTCCTTTTTGTCTTCTCTTCCGCGGCTTGCTTGCGCCAGCGCGCAATCTCCGCATGATGACCGGTCAAGAGAACCTCCGGCACTTTCATACCTGCAAATTCCGGCGGCCGCGTGTAGTGTGGATAATCAAGCAAGCCATCGGAAAACGATTCCGTAGTGGCCGATGTTTCGCTACCCAGGGCGCCCGGTATCAAACGAACAACCGCATCGACGACCACCAGCGCCGCTGGTTCCCCACCGGACAAAACGTAGTCGCCGATGGAAATCTCATCAGTGACCAGTTGATCGGAAACTCGCTCGTCGACGCCTTCGTAGCGGCCGCAAATCAAAACGAGCTGATCGCATTTCGCGAAATCCGCTGCCACTACTTGCGTGAACCGTCTTCCTTGCGGCGACAGCAGGACGACGCGCTTTTTCTGCGGCACCTCTTCCCGGCGGCGCGCGCCGGTCAACGATTCCACCGCTGCAAAGATCGGTTCCGGTTTGAGCACCATACCGTCGCCGCCGCCAAACGGCCGATCGTCAACGACGTGATGCTTGTCCGAGGTCCACGAGCGTAAGTCGTGGGCCTTGATTTCAACTAATTCCGCCGCGCGCGCGCGCCGAATAATTCCGTAATCAAACGCTTCGCGAAAGTATTCGGGGAAAATTGTGACGATGTCGACGCGAAGCATGCCGCTTGAACCAATCTCACAATTCCAATAAACCTGCGGGCGGATCGATTCGAATTAATTTCTGGTCTTTATCGATTTCAACGACGATGTCGGCAGCCATCGGCACGAGTCGATCCCGGTTGTCCGCGTCGACGACGGAAAGCAACTCGACGCCGCCCGGCCGCATGATCTCCCGCACCTCGCCCACCGCTTGCCCGCTGACCGTTTCCACGCGGCAACCAATCAGTTCCCAATCGTAGAAGCTGTCGTCCGGAAGCTCGACGCGTTCCTCAGCAGGCACGGCCAAATCGCATCCGACCAGTTCCTTCGCTGCTTCGATCTGATCGAAGCCGGTGAATTTCAGTACCAGCCGATCACCGTGGAACCACTGTTCTTCAATTTGCAAAGATCGACGAGAACCATCTGCCGATACCGCCACGAGCGCCGACAACTGCTCAAAGCGATCCGGAAAATCAGTCAGGAGGTCGGCAACCACTTCGCCGCGCAGCCCGCGCACCTTCACGATGTGCGCGACAACGATTAGATCTTCCTGATCATTCATCGCAAGTTAACAACTTGCGCTACTCAACTACGTCGAGCATAAAGCGGCGATGCTGCTTGAGGCCCGCAGCGTAAGCCAGCGAACGAAGCGCGCGGACGGTGCGGCCCTGTTTGCCGATTACCTTGCCCATGTCCGGCTGCGCGACGCGAATTTCGATACGCGTGGTGCCTTCGCGCTCAACTTCGCGGACGTCGACCGCGTCGCTATCGTCGACGAGCGCCTTGACCACCATTTCAATCGTTTCGCGCATTCGTGAGCCCTAATCCTCGATTCCGTTTAGAAGCCGCACCTGTGGGGCGCGGCGCGGCGGACAAGTCCGCCATCTAAACGATTAGATCGCTAAGCAGCGACCGTTTCCGATTCCGCGGCTGCCTGATTCTTCGCCGCCTGTTTAATCAGACGACGGACCGTATCAGTCGGTTGGGCGCCTTTGCCAATCCAATACTGCACGCGGTCGGCTTTGAGATTAATTTCAGCCGGTTCGCGCGTCGGATTGTAGGTCCCGAGATTTTCGAGATACGCGCCGTCGCGTTTCGACTGCTTTTCCTTAACTACGATGCGATAAGACGGGCGCTTCTTCGCGCCGGTTCGCATTAATCTAATTGCTAACAAGTTAACCTCCAGTGATAGGTGATAGGTGATGAGTGATAAGTAAGTTCGATTCACCCATCACCTGTCATCATTCACCGTCTTCGTTTCTTCTTCTTTTTCTTTTTACGCGACGAACCCGGCAAACCAGCGGGCAAGCCGGCCATCATTGGGTCGCCGCCGCCTTCCATTCCGGACGCGCCCATCATCCGCCGCATCATTTTTCCGCGCAGCCCGCCGCCGCTGAACATCCCCTGCATCATCTTGCGCATTTCGGTGTACTGCTTGATGAGCGCGTTCACCTGCTGCACCGTCGTTCCGGAGCCGCGCGCGATCCTGCGCCGCCGGTTCGCGTTCAGGATGATGTGATTCAGCCGCTCTTCGCGCGTCATCGAATCGATGATGGCTTCGGTGCGCTTCAGCTCCTTCTCCATCATCTCTGACTGCTCGTCAGTAAGATCGGGCATGCCGACGCCACCGAGTAACTGATCCGGCAACAGCTTCAGAATTTTTGAGAAAGAACCGAGTTTTTTTACCTGCCTGAGCTGCGAACGAAAATCGTCGAGCGTGAACTGGTTCTTTTGCAGCTTCTCAAATTGAGCTTCGGCATCGGCTTGATCGATCTTGTCCTGGACCTGTTCGATCAAGGACAGCACATCACCCATGCCGAGAATCCGCTGCGCGACCCGATCAGGATAGAACGGTTCGAGCGCATCGTACTTCTCGCCGACGCCGACGAATTTAACCGGTTGCCCGGTGACTTGCTTGATCGAAAGCGCTGCACCGCCGCGCGCATCGCCATCCATCTTCGTCAGCACGACGCCGGTGATCCCGATACGTCGATGAAACTCTTCGGCCGATCGCACTGCGTCCTGGCCGGTCATCGCATCCGCCACAAAAAGGATTTCAACCGGATGCGTTTCGCTTTTGATCGTGACCAACTCTTCCATCAACTCATCGTCGATGTGCAGGCGGCCGGCGGTATCGATCAAAAGCGTGTCATAGCCGACATCACGCGCTTGCTTCACCGCCTCGCGCGTCAGCTCGAGTGGATCGTTCGTTTCAGGCTTTTCAAAGATCGATTGGCCAGTCGCCCTGGCGATGACCTTTAACTGTTCGCGCGCCGCGGGCCGGTAAACGTCAGTCGAAAGCAACAAGGGCTTTCGCTGCTGGTTCTGCGCCAGCCAGCGCGCAATCTTTCCGGTCGAAGTTGTCTTGCCTGAGCCCTGCAGCCCGACAATCATCACGACGTTCGGACTCGATTTTGTGAATACGAGTCGCGACGACGTGCCGCCGAGCAGTTCGACCAGTTCCTCAAAAACAATCTTGACGACCTGCTCGGATGGCTTCAGCTCGAGCCAAACCTGTTGTCCTTCGGCCTTCTCTTTGACCGACGCGATGAAATCTTTCGCGACTTTGTAATTGACGTCGGCTTCCAGCAGCGCCAGCCGAATCTCACGCAGCGCCGCGTCGACGTGTTCCTTTGTCAGGACGCCTTCGCCGCGCAGGTTCTTGAGCGTCCGCTTGAGCTTGTCGGAAAGAGACTCGAACATACATCAGACAACAATTCCGACCAACGCGGAAACAAGCATGATAGGGGCCGTATTAAGGGGTGTCAAGAATAGAACGGCTATTTGATTGGTCATCGTTACGGCGATTTTAGATCGGCCGAGCTGGTTCCCCGGGGCGATGATCAGCTCTCAATCGCTGAATACCTCAAAGAGGGTTGCTCGGAGAGAAGTTTTGCCCTCAATTCTCAACTTCGCGCTTTTTATTGCTGTGCTTTTTACGCGCATAAGAAATCAGACAGTGACGCCGAGCGATCGTCTGTGCTATGGTGCCCGCGTTCTGCTGGTAATCTGCGCCTGACGTGACTGTCTCGCCCGGTCATTTAACGTGAAAGGCGCGCCTTATTGTGCGTTTACTGATACTTCATGTCATGGGTAAAGGTGTGCGCCCGACGTCGGTCGGCAGGGAATAGGCCCGCTTGTATAAGGACAAAGACAATCGAAGTGCGGCTGTCGTTGATTTGAACGGCGCGCGAGCGCGACTCAATTCAACAGCAGGAACGACCACACCGGAATCGCTCGAGACCGAACTCAGCGCGATTCGGGATCTAATTGACCAGGGACTGAGCACCGAGGCCCGCAAGCGTCTCAACGTGCTGCTCTCGGCGGCGAGGACGCATCGCGCCCTGCTGGCCCAAGCTCGCCTGACATTGTCCCTTGCTCTCGAGATGCAGGGCCAGTTTCGCGAATCTCTCGAAGCCATCTCGATGTACGAAGACGCTGACCTGCGCGCACAGCTTGACGCTGAATTAAGCACGCGCGTGCAAATTCAGATCGCTCTGGCTTACAACTACAATCGCGATCATCCGAAAGCAATCTCGCTGTTGAAAGCCGCGCTTCGTGATTTGCCTGAACCGGGCCCAGTCTCCGGCGCCGCTTACACCGCTCTCGCACGCGTCTATCGCACCATCACGGAATATCCGATTGCCCGCGACTATTCTCAACAGGCGCTCGATTGTTACCGGCAGAGCGGTGACTGGCGCGGATTGGCCGAGACCTATTTCGGTCTGGCAATCGCTGATATTCAGGAAGGCAAGTACGAAGCGGCGATTCAGAATTTCAATCAGACGATTCAACTGGTCGGCGATCGTCCGGCCACCTATCTCCTCGGTCGCACTTATTCGAACATGGCCGGCGCCTGCTATTTCCTGAAGCGGCCGCAGGACGGCATTCGCTATCTCGAAAAGGCAATCGATTATTACGAGCGCACTGATCACAAGGCCAGCGCCGCCGAAGCCTACAACAATCTGGCGATCAATCTCGTCCTCATCGGCCAGTGGGACCGCGCGCAAGCAGCGCTGGAACGCGCGCTCTCAATCGCACAGGCAGTAGATGGTCCGGAACACCCGATGATTCTCGATTCGCTCGGCGAACTCTTAATGCTGCGCGGTGATTTAAAAGAGTCGCGCAACGTGCTCGAGCGGGCCGTCGCGCTGGCTACTGAAAAAGGCCACAACTGGTATCGCTGCCAGACTCACCGCACGCTCGGCCGCTGTTGCCTCGCGATGGACCAGCTCGAATCAGCGCTGACGCAGGCAAAGAGCGCGCTCACCCTGGCTGAATTGATCGGCGATCGTCAGGCCATCTGTGAATCGCGTCTATTGCTCGGCGAGGCAGCGCTGCAATCGGGGTTCGGGAATACGACCGACGCCGAGTTGCAAACCCTGGATGAGTTAATAACCGATTCTCAAACTGATTTACTGCTCGCGGGTGAAACCCAGCGTTTGCACGGGTTGGCTGAGATGCAGAAGGGCGATCCACCTACGGCCGCGCAACATTTCGGGCGCAGCGTTTCGATCTTCGATCTGCTGGGTGACCGCTATCGCAGCGCCCGCGCGCATTACGACCTGGGCCGCGCGTACGCGTTTGCGCAACCTGATAGCGCCGCCGAACATTTTGCGCGGGCAACAAACATCTTCCGTGAATTAGGCGCACGGCTCGACCTCGCGCGTGCCGAAGAGGCTGCGGCGACGCTCGACCGCACCACCCACGCGCAATCGCGTCACAGCGAAACAGTCGCGCAACTGCTGACGTTGCGCTTAGCCGAAGCAGTAGCCTCGCGCGAACTGTTATTGCATGAATTGGCTGCCGTGATTCGGCAGGAGACGCGCTGCCACAGTCTCGCGATTCTCGACGAACGGCGGGTGATTGTCAGTCACGGTTTGAACGAAGCGGAAGCTGCGAAATTGGCTGGCGCAATTTCCGGCGCGCAGACAGAGACTCAACTTAAATCGTTGGCTGAACGAATGGACGCAGCAGTGATTCCGCTCAAGCCCAACAATGCGCCCCACGCCGTGCTGGCGATTTCACCACGCGACGCCGCCCAGCTCGGCGAAGGTTTATCGCTCAATCCGTTGCTGCGAGTCGTTGAGTTGGGAATGGACCTTTGCGCTTTGCGCGAGCGCACCCGCGCGACGGCATCGGGCGCCGATGAATCTGACGTGGCCGGCGCGAGTTTGATGCCCGGCTTCATCCACTCCAGTCCGGCCATGACGCGGCTCGTCGACGAAGTGCATAAGATTCGCTCGTCGGACGTGACGGTGCTGGTGACCGGTGAATCGGGCACCGGCAAGGAACTCGTCGCGCGTGCCATCCACGCTCTGTCCTCGCGACGTGAAAAAGTCTTTGTGCCCTTCAACTGCACCGCGGTTCCCAAAGAACTTTCAGAAGGATACCTGTTCGGCTACCGGCGAGGAGCTTTCACCGGCGCCGTGAGAGATTCAGACGGCGTCATTCGCGCCGCCGCCGGCGGCACGTTATTTCTCGACGAAATTGGCGACCTGCCGATCGATGTACAGCCGAAACTTTTGCGGTTCCTGCAAGAGGGTGAAATTCAACCTTTGGGCGAACAAAGACCAACCAAGGTCGACGTGCGCATCATCGCGGCGACGAATACCGATTTGGAAGAGATGGTGGCCCAGGGTCGCTTCCGCGAAGACTTATATTATCGCTTGAACGTGATTCGCCTGCGCGTGCCGCCGCTGCGTGAACGTCGTTCGGAGATCCCGGCGATCGTCACCTATTACCTTAATCACTATGCGGCGAAGTTCGGACGCAAGGACATTCAAATCGCGCCGGCGGCGAACGACCTTTTGATGGTCGGCGATTGGCCGGGAAATGTGCGCCAACTTTGCAACGAAGTGCAGCGGCTCGTCGCTCGAGCTGAAGATGGCCTGCTCATCGACGTCGAACATCTGTCGCCGGAATTGCGCCGCATGAGTACGCCGATAGCGCCCGCTTCGTTTACGCCGCTCGCGGCCGGAGGCTCAGGCGTGACCGTGCCTTTGCAGAACACCACGCTGGCTGAGGCGCTGGCCGAAGTTGAACGTCGTATGATCGCGGCCGCGTTGCGCAAGCATAACGGCAACATCTCCCGGGCCGCGCGCGAACTGGGATTGACGCGCCGGGGCCTCTATCTGAAGCTCGACCGCCTGGAAATGACGGCGAGCGCCTGACCCCATCCAACTCTTTCCGCAACCTTAGTCATCTCTTAACGTGTAAATGTGAGGAGCTGCGAGCCGATTCGTTTGCGCCGGTTCGCGCCCCGCGTGTATCCTTTTCAATAGTCAGTAGGAAGTAATGAGCACCAGACTCAACCTCGCCAGCAAACCCTTTCGTAACCGCGTGTTGCCGTGGACGGTGACTGCTCTGGTCGCGATTTCGTCGATCGCCGCGTTGTTATATATCGCGCAATCGACTTTCAAAATGTACGGGAGCATTTCCGGAACGCAAAAGGATGTCACCCAATTGCGCACCGAACTCGATTCACTTCTACGAAAACAGAAAGCAGTCGAGATCGCGCTCACAGCGGATCAAAAACGTGAATTGAAATACGCGCACGGCCTGGTCGATCGTAAGGGATTCTCATGGTCGCGTTTGTTCACCGATCTCGAGGCATCACTGCCCGGCGAAATCAGAGTGACCAAGATCGCGGTCAAAGGCGTTGGGGTCCAGGATGGCCGGCCCGCGGCCGATCTCGATCTGGTGGTGGCCAGTAAGGCTGCATCAAACGTCACGCAAATGATCGAGAACATGGAGTCGCAGGGAATTTTTCGCGCCGAACTGGTGTCCGAGAATCCTCAGCGGGGCAAAGGCGAAACCAGTTCCGAGTATGACCTGAACGTGCACTACGTCCCCCGCAACGGTTACGCGATTGACCCTGGGGCCAAACGCACCGTCGACACTGCTGCAGTGGGAGGCAAGACCCAATGAGCCAGGAGCAACCCACCGCCGGCAATCAAGCTGCTCCGCGGCGAACGACCTCGAGTTCGTTTGCCCAGATAAGCCGCAGCCGGGCCGTGCAGAGCATCGGAGGGCCCGAATTGATCGGTCTGATTGGCGCAGCCTTCCTGGCGGTGCTCGTCGTCTTTGCGTACCTCTATTTCTATCTGCCGGCAAACTCGCGACGCGTTTCTCTCGAACTCGAACGCACACGTTTGCAGGGACTGGTGCAGTCCGAGCGCACTAAAGTTCAGGAGGATGACACGACCAGTCAAAGTGTGGCGCAAATCAATGCGAGTCTTGGCGACTTCGAAAGTAACTGGTTGGCGGTGCCGAGTTCCGGACGCATGTCGCTCTACACCGTGCTGAACGATCTCATCAAGAGTAATGGCTTGCGAAACACGGCGGGGCCGAGTTATTCGTCACTCGAAGTGCTGGGCACCAAGACGCAGGCGCAGCCGGGAATCACCGCAGAGAAGCAGAGCGTTGCCAAGTGGCAGAGCATCTATCCCGGCATCGCCGTCTCAGTCACCGTTGAAGGTTGGTATCCCAACATTCGCCGCTTCATTCGCGATCTCGAAACCAGCAGGCAGTTTTTGATTATTAATGCGATCGAACTCGAAGGCGTAAAACTATCCGGCGTGACGCAGGATCAACCGCTCGCAGCCGCGCAATCACTGCAACCGAAAACTGCGAAGAACTCGAAAGCCACGACGACCAACGTCACGACGGCGGCGCCTGAGATTTCCGGCGGCCGGGGTGGACTGGTCAGCCTGCGTTTGGACCTGGCGACTTATTTTCAACGGCCGGAAGCAAGACAACCGGCGACAAATTAATTATGAAGCTGTCCGATCCGAACAATCCTAACGAGAAGAAAAAGATGATCGCTGCGGCGGCGTTAGGTTTGGGAGCGCTCATCGTGCTCGGTTACGTCTTCTTTGGAGGATCATCCACGCCGGCAAATAACTCCAATCGGATCGCGCAAACTTCTCCGACGCCGCGTCCGCCGACGACTGGACTCCCAGTCAGCGACGACACCGTGGCGGACGCGAATTGTTCATACTGTCAAAAGATCGTCTACCCCGGAACGATGCCCTCCGTGTCGGAAGCGAGTCGGAACATCTTCGCTTTTTACATTCCGCCATCGCCAACTCCGAAACCGCTGCCGACTGCTCCGCTGCCAAGTCCAACTCCGCCGCCGCCGCTCATCGCCTCGTCGCTTTCACCTTCGAATGTGTTTGCGGGCACACCTGCCGATTTTTCTTTGCAGGTGAATGGCGACAAGTTCACGCCGGCAGTTCACGTTTTTGTCGATGGCCGCGATTTGCCGACTCGGTTCATCAGCGCGCAACAAGTGTTCACTACGGTGCCCGCGAACGTGATATTGAATCCCGGCACGCGGCAGGTCGAAGTTCGCACACAAGATCGAAGGCTCTACTCGAATTTGTTATCGATTAATGTAACGCCCGCGCCGGTACCGAATTACACGTACGTCGGATTGATTGGCAAGCCGCGTTACAACGATACCGCGGTGCTACAGGACAAGAGCAACAAAGAATTCCTGAACGTGCAGCGCGGCGATCCCGTCGGCAACCGCTTCAAGGTTGTGAGCATCTCCGACAAGGAAGTGAAGTTGATTGATATCAATTTGAAGATCACCCATAGGATTTTCTTTTCGACGGATCAAGCCTCTGGCGGACCCTATCGTCCACCTGCCCGAACCGTCGATGACGAGCCATAATTATGCGTCGTGATTCTCATTCATCCGTAAATGTCAGCGAGCGTGGATACGCCCTTGTGTCCCTGCTGCTGGTGATGAGCCTGCTGGCCCTGTTTGCGCTCGGCGCAGCCGAAAATGTGCGCCAGCAGGGACAGCGAGAACGCGAAAAAGAGGCCATTTTTCGGGGGGAACAGGTCGCCGACGCCATTCGCGCCTACTACCGCTACCGCGGTGCGCAAGGCGTGAATTCCTTGCCAAATACGATCGATGATTTGCTCGAGGGCATTCCCAGAGGAACCAAAAAACTTCAGATTCTTCGCAGCGAAGCGGCGCATGATCCGCTTTCGAGTTCCGGCGAATGGAAGTTGATTGGCCCAACCTCTGACAGCGTCAGCGCCTTCGTAAAAGATCTGACCGTCTACTCCGGCGGCACGCCACCCACTCCACGCGGAGACATGCAACGACTCGCGTCTGTCATTCCGCAAATGTTGAATGTGCTCGACACCGGATCGACCAGCACCGGCCGCGGAGGCGAAGACGATTCCGCGGACTCGTCTGGTCCATTCCTCGGTGTCACGAGTCGCAGCCAACGCAACTCGGTGATGACTTATTACGGCATCGATCATCACGACGGCTGGGTCTTCACTCCACTATTCAGATAGCGTCTGCGGCGATCTGCAATTGATCGATCACGACCGATCGATTTCGGCAATTCACCGACGCTTGCACGCCGATCAAAAACGATCTCGACTCACGATCACGCCCAGAAAAATTTTCGCTCGCAGTAATAAATTGTTGACAACGATCTAATTAAGGTTTATATAGCAAGATGTTGTGCGCCGTTCTCTCTAGACCACAAGACACATCGAAGTACATTATCTTGTGGTCATTAACCTGAAAAGAAGAAGGAGAACTACCAATATGGCAACTAAGAAGAAGGCCGCGAAAAAGGGCGGTTCCAAAAAGGGCGGCAAGAAAGCCGCTAAGAAGAGATAGCTCGTTCAAGCAGGAAACAACGACCACGTTCAAGTGGCGCACATCCTATGAGGCCTTGAAGGCCCTTTAAAGGAACGGCGAAAGCTTCGAGCCCGCCGTTCCTATTATTTTGTGCTCACGAGTTTTCCCTTTCGACGTTCTCACATCACTCATCACACTTTCTCAAACGTTCGTGTATGCTCTCGCTCATGTTGAGCGTTGCCCTCGTCGAGCCCGAAATTCCGCAGAATACTGGGAATATTGCCCGACTCTGCGCCGCGACTCGCACTCCGCTCAATATTGTTGGGGTGACGGGGTTTCGCATGGATGACCGGGCCGTGCGGCGCGCCGGATTGGATTACTGGGATGAGGTCTCAATCACCAGGCATCGTGACCTGGAGGCATTACAAGCATCGCAACCGCACGCGCGAATGCTTTACTTCTCAACCAAGGGCGAACGCTCACTCTGGGATTACAAATTTGAGAAAGACGATTGTCTCGTGTTTGGCCCTGAGACGAGAGGTTTGCCCGAAGCACTCTTGAAAGCGAACTGGGATCGCTGCCTGACAATCCCCATGCTCAACCGAAATGTGCGCAGCTTGAATCTAGCCAACGCGGTATCAATCGCACTCTATGAAGCGCTGCGACAACTCCAAACCACCCGGAGCTAGTCTCTATTATTATTTTCTGATGACGGCGACTCGTCATCTTCGTCATCGCGATAGACCTCATAATTCGTAGCGTCATCGTAATAGTAAGACCGTGGTTTCTCGTCGGCCTCGGCCGGTTCGCCTTTGGGCTCAGGTTTGGATTGTTCGTTAAGGTGATCCATCATTTGAGACGTGCCGTTTCAACTTCCTAAAATATACCCGATCACTGACGCTGCGATCTCGTCGTTAACTCACGCCGAACAAGTTGCTCACCTTTTGAGCGGTGGCGCCAGGTTAATCCAATTGCGCGAAAAGCATAATTTCCCGCGCGATTTTTTCGACGACGCTTCGGCGGCGCTGCGTTTAGCGCGAACTGCCCGCGCCACGATAATCATCAATGATCGCGTCGACATCGCGCTGGCGCTCGGAGCACCTGGAGTGCATTTAGGACAGACTGATCTACCGGTGAAAGCGGCCCGACAACTTCTCGGGCCTCAAGCGATCATCGGCTACTCGACGCACAACCTCGATCAAGTGAGCGAAGCTTTGGACCTGCCGATTGACTACCTTGCGTTCGGGCCCGTGTTCTCAACGCGGACCAAGAAAAACCCCGATCCGGTCGCGGGCCTGAACCAACTCCAGGCGGCAAAAGCGCTGGCGGGCGATCTTCCGCTCGTAGCTATCGGGGGAATCCGCCAGTCAAACCTCGCCGACGTCTTCGCGGCAGGCGCTGATTCGGCCGCCATTATCTCAGAAATCCTTTCGACACCTGGGGACATCGCCACAAATCTTCGGAAAATGCTCGAATCCTAAGCCGGTCAACGGCGCTCAACATTTTTTGCTTGCGTTTTGTTCGGGCGATCCGTCAGAATGAGTACGCCGGTCTCACTCCGGCGCTTCGCGATTCAAGTTGTCCTTGATCCCACGCCTGATCCAATGAGCTTCTTCGATCTGCCACCGATTATCGAACGCATGCTGCTGGTCTCTGACAAGATCAGCGATCTTAATTTCTCTGTCGGTCAATTGCCGCAGGTTGAAATCAACGGCAAGCTGACGCCCGTGCAGCCTCTGGGCATGCAAAAGCTCACGCCCTATCAGACAGAAATCATCGCCATGACGCTGTTGCAGGAGAACCCTGAAGCGGCCGAGAAATTGGTGAAGACGGGCACGGCGGACCTCAGTTATTCACTTCCCTCGCGCGCCCGATTTCGCTGCAACATCTTCCAGCAGCGCGGGGTGTACTCGATTGTCATGCGCGTGATTCCCACCGACATACCTTCACTCGGGTCATTGAATCTGCCGCGGCAACTATCGGACATAGCCGAACTCCGGAACGGTTTGGTTTTGATCACCGGTCCAACGGGTTCGGGCAAAAGTTCGACGCTGGCAGCAGTCATCGACATCATCAACGAAACGAAGCACTACCACGTGGTCGCGATCGAAGACCCGATCGAATATCTGCACGTGCACAAGAACTCGACCATCAATCAACGCGAAGTCGGACATGACACGAAGGATTTTCCATCGGCCCTGCGGGCAGCCTTGCGCCAGGCGCCCAAGGTGATCCTGATTGGTGAGATGCGAGACTTCGAAACCACTGAGATTGCGCTCGAAGCTGCCGAGACCGGCCATCTGGTGCTTTCGACTCTGCACACGATCGATGCGTCAAAGACCGTCGACCGCATTATCGGCCTTTATCCAAAGAACGAAGAGCCCGTGATCCGCACGCGGCTGGCGCAGACATTTCGTTACATCATTTCGCAACGATTGATTCCGCGCGCAGACATGCGTGGACGAATCGCCGCGGTGGAAATTCTGCAATCAACTCCCCGCACCCGTGAATACATCGAGAATGGCGAAGCTGAAGGCAAGTCTCTGCTCGACGCGATGCGCGATGGGAAGCTCGAC
>Ga0207686_10000400_pt1 | contig 30163 bp, 25 predicted proteins | sample KBSM24metaG_FD_184396 | JGI IMG/M metagenome (GOLD analysis project Ga0207686, IMG submission 184396) | Miscanthus rhizosphere microbial communities from Kellogg Biological Station, Michigan, USA - KBS M2-4 metaG (SPAdes) (version 2) | ecosystem: Host-associated > Plants > Roots > Rhizosphere >...
CCGAAGAACGCGAAGTGGCCGAGCCGCCGCGAATTCACTTTGGATGATACTTTCCCACCTGACTACATCGAGCAGCGCATGCATGAAAGTTTGGCGCATGCGGGATTGGAAAGCTTCGATCTGGTCCAGTTTCACGTCTGGGAAGACAACTGGTTGAGTGACGATCGCTGGGCAAAGAAGATGGATGAACTTCGCTCGCAAGGTTTGTTCAGCGCGGTTGGCATCAGCATCAATCGCTGGGAACCCTGGAACGGTGTGAAGGCCGTGCAGAGTGGCCTTATCGATGCAGTCCAGGTGATCTACAACATCTTCGATCAGAATCCGGAAGACGAATTGTTCCCCGCGTGCCGCCAACACGATGTTGCCGTCATCGCGCGCGTCCCGTTCGATGAAGGCACGCTGACGGGGAAATTAACGAAGGAAAGCACCTGGCCGGAAGGCGATTGGCGCAACATCTATTTCACTCCTGAGAATTTGATTCCCAGTTTGGAGCGAGCCGAGAAACTGAAGGCGTTGTTGCCTTCGGACATGTCGCTGCCCGACCTGGCGTTGCGATTCATTCTCAGCAACCCCGACGTCAGCACCATCATTCCCGGAATGAGAAAGCAGTCGCACGTCGAGGCGAATATAGCTGCGAGCGATGGCGAGAAGCTGTCGGATGAATTGATCGCTGAGCTTCGCAAACACCGTTGGGAGCGAAAGCCGAAGCCGTGGTCTGACTGAAGGTGGATTGTCAGAACCGCGAGCGGTAGCGACCGGACCAATTGACGCCTCACAGTGCACTTGATCCCATCGCAACCGCTCCGGGTTCTGACACAATATTCAAATGACCGTTCTCTCTCTCGCAAATATTAGCAAACGCTTCGGCGCGAGCGTCGCGCTCGAGGGCGTTAACCTGCAACTCAACCGAGGTGAGGTGCATGCGCTGATCGGCGAGAACGGCGCCGGTAAAAGCACTCTGATGAATGTGCTGGCAGGCTTGACTCAACCTGATACCGGAAGAATGGAATTGGATGGCTCACCGTATTCGCCCGCGAGTCCGCTCGACGCACGCGGTCGCGGCATTGCCTTGATTCATCAGGAGCTTTCTCTGTTCCCGCACCTCTCGGTGGCGGAAAACATCATGATGGGCATCGAGCCTTCGCGCGCCGGGCTGCTCGACCGCGCGCGTCTGCGTGAGCGCACGAACGAGGTGTTGGCGACCTTCAACCACCCCGAGATAACTCCGGACGCGCGCGTTGCCAGTCTCTCGATTGCCGCCCGCCAGATCGTAGAAATCTGTCGCGCGATTGCGGCGCGAGCGCGCATCCTTTTGATGGACGAGCCGACCAGCAGTCTGCAACGCGACGATGTCGCACACCTCTTTTCCCTGATTCGCAAATTCGCGGCGCAAGAGATCACGGTCGTTTATATCAGTCACTTTCTCGAGGAAGTGCGCGAGATCGCCGACAACTTCACGGTGTTGCGCGACGGGCGGAGCGTGGCCACGGGAGCGATCGCGTCCGTGTCTGATGAGAACTTGATTGCGCACATGGTGGGCCGGCCAATGGAGTCGCTGTTTCCCGCGCGCCGTCACGCGGCGACGAACGAGACGATCTTGCAAGTCCGGGACATCTCGGCGCCGCCCGACGTCGAGAAGGCAAGTTTTGATTTGAAGCGCGGTGAGATTCTGGGCATCGCCGGATTGATGGGTTCAGGCCGCACGGAATTGATCCGCAGTCTGTTTGCTCTCGATCGACCGGAAGGTGGATCGATTTCGGTTAAGGGTCAGACGCTCAAGCTTCGTCGAGGCACGGCCGCGCAAAGACTCTCGGAGAGCTTTGCTTACTTAAGTGAAGATCGAAAAGGCGAAGGGCTGGCGCTGGCTCTGTCGATTGGTGATAACGTGACGATGACGCGCTTTGCATCCTGCTCGCGACTTGGGTGGCTCAATCTATCGCGGCAGCGCTCGCAGACGGGAACGCTGGTGCGCTCGTTATCGGTGAAGGCGCGCAATCCTGATCAGCCGGTCGCGACGCTGTCCGGCGGCAATCAACAGAAAATTGCCCTGGCTCGACTGCTGCATCAGGATGCCGACATTCTTTTGTTGGATGAACCGACGCGGGGAATCGACATTGGCAGCAAGGCAGTCGTGTATCAAACAATTGCCGAGTGCGCCGCGAAGGGAAAAGCGGTTTTGATGGTGAGTTCTTATCTGCCGGAACTGTTTGGCATGTGCGACCGGCTGGCGGTGATGAGCCGTGGCCGTCTGTCCGAGGCGCGGCCAATCGATCAATGGTCGCCGGAATCAGTGATGCAGGCCGCGATCGGCGGCGTGTCAGAAGGAATTGATCCATCGAAACATCGGCTCATTGATTCAATGAACAAATGAGTCAATGAGGCAATCCAGGACATCGATGAATCTGCTAACCGTCAAAAATCTCTCAGTAAATTTTGAAGATCGATCAGTCGTCGAAGACTTGAGCTTTGAATTGGACTCCGGCGAACGGCTTAGCATTCTCGGGCCCAACGGCGCGGGCAAGACCGTGCTGCTCAAAGCGCTTTTGAAACTCGTGCCGCATCAGGGTGAGGTCGTTTGGGCGCGCGACGTGCGCATTGGGTACGTGCCGCAGAAAATCGACGCCGACACGCACCTGCCGCTGACCTTCACCGATCTGTTTCGCGCGAAGTGCACAACGCTGAACATTCCGGTCAGTCAGGCAAGTGAAATCAGCCGCACCGTCGGATTGACGCCGCAGATACTGGCGACGCCCGTCGGCCACCTTTCCGGAGGGCAATTTCAACGCGGCCTGATCGCATTCTCTTTGCTGGGCAATCCTAACGTGCTGCTGATGGATGAACCGACGGCCAGCGTTGATGAACCCGGTGAAGAACACATCTACGAATTGATTAATCGACTACAGACGCAACACGACCTGGCGAGCATCATGGTGTCTCACGATCTGAGTTTCGTATTTCGGTATGCCACCAAGGTGCTTTGCCTTAACCGCCAGCAGGTGTGTTTCGGCAGTCCGACCGAAGCCTTGTCGACTGATGTGCTGACCAAACTCTATGGCGAGTCAGTCGGCTTTTACGATCACCATCACCAGCATTAAAGGTGTCAGAAGCCCGGCTGTGAGCGAGGGCATTTATTGGTTCAATGACTCATTGATCATTGATTCAATGACAACAACCGCGCTAATAAATGAATCAATGAGTGAATGATTTAGTGAATCAATAGTCTTCATGACAGCATCGCAAATTTATTCGACCATTCTCATCTTGCTGACCGCGTTCGCCGCCGGTCTGGTGGGCAGCTTCACGTTGATGAAGCGAATGAGCCTGGCCGGCGATGTCGTGTCGCACATCGCTCTGCCGGGTTTGGGTCTCGCGATGTTGTTCGGCTTCAATCCTCTGGTGGGCGCGGCGGGCGCTTTGTTTCTCGGAACGCTCTTAATCTGGCACCTGCAGAAGAGTTCAACCGTCACGACCGACGTCGCCATCGGCGTCATTTTTACTGCTGCGCTGGCGATTGGGACCGTCCTGACGCCGAGCGAAGATTTAATCGAGGCGCTGTTCGGCGATTTCCAATCACTGAATGCGATTTGGTTTGTCGCCGGATTGATCGCGGTTTCGGTGATAATCGGCTTCGTCGTCGTCTTCCGTCACAAATTGATCATGTCGCTGTTTTCGCCTGAACTGGCCGCGGCCACCGGCGTCAACGTGTCGCGTTTGAATCTCTATTTTCTGATGATCTTCAGTCTCACAGTGTTGCTGGGCGTGAGGTTTCTCGGCGCGCTGCTCGTCGGCGCTTTGATAATTGTGCCGGCCGCAATCGGCAGGCAATTAACCCACACGTTGACGGCCTTCCTGCTGACCTCTTCATTGGTGAGTGTCCTGTCCGTTGGACTCGGTCTGGCGATCAGTCTCGCCTACCCACATATAACTATTGGTAAGGTAACGCTGAACCTGGCGCTCGGGCCGGCCATTATCGGTGTAGCAACGCTGCTGTTCCTGGCGAGTCTTTTGCGAAAGAAGATCTGACGATGTCTCGTAAATCCGGTGATTGTCTACTGGATAGATTCGAGATATCTGCGCCCGGATCAAGTCCCCGGGAATTCCTAACGCGCTGAAAGGGTTCAAGGAAGCCCGCGCACCTCCGGCGCGCGGATTGAGAGACTGCGTGCATCCCATGGGCCGCGCGCTTCGCGCTTGCCCCTGGCTACCGTCCGCTCGCGCGTTCGGCGCGGAACCTTGCCAGGTCGGAATGTACGCTTGCCGAGGCGGAATATAAGCCCCGCTTGGCCGTAAAATAAGCCTGCTCGGTCCCAATGTAGGCCTGCTCGGTCGCAATGTAGGCCTGCTCCGTCGCAATGCAGGCCTGCTCCGTCGCAATGTAGGCCTGCGCCGTCGCAATGTAAGTCTGCGCCGTCGCAATGTAAGTCTGCTAAACAGGCTTCCGAGGCCTCAACCTCAATCAATTTCATTTAACAGCTAAGAATCGTCTTGTTTTCGACGCGGGCCGTGTCGTATAGTCGAATCAGGAAGTTACTCTTCTCGCCCCAACTTCCCAACCGACAACAGACGTTGTCAGTCCCTGGAAGTCCTCTCTTTCGAATTTAATAAAGCAGAGAGTCGATGGAGCAGTCCGTCTTAGCCACGAGACCAAACTCGCACGTGCAAACAATCGTATCCGGCACGAAGCTGCAGGGCCGTTACCTAATCATCAAAGAATTGGGAGCGGGCGGGATGGGCGCGGTGTATGAAGCCGTCGACGAACGACTGCAAGTGACCGTCGCGATCAAAGAGACGTTCGCGGTCGAGCCTCGCATGCGACGACAGTTCGAGCAGGAAGCGCGTTTGCTGGCCCAGCTGACGCATCCGGCTTTGCCGCGGGTCAGCGATTACTTCACCGAAAACGATGGCCTCTTTTTGGTGATGCAGTTCATCGCCGGTGACGATCTCGCGCACGTAATCGCCGAGCGCCCCGGGCCGTTCCCGCGCGCCCAGGTAATCGCCTGGGCTGACCAGTTGCTGGATGCTTTGATTTATCTGCACACGCGCGAGCGCCAGATTATTCATCGCGACATCAAGCCGCACAATTTAAAATTAGCAGCTAACGGCCAAATCGCCTTGCTCGACTTTGGTTTGGCCAAGGCCCACGCGAGTGATCAGACGACCACGGCCTCGTCGCACAGCATCTTTGGTTACACGCGACGTTATTCACCGCTCGAGCAAATACAGGATCAGGGCACGTCTCCTCAGAGTGACATCTATGCGCTGGGAGCGACGCTGTATCATCTGTTGACGGGAATCAAGCCGCCGGATGCGCTGGCGCGCGCCGCCGCGTTGGCCAACTCGAAAGCCGACCCGCTCGTGCGCGCGTGTGAAGTACACCCGGTCGTCGGACCTGAGCTCTCGGCGATTCTCGGCAAGGCTTTAGCGCTGAACGCCAACGGTCGTTTTCAAACGGCGCAGGAATTTCGCGAAGCGTTGAGGATTGTCGGACGTAATGGTCTGCGGGGAGTCGATTCGTTTGCCGCATTCAACGAGATGGCTGCGAGATCGACAACTTCGTCATCCGATCCGTTCGACGGTTATTCGATCTTGAAGCCGGAAGAGGTGATTTGGTCGACGCCGAAGCGATCGTGGTCCATTCCGACGATGATTTGCGGGATTGGAATAATCGCGGTGCTGGCTTTCATTGGCTCGTCCCTGGTTTCGTCGGCCCCGGACGCAGAGCGCGCGGTCACCGATGCAGTGAAGGCCACGGCGGCGAGAAATCCCGGCCTCAACCCAACCAGGGAATCCAGAGCAGAAAAGCAGCGCGCGCCCGCGAGCGAGTCTCCGTCTCCCGTTTCCGCGCACGAAGTGAGCAGCAGCAGCGAAAAACAAAAGCGAAGCAATAAACGTCCGTCGGCCGGTCCGGGTGAGCCGCATGTTCCTTCAGTCGCTCCAGCGCTCCGGCTGCCCGCCCAATAGTTCGACAAACTTACCGGTTATAGAATCGCCAACTCGTCTTGTAGTCGCGAGTCAACTTTTGATTCGTCATCACCGCGCGAATCATCTCGATCGGAATCCGGTTCTCGTGCAGCAGCCCGTCGTTAAATTGACGGTTCGTCATCTTTCCTGAGTCGACCAGCTCGTGATGCAGCGAGTACTGCTGCAATCCGCCAATCAAATAAGCAATCTGATAGAGCGGTCCGTAACTGCCGTCGAATGAACGCCGCACTTCGGCAGTTGCGTTGTCGCGTTCATGCCCGACGCGATCGACGAGAAAGTCTATGCACTGCTGCGGCGTCATTTTTTCCAGGTGGAAACTGAGCGAGAAAATGATGCGAGCGCAACGATGCATGCGCCAGAAGAGCGCGCCCACCTTGTCCTCAGGTTTCTTTTGGAAACCCATGTCCCAAAGCAGGAGCTCCCAATAAAGCGCGTTGCCTTCAGTCCAGAACGGTGTGCCGAAGATGCCGCGATAGGGGCGATAACGCGCAGTCATGAAACCCTGCAGGTGATGTCCGGGGATCAATTCATGAAAGACGGTCGCCCGCGAGAACGACGGATTGTTGCCCCGCATGCTCATCATTTTCTGTTCATGAGTCATGGTGTTCGTCGGATATGAAACCAGAATGGTTTCACCGCCGAGAAAGAACGGGCTCACGAGTTGTCTCTCCGGCGTCATCATCTCCATGCGCCAGGTGTCGCGCGCGAGCTGCGGCACGGTGACGAGATCGTGATCGTCGACAAACTTGATGGCTTCGACGGCGAGATCGCGAATCAGTTCCGGTTGTTTGCCGGGTTCGACGTAGGTGTTCTTAACTTTCTCGAGCGCCTTCTTCCAATCATCACCAAAGCCCATTTCGCGCGAGGCTTTCTTCATCTCGTTTTCGCACCAGGCGAACTCTTTGTTGGCGATGTCGATTAATTCTTCGGGAGTGTAGGGAATCATTTCCGATTGCAATTCGCTCATGAGCGCGTCGTGACCGATCGGATCGCCGATGATGTCGCTGGTATCACCGGGCCGCGCCTGGGCCGCGCCGCCGGGTCGTTGAAATCCGCCGCCGCCGCCTTGTCCGGCGCCACCTCCTTGTCCACCGCCTCGAGGTGCGCCGCCGCGCTGACCGCCGGCTCCCTGTCCCGGTGTTGTGCTCGCCGGCCCGGCCGTCCGCAGTCCAATCAGACGCTCGCTAATGAACGAGCCGTATGAAGTCAACGCCTCATCAAGTTCGCGATAGGGCTGTTCGTTCCACCAGGTGAAGACCGGATCGTAGCCGTTATAAAACGTGTACCAGTTGCGCAGGTTGCCGCGCAGTGCATTGATCGCATTTACGCCGCGAAACGCGACGGTCTTTTTGACCCGAATGGCGTCAGGATTTTCGCCAGGTCGCAGGCCCGCTTCGATGCGCCGCCGAGTATCGTCGACCTGCTTTTTTAACGCGTTCAGATTGGTTGCCGACTTCGCTGAATCGATCGGCGTCATGCTGCGACGCGCCTCTTCCATCTCAACGATCGTCTTGCCGAACGGCATTAAAGGTTCGATTTCCGCCTGCTGCTTCGCTTCAATATCCAGTTGTCGTAGTTCGTGTTCAAGATGGCTGCGAAACAGAATGTAATCGACCTTACCCTCCTGTCGCATGGCATCGAAGTTTAGTTTCTGAATACGATCGAGCGCGTCCTGATAGAACTTCCGGAATCGCTCACGACGGCCAGGCGAGTTGTTGACGAAGAAGGAGCGCTGAAGACTACCGCGATCGGCGACGTAGTATTCGAGGATTTGTCGCATTTCGCTGAAGTTGGCGTCGGCGTCATCGCTGATTGCTTCACTGGCGATCGCGGTCTTGGGTGTGTTCGACCGTGATTGCTGACGTTGGGCTGAGGTGCGAATCTGAAACCCGGCAAACAGGAAAATTGCGCAAGCAATCGAGGCAACTGCGAGACGGACGAATTTGTTCATTAGCGGGCTCCTCTGAACTGAAGAATGAACTGACGGGCGGATATAGTACCGCAAACAGAGTTGGATGGCTCAATCGGTTTTAGGGGATGAGTAACCGCCGAACTGTGTCGACGCAGTGGAAGGAAGCGGAAGGCTTGGCGAAGAGTCAAAGCGTGAGAATTATGTGAACCTCGATACGAACATCCTCACGCGGGTGGCAGCAGCTTAATCAGCTCAGCGAGATCTGATGCCGCCCGGTCGCTCCAATTAACCTTGTCCTTTAGATAGGTCGGATCACGATAGTGGTCATCTTTCTCAATGGCTTGTTGGAGCAAGCTGAGGGCGTTAGGTCGGTCGCCGCGCTTGTATGTGCCTAATGCCAACCCGGCGAGAGTATCGGGATCTTTAGTATCGATCGCGCGAGCTTTTTCCCAGAAACCTAACGCTTCAGCATAGTTGCCCTGCTCGTAATAGAAATATCCAAGATTGTTCGCGGCGTCGCTGGTTGAGTTGAGAGTCCAGGATTGAACAGTATGGCGCGTTGCCTTATTCAGCGCATCACTGCTCTTGTCCTTAAGATACTCGCGGTACTCCAGGAAACCATAGTTAAGGAACAGCGCGCTGTTGGTTGGGAACCGTTGGCTTAATGAGTCGAAAAGATTCAATGCCTCTTTCTCTTTGCCTTGTCGGTACAGGATATACGCGACGTTCACTCCAGCCGTGACAAACGTAGGGTTGATTTCGAGGGCCTTCTCACTTTCCGCTTTGGCTTCGACGAGCAGAGGAGAGGCCGGATCGCGATTTGTCGAAGCAGACCACTGGCGAAGCAGCGCATGGCCAAGAGCGGCGTGTGTGAATGCATTTGTCGGCTCACACTGGATTCCTCCCCGGAAGTCCTGCTCTGCTCGCGTGAGATCGGACTTCTTTGCATATACAAAGCCACGCGCAACAAGAGCAACGCAGGAAGCAGGCGATTTATCCAGTGCATCTTGGTATTTCTGCAATGCTTGATCATACAACGCTTGATCATACTGGCCGAGTTCATAAAAAGCGTTACCCCAAGCGACTAAATCATTCGCGTCCAAATCTCGAGCCGGTGTTGCCTTATAGAGATCGAGGATTCGATTATTAGAAGCGGGAGTATTGATCTTAATGTAGAAGCTTAGCAGCCGCTTGGCGTCCAATGCTCCGAGGATCTGTTCGGTCAACTCGCTTGTGCACTTTTCCATATCAGCACAGGCGCCACCGGCCTGAGGCGCGCTGCCGGCGGAGTTTGCCAGAAAGTGTGGCCGCGTTTTGAGGAAGGCTGTCAGACGCCAGCCTCCTTGAGGTACTCCGATCGCACCGATTTCCAGGAATTGCTTAGCCCGAAGTCCCATAGCCCACCGGCGAAATCGATTAAGGCTAATTCCCTTATATGTGACGTCAAAAATCGGAGAAGGTGAGTCGGCGAGGGCTCTGATGGGGAGTATAGTTTCCTTCACGGCACGAGGGCCGAAGCCCTCTTGTCGATTCATATCCTCCAGGTTTTTCGAATCAGCCAGATTGATCATCTTCTGCAGATCCCCAACGACTTGATCACTAAGATTGCTGAGTGTGAAAATCGGAGACAAACCGGTGGGCAAATCAGTCGTAGTGACGATGATGGCGTTTGCCGGTGTCGAAAAATAGTAAAAAGCCATGAAGCAAGCGATGACGATGGTGGGAACGCCGGTTGTTACGATCGCGCCTACAGTTTTTTTCCGGCGATTAATGAAATCGAGAAGCCGTCTTCCGAAAGGGATTGAGTTTTCCATGGCAAGCGCACCTCAAGGACTCGAAAGCGATCACAGGTAGCAGCGAAGAGGTTAACTGAGATACTGATTGGGACGGGTCATGAACAGCGACTTTCAGCAACCCACGCCTGAGACAACTGAGAATATGCGCGCTCTTATATACCCCAACAAAACATTTGGCAAGAGATATCTTCGCGAAGCGGACAATAAATCGCCGAATGATGTGCTGTACCGCCCAATCTTCTCTGACAGAAAAACCCTTTGCGCTTGAGCGCTGATGGTCAGTCTATTGCAATCCGCGTCGATAAAACCTCGCCAAAAGGGTGGTTTGCACCAACCTAATCCTGGCCACGCCAGCAAGTGAGACTTGCGCCTACTTCAAACGTTTTGCTAAGATCCGCCTTCGTAATAATACGAAGGCAAGCCAACCGCTTGTCTGATTCGAATTTTTGATAGGATGCTCCGGAAGACCTTCGTCATGAATCGTAAGACAACCACACGATTCACATTTTGATTGCCAGTCCCGACTGAGGGATTCGCGACGAGGGCGCTCCTATCGAAACCGATCATTTGCAGTTAGTAAATCGTGAATCGTAAATCGTGAATGGAAGCGCCGGGGAACGGTCTTCTGTTTGGACTTCCGCCATCGGAGGCACAGCATGGCGCCGTGTCAGAACCGCGAGCGATAGCGACCGGATCAAGCGGCGCGCCGAATTTAGATGAGCGAGATAGCCGAATTTAGATGAGCGAGATAAAGGTACAAGTTAATAATGGCCCGGCCGCCGAGATGTCTGCGCCGGTCACGGTCGCTGAAGCTTTGAAAAAGCTCGACCGCGACCTGGCCAAGCAGGCGCTGGCTGCGCGTGTCGATGGCCAGGAAGTCGATCTCGCTTACACCATCGAGTCGCAGGCGAACGGCGATGCGGTAAAGATTGAACCGGTTCTGCCGCAGACGCTCGAAGGACTGGATGTGCTGCGTCATTCGACCGCGCATCTGCTCGCGGCTGCGGTGCTCGATCTATTCCCCGGAACTAAACTCGGTATTGGACCAGCGTTGTTGGAAGATCCGCGTTACGGATTTTTCTACGACGTCATCGCGCCGCGAGCGCTGACCGAAGCCGATCTGCCAATCATCGAAAAGAAGATGCGTGACATTGCCAAGCGCAATATGTCTTATCGCCGGGATGAAATTCCGAAGGCCGAGGCGTTACGCATCTTTAATGAACGGGACGAGCCGCTCAAGTGTGAATTGATCGACGAAAAGGCCGGCGAACGGGTCAGTGTTTATTACATCGACGGTTCGCCCTTCCTTGATTTCTGTCTCGGGCCGCATGTGCCGAACACGAACAAGCTGAAAGCCTTCAAGCTGCTTTCACTCGCCGGCGCTTACTGGAAAGGTGACGCCGAGCGCCCGCAGATGCAGCGCATCTACGGCACTGCGTTCTTCACGCAGGAGGAGCTGGACGCCTGGTTGAAGCAACGTGAAGAAGCTGAGAAGAGAGATCATCGTAAGCTGGGGCGCGAACTCGATCTGTTTTCGATTCAGGAACAATACGGACAGGGCCTGGTGTTCTGGCATCCGAAGGGCGGCATCGTGCGCCAGCAGATGGAAGATTACCTGCGCGAAGAATTGATCAAGCGCAACTACAGTTTTGTCTATACGCCGCACATCGCCAAGCGCGAGCTCTGGCAGACCAGCGGGCACGAACAGAACTACGGCGACTCGATGTTCGCGCCGACGACTTTGGAAGAGACCGAATTCCGGCTCAAGCCGATGAATTGTCCTTTCCACATCGGCATCTACAAGTCGCAACAACGTTCGTATCGCGATCTGCCGCAACGTTATTCCGAGATGGGCACGGTCTATCGGGCGGAATTGTCAGGCACTCTGCATGGCTTGATGCGTGTGCGCGGGTTCAGCGTGGACGACGCCCACCTATTCTGTACGCCGGGCCAGGTCCAGCAGGAAATCTTTGACTGCGTTGATTTCGCGTATCAGGTGCTGCGGACTTTCGGTTTTGACAAAATCAAGTTCGAGCTTTCGGTGAAGGGCAGCGACACCAACAAGATGTATCTCGGTTCTGAGGAGGACTGGGAAAAAGCTGAGGCCGAAATGGCGGCGGGCCTCGACGCGCGCGGGATTGATTACGAGCGCATCGAGGGCGAGGCTGCTTTCTACGGCCCGAAGATCGACTTTAAGATTGAAGATGCGATTGGCCGGCTGTGGCAGTTGGGAACGGTGCAGCGAGACTTCAATCTGCCGGAACGTTTTCAGCTCGAATATATCGGCGAAGATAATAAACCGCATCGCCCGGTGATGGTGCATCGCGCCTTGTTTGGTTCGATTGAAAGGTTCTTCGGCGTTTTGATCGAGCATTACGCGGGTGCTTTCCCGATGTGGTTGGCGCCGGTCCAGATTGTCGTGCTGCCGATCACGGATCGAATTAACGAATATGCGGACAAGGTTGCGCAGGAAGTGCGTGGCGCCGGCCTGCGCGTCGAGGTGAATGTACGAAACGACAAGATTGGCGCCAAGATTCGCGACGCGCAATTGCAGAAGATTCCGTTCATGCTGGTCTTAGGCGATCGCGAGATGGAAGAAGCAAAGGTTGCGGTGCGCGAGCGGACGAAAGGCGACATCGGCGCGATGTCGATCGAAGAGTTTAAGCAGATGGCGACGCGTCTGGTTGCGACGCGAGCGCTCAACAACCACAGTCCCGAGTCGTGAGTCTGAAGTCTGGGGTTTGCTTGCTCCAGACTGGTTGACTCCGGACTCCAGACTTAACCCGGGAGGTGTTTCATAGCTACAGGTTTTCGTGGACGCGGTCGGCCGGATTTTCGTCGCGGGCCGGTCACCAGAATTAACGAGCGGATCCGCGTGCCCCAGGTGCGCGTGATTACCGACGAGGGTGAGCAATTTGGCGTGATGGACACGCGCGAAGCCATTCGTACGGCGCGCGAGCGTGGCCTGGATTTGGTGGAGGTGTCGCCGAATGCTGATCCGCCGGTTTGCAAAATCATCGACTTCGGCAAGTTCCAGTACGAGGCCAAGAAGAAAGCGAACGAGGCCAAGAAGAAACAGGTCGTCGTCACTGTCAAGGAAGTTAAGTTTCGTCCTGGAACCGACCTTCACGACTACAGCTATCGCATGAAACATGCGCGCGAGTGGCTGGCCGGCGGTGACAAGGTGAAGGCGACCATCTGGTTCCGCGGACGAGAAATGACGCACCGCGAATTGGGCGCGCGCATTCTGGAGCAACTGGAAAAGGACCTGGTTGACGTGGGCGATGTCGAGATGCGGCCGCGCATGGAAGGCAATCAGATGTTCACCATCTTTGCGCCGAAGAAACATAAGACAGGGAAGCAGCAGGAGAAAAGCCGCGAGCCGGCACCCGCCAGTCAGGGTCAACCTGCCCGCGGCGGCAATCCGGCTGGTGGCGGTACTCCAGCACCCGCGGCGTAGAAATTTTTATTAGCGATTAACGATTACTTAGGAGAGTTATGCCAAAACTAAAAACACACAAAGGCGCGGCCAAGCGATTTCGCGTGACCGCGACCGGCAAGATCAAACGCGGTCATTCGCATGCGCGTCACATCTTGACCAAGAAAACGAATAAGCGAAAACGGTATCTCGACGTTGACGTAATGGTGTCCGACGGCGATCAGAAGCGGGTCGAGCGCATGCTGCCGTATGGCAGAGATTGATCATTGGATCATTTTTCATTGATTCAATGAACCAATGAGTCGATGAGTCAATTTTTGGAGGTTTTATGCCGAGAGCAAAACGTGGAAATAAGCGCCTCGAACGGCGCAAGAAAATTTTAAAATTAGCGAAGGGTTATCGCGGTACGAAATCGAAACTTTACCGCTCGGCGAAAGAGTCGGTCGAGCGCGGATTGAATTTCGCTTACACCGGCCGCAAATTGAAGAAGCGCGACTTTCGTTCGCTTTGGATTGTGCGCATTGGCGCGGCAGCCCGTTTGAATGGAATGAACTATTCGCAGTTTATGCATGGATTAAAGCTGGCGGGAATTGAATTGGATCGAAAGATTCTCGCTGACTTTGCTGCCAAGCAACCGGAAACGTTCACCGAACTTGCAACCCAGGCCAAGACAGCCTTAGACAATAAACCGGAAGCGCGAGCGGCGGCGTAAGGCGCGGCTGCCAGCGCAGGAAAGGAAGCACGACATGAATTCCATAAGCAGGAAGATCGTCACGGCAGCACTCGCAAGTTTCGCGTTGCTGCTCCTCGTTTCGATCGCGGCAGCTCAGCCGCAACCTTCGTGGGCGGGGAAATATGCGGGCGTTGTTAAGGACGATAACGGCGTCGAGCAAAAGCTGGCGTTGGACATTATTGAAGATTCCGGCAAATACACCGGGACGTTCACAACCGCTAACGGCTCTTTCAAGATCCTCAAAGGACAGACGGCGAATGGCGTGCTCACTTTAGACATCGAGAAGCCCGGCGGATCGTCGGGGCAGATGTCGTTCAAAAAGAACGGTGAGGTGCTGGTGGCCACCTTCACCGAGGCGGGGAAGGCCCGCAGCATCGATTTTCGCAAAGCCGTGGCTGAAGACATTTCAGGTGAATGGGAAGCGGTGGCAGATGCGAACGGCCAGGCATTCCCATTTACGCTGACGCTGAAAGTTGATGGGGAGAAGGTTACCGGATCGAGCAATTCACAGCTCGGCACGGCAAATATCTCGACTGGTACGTGGAAAGATGGAAAGCTCTCGATCGTGCTCGAAGGTGGCAATGGCAACATCGCCATGGCGGCCTCGATCGTCGATGGCAAGCTTTCAGGTGATTTTGATTTCGCCGGCCAGATGTCCGGCAAGTGGGTAGCGCAAAAGAAGAAATGACGTGTGCGTCCGCGCAGCGGACGATTTAAAAATAGCCCGGCGCTTCAGCGCTGGGATCACGTTCGTATTTGATAATTGAGTCCGCGAAGCGGACGTTTGACAGTAGCCCAGCCATTTATGGCTGGGATCACGCATGTATGCTTGAGTGAGTCCGCGGAGCGGACGGCAGAGTGTCAGAACCGGGCGCGGTAGCGACCGGATCAGCACGCAACGGAATCTCGATGCAGTTCCTTTTTGTTCTGTCGCCCGCTTCGCGGGCTTTTGATTAATTACTGTCTTTACCCAGCACTGAAGTGCTGGGCTATTTTCATGTCGTCCGCTGCGCGGACGAAAGGAACCCTCGCAGGTTTTGATCCCTTTTCGGAAAAATGCAAGAAGACACTATCCAGGCTGCGGTAGATAAGATCCTCGAGGATTTCGATCGTGAGATCGACCGGTTTAGAAATCTAGAGTCTGAAAGCACAATTGTGCTAAATGCCAAGAGTGAGATCCGTGAGCTGAGGGACTTGGAGATCCAGTTCAAGGGCAAGAAAGGAAGGATAGCTACGGATCTGCCGAAAATTGGGAGCTTGGATCCTAAAACGCGACGCGAGTCTGCGGTCACGATCCAAAAAATGGAGAGGTACATCAAGGCGGAGATAGCTCACGAAATCAAACGGCGCGAGGCAATCGAGCGACAGCTTAGCTATGAGCGCGAATCAATCGATGTCACCATCCCCGGACGCCGGCCACGTCCGGGTCATCTGCATCCGATTACGCTGATGCGCCAGCGCATCGACGATATCTTCGTTTCGCTCGGCTACATCGTGGAAGATGATCGTGAGATCGAAACCGACTTCTACAACTTCGATGCGTTGAATATTCCGGAGGGCCATCCGGCGCGCGATCCGCAGGACACTTTTTATACGACGGAGGGGTTTGCGTTGCGGTCGCAGACTTCGACTGTGCAGATTCACGCGATGCAACGGCGAGGCGCGCCGGTGCGCATGATTGCTCCGGGTCGCGTCTTTCGTCGTGATACGCCCGACCCGACGCACAACCCGATGTTTTTCCAGGTCGAGGGCCTGTGCGTCGATCGCGGCATCAACATGGCGCACCTCAAAGGGACGCTGACGGAATTTGTGCATCGATTGTTTGGGCCGGACACCGAGACCCGGTTTCGTCCATCGTATTTTCCGTTTACCGAACCCAGCGCCGAAGTCGATTACAGTTGTTTCAATTGCGGCGGCCAAGGTTGCCGTATCTGCAAGCATTCGGGTTGGATCGAACTGGGCGGATCTGGAATGGTGCATCCGAACGTCTTGCGGGCGGCGAACGTCGATCCGGAAGAGTTCACCGGGTTTGCTTTCGGTCTCGGCATCGATCGTACGTGCGCGAGAATTTATGAGCTCGACGATATTCGACTGCTGTTTGAGAACGACGTGAGGTTCCTGGAGCAGTTTAGATGAAGAGGTTAGAGGTTAGAGCTTAGAGGTTAGAGGTTAGAGGTTAGAGCTTAGAGGTTAGAGGTTAGTGGTTAGAGCTTAGAGGTTAGAAGTTAGAGGTTAGAGGTTAGAGGTTAGAGCCTAGAGATTAGTGGTGAGCTTGGTGGTTAGAGCTTAGTGGTTAGTAGTTAGACTCAGTAGTTAGAACTCAGTAGTTAGAGCTTAGTCGGAGTCCAAGGTCGTCAGCTAACCTCTGGTCTCTAACTTCTAGTCTCTAACTTCTAACCTCTAATCTCTAACCTCTCAGAATTATGTTGATTTCTTACAACTGGTTGAAAGAACTTACCGGCACCAAGCTGTCACCGGAGGAAGTCCGCGATCTGCTGACCAACGTCGGTTTGGCGGTTGACGCCGTCGAGTCGCGCAGCGATGACAGTGTGCTCGACGTCGAAGTTCCTTCGAACCGCGGAGACTGCCTTTCTCATATCGGCATCGCCCGCGAGTTGGCGGTGTCTGACAAGTCCAAACTCAACGTTCCAACGTCCGAAATCACCAATACAAACGGCCAGACGAGCGAATTTACCGCCGTCGAGATTCGCGATCCGGATCTTTGTCCGCGCTATGCAGCGCGGGTTGTTCGCGGAGTGAAGATCGCACCATCGCCCGAATGGCTAACCAGGAAACTTGAAGCCATTGGTCAGCGGCCAATCAACAACGTGGCGGACATAACCAACTATGTGCTTCATGAAATGGGTCAGCCGTTGCATGCATTTGATCTCGCCAAACTGGATGAGAATCGCATCGTCGTACGCCGCGCCGCACCGGGTGAAAAGATCACGACCCTGGACGGTATCGAACGAGAACTCGACAAGGAGATGCTGGTAATTGCCGACGCGCGTAAACCGGTGGCCGTCGCCGGAGTGATGGGCGGCGAGGAGTCTGAGATCTCAAATTCGACGGCCGATGTTTTGATTGAGAGCGCCTACTTCAATCCCGCTTCGGTCAGGCGGACTGCGAGAAAACTTGGCCTGCAGACGGAAGCTTCGCACCGCTTTGAACGAAACACGGATCCGGACGGCGTGCTGTCGGCGCAGGAGCGTTGCGTGGCGCTTATCTGCGAGCTTGCCGGCGGCGTCGCCACCGCAGACGCTCTCGATGTTTATCCGAAACGGTTTGAATCAAAGCCGGTTAGTTTGCGTCCCGCTCAAGTCGAAGCGATCACCAGCCTCAAGGTTGACGAGGCAGAGATGAAGCGGATTCTGACCGGGCTCGGTTTCAGTCAAATCTCAGATGACGGGCCGGCCCTGACGTACAACATTCCGTCATGGCGTCACGACGTAGGAATCGAAGCGGACCTGGTCGAAGAGGTCGCGCGCCACATCGGGTACGACAACATCAAGTTGGCGCTGCCGCCGGCGCAATCGGCCGGTGAATATCATCCAGCCGAGACGCGCAAACGAAAGTTGCGCCGGGCGCTCGCGGCCCTCGGGTACGACGAAGCCATCAGCTTCAGTTTCATCGAGGCCATTCGTGAATTCGAATCGATCCCTACGTTTCGACAGCGCGACGCTATTACTCTGACCAATCCGATCATTGAAGAAGCCTCGAGCATGCGGCAGACGCTCTTGCCGGGATTGTTGAATTCAATTCGTCACAATCTTAATCAGGGCATTCGCGACATTTGTTTGTTCGAAACCGGCCGCGCCTTTGCCGCTTCGCCGGACCGTCAGCTACCGCAGGAGAGGGAAGTGCTGGCGCTGGCCGCGACCGGCGGCGTGATGGAGGCCGAGCGGGCCGAACCTGCGCGTCAATTGGATTTCTTCGACATTAAGGGAGCGCTCGAGGCGGCCGTCGATGCGATGAATTTGCCGCCGCTGACCTTTGCCGCTGCGGACGTCAAGCATTTGCGCGCCGGGCAATCGGCAATCGTTCTCGCCGGCGGCGTCGAGGTTGGCACGATTGGCCGGCTGGAAGAAGCGATCACCGGTTCGTATAAATTTCGCCAGCCGGTGTACGTTGCCGAATTGGATTTAAGTGCGATGTTTGAAATGCCTGAGCGTCCGGTGCTCTATTCGCGGCTGCCTCGTTTTCCCGCGATCGTGCGCGATGTCTCTTTGCTCGTGGATCGCAGCGTGTCGGTTGGGCAGCTGATAGGCGCGGCCGAAGCTCAGCGGGCCAATTATTTCGCCGGCGTAAGTTTTGTCGGCACCTACGAAGGCGGAGGGATCGCCGACGACAAACGATCGGCTACCTTGCGATTCGAATATCGCGCGGACGAACGCACGCTGCGCGACGAAGAAGTCGACGCCGTGCATTGGCCGATCGTCGCAGCGCTCAAAGAAAAGTTCGGCGCCGAAACCAGGTAAGTGTCAGTACCGCTCCCGGTACCGACACTTAACTCTTGCACTCCCGCATTCACCATCGCATAATCAGCCCGCCTGATTCTTACATCCGGAGAAAGAAATGGCGGCAACAAACGGTCTGGAAAAATTCTCACATCTTGAAGACAAGATTTACCGCACCATCGAGCTGACGAAAGCTTTGCGCCAGGAGAAAGATGATCTCGAACGACAGTTGGCGACGGCGCGTCATGCCGGTGGAAACAGTGAAGAGCTGGCGGCACAAATCGACCAATTACTAACCGAACGCGAGGCCGTGCGCGCGAAGGTCCAGGCGATGCTCGACGCAATTGCCGCTGCCGATCCTGAAGTGGTGGAGGCGATTGAACAATGAGCGGAGACGGAATCGCTTTAAGTAAAGAGTTGGAAGCTTCGCCGACGATTAAGGTGGAGATCTATGACCAGGCGTACACCGTACGTTCAGATGGTGATCCGGAATACCTTAAGCAGCTCGCCGAATATGTCGATCAGCGGATGCGTGAAATCTCTTCCGGCACCCTGACGGTCGATTCGCGCAAGGTCGCCATCCTCGCGGCGCTCTACATCGCGGATGAGCTTCATCAATTGCGGAAATCACACGAGCAGGCTGACGAGCAGCTGGCCAGCCGTAGTGCCGAATGTTCGGAATTGCTGGATCGGTTGCTCAAAGTCCCACGTAGCGCGGAGCGGGTAGTTGTTTCCTGAGGTTGACCCGGAGGTTGCTATGACGATTAACAAATCGATCTCTATCGTGCTGCTTATTTGTCTGGCGCTTGGCCTGACTGCGCGATCGGCTTATGCGCAACAGTTGGAACCTCTCAGCGCGCGTCTCGCCAAAAGCAGGAATGCAGAATTTGTTTTTTCGGCAGCGCCCGCGCACAAGTCGGATGAAAAGTTGAGATCCGACTTATTAAAACTTACCGAAGAAGCCAGAGCGGGCAAGCTGAGGCTGGCCACGCAATCACAGTTGCCGCCCGGCAAGAGCCACAATCTGTCGAAGACCGCGAAGATTGCGATCATCGCGGGTGTGGCTGTGGTCGTAGTTGGTTTGGTCGGGTGGTATGCATTCACACACACTTCGTGCAAATCGCGCTGCGTTCTGTGAGACCAAATCCGCAGGCTACAGAATTCAGGCAGAAACATTCAGCAACCCCGCCGCGACTAATTGAAAAGTGTTCGGCTCGTCTCGCGTTTATCTCTGGTATAGAGTTCGCTTTCCTTGTGTCATGCGTCACCGCATGACGAATCAATTCACGGTTAGATTGACGTCACGCAACAGTCGACTTTGCGTTGGCGCAGGTGCTCGTCGAATTCTGGTTTCAGATGTCGGACATTTGCGGCGGTCCATCGCGCAAAACTTCTGATCCGATGGACGTCCGGGTGACCGACGTTGGGAGAACTCATGAATAAAAGACTCTTAGCATTCCCGCTCGCGCTGATTCTAGGGCTTTGTGTTTGCGCTACTTCAGCCTTCGCTGAAGTGCCCAAAGCAGGAGCATCCGGAAAGACGCCCGAAGTCAAAGTGGCTTCCGAGAAAGCCACGGCCCAGGCGGCCGCGAAATTGAAAAAGGACATGGACAAGCTGGTGAACGAAGCCAAAGCGGGAAAGATCGCTCCGCGTCCGCAGCAATTTCCGCAAACCTCGAGAAGCAATTTGTCGAAAACGACCAAGATCGCATTGATCGCTACGGCAATTGGGACATCGATTTTTCTGATCGTTCTGTTCCATGATCTGAGCAAAGACTAGGGTCCCGCCGCGGCCTACGGCGCGCAAAGTTTGCATTAACAAACTACCCGTCTCGTATGTTAGTATCCCCTCGCGACGGAGGGAAGGGTTCTGCCGGGTTCGTCACCGACTTATGATGATTGAGCCAACGTCGTTCAAAAGGGAGGCCGACATCGCGAGCTAGTGCTTGTTCTCAACGTTAGGATGAGCCGACAGTTTGAGGTGAAAAAAAGGCCACCCACCTGATTAACTCAGGTTCAATTACGACTTCGGAACGGCCAGGCGGTTTTCCCTCTGTCGTTTCCAGTGACAAGTTACCAGTGACGAGTGACAAGCCTGCGAATCTTCCTGTCACTTGCCACTCGTCACTTGTCACTTTCCTTTTATGAAGCTCCTTTTAATCGGCGATGTGGTGGGCAAGCCCGGGCGTTCGGCGTTGGTCGATCGGCTGCAAGACCTGAAAGAGCAGCACGCGATCGATTTCACGGTGATGAATGCCGAGAACGTCGCGGGCGGATTTTCGATTACTCCCGCGATTGCCGACTTTCTTTTCTCGTGCGGCATCGACGTGATGACTTCCGGCAATCACATCTTCGACAAGCACGAAGTCGTTGAATACATCAAGAAACAGCCGCGTCTGCTCAGACCGGCAAACTATCCGCCCGACACTCCGGGGAACACGATGTGGACCGGCCAGGTAAACGGAGTCGGCGTTGCGGTCTTTAATCTATTGGGCCGCGTCTTCATGCACCCGGCGGACGATCCATTTCGCGTCGCGGATGAACTGCTGGCTTCGCTGAATGGCGATGTGAAGGTGCGCATCGTCGACATGCACGCTGAAGCGACGTCAGAAAAATCGGCGATGGGCTGGTTCCTGGACGGCAGAGTGTCTGTGGTTTTTGGCACGCATACGCACGTGCAGACGGCGGACGAGCGACTGCTTCACGAAGGCACAGCCTTCATCACCGACATTGGCATGACGGGCAGTTACGGCGGCGTGATTGGCATGAAGAAAGGTGACATCATTCACCGTTTCCGATCTCCGCTTCATCGCAAACCGGACCATTCGAAAAGCGAAGTCCGCATCTGCGCGATCGTGGTTGATGTAGATGAGGATACGGGGCGGGCGCGATCGATTGAGCGCGTCAGTCTCCCGCACGAGGGTTAGTGTGCAGTGAGCGGTGGGCAGTGTGCAGTTTAAGCAGTACGTTTTTCGAGGGCCGACATTAAGCCATTGAGTAGCCGCCCGACGTCGCCAGCTCGATCGATTACAGACTTCACGTTCGCGCCCGCGACGTATTTCAATCTCTGAGCGATCATAGCTTGCGTTTCGACTTCGCGGAGCGATCCATAAGCAATCGATAGGTGCCGCAGAAAATCGGATGTCGTCCGTCGTCCCTGTCCTTCAGCGATGTTAGATGGAACAGAAACCGCGGCTCTCCGGATTTGGCTGGTAAGAGCATAAAGCTCTTCGCGCGGAAAATGTTTGGTCAATTTGTAGACGTCTTCAACGAGGTCCATTGCTTTTTGCCAGGCGACCAGCTCTTGATAGTTCTTCACCGTCATAGGAGTCCCCCCTTTTAAAAAGTAAGGATGCGTGATTGGACCGTCCTGCCCACTGCCCACTGCTCACTGCCCACTGCTACAGCGGCGCTTCGTCTTGCGGAACTGGCTCACCAACATTCTGGCTCTCGGTTGGCGGTGAAAGGAGCAATTCGGCAAAGCCGGGCGGGAACGAACGGACGCGGCTGTTGGAATCGGTGACGACGTGGCCGGTCTCGCCTTCGGCGATCACCACGCCATCCGATTCGCGAACAATTTCATAGCCAAAGCGCAGGGAGCGCCGGCGCAGTTCGGTGATGTGTGTGCGGACAATCAACACGTCGTCGTAGTAAGCCGGAGCTTTGTAGCGGCAGTAACTCTCGGCGACGACGAGGAACGCATTCTCGTTTTCTTCCATGTCGCGGTAGGAAAATCCGCGCGCGCGGCAGAACTCGGTGCGGCCAATTTCAAACCAGACCAGATAGTTCGCGTGGTAAACCACACCCATCTTGTCGGTCTCGGCGTAGCGCACTCTTAACATGGCCTCTTGCCACTCGTCGATGTCTTCGGTTTCTTCCGGACTCACCAGGTACGACTCCTTGTAAATGCAGCCGCTTCGGCTGGGCCGCAAGCTAACCGCAGGCGTTTACATCGTTGATTGAAATGCGAACCGTTTTAGCGGACTATAAGAGCGAAATATGAGGATGTCAAAACAAATCAACCGCGGAGCCCCGGCACATCTGCCGCCGGTACGCAGGCATCTTGCCTGCGTTTTCGTCATCTACCTGGCAGTTTTTCTGCTGGCGCTGGCGCCGGCCCAATTCGCATTCACTCAGGAACCAGCGACCTCTGCCGCTGCGCGCAACGCGGCGCTGATTGCGGCGACGGATGAAGTGCTGAAGCAAACCAGCACCATCCGGCAGCTTGCCGTTATTCGTCCCGTGCAAAGTTCAACTCAGTCACGCGCCGAGATAGAACGGGCCATCGTCAAGAACCTCGATGAAGACATTTCCGCGGCGGACATTCATGCCGCGGAAGTCACTCTGAAGAAGCTGGGTTTTGCGCCTCCAGACTTTCAGTACCGCGCTTTGATGATTCGGCTGCTGACGGAACAAGTCGCTGGTTACTACGAGCCGAAGACGCGGCAATTTCATCTCGCCGATTGGATCGACGTGGAAGGTCAGCGTCCGGTGATGGCGCATGAACTCACGCACGCGCTTCAGGATCAGCACTTCGATCTGAGACGTTTCGAGCATTGGCCGAAGGGTGATTCGGATGCCGAGCTGGCCGCACACGCGCTGATCGAAGGCGACGCGACGCTGGCCATGGTGATGTACATCTCAAGCGATCCCATGCGGTTTCTCAAATCACTGCGCAGCATGGACGTTCAAACCACAGAGTTCAATCAGGCGCCGAGGATTATTCGCGAGTCTTTACTTTTTCCATATCAGGAAGGATTGAACTGGACGCGCGCGCTGTACAAGGAAGGCGGCTGGTCGCAGGTATCGCAGGCATTCAAGACACTGCCGCAATCGACCGAGCAGATCATGCATCCGGAAAAATATCTCGCGCACGAAGCGCCGGTGAAGATCACGCTGCCTGACCTAACGAATCTTTTGAATGAAAGCACTCAGCGCGATCAAAAGTCAGGCGGCTCGGCCTCAACCGCTGGAGCTAAGACATTACTCAACTGGAAACGGATCGCTTCCGACGTTAACGGCGAGTGGGGGACCTATCTGTTGCTTGATCAGTTTTTGAAATCGCCCGCAGAGTCTCAACGAGCCGCTGCCGGATGGGCCGGTGATCGCTACGCGGTCTATGAGAGCCAGGGCGGTCAGGTTGTGTATGTTTCCGTTTGCTCGTGGGACACCGAGAAAGACGCTCGCGAATTTTTCGAAGCCTATGCGAATCGGACAGAGCTGCAATACGGAAGCAGGGCGCAACCGGATTCCTCGGTGTCCTCTGATTTCAGACGTGTGTGGCAAACAAGCGAAGGTGAGATCGTGATCGACCTCGCCGGCCAAAGGGTCAAAGTGGTCGAGGGTCTGCCGCCGCGCCTGAATGCGAACGCGCTCTTAAAGTTGCTCAGTTAGCACTTGCGACTTAATAGGATTTCCGGTCCGGCAGTATTTTCGTTTTCGCCTCGGCGAATGGTTTTGTGTCACGTAGTTCGGGACTTCGGCGCCTCCCGGGGTGAATCCACTCCGCCGTAGCGGCCGTAAACAAATCGGCCTTGTAAGCCTCTCTGGCCCCTTCGTCGCTCATGCTGTCCGCCATCCCGAGAAGTTGTCCGAATCGTTCCGTTTGCAACAGTTCTTCGTGATAACTCTCGACTCGATGATATAAAAATTCCAGTTTGCGGCCGAAGAGATAGTTTGTAATTTCGGCCACCAAAACGCCAATGATTAGCAGGATTAATGGCACGGCGCTTTGCTCGTTCGCGCTGTGAAGTCGATATGCTCCCCAAAAGAAAATGATGGCGAAGACTATTGAGATGGCGGACGAGATCCAGTGATGTCTTTTCGCGTCTCGCCGGGCCGTTTCGTAATCTTCATGCAGCAGTTGGGCGATCTTGGATTGAGAAGCTGAAGACCACGTGACCTTGATCTTCAAAGCGTGCTGCACGGACGACAGTAACTTTGTTTCTATTTTCCCCTTCTCGATGAAATCAACAATGATGGGTCGGGCGCTGGCATCCATCTTGAAAGCCACGGGGTAGGCGTCGGCAAACTCTTTCTCGCTGGCGTAATTACTGACGATGATTTTGGGGATCGATCGGTCTGTCTCTTTGGCGACTTTAAAACCCGAAATGTCATAGTCGTTCGAGTTATCCTTTAGTCTCAAATCCAACACGGCGAGGTCGAGGTGCTGGTTGTCGAAGGCCCACAGCGCTTCGGTGTCCGACTTGGCGCGAATCACGTTGTGGTTTGCCCGCGTAAGCAGCCCGCAAATCACATTCAGCCAATGCTCGTTATTGTCAGCGACCAGAATATCGCTCATCAGTTTACCTCGAATCTTATTTCGTTGGACCCGAACGGCACGAGCGGGAGGTTCAAGGCAATGACGATGTTGTTTTCATTATTGACGATCTTCTCGAATTTTCCGTCATAGACGCCGAGGATGAGATCGGCTTGCATAATCCCTCTGCCCTTCGCCGAGCTGGCGCTTTTTACGATCCGTTCCAGTCCTAATTTTTGCCACACGTGCTCAGGTATTTTGGCGCCCGTGTTTTTAATGTAGATTCGACAGCGCGAGCCGTTCAAAACCTCCGTGTGAACGTCGATTCTCTTTACGGTAGCAAGAGACGCCGCCTCCCGGGCGTTGTTTAAGAAATACGATAGAGCTCTTTGAAACCATGACCGGTTAATTCGAATGTCCCGATCTTGCGTTTGCTCCAGGCGCCAACCCACGGTCAAGCCCAGATCCTTTTGACGAGAGTCGTAGGCGAAGTCGCTCAGGTATTCTTCGAGTATGGGATTCAATTTCTCGGCGACGACGCCCTCGCTCGAGAGCGGGGTGAAATGTGAGTTCTCGATAAATTTTGCTTGCGCGCTGACTTTAGCAAGGATGCGCCTAATCTCGCTCGAAGCTGGGATCGCAGAGGCTTTCTCAACTTGATCTACGATCAATTGCGCCGCGTCCTTCAGCTCGTGGCTCCAGAATTGCGACGCCATCCCGGCAGTGGCCATGGTTTGGAATCTTTGTTTCTCGCGAACCAGCTCCTGCTTTTCGCGTAGGTCCCTGTCTCGCGAAATCACCGACCGTGCTTGTCTGGCGACCGTTTCGACCAGCATCTGGTCGTATTCATCGAAGGCGCTAGCTTCAGAACTCTCTACGCTGATAACCCCGATCGTGTCATTATTATCTTTGATGGGCACAGCTAATTGAGAGAGTGTTTCCGCATGAATCTGCAGATAGTCAGAGTTGAACTGAACGGCCGATTCGCGAACGCTTTGGCCATCAAGAAAAACGCGTCCAACGATTCCCGGTCGCCGTTCCTCTCCAAAGCCTTCTTTAATTGAATACGGGTCTCCGACAATGCCGCGAATGTGTCCCAGCTGTCCCTCGGGACATGCGGCAACTACCCGGAACTCTTCTCCGTCGCGCAGGTTAATATCGGCGATGGTGACCTTGCGACCGTATGCGCGACCAATCCGGTAGACCTGTTCGGCGAGTTTTTGTAAGGCTTCGCCAGGTCTTGTCGAAGCGCTAATTTCGCGTTCGGTTTCCAAAAAGATCTGTAGCAGTTCCTTATTTCGTTCCACTGCCTCAATGGACAAAGATGCCTGTTTGGAAATGGCCTTCATTAAGTCGATTTCGATTTGCTTGAAGTCGGCCTTTTCCTCGAGCTCGCCGACAATTACCAGTCCAATAATGCGTTGCTGAACTTTTAACGGATTCCAGAGTAGGTAATTGACTCTCAGCGAATTGCCTTCCTCATCCTTCAGATTCAGTACCTCCGACAGGCGATCAAGGTTCAGCTGAGACTCGGGATCCTCGCGTTTATGAACGACGGTTTTGCCGGACTCAAGCGACAGTTGGAGCCCAGGCCATTGCTCCACGCTGGTCTTCGCGCCGAGGCGTTGATTCCATTCGAAGCGTCCCTTATTCTCTCTACCCTTTTCGGCGGCTACTACCTGGATGGTCTCTTTTACCGGATCGTAAAAGAGAATGCGGCAGAAGGATCGGCTGATGACATTCATGACCATCTCCGCGAGCGCTCGCAAACCTTCTTCCGGCACTTTATTCAAAGCGACGAGATTCGACGCTTCCAAGACTGTCTTGTAGCGCTGCTGGCCACGCGTGATTTGATCGAGGAGATCCGCTGTTTCGATCGCGACCAACGCCGCTTGCGCGAAAATCTTTCCGATTGCTTCATCGTCGGTAGTGAAGCAGGTCCACTCGTTTGGGTTTCCGTCCTTGTCTTTCTTGTTATGAATGCTCAACAAGCCGCGCAATTGACCGCTCGTCGTCTTAAGCGGAATCCCCATTACCGAAAAGCACTGGCCGGATTTGGCGTAATCGGCTTTGCCGCTCTGGTCCTTAACTGCGAAGTGCTTTCTTAAATCTTCGCCACAAATCCTAAACACCTCGCCCTGCTTGGCAATGAAGCCGGTAAGTCCCGCCCCAGGGTCCGACTTGATTTCCAACTCAAGATCCTGCTGAAAGTGATTCGGTTGGTAGCCGTCGCCGGCGACCAGTTTCAGCCAGCCCGGTTTTTCGACCAGGAATATTCCGCACAGTTCAGCGTCGATGATCTCGTGCGCGTGTTTTCCGATCAGACGGAGCCGTCCAGCCTGACTGCTGGTCGCCAGATTCCCAAAAATGTCATTCGTAGCGATGGCCAGCCGATTCAGTCGATCCGCCTTGCGACGCTCAGCATCCCGCAAACTGATCTGCTCTAAAGCGATGCTGGCAGGGCTGGCCAAGCCCTCGAGAAGTTTGACGTCGTTATCGCTGTACTCGCGGTCGTTAGTGACATTAAGCCAAATCACGCCGATGGGTTTGTCGTGCAAGCGTAACGGAACGCCGATTAGCGCTTCCAGATCTGTATCCTGAAAGTAAGGCGCACGGTCCTCCCAACGGGAATAGTTCTTTACGATTTTCTTATCCAGATTCTCCTTGATGATGAGACCCGCCAGGCCTTCGCCAACTTTCATCGTTTTACCGACGATGCTTTCGCGCATTTTGTACTGTGCCACAATGGTCAGTCGCCGACCCGTTTCATCAAGTTCATCGATTCCGCCACCGTCGGCCTGCAAGAGATTCACAGCTTGCTCGATGATGGCCTTCAGCAGTGGCTCTCGTTCCTTTTCGGACGCGATGGCGAGCATCGCCTGCTGCAACGCTTGAACGTTCTGGAGCAACCCGGCATTCTCGACCACCAGTGACGCGAATTCTGCGAGGCTGACACATTTCTGGATGTCGTCATAATCGAAGTGACGGAGTTGGTTGGTCGAATCAAAACTGAAAGAACCCTTTATGACATCGCCGTCGGTCGATTTGACGATAATAGGCACAACCAGAATCGACTGCACGCCCATATCCAGGAGCAACTCACGCACAGAGCCGAGCGCAACTTCTTCGCGGACGTTATTAATCGAGATTGGTTTCTGTTCCCTGATCAGGCGTTCCTCTAAAGGAATTCCACGAATCTGAACCCGACGTCCAAGCGCAGAATTCGCCGCGGGAGGATACTCAGCCTGAACGATTCCATACTCGAGACTATTGTGAAAAAGCACCAATCCGCTATGGTCTACGCCGACGAGTTTCACTGCGGCTTTGCAGACTGCGGTTAGGGTCGCTTCAAAGCTGGTGGCACCTGAGTGTGGGGCAGGGGATCTTGACATGTGAGGTTACCGCCGTGAGGCGTACTGACTTGAAAATAAGATGCGCCCAAAAATAAGAGAACATTGAACGATAGTCAAGCTTGCAGCATTGTTCGCCGCCAAACGTGTCGGCGCCAGCACTTTCTCAGGCAGGCATCAGACGCAAAGTTGGAATTATTCTTCACGCACAAGGGGGCGAAGCAGGCGTTGAAATTGCCGCGCTCGACCGAACTGTGCTATTTTTCCGGCAGTTTCAAACAACAGTTTAAGAATCCGTGAGCAAGGAAACGACTTCCGAGTCTCGAAGCATGCAGGCGTCCAAATTCACCGTCAAGACGCTCTCCCGAGTTATCACCAAATCCGAATCTTCGTCATCAACCGCGGCCGACAAACCGAAAGGTCGGCTGGCTGACCTGACCAGAGAGCTTCATCAGCTCGAGGAGCAACTGCGGCTTGGTGGTGGCGCGGACAAAATTGAGAAACAACATCGGCAAGGTAAGCTGACGGCGCGTGAACGCATCGATCTGCTTTTGGATAAGGACTCATATCAGCAGGAGATTGGTTTGCTGGTGGCCTACGATGAATATAAGTCAGGAGTCAGAAGTCAGAAGTCAGGAGTCAGCAACCAGTCTCAACTCTCAAGTCTCAGGCCTCAAGAAGAAATAGGACAAGCACCCGGCGCTGGTGTCGTGACGACCGTCGGGCGGGTGTCGGGAAGGGAAGTGGTCGTCGTCGCGAATGACGCTACGGTGAAAGCGGGTTCGTGGTGGCCTGAGACGATCAAGAAAATTCTGCGGGCACAGGAAATCGCCATGCGCTCGCGCGTGCCGATCATCTATCTGGTAGATTCGGCTGGAGTAAATCTGCCTTATCAGGGCGGAGTCTTTCCGGGACAGTACGGCGCGTCGCGAATCTTCTATTACAACTCGATCATGCGGCGGTATTTGAAGGTGCCGCAGATTTCCGCGGTGATGGGACCGTGCATTGCGGGTGGCGCGTACCTGCCGGCCTTGTCGGACATTATCATCATGGTGGAAAAGACTTCGTTCATGGGATTGGGCGGAGCGAATCTGGTCAAGGGCGCCACCGGCCAGACGATTGATAATGAAACGCTGGGCGGCGCGCGCGCGCATAACGAGATCTCAGGCGTCGCACATTATCGAGTCAAGGATGATGAGGCAGCGATTGCGAAGATTAGAGAGTTCGTGGCGGAGCTGCCAGGGCAGGAGTCAGGAGTCAGGAGTCCGGAGTCCGGAGGAAAACGTCCGGCGACGGACATCTACCAGATTCTTCCCGAAGATCATCGCCAGCCTTATGAAACGAGAGCCTTGCTCGATTGCATTCTCGATGACGGTAGTCTGGATGAGTTCCAAGCGGACTATGCGAAAGAGGTCATCACCGCTCACGCCGCAATCAGCGGAATCCAGGTGGGCGTGATTGCGAATGCACGCGGCATGTTTCGAGATCCCGCGGGTGGGCCACCGAAATTCGGCGGCATCATTTACACGGAATCAGCCGAGAAGGTTGCGTACTTTATCGACACGTGTAATCGTCACGGCACGCCTCTGGTTTTCATTCAGGATGTGTCCGGGTTTATGGTTGGGCCCGAAGCCGAGCATTCGGGAATTATTCGCGCCGGGGCGCGCTTTGTGGAAGCGATGGCCACCGCGACCGTTCCCAAAATTGTTCTCACTGTGAATCATGCTTCGGGTGCCGGTTACTATGCGATGGCCGGCCAGGGTTTCGATCCGGATTTCATCTTCAGTTGGCCCACCGGACGGATGGGCGTGATGGAAGGCGAATCGGCGGTGCAGGCGGTCTTCGGGAGCCAGCTCGAAAAGCTGCGCGCGCAAGGTCACGATCCCGACCAGCAACTCGAATTGGAGATGAAAAAGGTGCGGGAAACTTACGAGAAGGAATTGGACGCCAAGTACGCCGCGGCGCGCGGATTTGTCGACGCGGTGATCGCACCCGAAAACACCCGCCACGCGTTAGCGCTTGCATTACGCGTGAGTTTGAATTATTCAGGACCGCATTTAGGTCAGTTTGTATTACCGGCTTCATTAGCATAGCTTTTCGTTCGCAGATTTTCATCGATTACGCAGAACCAGACAAAGGAGAAGAATCGTGAGAAAGAGCACCATCTATCTTTACGTTCTTGGGCTTGTGGTGATGATCGTCGTAGCGCTGGCCAGCACGGGGTTGGTTGTGTCG
>Ga0207686_10000402_pt1 | contig 30050 bp, 23 predicted proteins | sample KBSM24metaG_FD_184396 | JGI IMG/M metagenome (GOLD analysis project Ga0207686, IMG submission 184396) | Miscanthus rhizosphere microbial communities from Kellogg Biological Station, Michigan, USA - KBS M2-4 metaG (SPAdes) (version 2) | ecosystem: Host-associated > Plants > Roots > Rhizosphere >...
CAGGGGCAGCTCGATTCAGTTGTGCCCTCGAGCCGGCGGCGATGCCCGGGCGCGTGGTCGTGCAATGGGACAAAGAAGATTGTGCCGATCTCGGAATTATCAAAGTTGATTTGCTGGGACTCGGAATGATGGCGGTGCTGGAAGAGACGATTCAGATCATTTCTAATGATTATCGTGAGGAAGTTGATCTGGCCCATCTGCCGCCGGACGACCCGGCGGTGTATGCCGCGCTGCAACAGGCGGACACGATCGGCATGTTTCAGATCGAAAGCCGCGCCCAGATGTCATGTCTGCCGCGTCTGCGTCCCGAAAAGTTTTACGACATCGTGGTGCAGGTGGCGATCATCCGCCCCGGTCCCATCGTCGGCAACATGGTCAATCCTTATTTGGAGCGGCGGCTGGGACGCGCGCCGGTCCGGTATGCGCATCCGGATCTTGAACCGGTGCTGAAACGGACACTCGGCGTGCCTTTGTTTCAGGAGCAACTCTTGAAGATGGCGATGACGTGCGCCGATTTCAGCGGCGGCGAAGCGGAAGAGTTGCGGCGCGCGATGGGCTTCAAGCGATCCGAGCAACGCATGAAAGAGATCGAAAAGAAGTTGCGACGCGGCATGACGAGGAAGGGAATTAGCGGCCAGGTGCAGGAGGAAATCGTCGAGCAGATTGCGTCGTTTGCGCTTTATGGTTTTCCGGAATCGCACGCGGCCAGTTTCGCCTTGATTGCTTATGCCAGCGCGTATCTGAAGTGTCATTACCTGGCGGCCTTCACCGCGGCGACGCTGAACAATCAGCCGATGGGTTTTTATCAGCCGTTCACGATTATTAAAGACGCGCAACGGCATGGCTTGAAGGTCCTGCCGGTTGATGTGACGCGATCGAATTGGGAATGCGTCGTGGAAAACAGAAGTGGGCAGTGGCCAGTGGGCAGTGGCCAGGAAAAGCATACGGGGATGGGAAGACACGGAGACGCAGAAAATTTGGATTATGCAACTGACGACCGACCACTGCTCACTGCCCACTGTTCACTGACCACTGGTCACTATTTGCGGCTTGGCTTCCTGTGTGTGAAAGGCCTGCGTGAAGAAGCGGGGCGTGCGATTGTGCGCGCGCGGGCTGAACGATCCTTTTCGAGTTTGGATGATTTGCATCGCCGCGTGCCGGAGTTAAGAAAAGATGAGTTGCGAAAGTTGGCGGCGGTGGGGGCTTTGAATCGAATCGAGGGTGTGGGGGGGCAAATCGAGGGGGTAGGGGGTAGGGTGTTGGGTGTAGAAGTCCTAAGCTCCGGCTTGGAACTTCAAAGTTCCAGTGCGGAGCGTCAAAGGTCAGACTCAGAACGCCCAAATTCAGGGTTAAAACCTCAAAGTGCAAGGTCAGAACTGCCAAGTTCGAGGTCGGAACTTCCAAGTTCAAGGTCGGAACTTCCAAGTTCAAGGTCGGAACTGCCAAGTTCGAGGTCGGAACTTCTAAGTTCAAGGTCGGAACCTCCAAGTTCAGGGTCGGAACTTCAAGGTTCTAGCTCGGAACTCCAAGGTTCTAGCTCAGAACCCCAACACTCACAATCCGAAGTCCAAAGGTCGAATGAAATGCAATTACACCCTACCTCCTACCCCCCACCCCCTGCTTCGCATCGTCGCGACGCGCTTTGGCAAGTCGAACGGGTCGCGCGCGATCCGGGACCGCTGTATGAAAAGCTCGAAGAGGCTACGACGTCGCCGCTTCAGCCGATGACTTTGAATGAAAGATTGAATGCGGATTTGCGGGGAACGGGCATCACGATTGGCCGGCATCCGATGGCGCATCAACGCGCCGCGCTCGATACGATGAAGGTGACGCCGGCGGGTGATCTAAAGCAGATGCGCAACGGCATGTGGGTGAAAGTTGCCGGCTGGGTGATCGTGCGTCAACGACCAGGCACGGCGAAAGGGTTTGTGTTTTTAAGCATGGAAGACGAAACGGGCATCGCAAACGTCATCGTCACGCCGCAGCTTTTCGAAACGAATCGATTGGCGCTGGTGAACTTTCCGTTTCTTTTAATCGAAGGAGTCCTGCAGCATCAGGACAATGTGGTGTCAGTCAAAGCACGACGGATTCAGCCACTGGAGATGAAGGTTGAAAGTCCCGGGTCGCACGATTTTCATTGAGTGTGTCAGAATCCCGACTCTTCGGGATTCTGACACAAAAAAGGCGGGCCGTAGCCCGCCTCTAAACATTTGCCTATCGCACAGCCTTAAGGCCGTTTACCGGTGCCCGTTTTGGGCTTGGTCGTCGTTTTTTCCGGAGTGACGTTAGCCTGTTGCTTCATGGTGGCAATCAACTCCTTGGCTTCGGTCTTCAACTGGCCCTCAGGCGCCTTGTCGACATAACGCTGCAAGTAATTCGAAGCCTCCTGGTACTTGGCCTTGTCATTATTATTAAGCGCCCCGATATTGAAGAGCGCCTGTCCCACTCTCAGCAACGCATCGGTGTCCTCCGGATTCTTCTCGAGAATCTTTTGAAATTCACCGATCGCCTTTTCATATCCTGGCTGATCTCCGGAAGTTTGGAATAGAAGTTCGGCGTAATCTTTCTCAGCTTTGGTTTTCTTCGCCGCATCGGTTTCGACGGCTTCGTATTCGACAAACGCGGTCGCCGCCTCAGCACCCTTTGAGGTGTCGACCTTCATCGCGAACAGACGCATGGCTTCCGCGCGAGCAGCCAACGCGAAATATTTGTTTAGCGCGTGCTGCTTTTGTTCGCTGGGATCACCACCCGCGGGCTGTTTATTAATCATCTCGACGGCTTTGTTCGAGGCGTCTGCGGCCGCGCTGAAGTCGGCTTTCGCGGCTTCGATGCCCGCGGTTCTGGCGGCCTCATCCTTGGAGGTAATCGCGGCGTTATATTTATCGACCGCTCGCGTGCGCAGGGCCACCGACTTGTTGGTCAAAAGAGAAGGAATGCCCGGGTGATCCGGGTCAGCCGCCAATCCGGTGTCATATTGTTTGATGGCTTCATCGTAGTTCTTAGCCAACAGCGCGGCGTTACCGTTCTTGAAAGCGTCGCCTACGACTTTGTTGGCGTTCTCAACTTTCTCGTTCGCCTTCACTATTTCTGCATTTTTCTTGGCGAGTTCGTCAGCTTTGGCTTTTTCCGCAGCACTATCGCCGCTGCCAGTGCCCGCGGCCGGCGAACTACCGCCCTTACCCACGGCGACCGCCTCGGTTTCCGTCAACTTGCGGCCATCGCCGGGCGACATGACGATCTCGACCGGTTGATCGTTGCGGGCCTTGACTCCACTTCTCGCCCAGGGTGTTGCGCCCGGCGCACTGACCGAAACTGTATAAACGCCGACAAAAGGTAGACCGGCAAAAACCCAGTCGCCTTTCTTGTCCGCCTTGGTGTGATATTCGGCCTTCATGTCTGTGCGCCAAACATCGATAATCGCGCCGGGAACCGGCGCCGGCTTGCCGTCGGCGCCTACCAGTTTGACGGAGCCGCGCATTGGTTCGACTTGCGCGGACGCGAGCACTGCACTGAACAGCAGCACGACGGCTACTGCTATCGTGTTGATTACATAAGAACGACGCATGGTGATTCCTCCAAAAGCTGGGGCTCTCATTGGGCCAATTTTATGATGCCGGTTGGTATTTGTAAGTTGCGCCCTTTGCGCCAATTAGACGGCTTTAAATTAATCAGCGTGCGCACCACTGTCAAGCGTACTTGATCGGATCCGCGACGCCTGCTTCCGCGAAAGCGCGCAGACGTAACGCGCACGAGTCGCAAACTCCGCAGGCGAAATCCTCCGATTGATAACAAGACCACGTCAACTCAAGCGGCGCGTGCAATTCCAGGCCGCGTTTAATGATCTCTGATTTACGCAAATGAATGACCGGCGTAACGATTTCGATGTTCGTATCCGGTTTTGTTCCGATGTCGATTGCCTTCTGAAAAGCCGCGTAAAATTCGGGCCGGCAATCGGGATAGCCCGATGAATCTTCGGCCACCGCTCCTATATAGATGCGATTTGCGCCGAGGACTTCCGACCAACTCGTGGCGATGGCCAGCAGATGTGAATTGCGAAAAGGGACGTAGCTGGTCGGGATTTCCTTCGCTGCGAGGTTGGCTTCAGCCACGCTTATTTGCCGGTCGGTCAGCGACGATCCGCCGATCTCTTTCAGATATTCGATCGAAGCGACCAGTCGCTTGTGCGCCTTGAAATGGTCAGCGAGATCGCTAAACGATTTTTGCTCGCGGGCTTCGGTGCGCTGGCCGTATGAAACATGCAGGAACGCGAGTTCTTCGTTCTCTTCGTTCGCGATTGCGGCGGTCACACAAGAATCCATGCCGCCGGAAACGAGGCAGACCGCGAGCGTTGAATCGAGTTCGGAGTTTGTTTTCTCGCCTATTTCAGTGCTGCCGCCCATGTTATTTCATTCGAGATCTCAAATCTCAAATTTCAAATTTCAAATGGTCCCACCTGTCGCTAAACTCCATGCACATCCGCCCCCCAGATGTACTTGTGCAGTTGCAATTGCAGACGCACGTTCAGCCGGCTTTGAACGATCCAGTTTGCCAGTTCTTGCAAATCGACCTGGTCCCACGCCGGTGAAATGAGAACTGCCTTGGCTCTGTTTTCGAGCTGATATTTCGCGATGATTTCCTTTGCAAACTCCCAATCCGACTGATTGGCTATTACAAATTTCACTTCATCTTGATCGCGTCGCAGCCGATCAAGGTTCGGCCAATGATTTCTTTCGGCTTCGCCGGACGCGGGGCACTTCACGTCAAGAATTATCTTTGCTCGCGCGTCCACTGCTGCGGTCGAGACATAACCGCCGGTCTCGATTAAGACTTCATAGCCTTCATCGCACAGCCGCTTAATCAAATCAAACGCCTCGCGTTGGGCCAGCGGTTCGCCGCCGGTGACTTCAACCAGCCCGCAGCCGAAGTCGCGTGCCTGCTCGAGGATCGCCTCAATGCTGAAGTGATCGCCGCCGGTGAATGTGTACTCGCTGTCGCACCAGGTGCAGCGCATCGGGCATCCCGTGAGCCTGATGAAGGTACACGGCCGCCCGGCGTGTGTTGATTCTCCCTGAATTGAATGAAAGATTTCTGTGACGCGAAGCACTCGGACGATTTTAGAAGCTGGGTTGGTGATTGTCGATTTCCGATGCAGCCGGAGGCGATTCTGACTCATCAAACCACCCGGGATTTGGCCAAATTCGCCACGATTCCCAGTGTGAAGCGTGATAGCATAAGCTGTTTTTGAACTGAGTTCCCTTGAGTCTGAGCCCAAAACAGGTTGATGAATTGATGGTTGCCGGCGCCCGGCGGTCGCTGGCGCGCGCGGCCAATTCGCGGGGGCTCGCCGCCGAATGTTTGACTGCGCGGATGCGCGCGTCGGCCGACAAGTACATCTTCAAACACGATCCGGCGGCTGATGCGGTCGCGGTGAACGGCTTTCTTGACGGCTTGCACGCCGACGATCTCTGCCTGGTGATTGCCTGCGAACGCGGCGACGAACACGCCTGGAACGATTTGTTCGAAGGTTACGGAGCGACGGTGCGTTCGGCGGCGCGCGCGGCGAGTTCGAATGAAGGCATGGCGGATGATCTGGCCCAGTCGATTTGGGCCGAGCTTCACGGGCTGAAGCCCCGTGCGGATGGCCGGCCCGGCGGAAAACTGGCTTACTATTCCGGCGTCGGATCTTTGGGCGGATGGTTGCGCGCGGTCGTCGGGCAGTTGGCTATCGATCAGCATCGGCGGCAAACCAAACTGGTGCAGGCCGAGGAAGATTCAGATCTGGATCGAATGGCCCTCGACGAAGCCGAGGGAAATGGCGACGGTCCGTTTCATCCCGCCGCGACGCCTGAAGAGTTGTTGACGACAAATATGGCCTCGGCCGACGTCGAAAAGGCTCTGGGTCGTGCGCTGGCGGAACTGGCGGACGAGGATCGTTTATTGATGAAGTTGTACTATTTCGATGGCCTGCGTTTGCGCGAAGCGGGTGCCGTGTTGGGCGTGCACGAAGCGACGGCGAGTCGTCGCCTGTCCCGCATTCATGGCGAGGTGCGGCAGAGAGTGGAATCGATCCTGATGCAGGAACATGGTTGGACAAAGACCGAGGCGGCGCGTTCGCTGGCGGAAGTAGCGGCGCATCTCCAGACCGACGTCGAGCCAATGTTAGTGACAAAATCGGATTCGAACTTGCAAAGTTCGGTGACTTGACGAGAACTCGCAAGATTTATGGATTACAGACGTTCAAGTAGCGGTAGTAATTGAAGTGGTTTTAAGCGGTGGCATCTAACGACGAACAAATTGATCTTCTCATGCGGCGGTTCGCAATCCGGACAACCGGGGCGAACGGTGACAGTAATCACCTCGACGCTGATGAGATGAACGCGTTTGCTGAAGGCGTCTTGCCGGCGCCGACGCGGGCCTATTACGTCTCGCATCTGGCCGACTGCGACCAGTGCCGCCGGCAAGTTGCGGATCTCGCGATTGCCTCCGGCGCCGTCACGCGGGCCGAACCGACGTTGGTTGATAAGCGCGCGGGCCTCGGAGTGTGGGCATCGGTGACCCGATTATTCGCAGTGCCGGCTCTGAGATATGCGGCGTTCGCGGCAGTGTTAGTCGTCGTTGCCGGCGTTGCTTTTGTGGCGCTGCGCCAGCGGTCGAAACAACCAACAGAGCTGGTTGCCGCGAACGAGGGAAATCAACCCCACGCCTATGAAGCCACGCCGGCCGCGGGTTCCAATAACGCTGTACCGAATCCGAGTGACGGGCGCGCGCAAACATCGAATTCACTCCCGACCCCTGCGGCTACACAACCACCTGCTTCCCCACCACAGGGAGGTTTGTTGGCCAGGGAAGAGGTACGACCTGCGGACACGACTACTACCGCGCCGGTTGAACCCATGAAAGAAGTTTCGAAAGCTCCCGAGATCGCAGCCAAGAAAGCTGAGGCGCCCGCCATCGCTACCGCGTTGCCCTATTCGCCAGCCCCGCCAAATGAAAAGCAGGGATTAGGTCAGGGCCAAACTCAGGGGGCCGGCGTCGCACCTGCTCCGGGTGGACCGCGACAGCAACAGAACCAGAATCAGAATCTGTATGTGCTGCAGTCCAAAGCGCAGAGCGAGCGTGACGGGTTGGCCAAAGACGCCCGACTAGACGATCGCGACCGCAAATCCGATCAGACTGTCATTGCGGGACGCGCCAACGATGAAAAGTTGAAGGGCGGACCGAGCCGCAATATGGATAATGCGGCGAACAACAATCGCGCTTCAAATGAAGTACTTCGTGGTGACGCGCCGAAGACCCGGGGGACTGATTCCGAGGATAAGTCCGAGACACGCTCGGCCGGCGGGCACAAGTTCCGAAGACAAGGGAACGCCTGGGTCGATCAAAAATTCAAATCATCTATGTCGCTCAAAAATATTGCGCGCGGCTCGGACGAGTTTTCCTCACTCGATTCCGGAATTCGATCAATTGCCCAACAGATCAGCGGTGAAGTCATCGTCGTCTGGAAGGGAAAAGCGTATCTGATCAAGTAAACTGCGAATCGTAAATCGTAAATAATCGAAACAGTCCGATAACACGGGTCGTATCCCGATTGGCTCTTTAGATTTACGATTTACGAATCACCATTCACCTTCTTATGTTCTGTCAATTCTGCGGCACTGAAAGTACGGGCCTTAATTACTGCAATCGCTGCGGCGCGAACCTGAATGCGCTGATTGCACCCGCAGAGCTCGCGCCCATCAGTTTGACCAAGCCGATCTTAATCATTGGAATTGTGATCGTGCTGTTAACGCTGGGCGGACTGGGCGGCATCATGTCCGGGACCGTTGAAATGGTCAGGAGTGGAGCGGGTGGCGTTTCGCCGGCCATTCCCATCTTTGGCCTGCCGACACTGCTGACGATTGACATTCTTCTTATTCGACAGTTGTCCAAGTTAATTAATGCAGCACTTGCTCCCGAAAGACGCCAAATAGTCAGGCCCCAACCACCGTCGTCTTACGACCCGCGCTTGTCGCAGCCGAGCACGGCACGACTCGAACCCGCTCCCAGCGTTACCGAAAACACGACGCGATTCTTCGAACAGAACCCAGCTGCTCCTCGCCCCGAGCCGGTTCCCATAAAAAACCGCACCGATCGTTAGCGGTTGCTCTGACAATTCCGAGTTGATAGAGTCTGTCGCGCTAGACGACATTCGCCTTCGAGGTTGCTACGGAATGTTTCCTGCCAAGAGACTGGTTCGTCGCTCGACTGCTCTTTTCCTGTTCGCATTTTTCATTTTTCAAACGATGGGTTCGGCGCCGACTGCAAGCGCTGTCAATGGCTGGTCGCGGCAGCAGAAACCCTCGCGCGAAACGTCAAAGCCGCCGGCGCGTAATCCGCAAATTGCGAAGCTCGTGAAAGAGATCGACGCGCGCAATATTGAGAACACTATTCGCAAGCTGGTGAGTTTCGGCACGCGCAATACTTTGTCTGAGCAAGACAATCCGACCCGCGGTATCGGCGCTGCGCGCGACTGGCTCTATGGCGAATTTCAGAAGGCCGCCGCCGCGTCCGAGGGACGCATGACGGTCGAGAAACAGACGTTCGAGCAACCGAAGGGCACGCGCGTACCGCAGCCGACGATGTTGACTAATGTGGTCGCGACGCTGAAAGGCACTCAAACAGAATCCGCCGGCCGGGTCTATGTCGTCAGCGGTCACTACGATTCGATGTGCAACAGCGCCACGGACGCAAAATGTGATGCGCCGGGCGCCAACGATGACGCATCAGGCACCGCCGCTGTTTTAGAGATGGCGCGCGTGATGGCGAAATACAAATTCGATGCAACGATCGTTTTCATGACGGTTCCGGGCGAAGAGCAGGGCTTGCTCGGCGCGACCCACTTTGCAGAGGAAGCGAAGAAAGCCAACATGGACATCGAAGGGATGTTCACGAACGACATCATCGGCAGTTCGCTGGGCGCGAATGGCGTGCGCGACCCGCATACCGTGCGAGTCTTTTCGGAAGGTGTGCCATCCAACGAAACGACGCAGGAGGCGACGACGCGCCGGAGCGTAGGCGGCGAGAATGATTCGCAGTCGCGGCAACTGGCGCGATTCATCAAAGAGGTCAGCGAATTGTACGTGCCCACGATGAAGGTTTGGATGATCTACCGGCGCGATCGCTATGGCCGCGGGGGCGATCATCAGCCGTTCCTCGAACGCGGCTTTGCGGCTGTGCGTTTCACTGAGCCGAACGAGAATTATCAGCACCAGCATCAGAACGTCCGCGTGCAGGATGGAGTTCAGTACGGAGACCTGCCGGAGTTCGACGACTTTAATTACATCGCTGACGTGGCCCGCGTGAATGCGGCGGCGTTGGCCGCGCTGGCGTCCGCGCCCGCCAGACCTAAGCCGGTTACTTTCCCGACGAGTCTGTCGGCGGACACGCCGATACGTTGGGAAGCGAACAAAGAGACCGACCTCGAGGGTTATGAGATTGTCTGGCGTGACACGACCGAACCGACCTGGACGCATTCGCAAGCCGTCGGCAACGTTTTGACTTTCACCATGAAAGGGATGTCGAAGGACAACTACTTTTTTGGTGTCCGTGCGGTCGATAAAGATGGAAATCGGAGTCCGGTGACGTATCCGCGACCTTTACCGAGGGCCCCGCGGCCTGATCAAAGTACGCAGCAGCCGCCTCCCTAAACTTCGTCCGCCAGCCCGGATAAACGACATCGACCTGAAAAGAAATGGGCGCTGCATTCTTGCCAATGCGGCGCCCTCCCTTTTGGGACAACCATCGGAGAAGCACCTTTGCCCAGTTCTTTCCGACGTTACCTGCTTAGACGCGAACGTCACTTGTTTGGCCGGAAAGTTTGCAATAATTTTTTCCCGTCGACACCGCGTCACCTGGACAGCGCCACAGAACCGGAAACATAATTTGTCTGGTCGCTTTTTTCGACCGTTCGGGTGGGAAATGCGTCTAACTCGTGTTGGCCCAAGAACCCACGAAGCAAATGAGGAAAGTTATGATTAGAAGTCTTCCGAAAAATCGAGCCTGGCGCAGCGCCGGCGGCGTGCTCACCATTGTTGCAATCGTAGTGACCAGTCTGGCCTCGATTACCGGTCAGACCATGCGAACCGCGACGAGCAAATCGAGTGCGAAGCTTTCTGAAGATCAGCGAATCCTGCACGTCCTGAATCGTCTGGGATTCGGCGCGCGGCCCGGTGATGTCGAACGCGTGAAGGCGCTGGGGATCGATAAATATATCGAGCAGCAGCTCAACGCCGACAAGATTGACGATTCTGCCTCGGAAGCCAAGCTACAAAATCTCGAGACGCTGCGCATGTCGACGGCCGAGTTGTACGAGAAGTATCCGCAGCCGGGACAGCTCCTCAAGCAGTTGCAACAGCGCGGTGCGCTGCCCGCGGAATTGGCCGGCGCGAGAGAGAACCGCGTCAAAGGCGGGGCGAATGCGGCTAATTCCGACGCCGCGAAAACGGGCGATGCGATGGCGGCGGATCCGGGCGCGAACGCGAATTCGAAGACGGCGACTAATCCCCCCGATCAGAATCCAATGAACAATCCGGAATATCGCCGGGCGATGATGGCCTATTTCAAAGAGAACAATTTGCGGCCGGCGCAGTTTCTCACCGGCGAACTGCAAATGTCGCGCATCCTCCGCGCGGTTTACAGCGAACGTCAGTTGCAGGAAGTGATGGTTGATTTCTGGACGAACCATTTCAATGTGTATGCGAACAAGGGTGCCGATCGCTGGCTGCTCATTTCTTATGATCGTGACACGATTCGTCCACACACCCTGGGCAAGTTTTATGATCTGCTGCTGGCCGACGCTCAAAGTCCGGCGATGCTGTTCTATCTCGACAACGCGCAGAGCGTGAGTCCCAATGCTCAGCCTCAACAGCGTCCTGGCGCCGGGCGTGGGCCATTGGCGGGATTGCGGATGCCGAACAATCCCCAGCAGCAACGACCGCAAGCACAACAACAGCGCCGTGGCATAAACGAAAACTACGCGCGCGAGTTGATGGAGTTGCACACGCTGGGCGTGGACGGCGGCTACACGCAGAAGGATGTTCAGGAGGTCGCGCGCTGCTTCACCGGCTGGACCATCATCGCTCCGCGTGGCGCCGGCGCTGCGGCCCAGGCGGTGATGAACGGGCCGTTGGCTGAGATGGCCCGCACCAGAGCCGGCTCATTTATGTTTCGTCCCGGCGTTCACGATAACGGCGAAAAGACAGTGTTGGGTCATAAGATTCCGGCCGGCGGCGGCATGAAAGACGGCCTGATGGTGCTCGACATTCTCGCGCATCATCCGGCGACGGCGAAGTTCATTGCGACCAAGCTCGTGCGGCGCTTCGTTGCCGATGAGCCACCGGCGGCGTTAGTCGATCGCGTTGCGCAGACGTACACAAAGACTGACGGCGATATTCGCGAGATGCTGCGCACGATTTTCTATTCGGCGGAATTCAATTCACCGGAGGCTTATCGCGCGAAGGTGAAGCGGCCGTTCGAGCTGGCCATCAGCGCCGTCCGGACCATCGGCGCTGATACCAACGGCGGCCCGCAGTTCCATCAGTGGATTCAACGCATGGGCCAGCCGCTCTATGGCTTTCAAACGCCGAACGGTTATTCCGACGTGGCTGAAAATTGGGTTAACACCGGGGCGTTGTTGGAGCGGATGAACTTCGCGCTGGCGCTGGTGAGCAATCGAATTCCCGGCACGCGGGTCGATCTTTCGAGATTGATGAACGACGCAAAACCCGGGACCTCGATCGATAAGGCTAAGCTGTTCGATCAGTTGGTTAGCGTGATTGTCGGCGGCGAAATGGCGGCGAAGACGCGCGAAACGTTGCTCAAACAATTGAGTGATCAAATCACGATGCCGCCGGCGGCGCGGCCCCAGGTCGCATCGAACACGGCGCCGGCAAATCCGTTCGAGGAAGGGTTCCAACGCGGGATTCTTGGTCCTGGTGGTGGGCCACAGCAACAGCAGGCGCCGCGCGAGCAGCAATTGGCCCGCATCAACGCATCAAACGTTGATAATCCGTTGGTAAAACTGGCGGGATTGATCCTGGGTTCGCCGGAATTTCAACGGCAATAAGAGAATACAGAACCGTTTAGACGGCGGACTTGTCCGCCGCACGAGCGCGGCATCCAAACAGAACCGTTAGAGGTGAGCAAGCAATGAACAGAAGATATTTCATGAAATCGGGCAGCATCGCGTTGGCTTCATTTGGCATGATGACCTCAGCGCCTTCGTTTCTGAAACGAGCGCTGGCGCAGACTGCCAACACCACGCGACGCAAGACCTTGATTGCCATCTTCCAGCGCGGCGCCGTCGATGGTCTGAACGTGGTGGTGCCCTACGGCGAGCATGCCTATTACGATCTCAGATCGAATATCGCTATTCCGAAACCTGACGGCGGCGCTGAAGCCGCGCTCAATCTTGATGGCTTCTTTGGATTGCATCCCGCGCTGGCCTCATTCAAGCCGCTGTGGGATTCGAAGCGGCTCGCGATCGTCCATGCCTCCGGATCGCCCGACAACACGCGCTCGCACTTCGACGCGCAGAATTACATGGAATTGGCGACCCCAGGAATTAAGTCGACCAAGGACGGCTGGCTAAATCGTTATTTGCAATCGGCGCCGGATCCGCAAAAGTCTCTGTTCCGCGCTGTTTCGATGACGCCGAACATGCCCCTGGCGATGCAAGGCAAGGCCGATACGCTGGCGATTTCGAACCTCGCTGATTTCAACATTCGCGCCGGGCAAAGCTCAGCAGCGGTGCAAGGAGGCTTCGAAGCGATGTACGACGACAAGTTCGTCAAGGACGCTTTGCATGGCACCGGCACTGAAACCTTCGAGGCCATCAATTATCTGAAGCGAGTAAATCCGGGCCAATACAAGGCTGAGAATGGAGCGAATTATCCGCGCACTCCATTTGGCAATTCGCTTTTGCAGATCGCGCAGCTGATCAAAGCCGGCGTCGGCCTCGAAGTCGCGTTCGCTGACATTGGCGGTTGGGACACGCACGTCAACGAAGGCAACCAGCAGGGTCAACTCAGCAACCTCTTGCGGCAATTCAGTCAGGCAATCGCTGCGTTGTACACCGACCTCGGCCAGCGCATGGACGACGTCGTAATTCTGACGATGTCCGAGTTTGGCCGCACGGTGAAAGAGAACGGCAATCGCGGCACGGACCACGGTCACGCGAATGCGATGTTCATCGTTGGGAACACGGTGCGCGGCGGCAAAGTCTACGGAGATTGGCCGGGGTTGAAGACGGACCAGCTGTATGAAGGCCGTGATCTGGCGGTGACCACAGACTTTAGAAATGTGTTCGGCGAGATCGCACAAAGACATCTCGGCGCGTCGAATTTGAAACCGGTGTTTCCGGGCTACGAGATGAATTCATCGAAGTTCCGCGGGTTCCTGGGGTGATGTCAGTACCATCCGCGTGAGCGGATGGATCATGTGTTTGTTTTGCTCACGGGAATGGTATTGGCCTCGCGCGCGCCAACGGTACTGAAAACTTATGGAACAATTGCCGCTACTCTCAGTGGTCCACCACTGCCTCCCGCGATCTTCATCGGCATCGCGATGATCACAAACCCTTCCGCCGGTAGCGCGCTCAAGTCGGCCAGATTCTCAAACGCCGGGACATTCTTTGCGAAGAGTACCTGATGGCTCTCATAGAGCGTCGATTGCCCATAGTCGATGCTCGGCGTGTCCAAACCAATCGCCTTGATCGATCGATTCGTGGTCAACCAGCGCGCCGCTTCAGGACTAAGACCAGGGAAGTGAAGTTTGGCGACGGCGGCGGCCCCGCGCTCATCGGTGCCCATGTACTTGTTGCGATCAGGCCAGTACTTCGCATAGCCGGTGCGCAGGATGACAATGACGCCGGTTGGAATCTGGCCGTGCTGTTTCTCCCAGGTATTGAAGTTGTCGACACCAACCAGATAATCGCGATTCGATTCGCACTGCTTCGTGACATCCACCAGCACTGCTTCTCCCATCAATTGAGTCAGCGGAACCTGATCGAGCGTGTTCCCGCTGGCGGCGAAATGCCGCGGCGCGTCGATGTGCGTGCCGCCATGTTCAGGCGCGGAGAATTTATTGGAAGCGTAGTAGTAACCCTTGTCAGTTACACCGTTCTGTTCGTTTTCGAGAACAAAACCTTGCTCAGTCGGCCAGTAGATCGTCTGTGCATCGAACGGATGTGAAAGGTCGATGACCTGGCCAGAAGGGAATGGTGTTTTCGTTTTCGCGCACGCCGCCACCAACAAGCAGCCAAACAAGAGTGAAGCTATTCGTTTCGTCATGGGATGCTCCTTTCGATTGTCGGCGCATTATGGATGAAAAGCACGACGTGTCGGAAGCCCGCCCGTCAGGGATGGCCTCTTGCCCAGAGTAGCCCTGCCTCACGGTCGGGCTTCTGACACTAGCTTACGGCCAATCTTTCGACTATCCTGCGAGTCCAATTCTTCAAACTTGCCTTCAACGCGAATCCATGTCACTTCAACCAACGCTGCTGAGTTTTGATTCCATCGACTCAACAAACCTGGAAGCCTTGCGTCAAGCGCGGAGCGGCGCGCCTGAGGGCCTGTGCGTCGTCGCGCGAGAACAGACGGCAGGACGTGGACGTCTGGATCGCAAGTGGCATTCGCCGAAAGACGCGGGACTGTATTTCAGCGTGGTGCTGCGTCCGCAATTTGAACTTGGCGCGTGGCCTTTGATTACGCTAATGGCTGCGCTGGCAACGGTGGACGCGCTCAAAGCTGCGTGCCGGCTGCACGCCGACATCAAGTGGCCCAATGACATCTGTGTTGATGAGCGAAAGCTTTGCGGGATTCTCGCCGAGACTGTCGAGACTTCAGATGGACCAGCGGCGATTCTTGGTATCGGCATCAATCTTTCACCACTCGGCGCGCCTGAATTTGTCCAGCCGGCGACCTCGATTCAGGAAGTAACAAACAAGACACCCGACGCGGAGCAAATCCTGTTGGCGCTGCTCGCGTCGCTAAGCGAGCGATATGATTTACTCGCCACGAAAGAAGGGCGCGAGCACCTGATTCGCGAGTGGTGCGCGCATTCTTCCTTCGCCTTTGATCGACAAGTGCGCGTCTCAACCGCAAATGGCAGCTTCAACGGCGTCACCAAAGGCCTGGACACCGACGGCGCGCTGCGCGTCGAGACGCCTGATGGTAAAGTGATCGCCGTTCGCGCGGGTGACGTCACTGCGGTGCGGCCGGCGCTCTCGAACTGCTGATGGAAAGCAAACGCATAGTTCTCTCGACTTATGGATCGTTCGGAGACATCCATCCATACATCGCCGTCGCTCTCGAATTGCAGCGTCGCGGTCACCGGCCCGTTATCGCCACGTCCGAGATCTATCGCGAGAAGGTGGAAGCGAATCGAGTAGATTTCCGTGCGGTGCGGCCTGACATGCCTTCCCCGGATCAGTCGGAGGAAATCGCGAAGGTGGTTGAGGACGTGATGGATCCCAAGCGCGGACCGGAAGCCGTCGGCAACCTGATCATTCCTCATCTGCGCGATATCTATGCAGACTTGGATGCGGCGACTGACGGCGCGGATCTGCTGCTGACACATCCTCTGCCATTCGCGGGCACGATGGTAGCGCAGAAGAAAAACTTGCCGTGGATATCGTCGGTGCTCGCGCCGGCATCGTTTCTTTCGGTTTATGATCCAATTGTGCCGCCGCAATGGCCCTGGCTCTATCACCTGATGCGGCTGAGTCCGTGGGTAGGCCGCGGCGTGATGGCGCTGGCGACCATCAAACTCGATCAAATGTCGAAGCCCGTGTATGACCTGCGTCTCGAACTCGGTTTGCCACGGGGCGAACAGCCGCTTATCAAAGGGCAGCATTCGCCAACGAAGGTTTTGGCATTGTTCTCAAAAGTCATGGCCGAGCCACAACCCGATTGGCCGGCCAACACAGTCATCACCGGCTTTCCTTTCTATGATCGCCGCGATTATTTTGGCGAGACGCAAGTAGCGAGTGAGTTGCTTGAATTTCTCGACGCCGGACCGCCGCCGATCATTTTCACGCTTGGTTCATCGGCAATCTGGGTGGCGCGAAACTTCTATCTTGATTCGATCGTGGCCGCGCAGCGTCTGGGCCGAAGAGCTCTGTTGCTGATTGGCGGCCCGCGCAACCTGCCGGCTGGTCCTCTGCCCGAAGGGGTGGCGGCCTTCGAGTATGCTCCGTACAGCGCGGTGCTGCCGCGCGCATGCGCGATTGTGCATCAGGGCGGCGTGGGCACGACGGGACAGGGCTTGCGGTCCGGCAAACCGGTGCTCGTAGTTCCACACGCGCACGACCAGTTCGATAATGGAAATCGCGTCGCGAGGTTGGGATGTGGCCGCTTTTTGCCGCGGCCACGCTACAATGCTGAGACAGCGACAAATGAATTACGAACGTTGCTCGATACGCCGAGCTATAGTGAAGCCGCTGTCAGAGTGGCTGAAATAGTTCGTGCTGAACAAGGAGCTGTCGTGGCCGTTGATGAAATCGAAAGAGTGTTAGAGGGTGTGGGTAATAGGGTGTAGCGCCTGCGCGCGTTTTTTAGTACTGCATAACACCCTCGCTTGTGGTCCTTCTCTAATATGGGCTTAGCCCAAAACTGAGAGAACAGTCTTGCTGAAGGTCAAAGACCATCCGCACATCAGTCGATATAGCCGGAGACCTTTTGGACAAAGCTTGATGAGTGCGCGGGGCTACACGCTACACCCAACCGCCTGAACCCTAATTCTTATGCTGCTGACGATTGATATTGGCAATACGAACACTTCGCTCGGTGTCTTCGATGGCGCTAAGCTGGTGGCCCACTGGCGTTTGACGACTGAACGCGCACGCACCGGTGACGAGTGGGGCGTGCTGACGCGAAATCTTTTCGCGCTGTCAAATCTCGACTTCAAGTCTATCGACGCAATCGCAATTGCTTCGGTCGTGCCGCCAGTCAACTTCACGATCAACCGCATGGCGGAACTGTATTTTCACATCACGCCGCTGTTTGTCGATCACACCAGCGATACCGGCGTGCCGATTTTGTACCAGCCGGCGGCTGACGTGGGCGCTGATCGCATCGTTGACGCGGTCGCCGCCATTAATAAATACGGCGCGCCCTGCATCGTGGTGGATTTCGGCACGGCGACCACTTTCGACGCGATCAACTCGAAGCGCGAATATGTGGGCGGTGTGATCAGTCCCGGCGTGACCATCTCTGCCGACGCACTGTTCCAACGTGCTGCCAAGCTGCCGCGAGTTGAAATCAAACGTCCGCGCACCGTGATCGGATCGGCGACCGTCGAAGCGATCCAGTCAGGCCTGTATCATGGTTACGTCGGCCTGGTCGATGGCATTTTGAAAAAAATGATCGCGGAACTCGGTGGCGCGGTCCGCGTAGTCGCCACCGGCGGCCTGGCGCCACTGATCGCGAAGGGCTCCGGGTTCATTCAGGAGGTCGATGAGACGCTGACGCTCGAAGGGCTGCGGCTGGTTTACGAACGGCAAAAATAGTTTCAAGTTTCAGGTTTAAGGTTTCAAGTTGTTTCACTGACCTGAACCTGAAACGTGAAGCCTGAAACTTGAAACTTGAAACTTGAAACTCAACCCTCGCCTTGAATTACTTTTCCTACTTCTCAGAAATCGAAGATACGTTTGTTCGTCGTCGCGGCAAGCATCTCATGCTCAGCCCGCTGGACTGGGCTTTGATCGAAAGCTGGAAAGAGCGCGGCGTGCCGCTGCATGTTGCCTTGCGCGCCATTGAACACTCGTTTGATTCTTACGACGCGAAGAAACAGAAGCGCACCGTCAAGACGCTGCTTTATTGTCAGGAAGAAGTCGAGGCCCAGTACGCTGAATGGCTCGAGTCGCGGGTCGGTGGCCATGAAACAGAGGCAGTCGAGGGCGAGAAAGACAAGTCGCCGTTTCCCAGAGCTGCGGTGTTGCAGCACCTGGATCGCTGCATCCAGGAACTCAGCCAACTCGCGGCGGAACGTAAGGCCAGGCAGGACGATTTGAGCGAAGTGTTTGAGCGCGAATTGTCTCTGTTATCAGAGATACGAAACGATTACGAGTCGGCGGCCCAACCGGATTCGCGCAAACTCGAAGAATCGTTGACCGGCATCGAACGACTGCTCGACAGTGCAATGCACGATGCGATCGCGGAAAGCGACCTAACGTCAATGCAGAGTGAAGTCGAAGCCCAAATCAAACCCTACAAACGGCACATGGACAAAGAAGCGTATGCGCAGACGCGCGACAACCTTTTGAAGAAACGCATTCGCGAACATTTCGGCGCGCCGCGCTTGAGCCTTTTCTTTCTCCATCCCTGACAGAAACCCGACCGTCAGGGAGGGTGCTCAGAGCACAGCCCTGCGACAGTCAAGCGCGACAGTCGAGCTACGAAAGATCATGGAACTCACCATCGAAAGAATCCTTCCCGGAGGCTTCGGCCTCGCTCATGCTGAAGGCAAGACCGTGATGGTCTCGCTCGCGGCCCCGGGCGATCGCCTTCGCGTACAAATCGATCGAGAGAAGGGAACAGTCTGCTTCGCCTCGATTATCGAAATCATCGAACCGTCACCGCATCGCATTGAGCCGCCTTGTCCTTACTTTGGCCGGTGTGGTGGCTGTGACTTTCAGCAGCTGACTTACCAGGCTCAACTCGAAGCGAAAGTTGAGATCATCAAAGACTGCCTGCATCGAATCGCGAAGCTTGAGAACATTCCTCCATTCCGGATCACCGCCGCCCCGGATGAGTGGCGCTATCGCTCACGCGCTCAATGGCAGTACGACGCCGTTGAAAAACGGCTGGGATACTACGAAGGCGGCTCGCGCCGCGTTTGCGACGTCGCGGAGTGTGCGGTGCTCGCGCCGGAGCTGCAGAAAGAACTCGAAAACCTGCGGCAACAAATGCAAGAGGATTCTTTGCCTGCGGCCGCCAGATACTTTCGAGCGGTTGCCGGTGACGACGGCGTTGCGATCAGCCCCGGTCTCAGAAACCCGACTCCGGGGTCCCCGGCCGGGCAGCCCGGCGGGGGTGGGGCGGTAAGGGAGGGTGCTCCGCGCCGGATTCAACGCACGATCAATAGCCAGTCCTATCAATTAGACGCTGAGAGTTTCTTCCAAACTAACGAACACCTTCTTCCGGAATTGATCGCTGCCGCGCTCGGAGCTGTCTCAGGCGATATGGCGGTCGAACTCTACAGCGGCGTTGGCTTGTTCACGCTGCCGCTGGCGCGTCGATTCAAGCGAGTCATTGCCGTCGAAGATAACAAGGACGCTGCGCGGTTCGCGCGTCGTAACCTGGCGAACGCTTCATTAACCAATACTGAAGTTGAAACCGCGGACGTCGGCACCTGGCTCGATTTGGAGTGCGGCGGCTTGACGCCGCTTTCTCCTCGCACCGTGCGTACGACGCCGATGAAAAAGCGCCGTCAAGCCGGCGCACTCCAAATTGATTTCCTCTTACTCGATCCACCGCGCACCGGCGCGCAGTCGCGCGTGATTGACGGAATTCTGCAACTTAAGCCAAAGCGAATCTGTTACGTGTCATGCGATCCGGCAACGCTGGCGCGTGATCTTCGCAAGATAATTGCAGGCGGATATTCGCTTGACTCACTCGCCGCTTTTGATATGTTCCCGCAGACTCATCACGTCGAGACCATCGCGCAGTTAACCGGACCTTAAAGATTTATGGCCGCTCTCTCGCAGGGTCGGACCTCCAACCAGCCGCTGCTGCTGATCGCAGTGGCAATCGCGAGCGGCATTCTGTTGTCGCACTACTTCAGCAATTCCAAACTAGCGGTCATCTTGATCATCGTCGCATTAACTTGCGTCGTAGCTGCCGTTCGGATCTACCAGCGCGTCGCGGCGATGGCCACGGCCGCGCTGGCTCTGTCCTTCTTTTGCACCGGCTACGTGCTGGCCTTTGTTCAATCTCAACGCGTGGCGCCCGATCGAATCGTGGCGATGTTCGAGGAAGGCAGAATCAGTTTGGGCGAACCGTTGGAGGTGACGGGTACGATTAAGGGTGATCGAGAGTCCGCGCCGGACGGGTTCTATTTGAATCTTGCGGTCGAAGCAGTCCGTCTGCGCGGCCGAGATCAATCGGCGAGCGGCACCGTGATTCTGCGCGGGCACATTTCCGATTCCTCTACGCGCACAAGCTACGATGATTTGCAGCTTCAACACGGGGCGCGGATTCGCGTGCTGACGATGCTTGATCGTGATGACGATTGTCGAAATCCCGGCGTCATGCCGTTCACGGAGTACCTCGAACGAAAAGATTATGACGCGACGGGCGTCATCAAGAGTCCGCTGCTGCTTGAGCGTCTCGATGACGCGCCGGTGTTCCTGCCGCTCGCCTGGTTGTACCAGTGGCGCACGTTGCTTGAAAGGGAATTCGATCGGCGTTTTTCGATCGAAACGGCAGGCGTATTGGATGCCGTCCTACTCGGCAATCGACACAAGATTTCACGTGAGGTGGCTGATCGGTTTCGCGAAGGCGGAACTTTTCACGTGCTGGTGATCGCCGGATTGCATATCAGCTTTATTGCCGGACTGTTGTTTCTTTTGATGAGGCGACTCACGCGGAACCGGATCGTCCAGGTTGCCGCAGCCGTAGTTCTGATCTTCGGATACTCTCTGGCCGTGGGCGCCGAAGCGCCGGTAATTCGCGCGGCGCTGATTTTCAGTCTGGGCATCTTCGCGCCACTGGTCTCACGACGAGCGAATTCTTTGAACATCATTTCGGGCGGAGCGATTGCCCTGCTGGTTTGGCGGCCAGTTGATCTCTTCGATCCATCATTTCAACTGACCTTTCTCTCGGTAATTTCCATCGTGACCCTCGCCGTTCCAATTATGCTGCGGATGCAGCAGGTCGGCGCCTGGAAGCCGACGCACGAGACACCTTATCCGCCGGCGTGCTCGCGTGGGTTCCGGGTGTTGTCGGAAACATTGTTCTGGAGCGAGCGCGCCTGGAGATCCGAAATGGCGGATTCAAACATTCGCTACAGACTGTTCAAGACGCCATGGGCGAACCGGCTCGAACGATGGCACGTGCAACGGCCGCTCCGGTTCGCGTTGGGCGCCGTCATCGTGACCACCTGCGTGCAGACGGGAATGCTGCCGCTACTAATTATCTATTTTCATCGAGTCTCATTTGCTTCGCTCGTGCTGAATATTTTTGTCGGAGCGACCATGGCTCTGCTGGCACTGATTGCCTTGGCCGCCACACTAGTCGCGCAGATTAGTTCCTTCGCCGCCGCACCACTGATTTGGCTGTCAGAGAAGATCGAATGGCTGATGGTCCACTCGATCGATCCAATCACGCGCTGGGCCTTCGCTTCGTTGCGTCTGCCGCATTACCACGGAAAGGCCGCGCTGGTTTACGTGCTGTATTTCATTCTGCTGATTTTGTTGGTGCGGACGCTGGCGCAATGGAATCCACTGCGATCGCCGGAACTTGTGACTGCGCCCGCCCGGAGATCACGCGTCAAAATCGCCTTGGCGCTGTTCGCCATGTTGCTTGGGGTGCTCCTTCTTCATCCCTTCAGCTCGCCGCCACCCGACCGAAAGCTGCACGTAGACTTTCTGGACGTCGGTCAGGGAGATTCGGCGCTGGTCACGATGCCTGACGGCGCCACGCTGCTGATTGATGGCGGCGGACACCCGAATATCGACTGGAATCGCGGCGATGAAGCGGACCCTGAACCTTTCGAGCGCGACACGCGCACCATCGGCGAACGAGTGGTCTCGCAATTTCTGTGGGCGCGCGGACTCGATCGCGTCGATTACATTCTGCCGACGCATGCGGACGCGGATCATATCGACGGGCTGAATGACGTCGCGCGGAATTTCAAAGTGCGCGGTGCGATCGTAGCGCGCACGCCGGCCGGCGATGCTGAATACGCACGCTTCGCGCAAACCATGAAAGCCGCGCGGGTGCCGGTTGAGAGAATTGGCGCCGGAGATATCCTGCGTTTCGGCGACGTCGCCGTCGAAGTGTTATGGCCGCCGCCGGCCGATGATGCGAACGCGACCTCGCGAAACAACGACGGCGTCGTGTTGAGGATTCGCTATGGCGACCAATCTCTCTTGTTTACTGCCGATATTGAAAAGGAGACCGAAGCACGGATCGTAAACGCAGGTGTTGATTTGCGGAGCGACGTCGTGAAGGTGGCGCATCACGGGAGCCGGACTTCTTCAACGCAGCCGTTCGTCGATTCCACGCGCGCGTCACTGGCGGTGATTTCCGTCGGACGTACTTCGATCTTTGGCCATCCCAACAAAGAAGTCGTCGAGCGCTGGCGCGCGAGCGGCGCCGAGGTCAGGACCACCGGAGCAAAAGGCACCATCAGCCTCGCTACCGATGGAAAGCAGTTGGCGGTGAGCACGTTCGTTCCGTAGCTCAGAAGCCCAGGCAATCAAATATCGGCATCGTGTCAGAATCCCGATGAATCGGGATAGCGACCGGATCATGTGACTCTGTGATGATTAAGAAACCGGCGTGGTTCATCTTCGGTTACGCGTTGATCCGGTCGTAAAGGCAGGTAACGCTGCCGAAGAATTTTGTTGTTCATAGAGGTAGGCACAAATAGCAAACCACGCCACTGCGAGAGTGGCGGGTCGCTTTTCACCAAAATGGCCATGCCCGACGCCCGACGTGATTCTAGTGGGCCACGCCCAGTTGTCTCGGCTTGAAAGATTGAGCCATGTTGCCGGCGACGGTTCGATACATCTTCTTGAAGTTGGTCCCGTACTTTATCTCCAGATGATTGATTGAGCCGCGGCCGATGAACGTTTTGAGATAAATGATTTCGTCGTTCTTCATTCCTGACAGGACAAACCAGTTCTGGCCCTGGGCCCGGTACGTAATTTTATCGAACTGGCCGCGGGCGGAACTCATTTCGGCTTTGAGGGTGTTGTTCGTAGCGTTGTTGATGCCGCTCACGGTCAGGTACAAACCGTTGCCGTTATCAAAGTTCTGGCCGTCGCCATTGGCCGGGGCCTCACGTTTCATCAGACTGGCCGGGTATCTGACGCAAAACCCGAATCGAGCATTGCAGTACTTTTCTGACAACTTCCAGTACCTGGCGTCCTGCTTTTGTTCGCTTGTCTGAGCCAATGTTGATCCGCAGAAAAGAGATATCGCAAAAATGGCAAGTGCAATAAGTCCTGGTTTCTTAATCATAGTTACTCTCCTGGTGTGATCTTGAAAATCTACTCAATTACTTCCCAGCCGGCTTCTTCCTTCGCTCTGACAGCGTGTACTCCCTTTGGCAAACTGTAAGACTTGGCGTACCGCTTCAGCCGTTCAAAGGAATCGCCGCTGCAATCGGTGGAAATAACAATCGCGTAACTTTGATCGGTGATAATGATGTAGCTACGATCGCAAGGGTCAGCCATCATGTTGCCGGCTTCTAAATATGCCGGCACTTTCTTGGGCCCAATCAAATCAGGTTTGATGACTACCGGCTTTTTTTCCTCAACTGATTCCCAACGGTTCGCTTTGACGTTGTATTGGAATGCGCCTACCGCCTTCATCGCCATGCCCAACTTACTTTTCGGAACGTGTCTAACGCGAATGCTGGATCGCGCGTCTCCGTTCAAGGCGCCAAAGGTCATTACACACATCACCGCCACCAAAACCACGAAATGTCTTGTTCGCATTTTTCTCCTATGATTTCTTTGACTGATCTACAGAGGTCTCCAGGGACACACTATTCAGTTGCAGGAATAACCAACTGCGTACGACGAGCTTCAGGGGTCTGATGTTGTGAAAAGCTAAGGAAAGACGACGATTATGATCAGAGTGATCAGAGGCAATGCTCGTCGCACAAGATTCAGACGATCCTCTCAAGTGTCGGGGACAAGAGATTCTCCTCGATTAGCGGGTTCTTAGAGCCGGCACAATATACGACGTCGCTCTGACGAATGACAAGTAAATACTTCGATCAATCGGTGAGTAATTTACCAAACGTCGTTCGCCGAGATCGTCACGAGTGGTTGGCAACTCTTCTTGCTGGGAATCGCTTCGGAAACTTCTCGCTTAGTTACTAAACAAAATCAGGTTCGGCGGGTGTGTACTGTTCGATGGTGGCGCTGCCGAGTTTGTAGGTCTTGAGCACGCCGAGCGGTGGCGCGTAGATGTGAATGGTGACGAGGTCGCGGCCGCTGACGTCGGGGTTTCCGAGTTGGTGAATGTCAGGCAATTCTGATCCGGTCAGACCGCCCGTGCGCAGCTCACGATGCGAGCTGTAGTTGAGCCCGCTGTCCACTTCATAGTCGAAGATCGTCTCCCAGAGGATGCCCTGCTGCACGAACACCGCGCCGTGCGAGCCGTTGTGATCGTGAATCGGCGTGCGCTGTCCCGGCTTCCAGCACAGCACCAGCATCTCGACAAACTCGTTCTTCATCACCCGATGCCGCGAGTAGTTGCCTTCTTTGAAGCCGAGATACGGCTGCACTTCGTCATCGGTGATCGCCGTCCGCTCGACTAATTCATTAAGCTCGGCGAGGGAAGGGATTTCCGTCAGCGACTTTAGTCTGTCGGCAAGATCGTTGAATGAAAGTTTGGAACCGGGGAAAGATGCTTCCTGGGGTTGCTGAAATTGGGTTGCCACTCGTACTCCTGTCGCTAGGGTTTATAAGCTGCCACTGACGACAGAGTCAAGACGGGATCACGATGAAGTAGTACTGGGTGTCAGTACCGAGAGCGGTAGCGACCGGGTCAAGGAGCAACCTCAGGACCCCAGTGGGACTTTTTGATCCGGTCGCTACCGCTCCCGGTACTGACACGGTAGGCGGCCTTGCACGATCATTCACCCGGCCAGAAGTATTCGCAGATCGCGCACGTTTGTGCCCGTCGATCCGGTGATGACGGCATCACCCAGCGCCTCAAAAAAGGAAAACGCATCGCTGCGCTGCAAGAAATCATTAGCATCGAGGCCGATGGCCTTGGCGCGTTCGATGGTGGTGTTGTCGATTACGGCTCCCGCCGCGCGACTGTTGCCGTCGATGCCATCAGTGCCGGCGCAGAGGGCCACGAATTCATCGTCGCTGTCCGCGCCCAACGTCGCGAGCCGCAAAGCCGTTTCGAGATTGCGCCCGCCAGTCCCATCGCCTTTCACGCTACAGGCGAACTCGCCGCCGGAGATCAGACAGACCGGCGCGCCGTCCGGGTTTTGCGACCGAAGTTGTCGCAGGCGATTCATAAGTTGCGCGCATCCGTGATCGATTTGCTGATCGGAAATATCGTCCGCCGTCTCAACGATGTAGCCGCGCGCGTGAGCTGAGGCTGCGACAATTCGTAAGGCGTCCTGGTTGTTCAAGAGGACAAAATGTTTTCGCAGCGAAAGTGAATCAGACGGAAACTCGCGAGCAGTTTCGATGGCGTTAAGGATTTCCACCGGCAAATGCGATCGCAAACCGTAGCGGTCGATGACCTCAAGGGCGTCGGGCGCGGCTGCGCCGGGCGGTAGCGTCGGGCCTGACGCGACGTTGTATTCCTCGCCGGCGCGCACATCCGAAACGATCAGAGTGATTTGATCGCAGTACGGAGCGCGCGCGGCGAGCTTGCCACCTTTGACGGCCGAGAACGCGCGACGCACGGAATTAATTTCCGAAATGGCGGCGCCGCAACTGACGAGAGCTTTATGCGCCTGCTGTAAATTGGCCAAAGTCACATTGGCCGCCGCGGGCCATTCCATCATGGCGGAACCGCCGCCCGAAATCAGGAACAGAACCAGGGCCCGCTCGCGGTTAGCTCTTTGCAGCAGTCCGACGGCGTCGGCCGCCGCCGAAAGACTTTCGCGGTTGGGGAGCGGATGCCCGCCCACATACCAGGCCCAACGGCTCTTTGACAGCCACTCGGCTTGCGCCAGATTGGGTGACGGACCGGTCAAAACGCCGCCGTTAAGAAATTGACCGAGCGACTGTTCGAGGGCTTCACTCATCGACAGCGCAGCTTTGCCAATTGCCACTGCATAAATCGCTTTCGCGTCAACGGCGGTGTCGCACACCGAGAAATGCGAGCCGCTGAGTTTTACGGCGCGCCGCACAGCGTCGTCCGGGGCGACACCGTTGAGGGCCTCATCAAAGATTTCCTGCGCGGCGATTTGAAGTTGCGTGAGATTAATCATTCGACCGTGATCAAGTCCTGCAGCGCGTGAAATCGTTTGTCGCTGATCCCGCGCACGATGATCAAGTGCGCGGGCTTGCGGAACGAACCGTACTTTTCGCGATGTTCGATGATTCGCTCGGCCAGCCCTTTGCCGATTCCGGGCAATTTTTCCAGTTCATCCGCTGAGGCAGTATTGATGTTGATTCGCGGTGCGGATGGCGTTTCCGCTTGCGGTCGGGTTGATATAGCCGAGGCTGATGCGCTTGGTGTTTCGCGGATTTCGCTGTTGAAAGAGCGCCGCGCGCACCCGGCGGCGAAGGAAGTCAGCACAATCGTCAGCGTGGCATAACCGAAGGTCTTTCGAAGTCTGCGCGTTGTTCCGGCAACACCGTGTTTCACGAATGCAAGTTACTGAAAAGAGAGGGAATGATCAATTGCCGCTGAAGAGTGCATTTCGATGGAAGTGTTGTGCGTAAGAAAGTTGTAACACGGAACTGTGCGATCTTCACAAGGTTTTCCACAGAAGCTGTGGAAGCTAGACGAGAGCAGCTTCCTGCTCGTCCCACTCGCCCACTAGTTCGTAAGCTTTCTGCAGAACAGGACGCGGTCGCGCGCCGTCGGCTTTGCCGATCAAGCCTTCGCGTTCCATCTGATCGAGCACCGCGGCGGCGCGGCCGTAGCCGATGCGCAAGCGGCGTTGCAGGACGGAAGTTGAAGCACGTTTCATATCGACGCAAATGCGGAGAGCGTCTTCGAAAAGTTCGTCACGCTCGCCGCCGGAATCTTCCAGACCCATCGCTTCTTCGTCTGATTGGGTGATGGTTTCGTCGTAGTCCGGCTGCCATTGGGCTTTGACGTGGGCGACGATCTTGTTGATTTCGGTTTCGTCGACGTAGGCGCCGTGCACGCGCAACAGACGCGACGAGCCCGGCGGCAGGAACAGCATGTCGCCGCGTCCCAACAAATGTTCGGCGCCATTCGTGTCGAGAATCGTTCGTGAATCGATCTTGGAAGAGACGCGATACGACATTCGCGAGGGGAAGTTTGCCTTAATTAATCCGGTGATCACATCAACCGAGGGACGCTGCGTCGCCAGCACCAGGTGAATTCCCACGGCGCGGGCCATTTGCGCCAGGCGCGTGATCGAATCCTCGACTTCGTGACCGGAAGTCATCATCAGGTCGGCGAGTTCGTCGATGATGATGACGATGTAAGGCATGCGGGTCCACGGCTCGCCGTTCTCGTCGAAGTCCTTGACGGTGTTGCGACGCTCGCGCTCAGCGTTGTAGCCGTCGATATTGCGTACGCCCCAACCGGCAAGTTCTTTGTAGCGCCGCTCCATCTCGCCCACCGCCCAGCGCAGCGCGCGCGCGGCCGGTTTCGGATCGACGATGATCGGAGTGGCCAGATGCGGAATGTCTTCGTAAAGACCGAGTTCCAGTCGCTTCGGATCGATCAGAATCAATTTCACTTCGTCGGGCCGTGCCCGATAGAGAATCGAAACCAGCAGGGAATTAACGCCGACCGATTTACCGGCGCCCGTCGTTCCGGCGATCAAAAGATGCGGCATCTTGGTCAGGTCGTTGATGTAATTCAACCCGTCAATTGTCTTGCCGATCGCGATGGTTAATTTTGACGGCGACTCTTTGAAGGCGCGCGATTCGATCACTTCGCGGAGAAAAATCGTTTCGCGGCGCGGGTTGGGGACCTCGATGCCGACGTGCGGCTTGCCGGGCATGCGATCGATGCGAATCGATTCGGCTTTGAGCGCGAGACAGAGATCGTCGACCAGACCGGTCACGCGCGAATACTTCACACCGGGATCAGGTTTGAATTCATAAGTCGTAACCACGGGGCCGGGACAGATGAATTTGATTTGGCCGGTGACATTGAACTCGCGGCATTTTTCCGCCAGCTTCGTCGCCATCTGAAGTAATTCGTCGTCAGCTTGTTCGCGCCGCATCTGCGGCTCATTCAGCAAATTGACGGAAGGCAATTGGTAATCCGTCGCCGCTGTCTTGGCGCCTACCTTGCGCCGGCCATCGAAATCCAACTGGCCGTTCGCCGGAGTTTCAGTCTTACGTTTGACCGCGGCTTCGCGGACCATGTCCTGGATGACGGCGGACTCGGCGACCTCAGTCTTGCCGCGGGTGGCCCAACCGCGTTTCGTTGGCGCGGTGGCTGCCCCGGCAGCAGCGGACATTGTCTTGGGCGGCGCGGTCGTCGCTCCCGTGAACGTCGCGAAAGCCTGATCGAGTTCTTCGTTATTTGAGCGGATCTCGGTGGTGGCCTCGGCCTTGGCATCAAAGACAGCGGTTTCACTGCCGGCCTTCGCTTGTAGTTTCAAAGCGCGCCATTCCGCACGCCGTTCGCGGCGGGCCAATCGCCACAGACGAAATCGTTCGGGAATCGCTCTTAGGGCGACGAGCCGGACGCTGATTAACGAGGCGAAATTTTCGTAGAAGTTTGCGAACGAAAAATTTGTCGCCAGCAAGAGGCCAGTGGCGGCCACGGCGGCCAACAGAATGGTGGCGCCGACTGTGTTCAGACCGCTTACCAGCGCGCGCGCAATCAACGCTCCGACGAGTCCGCCGGCGTTGAAGCTGCCATCGAAGAAAGGCTTGATGTTGGCGAGCGAAAGCAACGCCGCTGACGCCAGGACCAACATCAAAAGTCCTGACAGCCTCGAGATGGGCGCATTAATCCGGCGCGAACGAAAGCGACGCCACGCCGCGGCGATAATCAAAAATGGAAGCAGGTAACCGGCCAGACCAATTGACTGGAACAGCGCGGCCGCGACGTTCGCACCCACCACGCCGACCCAATTACGTGCGGCCGTTTCGCCGGCGGCATTCCACGAAGGGTCATTCGGATTGTAAGAAGCGAGGCAAAGCCCCAACAGCAGAGCCAGCGCCACCAGACCGATGGCGATGATTTCGTTGATGCGGGTGTTACGCTCCGACGATTCCAGTTCGATGTCTTGTTGAATTGCCGCCATAAAGATTTAGTGAGCCGTAAGCTGTGAGCAGTGAGCAGCAGGATTAGAGTTCAGGCAGGCCATTCTTCTAACTCATCACCTCTCACTCATAACTCATCGCTTTTTGTTTACGCCGCGCGGCGTAATAACAGATACTCCTTGATGAACTCGTCGATGTCACCGTCGAGGACCGAATCGACATCGCCGCGCTCGAGTTTGGTGCGCGCGTCCTTAACCAGGCGATACGGCGCCAGCACGTAATTCCGAATCTGCGATCCGAAACTGATGTCCTGCTTGTTCGCTTCCAACTCTTTGGTCTCTGCCTGCCGCTTCTCCAATTCCAATTCGTAGAGACGTGATCGCAGCACCTGCATGGCGACCGCCCGGTTCTGATGTTGTGAACGCTGGTTCTGGCACTGCACCACAATGTTCGTCGGCAGGTGTGTAATGCGCACGGCCGAGTCCGTCGTATTGATGTGCTGACCGCCGGCGCCGGTCGATCGATAAGTATCGACGCGTAAATCCTTGTCGTTAATCTCTACTTCGACTTCTTCGTCGATTTCGGGATAGACAAACAGCGAGGCGAATGACGTGTGCCGGCGGGCGTTTTGATCGAACGGCGAAATGCGCACCAGCCGGTGCACGCCGGCCTCAGCGGCCAACAAACCGTATGCGTATTCGCCATCAACTTTGAAAGTCACGCTCTTGATTCCTGCTTCCTCAGCCGGTTGATAGTCGATGATTTCAGTTTTGAACTCGCGGCGTTCGCACCATCTGATGTACATGCGCAGAAGCATCTGCGCCCAATCCTGCGATTCAGTTCCGCCCGCGCCCGGATGAATCGTGCAGATGGCGTTGCGCGCGTCATTTTCGCCGCCGAGCAACGTCTCGCTTTCGGCGGCGACGACTTCATGTTC
>Ga0207686_10000403_pt1 | contig 30043 bp, 25 predicted proteins | sample KBSM24metaG_FD_184396 | JGI IMG/M metagenome (GOLD analysis project Ga0207686, IMG submission 184396) | Miscanthus rhizosphere microbial communities from Kellogg Biological Station, Michigan, USA - KBS M2-4 metaG (SPAdes) (version 2) | ecosystem: Host-associated > Plants > Roots > Rhizosphere >...
GCCGGAGTAAATATGAAGTTGCTGCTGGTAAAGCTCTACAATTTTTGTAACCATCCTGTTCAGGAAATATTTATCGTGACTTACGATAACAACTGAACCGGGATAACTAAGCAAATATTTTTCCAGCCATTCGATGGAAGGAAGATCAAGGTGGTTCGTAGGTTCATCCAGTAATAAAAGATCAGGTTGTTGCAAGATCATTTTAGCCAGCAATACTCTCATTCTCCATCCACCGCTGAACTCTTTATATGGCCTTTTCAGATCTGCGTTGGCAAAACCAAGACCCTGTAATATCTCTTCTGTCTTGTGATGAATATTATAACCTCCGAGTGTTTCTAATTCATGAAGTCTATCGGTATACTCATGCAATGTTTTTTCATCCCCGGTTTTTTCTAATTCATGTCCAAGTATCTCAATTTCTTTTTCCAACTGCTGCACTCTTTCGAATGCACTTAGTGCTACTTCAAAAATGGAGTCATTGGTATCGAAACTTAAAAGATCCTGGTGCAGGTAACCGATAGAAGTGCCCTTGCTTTTTTCAACTGTTCCTGCTGATGGCAAATATTCGCCAACAAATAGTTTGAGTATCGTGGATTTGCCGGTACCATTATACCCGATCAAGCCGATCCTTTCACCCGGCTGTATATGCCAGGTAGCATCCTCCATCAGGGCACGGGAGCCAAATTCAAAAGTCACGTTAGTAAGTCCTGCGAGCATAGTTCATTTATGAGGCGCAAATTTAGCTATAAATGAGCATTAAAATTTTGTTGAAATCAATGAATTTGTTGTATTCAAATCTTCCGTGATTACCTTTGACAAAATTTTCTCCTTATGAAGAAATTTCTCCTGGTAGTTGTTATTCTTGTAATTGCATTGATCGGTGCCTGGTATTTCGGGTTATTTAAGGGAAAGGATAAGCCTTCAGACCCTAAACCTGAAGGATTGACCGTAAGCAAGCATAGTAGCAGCTTTAATGAATCGATGAGCAATGCAATGAATTCTTATTATGACCTTACCGAATCTTTTGTGAATTGGGATACTGCAAAAGTCAACTCATCAATTGCGGCACTGAAGATTGCTGTTGACAGCATTCGCATTCCTGAAATGCAAAAAGATTCTGCCATCTATGAAACCGCACAATCAACATGGGAATCTATTAAATCAGAGATAACAGGCATGCAGTTGGATACTTCCCTTTATGAAAAAAGGGAGTCGCTGAATATGTTATCAGATAATTTATTTAACCTGTTGCGCATCGTTAAATATGATGTAGCGAAAGTTTATTACCAGGAATGCCCGATGGCGCTGAATAACCATGAATCATCAGCGTTTTGGTTAAGTGCAAATAGTGAAACCAAAAACCGCCGCAATCCTTACCTGGGCCTGCATGACCCTAAATATGGAAAAGCGATGCTGACATGCGGCACAACGAGAGATTCGATACCCCGAAAATAATTCATTTGTTAATGGATATATGCTTAAGAAAACGGTAGTTATTTTATTAGTCTTAATTCCTTTTTTTGTTTTTTCACAAAACAAGCAAGGCACGGCATCCGGCAGACGGATTACACTTAATGGTTATGTTAGAGATAGTCTTTCAGGTGAACTGATCATCGGTGCAACCATTTCAATAAACGGCCAGGGTAAAGGAGTGGCAAGTAATCAATATGGGTTTTATTCCATCACACTTGATTCCGGAACTTATGATATCACGATCTCTCATGTTTCTTATATACAAAAAACCATAGAATTTATTTTAGATGCAGATAAAACTTTCAATTTTGATCTGCTTCCGAGATCTGCACTCAATACTGAAGTGATCGTTTATGTAAACCGCCGTCGTGATGCAAATGTGAAGAATGCGGAAATGGGGAAAATTGATCTTTCGATCGAGCGAATAAAAAATATTCCGGCCTTTATGGGTGAAGTGGATATTTTAAAAGCAATTCAATTATTGCCGGGAGTAAGAAATGCAGGAGAGGGTAATGCAGGATTTTATGTTCGTGGTGGAGGACCCGATCAAAATCTTATTATGTTGGATGATGCAGTTGTTTATAACACGGGACATCTTTTTGGTTTCTTCTCCATTTTTAATTCTGATGCAATAAAGAATACTTCATTGATCAAAGGAGGAATGCCTGCACAATATGGCGGCCGCCTTTCTTCCGTGCTTGATGTTGCAATGAAAGATGGTAACATCAATAAGTTCCAGGTGGAAGGCGGGATAGGACTTATTGCGTCACGACTTTCAATACAGGGCCCCATAAAAAAAAATAAAGCATCCTTCATTGTTTCTGCAAGAAGAACCTATATAGACGCAATTGTAAAACCATTTATAAAAAAGACAAGTGATTTTTATGGTTCCGGATATTACTTCTATGATCTGAATGCAAAAGTGAATTATAAATTCACTGAAAAAGATCGTTTGTACCTGAGCGGTTATTTCGGAAGAGATGTTTTTGATTTTAATAATGTAGCACGTTCTTTCCGTTCAAATATTCCCTGGGGAAACAGTACGGCATCTTTAAGATGGAATCATGTTTTCAATAAACGCCTATTTGCTAACACAACTGCAGTTTATAATAATTATAAATTCAAGTTTGCAGCAGCACAAAATAATTTTGAATTGTCGCTTGCATCAGGTATTCGTGATCTCAATCTGAAAACTGATTTTGATTATTATCCTTTGCCACAGCATAAAATAAAATTTGGCGGTTTATACACTTATCACAAATTCATCCCCAATATTCTTTCTGGTAAACAAGATTCCGTAATTTTTCAACCCAACAATGAAACCGAAAAATATGCAAGCGAGTTTGCAGTGTATGTACAGGATGACTGGGAGATCAGCGATAAAATAAAGATCAATTATGGTATTCGTTACAGCGCTTTCACACAGATCGGTCCTTATACAAAATATGCAAGAGATGTTGATGGCAATAAACTGGACAGCACAGTATATAAAAGTTTTGAACCTGTAAAGACCTATGGTGGTTTTGAACCACGCATTACGATCCGCTATGCATTGAATGATGAAACATCTATCAAAGCTGCAGTGAATCGCAATTACCAATACATCCATTTAGTAAGCAATGCCGGCAGCACATTGCCTACCGATTTATGGGTGCCGAGCACTTATATTGTAAAACCTCAGATAAGCTGGCAATACACAGCAGGGTTGTTTAAAAATTTTGCACAGAATAAGTATGAGACATCGGTAGAAGTTTATTATAAGCAGATGAAAAACCAGGTCGAGTATTCTGAAGGCTATACACCTTCATTAAAAGATCCAGAGGAAGAATTTGTATTCGGTGATGGTTGGAGTTATGGTGCTGAGTTTTTTATTAATAAAACAAGAGGGAAGCTGAATGGATGGATCGGTTATACACTTTCGTGGACATATAGAAAATTCCCTGACCTGAATGGTGGTGAAAAATTTCCAGCCCGTTATGATCGTCGTCACGATATGAGTATTGTTGTTAACTATGATCCTGGAAAAAAATGGAGGTTTGGGGCTGTGTTTGTTTATGGAACCGGCGCTGCCACTACAATGCCCGAAAGATTTTATATCATTGAAGGAGTGCTGACACAGGAATTCAGCAAAGTGAATCAGTATCGTCTTGATCCCTATCATCGTCTCGATCTTTCAGCTACATATACTCCCGTTCCAAAAAAGAAAAAGAAGTTGCAAAGCAGTTGGGTGTTTAGTATTTATAATGCTTATTGTCGCTACAATCCATATTTTATTTATTTCGATCAAACCGGCAGCCCTTATAATGGCACATTAAAAGTTGAAGCAAGGCAGGTTTCTCTTTTCCCGATACTCCCTGCTGTTACATGGAATTTTAAATTTTAGTTGGTCGGCTGCATTGCTATTATCATCTTTCGTTGCGTCGCACTCTTGTACTTCCGGCACATTATTCAGCACTTCAATATTGTCACCCTGAGCAAAGCGAAGGGTTATTTAGCAATAAATGAATTAATTTTAAGTATGGACATCCTGACACCAGAGATAAAAGAATTTGTAAAGCAAACAAAACTTGGTTTTGTTGCTACTGTTTGTCCTGATGGAACACCTAATCTTTCACCAAAGGGCACTACAACAGTTTGGGACGACGAACATTTGGTTTTTGCTGACATTCATTCACCGGGGACAGTTACTAATCTCCTCATAAACCCATCTATTGAAATCAATATTGTAGATATTTTTTTAAGAAAAGGTTTTCGGTTTAAAGGAACTGGAAAAATTCTTTCAGAGGGGAAATTGTTTGAAGAAATAATTTCTTTTTATAAAGAAGCTGGTTCAAAACACACGATAAACCATGTTGTTTTAGTAAAGGTGGAACGGATCATTCCAATACTTTCTCCTATTTATGATACAGATATTTCAGAAGAACAAGTAATAAAGCGATGGAGTGATTACTGGGCTGTTTTTTATAAAAGAAAATAGACTTATTCATTTCTTTCATAATTATGATCTTCATAAAATCGTTCTTCAAAAGTATATTTTGAAGGTTTGCCATATCTTAAAACCACATAGACCATATAGACCACGACAACAGGAGACAGAATAAACAGGGCAATAATTACCCAATTAGGAACATCAAGATGTGGGGATGCATGGAAAAATAATAAATATAAAGTGGCGAGGAATATTATGACTGCTGGTCTTTTCATTTTACAAAAAACGTTTCACCTATAGTATTACAATTAATCTGCCAACTATTTTTGATATTGTGTTAAACAAATAACTTTAACGAATGAGAGCGATCGCCAATCAAACGTCCAGGTTGTTTAAAAGAAGTACTGTAATATTTGTGTTAACGATCATCGTGACAATATACTGGTATCTTCCATTTCTGATCAGTGTTTATCGCTTCCCGGTCATTAGTGCTATCTATGAAATTCTGTGGATATTTATGTTAGTAGGGTTATTTGCGCTGCCGGTGGTTTCATTTATATTTTGGGTAAGAAATAAATTCAATCATCGGTCACTTTACTTTTATTCTCTTATTATTTCTCTTGCCAGCATTCTTTTTTTAGTGACAAGCAAATAATTTTTCCCGATCTTAATCAGTTTGTTTTAGTCGCCGATAACCGGCAACTTTGGGCAAATAATAATGATTGCTATATGATCAGGATAGGACTAATACGGGAAGGAAAAATTCCAGCTGACAACCGGGTGGCATTGACACCAGCTCAATGTAAATGGATACACAGGAACAGTTCGGATGTTGAGATCATCGCTCAAAGCTCATCCGTTCGTTGTTTTACTGACCGCGAATTCGAAAATGCTGGTGTTAAGGTAAAAGATGATATCAGCACCTGTGATATTTTGATGGGAATAAAAGAGATCCCTGTTGACCAGCTGCTACAGGGAAAAACATACTTGTTTTTTTCTCACACAAAAAAGAAACAGCCGCAGAATCAAAGGATGATGCAGGCAATTCTTGATAAAAAAATTACCCTGATCGATTATGAATGCCTGGAGCATGAAGATGGACAGCGCATCATCGGTTTTGGTTTTTTTGCCGGAGTTGTGGGTGCGCACAATGGCATGATGGCATATGGTAATAGAACTGGCTTATATAAACTTGATCGTGTTTACAAACAAAGAAGTTTTCGTGAATTGATCCATACTTATTTTGGGATGCGATTACCCAACGTGAAAATTGCGGTCACTGGTTCGGGCAGGGTGGCGCATGGGATACTTGAGATCATGAACCTGATGGGCATACATGAAGTAGAGCCGGATGATTATTTGATAAGAAGATTTGCTTATCCCGTTTATACGCAATTAAAAGGCGCTGACTTGTATGAGAGAATTGAAAATGGTAAGTACAAGCGACTTGAATTTCATGAACACCCGGAATTATACCACTGCGATTTTTTGCCATATGCTGAGCAAACCGATATTTTATTAAATGGTGTGTATTGGGACAAAAATGTCCCTCGTCTTTTTGAAAAAGAAAATATACAAGCCGATACTTTCATCATTCAAACAATAGCGGATATCACTGATGATGCAGGAGGTTCCGTGCCTGTGAATCTTGGGGATCAAACGATGGAGAACCCGGTCTATGGGGTTGATAGAATCACCTTGCAAAAGACAGAGCCCTATTTACCCAATTCAATTGATATAATGGCGGTAGGAAACTTACCAAATGAACTACCAAGAGATGCGTCCAGGTATTTTGGTGAGCAATTGATAAAGCATGTGCTGGAAAACTTAGTAGGGGAAGGTTCGCCTATCATCGAAAGAGCAACAATGGTGAAAAACGGAAATCTGACTACGCATTATGAATATTTGAAAGAGTATGCCGCGGGGAATTAACAATGATCCCGATAGCTATCGGGAAAGAATTAACAATTGTCAAAGGTGTAGATAATAATCTTTTAGCAGTCTTATAAATTCATTAGTGTATTGTTGATGTTCATCCCAAATTGACATTTCATCAAATTCGATTTCTTTTTCTGTTGCGATCAAATTTCCTTTTATAAATATTCGGAAGTAATCATGTTTTATTGATTGCTGAATCAATAGTATTTTAGAGATGTGCAATTGATGATCTTTAAAAAGCTTCTTTATTTCATCATTTCTTTTATATGGAAACATCAAAAAGAAATTACCATCTGCGTTTAAATTGGGTTTAATAATATCTAGTAGCTCCTTTAATGTTAGATTTTCACTGTGATGCGCTACATTTTTAGGATCAGTTGCTGATCGTATTTCGTTTTCATAAAAAGGGGGGTTACTAATGATAAGATCAAATTTCTCAGGAAAATTATGATCCTTCACATCTCCTTCAAGCACGTTGATCCGATCTTTCCAGGGGGAAGCATTGATATTCTCTGTCGCTTGCTTCTTAGCATCTTCATTAATTTCCACTCCAATAATTTCAGCTCCCGGATTTTTTTGAGCAAGCATCAGAGATAATAAACCAGTACCTGTTCCAATATCAAGTGATTGCTGACTCCTGACTCCCGACTCCTGACTTCTGACTTCTTCCGCCACCCATGCACCAAACAAACAAGCATCCGTGGTCACCTTCATTGCACACCGATCCTGGTGAATTGTAAATTGTTTGAATTGGAAGTGGGAGTTAGACATTAGATACTTGATTCTAGATACTAGGTACTAGTAAAAATACAGAATCCTGAATCTAGTATCCTGTGCCCAGTATCCAGTTCTCACCATTCCGCTCTGGCAGAAGCACTCACCGTAAGATCACTGAGTTGACCATCAAGAAATTTATAATAAGCGGTGATTGCGATCATACCAGCATTATCAGTGCAATATTCAAAAGCAGGAATAAAAGTGTTCCAGTTATTTTTTTTACCCATCTCTTCAAGTGCTTTTCGCAAACCGCTATTTGCCGAAACACCACCGGCAATGCAAATATCTTTTATCCCGGTTTCGATGGACGCCTTTTTAAGTTTGTTGAGCAGTATAGAAACGATCCTCTGTTGTATTGATGCACAGAGATCATTCAAATTCTCTCTTATGAATTTATTTTTTTCATCTTCGGTAGCCAGGAATTGCTCTTTATAAATATGACTTTTTCCTGCGTTTTGTAAGAAATAAAGAATAGAAGTTTTTAACCCGCTGAAACTAAAATCAAGACCGGGCATTTGTGGCTCGGGAAATTGAAAGCGATTTGCATTGCCATCCTTTGCATATTTATCGATCAGTGGACCGCCGGGGTAGGGAAGTCCTAATAACTTTGCAGTCTTATCAAATGCTTCGCCTGCTGCATCATCAATTGTTTCGCCGATCACTTTCATTTTAGTTGGTGAATCACATAATACGATTTGTGTATGACCACCACTTACGGTCAAGCATAAAAAAGGAAAAGATGGTTTTGGATCATCGATAAGATTTGCCAGTACATGTGCCTGCATATGATGCACTGCTATCAATGGCTTATTTAGTGATAATGCCAATGATTTCGCAAACTGGGATCCTATAAGCAGTGAACCGATCAGGCCGGGTGATTGCGTAAAAGCGATGGCATCTATCGATTTAAGATTTAAAATTTCAGATTTAAGATTTTCATTAGCGAGTTTTATAGCTTGATCAACAACAGGAATGATATTCTGAATATGAGCCCTACTTGCAAGTTCGGGCACCACGCCTCCATATTGTTCATGTACTTTTTGCCCTGCTATAATGTTTGATAGAATTTTTCCATCCCGGCAGATTGCCGCTGATGTTTCATCACATGATGATTCTATTGCCAAGATGGAAATACTCATTAAGAGATTTATTTAGAACGAATCGCCACCACTGGATTCAATCTTGCCGCAATTATCGCAGGTATGATACCTGCAAGTACACCGACGACAAAGCAGATGCTGATCGCCGTTACAAGATTAGATGTAGAAATATATACAGGGAAGTTAAAAGCCCCGGATAAAATTTTTGTAAGCCCCAATACAAGCGCCAACCCAATAAATCCGCCGATAAGACAAAGGAATGCAGCTTCCAGTAAAAATTCAATAAGTATAATATGGCTCTTGGCGCCAATTGCTTTTTTCAAACCGATTTGGCTGGTACGCTCCTTTACACTTACAAACATAATATTGGCAACGCCAAATAAGCCAACGATAAGACTGATACCGCCAATAAGCATTCCGCCCATATTAATTCCGGAAAAAGCAGCTTCGAATGCCTTGCTCCATTCATTCACATCATTCAATGAAAAATTATCTTCCTGCGCCGGGCTTAATTTATTGATGGCTCTCATGGCGCCTTTCAGATCATCTTTCAATACGTCGATTTTTAGATTGTCGAGGCCTTGCACAAGGATCAGCGGATCAGAATATCTCTCATCCATAATTGTACGGCCAAAACGATAAGGCATGATCACTGCTTTATCAAGTTGCCAGCCACCTAGCATTTGGTTGCCCTGCTTTTTAATAACACCCACCACGATCACTTTCTTTCCTTTTGTTATAAGCATTTTACCAACTGCTCTTTCAGGATTGATAAAAAGCTGTTCTGCTATCTCATTGCCAATCACTGCTGAATTACTGCCTTGTTGAAATTCTGATGGAGATACGTACCTCCCAAAATGGATATCGACAGGTTGTATATTACTGAAGTCCTCACTGAAGCCATAAAGGATAACATCCTTTAGTGTGTTGTCTTCGAATTCAAGGTCAGCGTTGCGATCTATTTTAAATGCAGCATATTTGGCACTAGGTGTTCTCTGCATTATCTGCTCAAGTTGCTCGAATTTTGGCGATGGTCGCTTAATAAATTTCCACCATGGATATTGGCCGTCTCCGCCCGAACTATAATCCCATTTGTCAAGATAAATAGTGTTGGTGCCAAAAGATTTTATTTCAGCCTGGATATTATGCTCAAGACTTCCAAGAGTTGCCATTACGCCAATGATGCAGAAGATACCAATGGTGATACCAAAGAGAGAAAGAAAAGTGCGGAGCTTATTCATCCACAATTCCGTCAAAGCCATTTTGAGGCTGTTAAAAACAATCTCTATTGTTCGGCGCATAAGCAAAAGTAATCAGAACTGGGATTTTTTGGATTTTTTTTGATTAGTGGGAAAAAGGAAGGATGATTATTGGTTTACCAGCTTTGGTAACTCCGGTTTAACTTCTGTTGCGTCGCACTCTTGTACTTTCTTATCGCTACTGATCAATAGCACACGGATGACACAGATGTTACAGATCAAAACGGATCTGTGTTTATCTATTTTATCCGTGTCATCCGTGTGCTAGTATTGCTGAATAGAATTATTGCAGCACAAGGGTGCGAGGCAAGGAAGCACAATAGTAGCAATGCAGCTGACTACAAAAAAATCCCTCTCAAACCTTACCTTTGCGCCTCTTTATGAAATATCAGAACGAAATAAATAAACGCAGAACATTTGCGATCATCAGTCACCCGGATGCCGGTAAAACAACGCTGACGGAAAAACTATTGTTGTTTGGTGGTGCGATACAGGTTGCGGGAGCGGTAAAGAGTAACAAGATCAAAAAATTTGCGACCAGCGATTTTATGGAGATCGAAAGACAACGTGGAATTTCTGTTGCTACTTCAGTAATGACTTTTGACTACAACGGAATTTTGATCAACCTGCTTGATACTCCCGGTCACAAAGATTTTGCTGAAGATACTTATCGTACGCTGACGGCGGTGGATAGCGTAATTCTTGTGGTGGACAGTGTGAATGGTGTGGAAGAACAAACCCGCAAATTGATGGAAGTTTGCCGCATGCGGGATACGCCGGTAATTGTTTTTATAAACAAAATGGATCGTGATGGTAAGAACCGGTTTGACCTGCTGGAAGAAATTGAAAAGGAATTATCGATCCATTTGCACCCGATGACATGGCCGATCAACAGCGGTAAAGAATTTAAAGGGGTTTATAATCTTCACGATAAAAGCTTGCGATTGTTTACTGCCAATACAAAAGGCAGTGATGACCTGATCAGTGTGAATAATTTGAATGACGCAGTAGTGGATGATAAAATAGGAGAGAAGGATGCTTCTGCTTTGCGTGAAGATGTTGACCTTGTCGATGGTGTTCATGGTGTGTTGAATGTGGATGATTATTTAGCAGCGAAAGTAGCACCGGTGTTTTTTGGCAGCGCCATTAATAATTTTGGGGTAAAGGAATTGCTTGAAACTTTTGTACGTATTGCGCCATTGCCACAATGCCGTCCTACCTCGGCAAGAGTTGTTTGTCCGGATGAAGAAAAGCTGAGTGGATTTGTTTTTAAGATCCATGCGAACCTTGATCCGAAGCATAGGGACCGGATCGCATTTATGAGGGTATGCAGCGGCAAATTTGAACGCAATAAATATTATCATCATGTTCGTTTAGATAAAGATGTTCGCTTTAGCAATCCTTATTCTTTTATGGCCCGTGAAAAAAGTATTGTGGAAGATGCTTATCCCGGTGATGTGGTAGGATTGTTTGATACAGGAAATTTTAAAATTGGCGATACACTTACTGAGGGAGACAATTTTTATTTCACCGGCATTCCAACCTTCTCACCTGAAATTTTCAAAGAGGTGGTGAATAAGGATCCAATGAAGACAAAACAGCTGGAAAAAGGATTGTTGCAATTAACAGATGAAGGCGTTGCACAATTGTTTACTCAACACGGCGGTAATAAAAAGATCATCGGTTGTGTTGGTGAACTTCAGTTCGAGGTGATACAATATCGTTTGTTGCAAGAATACGGTGCATCTGTTCAGTTTAATACTCTTCCATTTTATAAAGCATGCTGGATAACGAGTGAAGATCCCAAAAAGCTGGAAGATTTTACAAGATTTAAAGGAGCGAACACAGGTATAGATAAAGATGGGCACATTGTTTACCTGGCACAAAGCGAATGGTTCCTGAATACAGAAAGAAATAATAATCCCGGGATCGAGTTTCATTTTTCAAGCGAAGTCCATAAGAATTAGAAACTAATAATTAACAATTAATAATTCATCCCGGTGGGGCATCATCACATTTTTGAAACAGAAAGATTAATTGTCAGGCAATATGCCTTTGAAATAGATACTGAGAATTTCTTTTTGCTGAATGGTGACGATGATGTGATGCGCTATATCAGGGCTGCAAAAACAAAGGAAGAATGTGATGTTTTTTTAAAGAAGGCGATCGACGCTTACAAGATCAATCCATTGATAGGTCGCTGGGCAGCCGATGAAAAAGCAACAGGGAAGTTTGTTGGGTCATTTGCAATAATTCCAATTGAAGGTTCAGAAGATATTCAACTGGGATATGCACTCCTGAAAGAAAATTGGGGAAAAGGGTTTGCTTCGGAATTAACAAAGTCGGGTCTTAAGTATTATTTTAAGAACACAAAAGCTGATCATATTTATGCAATTGCGGAGAAAAACAATATTGCATCCCATAATGTGTTGTTGAAAAACTCATTTTTGCCCGATGGAACAAAAATGGAAGATGGTAAAGAGTTATTGAAATTTATCTACAGGAAACCAGGTTAATACTTCGCCACTACTCCCGTATAATTATGCGGCGTAATTTTCTTCAACTCTTTCTTTACAGAACCATTTATTTTCAGGTTATCAATAAAATGGTGAATTGATTTTTTATCAATATAGGCATTGCCTCTTGTTAACTCTTTTAATGCTTCATAAGGATTAGGATAGTTCTCTCTTCTTAAAATAGTTTGTACAGCTTCAGCTACAACCGCCCAGTTATCTTCCAATTGCTGGTGTATCATTCCATCGTTAATAATAAGCTTGCCAAGGCCCTTTTCTACAGAACGAAAAGCGATCAATGTATGGGCAAATGGAACTCCAATATTTCTGAGTACGGTTGAATCTGTAAGATCCCTTTGCAATCTTGAAACAGGGAGTTTTGAAGATAAATGTTCAAAGATGGCGTTTGCCATTCCCAGGTTTCCTTCGGCATTTTCAAAATCGATTGGATTTACTTTATGCGGCATAGCGGATGAGCCCACTTCATTTTTATTTACCCTTTGTTTAAAATATTCCATGGAAACGTATGTCCATACATCACGACAAAAATCAACAAGAATATTATTGACCCGCTTCATGCAATCGAAATGTGCAGCAAGATTATCGTAGTGCTCGATCTGCGTAGTGTATTGCATGCGGGTAAGTCCTAATATTTTTTCAACGAACTCGTTACCGAGTTTTACCCAATCCATTTTTGGAAATGCAACATGATGCGCATTGAAATTGCCGGTAGCGCCACCAAATTTTGCACTGAAAGGAATATTGATAAGCTGCTCCACCTGGTTTTCTATCCGTTCTGCAAACACCATTAATTCTTTTCCCAATCTTGTTGGAGAAGCCGGTTGCCCATGTGTGTGTGCAAGCATCGGGATGTCCTGCCATTCTTTCGCCAGTAATTTTATCTGGGCATTTAAATTCAATAAGGAGGGCAGGTACTCATATTCAACTGCATGTTTCCAAAAGAGTGGAATAGCTGTATTATTTATATCCTGTGAAGTCAATCCAAAATGTATCCATTCTTTTTCTGCTTTAGCGCCGCTTTTTTCCAATACATTCTTTAAAAAATATTCTACGGCCTTTACATCATGATTGGTAGTGTATTCGATCTGTTTTACTTCCTGCGCATCTTCCGGACCAAATTCTTCTGCGATCTTTCTAAGATGTTTTTCAGCTTTTCCAGATATCTTAAAAAAATTTTTATCCGCGAGGAAAAGAAAATACTCAATTTCAACCAGTACACGATATTTTATCAATGCGAACTCAGAGAAATACTGATCCAGGTGCTGTACTTGTTTGCGGTAGCGACCGTCAATGGGTGAAATGGCTGAAAGATTAGTTAGCTCCATGCTTTTTAGTTTCTGTTTCTTAACTACCCACCGAAGCATAAGCGTAAGTGGGTTTCGTTTATCTTTGTTGCGCAAAAATAACTTAATTGAGCAAGATAAAGGTTGGAATAGTTAGTTATCTCAATACAAGACCATTAATTTATGGATTAAAACTTGAGCCAATTGCTTCGCAAATTGAATTGGTAGAGGATAATCCCGCAAGGTTAGCTGAAATGCTAAAAAATGATGAGATCGATCTTGGCTTAATTCCTGTTGCCGCTATTCATGAATTAAAAGAATCACATCTGTCAGGCGATTATTGTATTGGCACAGAAGGTGAGGCAGCATCTGTTTGTTTGTTTAGTGAAGTGCCATTAGAACAAATAGAAAAAGTTTACCTGGATTATCAAAGCAGAACGTCCGTTGAATTATTGAAATGGATAATGCAGGAATATTGGGGCATACATCCTGAAATAATAAATGCAACCGATGAAGATTACCGAAAAGAAATAAAAGGAACTACGGCAGGTTTAGTTATCGGCGACCGTGCATTTGAACAAAGAAAGCTTTCCACTTTTTTTTATGATCTTGGTGCCGAGTGGAAAAAAATAACTGGTCAGCCTTTTGTATTTGCCGCATGGATCAGTAATAAAAAGTTATCGGATGAATTTATAAAAATGTTTAACGAAGCAAATGCTCTCGGCTTAACTCATATCAATGAGATCGTATCATCTCAATCTTTTGATCTTTATGATCTGAAAAAATATTATACGCTTCATCTGAATTATTTGCTTGATGAACGAAAGAAAAAAGCGATGGAATATTTTTTACAAGTGATTGGAGAGGAGTTTGAACCATCTGCACACGAGTAATTTTCTAGCCTATGTCCAAAAAATTTCTTTAGATCTGAAATTTTATTCTTAGATCCTGATCCAGGTTGAAGGGAGGAGATCCTGCGTATCCTGCGGCCCATTATTAAACCATTTATTTGGCGCAATGACAATTTTATCAGAGTTATTATTTAGCCAGGCACCCCACCAACTGAAACTGCTATTGGCAATAATATGGTGATCACATTGGGTCATCAGGTAAAGATCTTCAAAATGTGTTTTTGAAATTTCACCGGAAACAAAACTTACATCAGAATCTTTAAAATTCTCTTTTGCCCAATTAATATCATCCGAAAAAAAATAAAAATGAGGATTTGAAATTTTTGACCTTATTATCTCAATTCCTTTTTGATAATAGGTTAGTGGCATTACGCCATGATGATCTTCCGCTACAGGATCGTTTTTCATATCTCCCCGTCTTATATGAATGGATACTTTGCTTTGGGATCCTGAAGAGTCAAAAAAGCCTTTCACTCTTTTTATTACTTCATCCTTAAATGTAAATTCCTTTTGTAGGATATGCTTTATTGGTAGAAAGTACTTCTCACTTTGAAAATACCCTTTTATATAAACGTTGTTACCAAAACTTAACATGGTTTCGTCAAAATGAAAATATTTTTCCCGAAAATAAGTTCGTTTCTTTTTTGGAAAAAGATATTGTAGTGCTTTTTCAAAATTGTGAGAAGGCAATAAGTTTTTTATCTCTGTTTCAGATGCAATCCGGCAATCCGTATGGAGTGATTGAAGGTCAAAGTTCCTTAGTTTATAATCATCGAAACCTGTGAGATCTAATTTTAATTGTGTTTTGTTTAAATGCGCCAGGCAGCGCCCCGCTGCATACTGGAACATTTGGTTCCCCATTCCCCCTAAGATTTTACTAATGATCATTTTTTTCTTGCAAAAACATGAATGCCGTAGCAAAGTAATTCTGATGAGCCTTTATCTTTTTTGGAAAGATTTTGCAATATTAAAAGATTAAGATGAATAATTATTTTATCAAAAATAGTTAACCGCTTGCCTGCATACCTTTTAGCGATCATCTTGATACGACGATTTTCCTGCGCAACATATTCGAAAAAATTACCGTTTAATTGCAGATCCACAATTTCAAATCCATTATCAGGCAAATGTTTTTCATAAAAATATTTACTAAAACCCGAAGCAAAATGGTACGGAGCAAAATGAGTAAGACTTGCAAAAGGTGCTGTGATCAATAAATATCCTTCCGGCTTTAATAAACGACCGAATTCTTTAATTGCTCCCAATGGATCAGGTATATGCTCCAGCACTTCTGTACACATTATTGCATCAACAGAAAGGTCAGGCAATGGGATAGAGAGAATGTCAGAAACTATATCAAGTTTTGTATTATCCCATTTACCCATTTGCAAACCAACCTGTCCGTCGCCATGATATTGGCCAAAATCCTGTGCGATGTATTTCAGATGACTACAAAATTTTTTATACGGAGTTTCACCAGCACCGGCATCCAGAATTGTTAGCCCGGCTGGAATTTTTTTCAGAGTTTCTTCGATCCATTTTACTCTTTCCGATTCATTAGTTTTTCCTACTGTAAACATGTTAATTGCTGAATTGAATATAAATATCCCCGAAAAGGCTTTTATGAAATTTCTTTTCTTTTACATGCGAGAAAAATTCCGGGAAAGAAAGCCATTGATCCAGGCTCATCGCAAAAGATTCGCCGATGCTATAATTGTATGAAGCGGTTGCATCTAACACATTAAGCCGTTCCAAACATGCATAAAGGTTATCTGCCATCTCAGGCACACAATATTCAAAAGATAAGGCAGAGATTTTTGTATTCAATCCTTTTAACACTTCTAACTCAAAACCCTCTACATCAATTTTGCAAAAATCCGGAACACCATATTTCTCAATCAGCTTATCACATGTAGAAACAGGGACCTGTATAGTTTCCTTCCATTCATTTCTCCTGAATCTCGACGATCCGGTTTTAGTAATAAACTCTTTAGAGAAAGACGAGATCGTTGATTCATCTGCAATATGAAACTCCAATATCCCTTCAGAATGAGAGAGGCCGATATTTTCTATACTGATCTTGTTCCCAAATTTTTCCGTGAGGATCCGGACACAATGCAGTTGTGGTTCAACAGCCACAATTTTTGCGCCTATTTCAAGAAATATATCGATCCTGTTCCCAACATTAGCGCCAATGTCAAAAACGAGTCCTCCCGGCTTTACCCAGCGTTGATAAAGCGATATCATCGCGGCCTTTTTATCAATTTCATTTTTTTTCTTACGAAATAAATTAAGCATCTAATCTTTTTTAAACCAAAAACATCCACAGCCATAAAGCTGTTCTTTTACCAACGAAGGATGAGCGTTTTGAATCAATCCTCCTGCATCGGGAATCAAAGAAAACTCTTTTAGCGAAAAGGGAGAAAAATATTCAATGATTTGTTCAAAACTATAAATACGATGAGCATTGAATTCAATTTTCGATTTTCCTACCGGGGTTACGAAAAGAAGATCCCCTCCGGTTTTTAAAACTCTTTTCAATTCATTAATTGATTTAATGTCTCCTTGTGGATCTATTTCGTCACCATAACGACCAAGCCCTATATGCTCGATAGTATGCATGCATGATAAAGACGGAATAGAATTGTCGGCAAAATTTAGTTTTTTAAGATCAGCGAAACTTGATTCCAGATTATTCAATTTCAGATCAGCAGGTCGGTAATCATAAAATTTTACAGGAACAAACGCAGAAACAATTGTGCTGAAACTTAAAATGGAAGAAATGTCAACATGATATGCTGGTTTTGTTTGTGCAAGAATTCTTGCTGCCCACGCAGGATGATAAGTATAATGATGATCAAAAGGAGTTTTAGTGATCGTATCTTTTAAACAAGGATACATGTCACGGGTTTTTACAGAAAATCTTTTGTCGTTTTTATTTCTGAATCGACTTAATTCTCCCAGGTAACTAAAAAATCGAACAACCTTTTTCGGAAACCTGATCAGAATATCTTTCCCAATTTGTATTATGTAATTTTTCAGGTACATTTTAATAATTTAATACCACAATCTCGCTTTCACTTTTCGAAGATAATCTATCGTAGTTTGTTTGATCGGTGTTCTTTTTTCAGTAGAGGAAATAGTGAAAACTTTTTTCCAACCGCCAAAAAAACCGCCTAAATTGAAACTTGTTTCTTTTAAGTATTGCAATGACCACATAAAGGCTGTCGAGTAAAAATATTTTTTAGGCAAATATCGCCACGCCACTTTACTCTTGTTCAGCCACATCATTTGGAGTTTTTCTTTTTTGGGCTTTCTTCCGAGCGGAGATTCTTTATGAAGCATGACGATCTTATCGCTATAAACTATCGTATAACTGGCATCAAGGATTCTATACGCCAGGTCGTATTCTTCCATTCCGTAGAAAAAATGATCTGGATATTTTCCAAGTTCTTCAATTACTTTTCTTTTTATGGCATGTGCTCCGCCGGCATAATAGTATGTCTCAAAAAATGATTTGTCTTTGTATTCATCCAATTTCTTATGGGGCAATGCGTTTTCCTGGATTTGTAAATTATCATAATAAAGAACTTTGAAAGAAACGATCGCTTTGGGTTTTTCTGTATTGTTACTTTCAAACTCTTGTACAAGGTTTACCAAACAATCTTTGTTTTGTAAAACTGCATCGTCGTCCAGCATAATAATAATAGGAGCTTTCCCTTTGTCTAATGCATAATTTCTTCCTTTGGCTACACCAAGGTTTTCAGGAGCATCAAAATATTTGTACGGAAGGGTGGTAGTAGAATTAATAAAGCTCTTTACTGTAGTATAATCATCAGTCGAAGCGTTGTTTACAACGATAACTTCTTCCAGCAGATCAACTGCATTATCAAGGCTGCTGATATTTTGCAATAGCTCCAGCATGTCAGCCGGGCGATTATAAGTGATGATTATAAAACTTAGAGGTTTCAAAAATATTATGATTCTAATTCTTTAAAAAGTTGTTTGTAATTGGCATTGAAACTATCAAGGCCAAATTTTTTATATGCGTATTCAAGATTTGTGTTTGATATTTTTTTCAATAACTCCTGGTCACTATTCAGACGAAAAATATAACTGGATCCTTTATTAATTATTTCTTCTTCTTTAATTATTTCTTCGATAATAAAACCGTTTATGCCGGAGCTGACATGTTTTGGTACATCTCCAACGGCAGTAGAAATGATTGCTAATCCTCTTGCCATCGCTTCCATTACTACTAAAGGAAACCCTTCAAAAGCAGATGTCATTAATAAAACATCGGCTTCACAATATATTTCATGAATTTTATTTTTATCGGTTTGATTGCCCAGGAATATGCAATACGGATGAAGATATTTTGGCATTGCAGGCTCAATATCCCCCATAAAAACAAACTGAATGTCTGGGTCTTTTTCTTTAACGGTTTTCGCAATTTCTCCAGCTATTTCCACTCTTTTCTCAGGACTCCCTCTTCCAACAAATAAAACAGTAAATGGTCTATCTCCAATTCTTTTTTCATGTTTAACTGGTAGCTCTATCCCGTATAAAATATATTTGAATTTGCCTAAGTATGAACCTGGCACTTTCCATTTGTGGTAAAAATCTTTATGGTCATTGATAGTTTTTATACTACTGGATATAGTAAATTGATAAAAAGGAAGAAAAGGAACCCGTATATAAGAAAAACTACAAAAAGTATGAATAAACTCCAATTGCCTAATCTGTTTAGAAATCCAGGGCGAGATCTTATAACCAAAATTACATTGACCATTAAATATAATAGGTTTTGTCTTTTGTGAGTTTATATAACCAGAAATAATCCCGCGAAATATTAGATTCAAGAAATAAAGCCACTTATTATCAGTGAATTTTGAAATGTCCTTTATTGTGCAGCCAGATTCTTCAAACTCTTTGTAAAATCGGTTGTCTTTTGATTTTTTTGTAAAAAAGATGATACAATCTTCGCCTCCAACAGCATGAGTAAGTCGCATATTAAAAAGTTCAGCGCCACCTGTATGATAAAAAGGAAAAAAATAAAAGACCCGGTATTCCTTTCTTAAAGGTCGAATGGCAGCGACCAATCTGCCTATAAGAATAAATGGGAAGATGAAAATATTTTCAACAAACCTTTTTATTTGTAAAAGATTGTACATATTCAACGAAATAAATTCTTAATGTTTTTCCCAATTCCTTTTAATAGATCAATGCAGCCATAAAGAAAGGTTTTAATAATGAACGCATTTAACTTTCCTTTTTTGATCTGTTGCCAGCTAAACCTGATCTTGATCTTCGCTTTTTTCCAAAATACATTTTGATGTCTTGTTCGGGTAAATGAATCGGATAATATACGATGCTGCAGCAATGGTTCAGAGAGTTTATGAATGATAATATTATCAGCTGCCATTCTCAGCCAAAGATCATAGTCCTCGCTGATCGATTGAATTTGATTGAATTTATATTTTTTGAAAACGCTGGTATTACCCATAATGCTTGGATGAGCAATACAATTATCTTTTGGAAGTTCTTTTCGAATGTCTTTTGCGCTTACATTATTGATGTCACTATGCCAGGTTCCTGAAACTGTTTCGTTCTCGTCAATTAGTGTAACCACTGTTGCCAATATTTCAACATCTTTGTTTAGCTGCAGATGATCAAATTGTTTTTTAAATCTATCCCGAAGACAAATATCATCACCATCCATACGGGCAATATACCTGCCTTTAGCAACATCAATTCCTTTGTTTAAAGTAAATACAAGGCCTTTGTTAGTATTATTGGTTTGATACAATATCCGGGGATCAGAAAACGATTTAATTATTTCTTCAGTGCGATCGGTAGAGCCATCATTGATAATGATAAATTCGAAATCAGTAAAAGTTTGGTGCAGCACACTCTCAATTGCTTTGGCAATATATTTTTCACAATTATAAGCCGGAAGAATGACACTGACCGCTGGAACATTCATGATAGCAAAATAACCATAAAATATTTAGGCATCAAACACGATTCGCAAGAGCTGTTTCCTTCCTGCCTCGCCATTCCATAAAAATTCCCGTCGCAAATACAACTAATAATACAATTGAAAAAATGGAAGTAATACTTTTCCCTGTGTAATATCCTTGCGGTTTGAATTCAAATTTGATATCATGTTTACCAGCCGGTACAGCAAGTCCACGTAAAACGTAGTTCACTTTTACGATCGGCGTTTCTTTTCCGTCAATATATGCTTTCCAGCCATTTTCATAATATACTTCACTAAAGACAGCAAATTGATTACTTGCCGCATTAAATGTATAAGTAATTATGTCGTTATCATTTTTTACTAAACCAATGTTAGCAGTACTATCGGCAACCGGCGCAAATGGAATAGATGGTTTAAATGCATCCTGGACAACAGCTGTATCTGCAGGATTAAAATTACCTAATGAATTCATCTCTGCATTTGCATCTTTTACATATTGAATGTTTTTTACAAGCCAGCAATTACCCAATGCGCTATCATTTTTTTGATATGCTTCTGTTTGTCCATTCCGGCCTTTTTGAATAAAATACTTTGTATTGAGCATATTAAGCACGGGCATATTGAGCTGTTCACTTGATAATTTATTTTCAATTAACTCCTGATAAATGGCAATTTTAGCCGGATGATAACCTCCAACTGAGTTATAATAATAAGATGTGATATTTTCCTGGAAATGATCACCCGTGACATTGTAAACCCGGAAGAAAGATTTGTCAGCCAGTATTTCTTCATCTGATTTTGTCTTTACAAATGATCCTTCATTCTCTAGTTTATCAGTATAGTTTTCATAGTTTAGATATTTGACATCTATCGTCAAGCTGTCTATTAAAACAAAAATTAGTAACCCTATTCCCAAAACTAAATCGCTGATCGTTTTTCTTATTGCCAGGAAAACCAACAACAACGCAACAAAACCAAAACCAAGTGACCGGAGTATATCGCCCATCATCAACGATTTGCGATCTTCTCTTAATCCATCAAAGAAACTGGTAAATATCTGTAGCCCTTGCTGTGCTTGGACTCCTCCGCTTTTTAATCGTTTCATGAGTTCATTATCCGCTTCGCTCATGAAACCGGACATAAAGTATATGATGAATAATAAAGCAAATGTTACAGCTATAGCTATGAGTCCTTTTTTGAACTCAGGTAAAAGTGTTTTTTTATCTGTAGTGCCTGCAATTTTACTTAAGCCCAAAACTGCAAGCAATGGTAAAAGCATTTGTGATACAACAAGTATCATTGATGGAGCTCTAAATTTATTGTATAATGGCAAGATATTATACAGAAACCCATTCAATGCCTCAAAATAACTCCCCCATGACATCATTATGGTTATGCCAATCGCCGTTAATATCCACCATTTATGTTTTCCATCGAGCACAAACATAGCAAGAATTGCAAGTACACATACAATAGCGCCAACATAGGCAGGACCTGAAACCATTTCTCCGGGTTTCGCCATTCCGCCCCAATAAAAATTCAACGATCGAGAAACTACTTGCTGAGCTTCGTTAGGAAGACCTCTTAAATTTTCCACTGCCTTTGAACTTTCCTCTTTTACTTCCATATGATCGCTACTGCCACCATACATCCGAGGTACCATCATGATCAATGGTTCGGGGATCTCCATACTATAACTTAGTGCGTAATCTTTGGTGAGGCCATCAGATGCATTTTCATTTTTTACCGTTGAATCAACTATTGCTCTTGCACCGCCACGTATAGTTTCTTTCTGGTATTCGTAAGTTGAGAAAAGACTTACTGCATTTGTAAGAACCCCGGTTAAGCCAGCCACAATTGTAAAAACTACTGCTAATCCAAAATGCCTCCATTCTTTATTTTTTATCCAGCGTACCGCATAAAAAATAGTCATGATCGCAAGGGTAAGAAAAAGATAATAATCGATCTGCGGATGATTTTGTATGATCAGTACAGAAGTGAATAAAGCTGTGAGACCGGCGCCTAACCAATATTTCTTTTCATAGATCAAAATAATTGAAGCAAGCAATGCCGGCATATAGGCGATCGATAACATTTTGGTATCATGACCTACTGCTGTGATGATCGGGTTATAAGTGGCGTAAGCAAATGCCAATGCACCAAGAATTCCAAAAACTGTTCTTACCCGAAGAGTGACGCATAAAAAATAAAAACAAACACATGCAAGGAAAAAGAAATTTACTGGTTTAGGTAAACCAAGTGAGAATATCTGGTGAGCTATCCAGGGAATTTTATTATTGCCGGTGTAACCAATTTGAAATGTAGGCATACCGCTAAACATGCCGTTTGTCCAAAGTGGATAAACTCCGTTATGCGTTTTTGCATATTCAACCGATTGCTGAATAGAACCTTTCCAATGAGTGATATCGTGTTGAGCAACTACTTTTCCTTCAAGGACGGGCTTGCAATATATAAATGCAACAACAAGAAAGATCAGCACTGCTACTCCATGAGGGATCAGTTTCTTAAACCATGAACTCTTCATATATAAACGGGGGTTGTTATGGCTGACAAAATAATGCTATTTTACACGAAAAATCCCGGATGCGTTGGCTTTTATTTTTGTCAAAACTTGCTTTCATTTGCAATCTACTTTTTATTCCTGCTTTCATTTTACAAATTAAAAACTTCATCGGTGATGTTGATCTTTCTTCTTATATCATTATTATCGGCTTTGTGTTTGCGATCCTTTTTAATCCTGTAACCAATCTTTGTTATCTTATTTTATTTTTTAGTAATAAAAAAAAGCTTTCCATCATACCCGGATGGCTTATTGTTATTAATGTTTTATTTTTATTTTTCCAGGTAATTTTTCTTTTGCTTATGAATATTCATAATTACGAAACATGATAAATAATATTCTAAAAGATAAACCAACAAAGCTTTTCCTCGGTATTATCGCCTTCTTTTGCTGTAATGCACTGATTGCTGAAACGATCGGAACAAAACTTTTTTCACTCGAAAAACTATTTGGCTTTACGCCAACGCCTTTCACTCTTTTTGGAGAATCAGTTACTGTAACACTAACATGTGGTGTATTGTTATGGCCCCTTGAGTTTGTAATGACTGATATTGTAAACGAATATTACGGACCAAAAGCTGTACGACGGATCTCTTTTACTGCAATTGCTCTTATCTCTTATGCATTCCTGATGTTTTATGTAGCCATTCATGTTCCTGCAGCGGATTTCTGGATCACAAGCCAGGCAGAAAAAAATAATATCCCAAATATGCAGGACGCTTTTAATGGAATATTTGGCCAGGGAATGAGAATTATCATTGGTAGTCTTGTTGCATTTCTTGTAAGCCAGTTGGTAGATTCCTATGTATTTCATAAAATAAAAAGAGCAACCGGCGAAAAAAGAGTTTGGCTAAGAGCAACTGGTTCAACTTTAGTTTCCCAGCTTGTAGATAGCTATATCGTTTTGTTCATTGCTTTTAGTGGAATATTTTCCTGGCAGCAGATCCTTGCTATCGGCGTTGTGAATTATATCTACAAAGCAAGTATGGCAATTATTCTTACACCTGTAATCATTGTTGCAGAAAAAAGAATTGAAAAATATGTTGGGCATGATATGGCAAAAAGAATGAAGAGGTCGGCAATGGGGCAGGAGCAGGATGCATTTCCAAATATACCTACAGCTGGATGAATTAGATGATAGATTTTAAGATGACAGATGTTGTTTACTAAACTATCAGTTATCATCTATTCTTTATCATCCGTGCAACGATCTTATCGATCGGCAGTGTTACCATCTCGTCAGAAAAATCATTCCATTCTATTAATCGAAAAGTTTCTGCTTCGCCCGTATTATTATAAATCTCCATTTGCTTATCATCAAAATCAAATGGCTTGATACGTAGAGGCACTTTCAATTCTTCTAATTGTTTTGCAAAATAATAGATAGATATTATTTGATCATCGGGCCTGAACGCGGACATTTGGAAATAATCCGTTGTATAAATATGATCTCCGATCTCTGCTTCAATGCCTAATTCTTCTTTTAATTCCCTTTTTAAACAATCTCTCGTTCCTTCGCCAAATTCTAATCCGCCACCCGGAAATTTAGTGTATAAGCCACCACGTATATATTCATCAGCAACTAATATTTGTTTCTTATCATTTATAAGAATGCCATACACACGAAGATTAAAACGATGCATCGGGAAAAATTATAGTGAAGATTAAGGGAGAGATTTAAATTTCTATACTTCCGTTAAATAACCTTTCAGCAGGCCCGCAAAGCCAGATGTTTCTGAATTTACCGTCATCGATTCGATCAAATTCCACATTCAGTTTGCCACCCAGCGTTTTGACTTCCACTTCATTAAAACCATTTTCATTATGATAGCAAACTAATGCAGCAGCAGTAACACCTGTACCGCAACTCAGTGTCTCATTTTCAACACCACGTTCATATGTTCTTACAAAAATTTTATCAGGTTCATCAAGTTGCTCAACAAAATTTACATTGATTCCTCCTTTTTCAAATTCACGGCTATAACGGATCTCACGGCCTTTTTTAACAACATCATATTCGGCTAGATGCGGAATTAATTTTACGTAATGAGGGGAACCTGTATCAACCAAAAAATCACTGTGATGATTGACGATAACGTCGACATCGTTCATTTTTAAATAAACAATTCCATTTGCGTCGATCCTTGCTTCATGTTCGCCATCGGTTGCGATGAACTTGTATAGTTCTTTCTGTATCCCTATACTTTCGGCAAATTTTGTAAGACAACGACCCCCGTTCCCGCACATGGTGCCTTCAAGGCCATCAGCATTGTAGTAAACCATTTCAAAATCGTAACCTGGTTTTTCATTTAATAACATAAGGCCATCGGCGCCAATTCCAAAACGGCGATCACAAAGTTCTTTTATCACTTCCGGGCTAAGTTGCAGGTTATGGCCATTACGATTGTCAATGATCACAAAATCATTTCCAGTACCTTGATATTTAAAAAAATCCGTCTTCATTTTTATTTCTTATACATTTTGAGAAACAATTTCTAATACTTTAACAATCAGTGATTCGACTGCAGCTTTGCCATCCTTTGAAAACTCTTTTCGTACTCTATTTGCTATAACGGCATTTAAAGAAAGACAGTTGTGTCCAAGCAGCCTGCTAAGCCCATAAATAGCTGACGTTTCCATCTCAAAGTTAGTGATCCTGTGTTGACCAAAACGAAATTGAGTAAGTCGGTTGATCAATTCCGGGTTGCTGATGCCAAGTCGGAGGACTCTTCCCTGCGGGCCATAAAACCCCGGGCAGGTAACAGTAATTCCCTGGTAAAAATCTTTTACAAAATGTTTAATAAGGGAGCCGCTGGCGCCGGCAATATATGGGTAGCCAATCTGGCTATGCATTTGCGTACTCGTTACAAAGGAATGAAGCAATTGTTTTTCTTCATCATTTTGTTCGTGACGATAAAAATTCAGAAGATTATCAATGCCAAGACCGTGAGTGGAAGCAATAAAATTATCAACAGGAATCTCAGGTTGTAATGCACCTGAAGTGCCGATGCGAATGAGATTTAAAGACGTAAGTGTTGGCTTTATCTCCCTTGTTGTTAGATCAATATTAACTAATGCATCCAACTCATTAATAGCAATATCTATATTGTCAGTGCCAATACCGGTAGAAAGAACCGTTAATTTTTTTTTACCAATAATTCCCGTATGAGTGATGAATTCACGGTATTCACTTTTATATTCAATTTTATCAAAATGCTTACTTACTTCTTTTACACGATCAGGATCGCCGACCAGAAAGACGGTATTACCGATCTCATGTGGTAGAAGGTTCAAATGGTAAATAGCGCCTCTTGCATTCAATATCATTTCCGATTCTGCGATCCGTGACATGTTTCTTGGATTATAATCTTTTAAATAAACGACTTATATTTGCTGCCGTTTCGGATTCAAATCTAAAATGTAAAATCTGAAATAGGAAATAAATAGGGTCCTGTGGCCGAGTGGCTAGGCAGAGCTCTGCAAAAGCTCCTACAGCGGTTCGAATCCGCTCGGGACCTCTGGAACGGGTTATCAGAAATGATAGCCTGTTTTTTTTATAAGCTCTGTACGTTGATAAAACCGAAAAAACTTTACTGTTACACAGCCCATGATGCGCATCAAGATTTTCTAATATGAAATATCTGTCTAACGATTGTATTTCAATTTTTGATGCAACATTATATCAAATTAAAATGTCTTTTTTCTAAAATTCAATCCTTAGTGTTATTTTCGACTTACCATATTCTTCCTAACCAATAAGCTGCTTGCATTGAAAGATCAAAAAACAAACGATCTTGCCTCACGATTGCGTAATGATGATATTAACGCATTTAATACACTCTATTGGGAGTATCATGCAGCTGTATATGCCAATGCTTTAAAACTTATTAAAGATCCTGTAATTGCGGAAGACATAGTTCAGGAGACATTTGTTACAGTATGGGGAAAGCGACATACTATTGACCCTGACCAAGATTTTGCCGGTTGGCTATTCGTAATAAGCTATCATAAAACTATTGATCAGCTAAAACGAAAATTGAAAGAGGTACTTGCACATAAAAAAATAAGCATTTCGATAGAAGATCATTCTATCTATGTAAATGCCGACGTGAAGGAAGAGCAATTAGCTGCTATCGAAAAAGCAATGGATCAACTATCTCCACAAAAACGCAAAGTTTTTGAACTATGTAAAGTGCAGGGGAGAACTTATAAAAAGGCCGCAGAAGAATTGCATATCTCTAAATATACAGTAAAGGAATATCTATCTGAAGCTTTGGTAAGTATAAAAAAATATATCGGCGAACATCCAAGGCAAACAGGAGTAGTTATTTACTTTTTAGTTTTCACAAGTATCTTCTTTTGACTTTTATTATCCAGGCATGACAACCCAATTCTAAAAAAGATTTGAATTAGCCCCCCCCATTTTAAGTAATCCTGTGTATTTATAAAAAACCATTGGACGAACAACAAATCAAACTCAGAAAATTAATAAGCCGATCTGAGTGGACTTCAAAAGAAATGCAATGGGTGCTGAGTTACCTGGAAAATTCAGAGGACACAGAATTGATACAACTTATGCAAAAGCATTTTCTAGATGATCTTGAAAACTCTAAGGGAATTAACCCTGAAGCTTCACGTAAATTATTAAAGGCTATTCATAACAAAATTGAATTGGAATCAAAAAGTAAAAAACGTCGTGTAATTTCTTTAAGAAGAATTGCGATCGCTGCCTCTGTTATTGGGTTGCTTCTAATAAGTGTTTTTCTATTGAAAGAAAAGATCGGAAAAAAGGAAACGGCAAAATCCGAAACAAATCAACAGCGGTTTAAGAATGATGTATCGCCTGGAGGTGACAAAGCTACTTTAACGCTTGCTGATGGATCTACTATTGTATTAGATGATGCGCAAAATGGTACACTTGCTCAGCAAGGCAATTCGAAAATCATTAAGCATGATGGAAAACTATCTTATGATCCGACGAATAAAAATTCCAGGGAAATTGTGTACAATACTATATCCACTCCTAAAGGCGGGCAATATCAACTAGAATTACCTGATGGTAGCCAGGTATGGCTTAATGCAACATCTTCTATTCATTTCCCTACATCGTTTATCGGAACTGAAAGAAGAATAGAAATTACAGGTGAAGCCTATTTTGAAATAGCCAAGAATCCAAACATGCCCTTCATTGTAACTGTAAATAAAGCAGAAGTCCAGGTTTTAGGAACTCATTTCAATATCAATGCATATAACGATGAAGATGACGTAAGGACAACTTTATTAGAAGGATCGGTACGGTTTGTAAATGATGGAAACATGAGTATCTTAAAACCGGGTCAACAAGCACAACTTACAAAAGACGGAATGACGAAAGTAGTTAGTGATGTTGATGTTGATAATGTGGTTGCATGGAAAAATGGAATGTTTGATTTTGAGAACGCTGGTATCGAAACTGTAATGAGACAACTATCTCGTTGGTACGATGTCGAAATTGAATACAAAGGAAAGACCGATGATCTGTTTATTGCTGAAATGCGTCGTAACATAAAACTTTCCGATGCATTGAAGGCTTTGGAACTTACTGGTAAAGTAAAGTTTGATATCCAGGATAAAAAAATAATTGTGATGCCATAAGGAATTGGAAAGGCCGTTCCTTTTGAAATCATAACAGAATAACTGAAAGATAAAATAGAGAAGTAATTGGTTAGCTAAAGAAAACCGTCCCGCGGATAAGGCAGAACGGTAAGTAATTAGGCTAACAAATAATGAGCGATGTAGAACTTTATTGTTTAACCTAAAATCAAAACGAAATTATGCAATTTATTGCTTGCTGCGTCCCCCTGTGGTTACAGAGGCGGGGGAAGGTCAAAATGTTTATGATTATGAAACTAACCACAATTTTTATGCTTGCCGTTTGCCTCAATGCCAGTGCAAATGGATTTTCCCAAAAGGTGAGTCTCAAGGAAACCAATGCTCCACTTGATAAAGTATTCAGGGAGATAAAAAAACAGTCTGATTACACTTTTGTTTATACCAAAGCGCTGTTGAAAAAAGCAAACACGGTTACTGTTAATATCAATGATGCATCTATAGAACAAGTGCTGGAAGCCTGCTTTTATAATCAGCCGCTAACCTATACGATCTTCAATAAGATGATAGTGATCAAAGAAAAAGAGATCACTCCGGTGGCAGTGGCCATAGTTACTCCACCACCTCCCATTACGATAAGTGGTAAAGTTGTCAATGATAAGGGTGAGGCATTGTCAGGAGCTACAATAACTGAAAAAAACACAAGTAACGCTACCACAGCAAAAGAAGATGGTAGCTTTTCCATTACTGTTGCCAATGAGAAGTCGGTATTGGTTATTTCATATGTGGGGTTTGATGCTCAGGAAATAGTAGTTGGTAATAAGAACACAGTAGCTGTTCGGTTGGTTCAACAAACGGCTTCACTAACAGATATAGTCGTTGTTGGCTATGGAAAAGCAAGCAGGGTTAACCTTACCAGTGCTCAGTCCACTGTTTCAGCAAAAGACATTGAAAAAACCGTAAACACAACTTTAGAGCAGGCTATACAGGGCCGTGCTGCAGGTGTGTTTGTTACACAAAACTCAGGACAACCCGGTGGAGGCATGTCAGTAAACATTCGGGGTATAAGTTCCTTAGGTCGTACGCAACCACTTTATGTTGTTGACGGGGTCCAGATGCAGGTGTCAGAAGATGTATCATTTGGCTCTTCGAGTTCTACCAACTCTTTAGCAGGATTGAACCCTTCGGATATAGAAGATGTTCAAATTCTGCAGGGACCTTCCGCTACGGCTATTTATGGTTCCCGCGGAACTAATGGCGTAATTCTTATTACCACCAAGCGCGGAAAGTCAGGGGACTTCAAAATAAATTATGCCTATCAATATGGTCTTCAAACACCACCTAAGCATTTAGATGTAATGAATTTGCAGCAATATGCTCAAATGGTTAAAGAGTATCATTCCATTGCTGGGGGAACGACACCGCCAGAATTTTTAGATCCTAGTCTTCTCGGTAATGGCACCGACTGGCAAGGTGAATTGTTTAACAACGCTGCTTTGAATAAGCATCAGTTAAATTTTAGTGGTGGAAGCAACAATACCACTTACTACATGTCGGGTGAATATATGAACCAGGAAGGTGTAGCGGAAGGCTCAGGTTTTAAAAGATATGGTTTCAGGCTTAACCTTGATAACAAACCTCGTGAATGGGCAAGTATTAGCACTAATCTTAGCTTCAACCAAACTA